>Ga0209269_1000080_pt1 | contig 170490 bp, 114 predicted proteins | sample MTBAKMMethaMetaG_FD_187455 | JGI IMG/M metagenome (GOLD analysis project Ga0209269, IMG submission 187455) | Enrichment culture microbial communities from Arthur Kill intertidal strait, New Jersey, USA, that are MTBE-degrading - MTBE-AKM (Arthur... | ecosystem: Environmental > Aquatic > Marine...
TTTTCCCATCTCCGTCCACATCTCCGGAGTAGATCAAATTATCTGTAGTTGACAAATCTCCTATGGTAATATAAACTGTCTCAAGATCATTACCGGTGGAATAAGATATTCCCCATGCATTATTCGGTCCGAATTCCAATTCAGGCGCTGGAAAAGCAAAGTCTGTTTTCCCATCCCCGTTAAAATCACCAAATTTATAATAGGACCTGCTATATACACTTTGGGTAAATAAATGAGCTAAACCGTTATCCGTAAGTTCATAAAAATGTGCCTTGTTAATCTCTCCCAGAAACATTATATTCGCTTTATTGTCCCCGTTGATATCCAATACAATGGCTTCGGGAGATTTAGTAACGGAAATTTCATCTTCATATGCCTCCAGGTAATAATTATCCACTGAAAACTCAAAATCTGGTATGTTGGTAAAAGTAATCACATCATAATAGTTTCCATAACGCAATATTCCTTCACATTTTCCATCCCCTGTAAAGTCAGCCAAATGAAAAGTGGTTGAAAAAGTATAGCTGTAAACTGAATCACTATGTGCTGTGAAGTTGCTGCCATTTGAAAGATATGGTGTGAAATATCTGCCGTTATAGTGTAGCCTGTCCAGAATAATATCGTCTAATAGGTCGCCGTTTAAATCTCCAATGTGTATATCCATATAATTCTCAACATAAATTGTATCGGTATTGATGTAATTTACTCCATCACCGTTGTTAATATAGATTATACCAAGGTTTCCGGATATCTTTATAAAATCTTTATATCCGTCTCCATTAAAATCCCCTGTGTGATCCATTGATAAAGAAGGCGCCCAGACACTACTACAATTATCACTATATTCCCTCCACTCAATGATACTTGAGTTAAATGCCGTCCCGTTTTCTCCGTATTGAATGACTTCAGTTAGCTGAGAATCATTATTGTAAGAATAGTTGAATTCATATTCCCTGATCTTTGCATTTTCATGAATTACTTCAATTTTATGCAGTAATACATTATCCTGTAACTGGCTTCCGGCGATATACCAGGTATTTTTATCACTTTTTTGTACATAAGAGAACCTGATACTGTTCATTGGAGGAAATCCCAATGTCTGGTTCCCTGTATAATTGATTTCCACCGGACGCACTTCCCCCGTGCTGTTATTCTCATAGTAAACAAACTCAAGGTAGTTGCCGTAGTTATCTTCAATCTTGTTAAGATACCAGAATAGCACATCTGTTTTCCCACTTGCCTCAATTTTGGAATGGTCGGTATTCCCGTATTCCATAGTCAATCCTTCTTTAGTTTCGATGATAAAGTAAGAAGGCCCCGAACCAGCCGTACCATAAGAAATTATCCTCGAAAAATCCTCAAATTCAGTCCTGTATTCAGTGTCATCTTCTCCATACAAACCGTTTACTGCAATTAACCTGTTACCGTCAAGGGCAAATTTATCATCCTGATCAAAATTAATGGCGCCTGCTTCTCCATCGTGATAAATATCCCTGTTAACCCTGGTTATACATGAGAGACCCGATAAATCCCATCCCCTTCCCAAAAATTTAATACCTGACTGACTGTTGTAAGTAATGGCAATATCGGGGGCTAATCCTCTCCTCCCCGGAGGAATCTCGATTGGGATGGAATAATTCATAGCCCCTGTGGACGATATATTAAAACTACCGGGCAAAGTTCCTACCGGAAGAGAGGTATTCAACTCACGATCGTAATCAGGGGCAGGAAGGTAAATTACTTCGGGTATTATTTCATCCTGAGCAATTATCCGTGCTTCAAAGGTGCTTCCACCGGAAGCTGTATAGCTGAAGCCATCAACCATCAGTATGCTGTCATAGGCTTCATATACTTTCGTTCCGGTAATAGTAGAGTCCAATATCCAGTAATCTGCCGTATAGACCTGGGAAATTACGGAAATTATGCTTAAAGTATTAAGCAGTGATATACAAAAAATTCGTTGCAGTTTATAACGAATTAGTTTAGTTTTGTTCATATTAGTTTTTTTATGGTAAAAATAAAGTGTGTCATCTGTCAGCTCCTTTAAGATTGTGTCGTCATGAAAAAAGCTCACATTTTTTTTTATAATATTAAATACACTTTTAATTACTGTCTCTTAAATTAACTTTCCCTTTTCCGCCTCAACAAACCAATCGATAGAAAGAGCCGGGTTATGTTCGGCGGATTTTCATTTCGTCATTTTCCCAGGGGTTGACACCCCTGGCTATTCAAGTTTTACCCCGCCGGGGTAACCCTTTCATCCATCCATACAGCGTCACTCGTCACTTGTCACCCGTCACTTTTACTCATCCACTCAACCACTTAACCACTCATCCACGTCACCTGTCACTCGTCACTTGTCACTTTTACTAATTCTTCACCACCCTCCACTCCTTCCTCACCCCCTTATTCGCCACCCTCAAAATATAATACCCGTTCTTCACCCCGGAAAGACTCAACTCATTGATGTCCGACCCGCCTTTCTGATGCAGTATAAGCCTTCCCATATTGTCGAAAAGCTGAATGTCCCAAACGTCCTTGGAATCATTGTTATCCGGCGGAATTACCACGTACAGCACTTCCTTTGCCGGATTCGGGTAAACATTGAATCCAACATTGTTTTCTTTATTAAGGAGTTCTTCCGGTTCTGTGATCTTCGCACTCTTTTTCCCCTGGCTCTGGTAGTATATAATGCCGCGGCTTACGCGGTTTCCCGCTGCATCATAGGCATACTCAAACATGGGCGGACTGCCCGCAACCACGGGTTTTTCATCCAGAAGCGTGTCCTCCTGGGGAGTCCTCTCCTGCCATAGCTGTAGGTTGTAAAAACCGTCAGCAACCCAGTATAATTCAACCTCCACATCATCCTGACTTACGATGGTTGCATTAGGCGATACCCAGTAGTAGGAACCCGATCCCAAGTTATGGGAATAAACTTCGGCAGAACTCACTTCCACTTCATCAGGGCCGATGATGACCTGAGCCTGCAATCCTATACATGTAAGGATGTATAGAAATAGTAATATGTGTAGTTTATTTATTATCATCTCATTGAGTTTTATTATTCATTGTTTTTTCCCGCAGATATGCGCTAATCTCAATACATATTTTTACAAATATTTAAAATGAGAATTTTCAATTTCAGGTTATTCAAGGATTTTTTCTAAGTTCTTTTAGCGGGAGATGCATTGCATTTTATATTTAATATCTGAACAATCATGATTAATAAAAGCTATTGTTTTAGCAATAACTTAAGTTCAGCTATTTCCTTGTTAACTGCCTCCATGGCATTATTGTATTCCTCTCTGAATAATATCATCCCTGCATCCTGTTCACTGATCTCCTGTCTTAATCCCTCTATCTCCATTTGCTGTTCTTTAATAGCTTCCACCAGGTAAGGTATTATCCCGATATAATTGATGCTCATCATGCCATTATCATCGGTGGTGACCAGATCGGGAAATACCTGTTGTAACTCCTGCGCCAGAAAACCACTCTGCCGGCGCTGATAGATCACCTGGTTGTCGAATACAACGGGTGCAACAGCCTCACCTGTATCAGGTAAGGAGGCTTCAATATCTTCCATGATCTTCGGCTCAGGTTCCTGCAACATATAGGTCACTCCCCGCAGCCCTGCAATACTTCCTAAGGAACCCTTCGAAATAGTATTGATATCTGCCTTAAGACGTTCATCCGATGATATATCCAGAAATCCGTTGCATTTTATTGCCCCGTTAACATTCAATGCATATTCTGAAGTAACATCAGTAGTCATTATACCTACTTTATCCTCAATGAAAACTTTCCCTCTGAAATAACCGGCGTAAATGTTATTTATGCATATATCTCCCTTACCCGGTGTTTCTGCAAATATTGCCGCTCCATTATTTGTACCATAGATAATACCATGTACTCCATGATTATATCCGCTGGTACAATTACCAGCCCTTGCCCATACACCGTAACTTCGACCTGATGAAACCGGTGAACTTTTTACAGCATCTCCAACCATAGCGCACATATAGGCGGAAGAAACATCCTGAATAATCCGCCCCTGAACCGCATAATGCCACCCATAACACCCTGAACCGGTTGCAGTACGATCTACCATTAATCCACGGTAGTATTCCGTACTGTTATTAAATATTGACACCTTGCTGTATTGATTCCCATCCCCACCCACGCTAAGTTTACTCACCGGGTTTTCACTCTGTATCCCCACATTGTTATTGGAGGAAACCTTGATCTGTGATTGTACCGGTAACCATAATACCGGTAATACTAAGAGTAATACGATCTTTTTCATAGCTGATTGTTTAATTGATAGAATGGTTTGAAACTGAATGATAAGTTGAAAAGAATGATTTTTTTAAAGTCTTAATTCTGCGGTGTTGGTTTTAGTTTAACACCCACAGACAGGAGAAGCATCCCTTTAACCCGGCACAATTTACTTCCTGTGCACTCAGGATAATTACCTGCCGTTTTGTTCCGGCAATTGTAATATCCTATATATATTAATACCAAAAAACCCTAAAACATTCCCTGAATTTTCCGGAAATTTTACCCCCCCGCAATTTAGATTCGTTCTAAATAACGAACATTGTATAGCATTGCTATACAGCCGCTTATCAAGTTGATATAAATTAAATATTCGATATAGATCAACCGGAAAATTTCAGAAAAAAACGGGAAAATGGTGATTTATATCACCATTTTTGAAAAGCAGTAACCGGAAAAAACTTATGGAAGAAGAAAAATGAATATTAATAAGACAGATATCGGTGTATTAATTTTACAAATTCCTACACTTTAAGTCTTAATACTTGAAATTGGGTGAGTAAAGAGAATAGAAACAGTATTACCCCCCCTGTTCCACAACCTCTCCCCTTATCCAGAGTATCGTCTTCGGATTTTTCGGGTCATTACTGATAACAGTAATGGTTTTGGTCTGGTTCCCTCGTTGGGAAGCCGAATTAAACGTGGTTTTAATTTTTCCCGTTCCCCCGGGAGGTATTATTTTATCGGAAAGCATGGTGGCCGTACAACCGCAGGCAGCTGTGATTTTCCGGATAATAAGATCAGATTTGCCTTCATTTTTAAATATATACTCATAATCCATCGTTTTGCCTTTCTCCATCTTACCGATATTGAAGGTAGTTTCTTCAAATACGATAGAAGGAGCAGCATTAAGCTGCTCTTCGGTGAGATGATCGAAGGACTCCTCAATATTGGCACTCACAATAAAAGTATATGTTCTGTCTGTTTGCCCGTTAACAAACACACTCATCCTGTCGATCAGGAAACCCCAGTCGCTTATTTTTGATGCATCATAAGTTACTTCAATATTTCCCCGTTGCCCGGGTTCCAGCCGTGGAGGATTAAGATTTACATTAAGGTGTGCAGGTACATTCCTGATCTCTGTATTTATGGGCTGGTCGGAATGGTTAATGATCTCATTTACAACGCTTTTTTGTTGTCCACTGAATACGGTTCCCATGCTTACATGATTGCTCTTCATCCTGAGAGCGCCCATAGAATAACGAAATTCATCCTCAATGGTAAGGGGTTTGGGAATGACGTTCCCAGTAATTCTCAGAATAACTGACCCGGGGGCAGCATTGGATATCACATTAATTGTTTTGTCAAATCTTCCGGGCCGGCCTGAAGGATTATAGGCTGCACTGACAAAGCCCTTTCCTCCCGGCATTACAGGCTCACGACTCCAGGAAGGAGCAGTGCACCCGCAGGAAGCTGTAACATTGTGAATAATGAGCGGCTCCCCCCCTGTATTGGTAAACTCAAAACTGTGAGAGGCAACACCCGCCTCTTCTTTAATATCCCCATAATTCCAAACCGTTTCATTAAATGAAATACTGGCTGCTCTCTGCTGACTTAATAATAATGGCATCAAAAAAAACAAAGCCGATAAGGTGAAAAATAAATTCTTCATTTGTTGAACTATTTTAAAAAATCATTGTATAAATATCACAACACAATTATTATGCCGGACAAAATTACTAATTACTTCATCCGTTATACGAAATTTTCTGTTAAAATGTTGCATTACCCAAAGTGTTTTGAAAAACTCATAAAAATAACGAAATATTATTAACTTAGTCCCTTGTTTTGATTATGATGAGGAGGAGTCTTACATATTATCTGATTATAATTTTCACCTTCCTTTGCAGCTTTCCTGTATCTTCCCAGTTTTACAACGGTCATCAGATGAATTTCGGGAAAAACAGAGTGCAGTATGGCACTTTCTACTGGAAATTTTACCGATTCGACCGCTATGATGTTTATTCCTATGAAGAAGGAACAGAGCTTTCGCTTATCGTTGCAGATATTGTGGAAAAAGAACTAAGCAGAATTGAAAGGTACTTTGACTATAACTTCGAACGGAGATTGATATTTATCACCTATCATAAACTTTCCGACTTCCGCCAGAGCAACATCGGACAGGACCTTAATGAGGAGGAGGCATCCAACACAGGTGGTGTAACGCGTATCATTCAAAATAAAATATTCCTCTATTACGAAGGTGATTATCAGAAGTTAAGACAACAGATCACACAAACCATTGCTGAAGCCCTGATTTATGAAATGCTTTACGGCAATGATTTTAAGAATAATTTTACAAGTTCAACCCTGATGAATATCCCGGAATGGTATCTTAAAGGGCTGATTTCATATGTATCAAATCCATGGGATTTTGAAATTGAAAACAGGGTAAGGGACGGGATCATCTCCGGGAGATATGAAAAATTCAACCGCTTATCCGGTGTGGATGCCCTGTATGCCGGTCATTCCTTCTGGAAATATGTGGGGGATATGTACGGCGAATCCGTAATACCAAGCATTCTGTATATCACAAGGATACATAAGAATACCAACAGAGGGTTTCTTTATGTGCTGGGGTTCCCAATGAAAGAACTGTCGAATGACTGGCTCGGCTATTATATCAATATGTTCACTGATGCAGAAAGTTTGGGTGAACTTCCTTCAGATGGTAAAATACTAAAGAAAACAAAGAAAAAAAGAGTCTATCAACAGGTCAAATATAGTCCTGACGGCCGGCATATCGCATGGACTACCAATGAACTGGGACAATACAGGATTTACCTGCATGACCTGGAGGAAGGAAAAACCCGGAGAATACTTAAACGGGAGCACAGAATAGACCAGATCACTGACTATTCTTACCCCATACTCAGCTGGCACCCTTCCGGTAAAATTCTTGCCTTTATCACAGAAGAAAAAGGTATGTTGAAATTAAATTACTATACCCTGGAAGACAGGGAATTTTCTGTCAGGAACCTGCTTTTCTTCCATAAAGTACTCGACTTCTCATACTCGCACGACGGCCTTAAGTTTGTCCTTTCTGCCGTATATAAAGGTCAGGTCGACCTTTATGTTCATGATATCGTATCTTCCACCAATGAAAGAATTACAAACGACCTGTCAGATGATTTCAACCCCAGATTTATAAATAACTCGAAGGAAATTATATTTACTTCCAACCGTAAATATGATAAAATATTTCTAACCGACGACCCTCAGGATAACCTTATGGACCACCATAATGTTTTTGTCTTCAATTATGCACAAAAGGATAATGAGTTAAAGCGAATAACTGAGAAACCCTTTATCAACAGAAAGCTGGCATTTGAGATAAAAAACAACCAGTTTACATACCTGAGTGATGAATCAGGAATTGTGAACCGTTATCATGCCCGGTTCGACAGCACCATAGCTTTCATTGACACCACGATCCATTACAGGTACTTTTCACGCAGTTATCCTTTGACCAACTACAGGAGAAATATCCTCGAACACGATTATGTTCCTTCCCTCGGGAAATATGCAGAGATACTTTTCAACAAAGGGCAATACGGATTGTACAAGGGAGAACTCGACCCATCCGAAAACCTGGCCGGAGAAATAAGGCTTACCCCATTCAGGGAAGAATACTCCCGGACACAAGTTAAGGAAGACAGTATTAGTAATGTGGTTAAACAGACCGTTGCCCTGCAAAATATGGAAGACAACAGGTTTGTAGTGGGAACAGACACCCTGAAACTCGACATTGCCCTGGTGGATATCAACAACTATATCTTTGAAAAGGAGAAACTGAACTACTACAATGAGAAGCTGGCAGGGGAGAACATCCAGCTGGTGCTCGACACGCTGCCGAAACAACAGAGAAGAAGGATGTATATTGACTATGAGACATCATTCTTTCCCAACTTCCTGGTAAACCAGGTGGATTTTAGTTTTTTGAATGCTTCCTACCAGACCTTCACAGGGGGAGCCGTTTATTATAATCCCGGTTTGAACATGATGTTTAAGGCAGGAGCCAATGATCTTTTTGAAGACTACCGGATTATAGGCGGAATGAGGCTGGCAACCGACTTTGACAGCAATGAGTTCCTCTTTTCCTTTGAGAACCTGAAAAAACGGCTTGACAGGCAAATGTTGCTCCACCGGCAGATATTTAAAACATCAACTGAGTTTTCGCTTCTTAAAACTATCACCCATGAAGCTTTTTATATTCTGAAATACCCGCTTAACCAGGTAACTGCCTTAAAAGGAAGTGTGATTTTCCGCCATGACAGAACAGTATTTCTTTCCACCGACCTTCAGAATCTTAATGAGAAAGACATTTTTAAACCATGGCTGGGATTAAGAGGGGAATATATCTTTGATAATACGCGTTTCCTGGGAGTAAATTTATATACCGGATGGAGGTACAAGATTTTTGCCGAAGGATATAAAAATGTTATTGAAAAGAAATCGGATCTTATTGTTGTTGGCGTTGATTTCAGGCATTACACCCGTATTCACAGGACATTGATATGGGCCAACCGTTTTGCTGCCAGTTCTTCCGTTGGTAATACACCGCTTATCTATTACCTGGGGAGTGTGGATAACTGGACTAATTTCTCCTCAAGAGTAGAAACCTTTGACCGTTCGATCCCCATAGATTACTCACGCAATTATGCATACCAGACCCTTGCCACAAATATGCGCGGATTTACACAGAATATAAGAAACGGTAACAATTTTGCATTAGTGAATACAGAACTAAGGTGGCCTGTTGTAAGATATTTTGCCAATCACCCCATAAGCAGCAGCTTCTGGAACAATTTCCAGGTCACAGGATTTTTTGATATCGGGACTGCATGGACAGGAGTACATCCATGGCAGGGGAAAAATGCATATGATACAGAGGAATATGAAAACGGACCTATACTTGTGGTCATTGATTCAAACAGGGAACCAATCGTGGCCGGATATGGATGGGGTTTAAGAAGCAGGGTATTTGGCTACTTTTTACGACTCGACTGGGCATGGGGTATTGAAAACAGAACCATCCTGCCCAGAATATTCTATCTCTCACTGAACCTGGATTTTTAGTCAGTAAACCACCACCACCCCGAAGGTGGTTTTAAGATACAACCTATTAAAAGAAGGGAAAGTACAATTAAAATTCTTATCATGTTTATATAATCCTTTAAAACCAATTAGTACTTAATATGCAACCCAGGGGACTGTCTCTTAAATGTCTTTAACCACAAAGGACACCAAGGACAACACAAAGGACACGAAGAATATATTCTTAATTGACAGCACTTTGCGTCCTTTGTGTTGTCCTTGGTGTCCTTCGTGGTTGATAATATTTCAATTAAGGAGAAAGCCCCGGGTGGGTCCGAAAAACGTTAAGTATTTAGTACTTAGCAAAAAAAAATCATAAAATGGAATTAATAAGCCAAATTAAAGAACTCTCTGAATTATATTTTGATCAGATTGTAGAAATACGCAGGCACCTTCACACGTACCCCGAGCTTTCATTCCATGAATCAGGCACGTCCTCCTATATCGTCTCCCTGCTGAAAGAATGGGGAATTCCCTATAAAAGCGGATATGCAAAACACGGTATAGTAGCCTGGATTGATGGAAACGGACCGGGTAAAGTTATTGCATTGCGTGCCGATATGGATGCTTTACCCGTAAAAGAAACAAATGACATTCCATACATATCGAAAAATGAAGGAGTAATGCATGCATGCGGACATGATGTTCACATGGCCTGTTTGCTTGGAGCGATAAAAATATTATCTGAGCTTCGCGATGAATTCCCCGGCAGAATAAAATTTGTCTTTCAACCGGCTGAAGAAAGAATTCCAGGCGGAGCCAGATTAATGCTTGAAGAAAAAGCACTGGCACCTGATGAACCGGAAATTATGATAGCACAGCATGTATTCCCCGACCTGGAAGCGGGAACCTGCGGTTTCAGGGAAGGAATATACATGGCCTCGAGTGACGAAATATACATTACTGTTAACGGTAAAGGAGGACATGCTGCCGTTCCCGATAAGCTTATTGACCCGGTAGTTGTTGCTTCACAGCTAATTGTTGCACTGCAAAATATTCCCAGCCGTTTTGCACCCCCTCCAGTACCCACAGTACTATCCTTCGGCCGAATCATTGCCGACGGTGCTGTAAATATTGTACCCGATAAAGTGAACATTGAAGGAACTTTCCGTACCATGAATGAAGAATGGAGAGATAAAGCACACAGGCTGATAAAGCAGATTTGTGATAATACAGTAAAATCTTATGGCGCAACATGTGATCTCGAAATACGCAAAGGCTATCCGGTACTGTACAATGATCCTGCCGTAACTTCATGGGCAAGAAATAAGGCTGAACATTACCTTGGAAAACCGAATGTTAAAGACCTGGAAATAAGAATGACCGCTGAAGATTTTGCATACTTTGCCCTGAAATATCCATCGGTAATGTTTCGTATTGGCACTTCTGAACCCGGTAAAGCCGGCTTGTTCCCGTTGCACACCTCAACTTTTTCCATTGACGAAAACGCATTGAAAACTGGAACAGGTTTGCTGGCATGGCTGGCTTTTGAATTTTTATCGAATAATTCCGGAAATATTCGATAATATCCCCGTAAATTATAATTTTGTATTCTTAACAGAGGCTCTTTGTCATCAATAATGCTGAAAAATGTTTAATAAAATAAAATTACTCTATATCTTACTGGCTGTGATTCTATTGCTAGTGATCGGTTATGTCTTTCACCGGAACAGGAATTTCTTCACAACCAGGACTTCAACTACAGAGGAGATTAAAACTGCATGTGTGAGCCGCGGAGATGTTATTGCATCTGTTGATGCGGAAGGTATCATTGAGCCTGAGAACGAAGTTTTACTGCTTAGTCCCACTACCAGTATAATAAAGAAAATCCAGAGAGTGCCCGGAAGCCGCGTTAACCGGGGGGATGTCATTCTTTACCTCGAAACAAAAGCAGTGGAAGAGCAGATTGAAAAACTGGAGGAACAACTTGAAGTAAAGCGTAACAATCTTGAGAAAAACCGTCTTAATGCCAGATCAGCAAAAATAGAGCTGGAATATAACGTGGAAATAAAAAAACTTAAGATTGCATCCATTACAGCTGAACTGGCCGACAAGGAGCAGCTTCTCGAAGTAGGAGGTATCTCTCCTGCCGGTGTGGACAAAACAAGGCAGGAACTGGTGCTGGCGGAAAAAGATCTCGCCAACGTGGAAGAAAAAAATCTGATAAGATTGAAACAGCTTCAGGCTGATGAACAAGGACTTCTGCTGGATATCAGAATACAGGAAAGACAACTTGAATCGGAACAGGAATTATTGAGCAGGATGACTGTCAGAGCACCGTCGGCAGGAATTATCCTTAATGTACAGGGAAGAGAAGGAGAAAGAATTAATGCCGACCAGTTGATGGTGAGAATGTCCGATTTATCAACCTACAAAGTGATCGGGAATATCGGCGAGCAGTATGCTGAACTGATAAAAACAGGTAAGGCTGTTTATACTATTCTTGATAATGAGAGACTGACAGGCAAGATCGGAAATATTATGCCAATTATTCAAAACAATAATGTCCAGTTTGATGTTCATCTCGAACAGAGCAATCATCCTAAACTTCTGCCCAACATGAGGGTCAGGTTACAGGTAGTACAGGAGAAAAGAGACAGTGTACTGCGTTTACCGGTCGCTGAAATTTACGATAAAGGAAATAAGCATTCGGTTTTTGTAATTTACCACACCAAAGCAATCAGAACAGATTTGAAAACAGGTTTGAAAGGACGTGATTATATTGAAGTTATTGACGGAGCACTCGAAAATGATTGTATCATTGTTTCTGATGTATCCCGGTTCAGGCACCTCCAGGAGTTTGATATCAGGCAGCCCTGAATATTGTGTTGCGTTTGTCGGCAAAATCCCTTAAATATGAAAACCTTATTATTCTTATTAAGTATATCGATAATATTTCCGATAAAGACTGATTCACTAAATGCCCAAAGCCGGAAAACCGCTTTAAGCCTTAGAAATGTAATCGATCTGGCTTTAAATCAATCTCCATCAGTCAGATATACACAGAACAGCAATGTAAATTATTTCTGGAGGTTTAAGAACTATCAGACTATGTTCCGGCCTATGCTGGTATTGAGCGGGGATCTGCCCAATTATTCACATACCACTAAACCTGTGGAACAACCCGATGGCAGCATTCAGTTTAAACAGGTATCCAATATGCTGGCATCATCAACCATTTCACTTAATCAGAGCATCCCTCTCATAGGGACTTCTATATATGCAGCCTCCTCAATTACCAGAGTTCAGGATTTCAGGTCCAACACTGTTGATTTTTCAGGATCACCTGTTGTGGTGGGTTTTCATCAACCCCTTTTTGCATATAACTGGATGAAATGGTACCGGAAAACAGAACCTCTTATTTACGGGGAGGCTCAAAGACGATATATTGAATCTATTGAAACTATTTCATATGCAGCAACAATAAGGTTTTTCCGTTACCTTAAAGTGCAGACGGATTATACCCTGGCGGAAAACAACCTGATGAACAGTCTTAATAATTTAAAGATTGCAGAAATTAAAAGTGAACTGGGACAAATATCCGAAAATGATCTGTCGCGCATAAAGCTCTCTGTTCTCAATGCCCGAAAAGCATTAAATACAGCCGAAATGGACTTGAAAAATGCCGATTTTGAACTAAAATCATATATTGGGTTATCCCAGGATATTGAAATAGAACTCCTTCTTCCCCTGAACATGATACTCTTTGAAGTTGATGGAGAAAGAGCTCTTCAGGAGGCAAAAGCAAACCGCAAAGAAACCCTGACATTTGAGCGAAGATTGATTGAAGCTGATGAACAACTCACACAAGCCAAACGAAGTAACAGCTTGAGTGCAACCCTGACAGGAAGCTACGGTACTTCCAACAACGCTGACTTTGTAGGAGGTATCTATGAAAATCCGGAACAACAAAGGATGTTCCGTTTATCACTCAGCGTTCCTATTCTGGACTGGGGACGTTCGGCATCACAGGTAAAACTGGCTGAATCACGCAGGGAGCTGACATTGTATGAGGTGGACAGGGAAACGAAAGATTTTGAAAGAGAAGTTGTTGTACAGGTAGAACAGTTCAGCCTGCTGGAAGACCAGCTGATCACTGCAAAAGAAGCTGACAATGTTGCAGAAAGTGGTTACCTGATCGCATTGAAGAAATTCCAGAACGGCGAAATTACCATTACCGAAATGAACATCTTCCTGTCAGAAAGGGAAAGAGCCAAACGGGACTATATTGCTTCCCTTGAATCATACTGGGCAGCCTATTACAGACTCCGCATTCTTACTTTATATGATTTTGAACTGGATAAAAAAATTACCTATGGCAATCCCATGCTGATGAAATGACCGGTATGCACATCAGCGGGCTCAGAATCTGTACCGTAAGCCTGTGAAGATACCCAGCAAATACGGACGGGCATTTAACAGCTTGTCTTCATTTATGGAATTAAGATAATACTTATACCTGGGTTCCACTACCAGCATGAAATGATCACTCACCTCATAGTCAATACTTACTCCAACACTCCCACTATAATTCACTGAACGTATATTTTCCGTTTTACCGGTACCCGTTTTCTCTCCCTGGCTCAGGTAAAATACCTTGTTCCCCACCAGCACATTGGAACTGATACCGCCAAGAAGGTTAACTTTGAATTTACCCTCATTTAATCTGTACCTCAGGTTAAGCGGGAGCTCAATAAAATTGAGCAACTGGACCAGTCCGGCATCCAGCCCTGTAACTGTATTCGTCTGATCAAGAGGACTGTTTATAGATGAACCATATTCCACACTTCTCTCATCAACTCCTGATGAATTATATGACATATATACCACATTCGAATGATCGGACTTTATAGTACCTATGGAATTGCCTACATTCACAATGGCATTACCCGTTAATCCGGTGCTTTCCTGAAAGTATTTTTCAGGATCAACCCTCCCGAATGTACTTAACCGGTCAATTTGTATCCCTGAACGGGAGAAAAAGAGACCTGACTGGATCTGAAGCCTTTTTGCTGCCTGGAAACCTGCCTGAAATCCTCCCGACCAGGTGAACAAAGGATTTTCAGAATTATCAAAGAACCCTGCATTAGCCATATCTCCGTTGTTTACCGTACGGTATGAATATTCAGGTGCTGCCATTCCGGTTAAATACCACCTGCGTACATCTGATTGCGGTGTGTCATCAAATACATACATGTCCCTGAACAGATCGGTTCCAGGTACCTCCGATGAATAATCCTTAACATCTATAACATCTCTCCGGGCTGAAGGGGGAAGTTCCTGGTTAAAAAGAAGCGAAGTTAACAGATGATCAGAAACACCTGTCTCATGCCCGGGTAATTCAAGGCCTGATGCTGGCAATGCCGAAGCCACAATAATATCATATTGAGCATAACTCACAGAAGTTTCGCCTGCTTCGGAAGATTTTTCCGTGATCTTCCCTGTTCCGGAAGATTTTTCCGTGATATTATTTGCCCCAGGGAAAACAGCGATTTTATTTTCCTCCCCGGATATTACCTTATCCCTATTGTAGGCTTCCCTTACACCATCTGCAACTGCTTCATAATCAGAGATGTCTTTCTCTGTATTATCAATTTCTGCATACCCTTTCAGATGATGCTCAGGTTTTCCGGCACGATTACTGATGAAATGCCACCCTAATCCGACCATCATCAGCATGGCAACGCCGGCAGCTACTTTCCATACATTGGAGTACATACGGACATACCTTTTCTTACCCGCTCTGCCGGAAAGTGAATCCCATACCTCTGCCGGAGGATCCTTGGAATAATCCTTCAGCTTCTCCCTGAAAACATCATCAATATGTTTATTCCTGTTCATGTAACTCAGCTATTAATCAGCTATAACCAATATGTCTGCATATTACCGGCTTTCTTATCTATGTCCCGGATTCATTCCCCTCTTTTTTATTCAGTGCAGCTTTATTATATAAGCTTTCTATTTTCCTCTGCAAAACCTGCCGCGCCCTGGAAAGATTCGATTTTGAAGAGCTTTCACTTATTCCCAGCATCTCCCCTATCTCTTTATGCGAATATCCTTCAATGGCATAAAGATTGAAAACCGTTCTGTAGGCAGGTGACAATTCCCTGATGACAGCAATAAGATCTTCTGCTTCAAGGCTTTCCAGTATATCATCATGCACAATCTCTTTCTCAAACGCAACAGGACTATCATCCAGACTTTGTGACCAGACTTTTTTTCGCAGCATACCGATGGCAGTGTTGATAATTATTCTGCGTATCCAGCCTTCAAATGAACCTTTGCCCTCAAACTGATAGATCTTTTCATAAACCTTCATGAAGCCGTCATGAAGAATATCGCTGGCATCATCATCATTCCCTGCATAATGAAGGCAAACACCATACATGCGCGGTGCCACCAGACGGTATAATTCCTCCATCGCACGCCTGTCGCCTTTCTTACACCCTATTATTATTTTCTCAGGTATCTCAGCCAATATTCCGGAATTTTTTTCTAAAAGTACTATACAAGAACAGGCTGTACAAATACCTGCGAAAATAAATGTATGTAATAGATGAAAAAAATATAGCAAAGGTTGCGTTATCAGAATATGACGCAACCTTTTATATTGGTTAAACATCTAATTAACAATAGTTCGTTAAAGTTAAAAGAAACGCAAAGGCGCAAAGGCGCAAAGTGTTAATTATCAACAGAAAAAACAATGTTAAAATAAATTTACAGAACGCTTATTATCAACATGTTATTAAAACATAACGAACTATTGCTTTATCCACGCAATATAAAAACATAATGAACTATTGATTAAAAAAATGGCCTGAATATTGCAATAATAACGTAGTGTAAAATTTATTTCTAAAACTGCGCCTTTGCGCCTTTGCGTTTTTTTTAATATTACACTTACCATACCCGAATGATTATAAAAAAGTAAATAGTATGAAAACTTCAATCTTTTATTTTATACCATTTCTTTTTCTACTGTTATCCTGCGAGAAAAAGAGTGAGGATATCCCGGTCTTTAAATACCAGGATGATAAAAAAGCTGCCGACCTTATTACTGCCGGCAGCGAATTCGGACTTGATCTGTTCAGAATAATCCTTGAATCGGACGACTGTCCGGAAAATTTAATGATCTCCCCTACGAGTGTTGCAATAGCCCTGGGAATGACATATAACGGGGCAGAAGGCGAAACAAAAACAGCATTTGAAACCACACTTCGACACCAGGGATTATCGAGGGAAGAAATTAATGACATTTATCAGGCCCTGATTGACTACCTGTTAAAAGCCGACAGGAAAGTGATCTTCGAAATTGCCAATTCTATCTGGTACCGGCAAGATTTCAATGTGCTGCAATCATTCACTGATGTCAACAAAAAGTATTACTATGCAGATGTCAGAGCCCTGGATTTCAACAATGCGAATGCTGTCAGGATCATTAACGACTGGGTAGCATTAAAAACGCATGATAAAATCAAAGATGTGCTTGACAACATTCCCCCGGAAGCTGTAATGTATCTGATCAATGCCTTGTATTTTAACGGAATGTGGAAATACCAGTTTGATGAAAAAAATTCATTTACAGGTAGTTTTTATGGCGAAAATGACGTGGTACAGGTAAAATATATGAAGAATGAGAGTTCATACCCTTATTTTGAAAATGATATGTTAAGTGCGGTTGAATTACCCTATGGGAACGGGAACTACGTTATGCATGTGTTTCTTCCCAAAGCAAGTAAAAGCCTTGACGAAATAATACAGTCCTTAAACCCGGAAACCTGGAAAACATGGATGGATTCGTTTAATCTCAGAGATGAGGTGGAAGTACAATTACCCAAATTCAAATATGAGTACAAGACATTATTAAACGATCCTCTGATTGAGATGGGATTAGGGATTGCATTTAACGGACCTGCCGACTTTTCAGGTATTTCACCGGATTATGATCTTTATATCTCCCGTGTCATTCACCAGACTTTTATCGATGTTAATGAAAAGGGTACAGAAGCGGCCGCTGTAACGGTTGTTGAAATACGATATACCTCCATGCCTGAGAAGACAAGCTTTATAGTCGACCGGCCATTTATTTATTCCATAAGTGAGAAAAATACCGGGGCGTTGTTGTTTATGGGGAAGGTGGGAAACCCGGAATATTAACAAATATGCACAGGGCATGAGGGAAACCATCAGGGAATAATTTATGGATATTTGTTGAAAGGTTATCTAAAAAATCCTTGATGACAAACTTAGTGTTTGTGTTTTTTTTTCCTTAATCAACGCTGGCAGAGCCAGGTTTTGCACATGGGTAATTATTACCGGAAGTTAGACCTGTCCGGAGCTTTTCTACCGGACAGCGTCGGAGAAGTGAACAATGTGCTGTATCTTTCAAAACTGCCTTTTTTTTCAACAAACAAGCTGTCATTAACTTTTTGAACAGCCTCTTTTTTTGTGGAAACGTACTGGAAAATGTGTTGGGGCTGTCTCATAAATGTATCACCTCTCCGTATGCTGCTGCCGCAGCTTCCATAATAGCTTCAGACATGGTCGGATGGGGATGAACGGATTTGATCATCTCATGTCCGGTTGTTTCCAGGTTCCTCGCTACCACAATTTCAGCGATCATCTCGGTAACATTTGCCCCTATCATGTGTGCCCCCAGAAGTTCACCATATTTTGCATCGAAGATAAGTTTTATAAATCCATCTTTTTCTCCCGAAGCGCTGGCTTTACCCGATGCCGAAAAAGGAAATTTCCCGACTTTAATCTCATATCCGGCTTCCCTGGCAGCCTTCTCCGTATAACCCACCGAAGCCACTTCAGGATTAGTGTAGGTACATCCCGGAATATTTCCGTAATTAACAGGCTGGGGATTCAGTCCCGCGATCTTTTCCACGCAGGTTATTCCTTCGGCTGAAGCCACATGGGCAAGCGCCGGTCCGTGTACGATGTCACCAATGGCATAGACACCTTTTATGTTGGTCAGGTAATAATCATCCACCTTAACTTTCCCCTTTTCCACCTTTACACCGGTTTCCTCCAACCCTAAGTTTTCTGTATTCGGAGTTACCCCAACAGCTGAAAGTACAATTTCCGCCTCGTGCTCTTCATTCCCCTTCGGGGTTTTGATCTGCACCTTACATATATCTCCGGCAATCTTTACCGACTCCACGGTTGACCCTGTCATTACTTTAATCCCTGCTTTTTTAAACGACCTCTCCAGTTGTTTGGATATTTCTTCATCTTCCACCGGCACCACATTGGGCAGGAACTCCACCAGGGTGACCTGTGTCCCCATGCTGTTGTAAAAACCGGCAAATTCACTGCCTATAGCACCCGAACCCACTACGATCATAGATTTCGGCAACTTTTTCAGGTTCATGGCTTCCCTGTAACCGATGATCTTTTTACCGTCCTGCTTCAGGTTTTCCAGCTCTTTCGATCTCGCCCCGGTAGCCAGAATAATATGATCTGCTTCAATAATGCTTTTTTTCTTGTCAGGGGAAGTGACTTCCACCTTCGATGGCCCGGTTAACTTTCCATTACCCTCAATCACATCGATCTTATTCTTTTTCATCAGAAACTGCACCCCCTTGCTCATACTTTCCGCAACCGCCCTGCTTCGTGCTATTACTGTAGGGAAATCGGGTTTTACGTTCCCTTCAACTTTTAATCCGTAATCGGATGCATGTTTAAAATAATCATATACCTGTGCACTCTTAAGTAATGCCTTGGTAGGGATACAACCCCAGTTCAGGCATATCCCGCCAAGGGATTCGCGTTCAACAACGGCAGTTTTGAGTCCGAGCTGTGAGGCACGTATTGCAGCCACATAACCACCCGGGCCGCTTCCGATAATAACTAGGTTATACTTCATTGGAATTTTCTTTTGTGTATGGTATTAATATAAGAAGACAAATTTAGTTTAAAAAAGTTTAATAGAAAAGGGGGAGAAGTGGTTACGTGGTTATGTGGTTACGTGGATGAGTGGTTAGGTGACAAGTGACAAGTGACAAGTGACGGGTGGTTTTCTAGGGGTAAAGCTATGTCTTTGCCCTGGATTGGGGAGAATTGAGTAATTGAGTAATTGAGTAATTGAGTAATTGAGTAATTGAGTAATTGAGTAATTGAGTAATTGATTAATTGAGTAAATGAGTAGGGGGAAACCTATGTGTTTGCCCTGGACAAGCGGATGAGCTGTTAAGTAAATGTAAATGAGCAAATTACTCCAGAGGGGTATCAATATAATAGCCATGGGGAAAAATGACGATATGAAAATCCGCCGAACAGACCCCGGCTCTTATTATCGATTGGTTTTTTAAGGCGGAAAAGGGAAAGTTAATTTAAGGAACAGTAATTAAAAACACATTATAATAGTATTAACCAGAAAAATGCAAATTTTTTAGGACGATACACATACCCGGGTGGTTAAAAACAATAAATAACCACCTACAGATCAGCACCCTGTGTTCCCCCGAAGGGTTTTGAGATTTTGTAAATATTATCGGTTCTGCTTTCTTTATCGGGCAGATCCTCTCTTTCTGATACCAGGGGATATTGATACCAGTATGCAGTAGCGCATACATCATCAGAACGGAGATGGAAGATGGCTTCCGGATTACGTCTGGGATGGTTCACATAACTATAAAATAGTTTATCTCCATATTTTTCTTCTACTGCTGATTTAAGCGATAATCCCATTTGCTGAACGGTAACTTTGATATTCTCCTGGAAATATACCGGATCGTTTATGTGGAAGCGGTAAAAAGAGGAATATCCATTAGTGTGATCCACTAAAGGTGCTCCCTGGGTAAAAGTGCAATGTTCATGTATACCCCAGGCAGCACCCACGTAATCTTCCATACCGGTACCACAGATTGTAGGATAATCTGAATCACCGTCAATATACATCTTTACCTCTCCTTCACCAAACCAGCCGGGATTTAATGACCTGACACCAATAACACACCCCAGAAATACACCGCGTGCATTTTTTGTTTTAAGTATTACAAAGTCTTTACCCAGCTCAGTCGGATTTTCTCTTCGAAAGGATGCGTGAAACCTTCCATCTTTACTGGTTACCTTATCTCCCAGGGTAAAATCGATCTGGTAAAAGAACCAGTCCAGATCAGTATCACTCTCATTAGTAACCATAATAACAGCATTTTTAGCAAATGGCATAGGAATGAAACAATTATAACCCTGTGTTGGCTGGACGGTCATCAGATCTGAAAACACGGGAGCTATAGCACCATGCGCCAGGCCGAAAAAGTCAGATACCGGAACTTCAACCGATGGGATATGGCTGTCCTCCCAGTACATACGCAAAATAACATTTCGTATGATCTCAGGAGTTGAGGGCTTCATTGTACACCAGATATGACGAATCATTCCTGAACCAGCCTGATCCAATAATACAGCCGTCTCACCTGATTTAAAATCTTTGATGGCAGGACTCCCTTTTACGCTGTTACCTGTCATCCCTCCTTTGCCCTTCTCTGCATCCGGATTTTCATAACTTGCAGCCCGGCTGTCGAGAGATTTTAACCTGTATAAGTGATCATTTTTTTCCTGGTAAATGCAACTACATAGAAAAATTAACCAAAGGATAATAAATGTGGAATGTTTCATAATTTTTTGTTTTTATTTAGTCTGCCAATTATTTTTACTATTGTGAATTTTAAAATTACTAAGATTTAGTTCAGTTTATAAAGTATGTTATGGTTATCGAAGGAACCTCTGAATTTTTTTTGTGTTACTCTGTGTAATAATTATTGAACGATTGTTACACTGAGAGTCACAGAGTGAACACAGAGTAACACGTAGGAATAATAATATTTTTAACTTTTCAGACAGCTTCGGCGACTTATAAATTTATAACTTTTCAGAGTGTTTCATTTTTTTACGAATTAAAGCCCGAATTCCACTAAAGACAATACTTACGACTGCATAAATAATGAATCCCAGAATAATAACAATATGAAGCTGACTAAGCATTTCAATCAATTCTGTTTTATATTTTACTATAGAATAAATATTTAATCCAAATGCTATTAACAGGCTGAGTATAAGAATACGGAGCTCTCTTTTTATCCTACTTGCAGATATTACTACGTCTTTCATTATTATATATTTTAATTTTAATAATCAGTTATTTCAGACTTCCTTTTCCATGATATTTTCAGCAGGCCAATTCAGTATTTTACCTGTATCAATAGCTTCAAGTCCCAGCAATGCGGCAATGGATGCATGATATCCTTCGCGGAGAAGGTTTTTATATGGGATTCCGTTTTTCACAGCTTTGACAAATCCAACCATTTGCAGGTAGGTGTCTTTTGTATTACGGGGAGCGATCAGTTCACCCCGGTAGGGCACTGCTGTTTCCGGCACCCAGGTGGCACCGCCAATAGGTATTGCATCCCATATACCTTTCTCAATGCTATGAATAAGCTGACGAATACCCGGAGCTACCGGAGGGGTCTCACTGAAGATACGGTTTATTTCGGGTTCAATCGTCCCTTTATTTCCCTGTATTTGTTCCTCCAGTCCATAATGGGCGTTGGCGATCATTGCGTCGTACGTACATTTAATCCCGTCATCATAGTCATAGACAAGTGCAACATGATCGTACACCTCTCTGCCATCCTTCCAGAAAACGATACCTCCTGAACCCATGACCCGGGTAGGTGTTTTATCCAGGAACCAGTTGGCAACCTGCAACTGATGAGCAGCCAGTTCCGTCATAAGCCCTCCGGAATATTCATTATACAACCTCCAGTTCAGTTTATGTTCCAGCGCAGGATCCTTCACAGCCCGTCTCCAGTTATTGTTTCTGTGCCAATAAGCCCGTATTTGGACAATCTGACCAATTTCTCCGGCCTGAATACGTTCCAGGGCTGCAAGATAAACAGGATTAAACAAACGCTGATGGCCTATCTGCAATATTTTACCGGTTTCTCTTTGAGCATCGGCCATAAGTTTACAATCTCCCATTGTCCTTGCCATACTTTTCTCACAAAAAACATGATATCCTGCTTTTAGAAAATTTATTACGATATGCGCATGTTCATGTAAAGGAGTAGCTACCACCACTGCATCCATGTCGTGCAAGTCAAGCATTTTACGATAATCATAAAAAGCTTTTGCTTTCCCGCCGGTAAGTTCAATGGCTTGTTGATAATTAGGTTCGTAATCATCACACACAGCAACAATATTAACATTTTCCACTGCGTGTAGATTCAACAGCAAAGCCCTACCCCGGGATCCTACTCCAACCATCCCGATTCTCACCCTGTCGGATGGGGCAATGTTGCGCCCATTCTCCCCTGCAAAGGCTTTCATCCATGACACTGAAGACATTAATGCAGACCCACCTGCAAATAAACTTGCTTCCCTTAGAAACTCCCTCCGGCTTTTTAATCTGTTTTCCATATTAAATTTTATTATTTAAGAACAATTTATTAGGTATTCCACTATTAAGACATTTATGTTTATCGCTTGGCGCATTTTAAAAAAGTGTGTAACCATTAACACAGAACAATGTTAAACTCTTCCCTGCCTGTTGATGTGAATAAGTTGGCATTTCTTCCATTAACATCATCAAAGTTCAGCTCTTATTTCCCTCACATAATCATAAATCCTCTTTGCTGAAAGTAGCCGCTCATTCTCCCCATAAACCGCATCCATTTCTTTTGCCATATTTTCAAGGGCATTCAGCACATGGGAAAGCCTGTTATAATTATCTTTATTCCCCGGATCATTCTGGTTGATCTTATATCTCAGATATGCTTCGATATGCAGGATGCTAACTTCTATAAAACTTTTCTGAACAGTTAACTGAGCTGAAAGTTTCTGATACTCTTCCCTGGATAGCCATTTCTTTACCGATTCAACATCTTTAATACATTGGTTACACATTTCAAGGGAATACTTCCGGTCATTTACTGCAAGCTGAATTACTGATTCCGTAGGACGAAACATGAATTCCCGGATCAGACCATTATCTATAATATTATCGGGGTACCAGTCGAGCATTGCCCTGCCCGTATGCAAAACCTGGGCTTTCATATATTCAAGGACAGCAATCAGGCTATGCTGCTGTACCCATATTCCTTTAAAATAATACACCGGTTTCCCTATATCATCTGATCTTTTAAGAACTTCAATAATGGTTGGGGCTGCCTTTTGTCCAACCCTTTTCCCGGCCCATTCATTCCATATTTCTTCCATAGGTGCATCTGGGTTTTCAGACAATTTTGACAATGCATACATGTTGATTTCATTATAACTGCCGAATAAAGTACCATAGTCAAAAAAATCAAAGACGCGTATGGATACAGATTTTATGTTTTTATTATACATTAATGCATGCTGGAGTCTGTACTGAATTTCTTCCGGAAAGCAATATGGCAGACGTGATCCGCCCCAGTATTCCCCTACACCATCAAACAACATCATTCCTTCACTTACTGTATTTAGCATCACATTATTGGGACCCCGGTACGGATCCCAGTCACCCGGTTGCGACTTGTGCACAAGAACCATTGGCACATTCCTCCTTTCCAGTTCTTTGAAGGCTTCGATATTTAAATTTTCCTGGTGCGGGTAATGACAAAAGGAAAGTACCGCTATTTCTTTGCCGGCTCTCTCAGCTCCACGGGAAAATGCGGAAATCATCTCAGTCAGATAATCGGCGAATGAATAATACTGATTAGGACCCGACCACCAGCTATGTGCTTTCTGCCATCTTATCCCGGTGAAATAATTTAAGTCATCCATCAAAGGTGTTTCCCACAAATGAAAGCTCATTGCATCAGCTTCCGGCAATAGTTTAAAAAACAAAAGGGTGCGTTCTTCAAAAAATTTCCATAACAATCCATTTTCAAGATATCTCGCCTCGGGATAATAATCAAAAAATGATTTTTCTTCTGAGGGCGTATTTGTAACCCCCGGCAATCGGGGTTCTCCTCCTACATAAATGGTAACTTTTATCCCCCTGTCCTTAAACCACTGCAAATCACGCCGGAAGGAATTTATAACCGACATATCTTCCTTTGCTTTGATTAATGGAAAGTCCTCCAGGTAAAGGTAATCGAAGAAAAAATTACCTCCTATCCTGATTTCGTCAATATCATATTCTATTGCCTTCTCTTTTGTCAACTGCACCTGATAATTATAGGCCGTGTCAATAAAAAAATGAGCCAGGGTCTCAAAACTAAATTTAAGAACTCTTGCCTCTTTGTTATGAATTTTTTCAGAAATAACCTGGGAACTTGCTTTCCCGATGCACAATGCGCACAATAGTAAAATAATCAGCTTCTTCATATATTTAATTTGTTAGTTAACACACAGTTCATTTTATAAAGTGACGAGGTGACAAGTGACGGAGTGACGGGTACAAGTTAAATAGTAAAATGTTCTAATTAACCTTGTCACCTGTCACTTGTCACCTCGTCACTTGTCACTTGTTACTTCTTTATGGGTTTAAACACAGTCACAACACGTCCCGGTGTTGACCGATACAACTTCACCTCCCTGTCCGGATTGCCTGTATATCCCCATCTGTGATTGGGATCAGGGGCATTCCAGGTATCATTTTCCTGGTAAAACATATTGTCATGTCCGGAGTAAGTTACTTCCAGTTTTGTCCCTCTTATATCGAGTGTTATTTTATTTTGTTCCTTCACGGGATTACCCTGCAGGTGCCAGTAAACATTTCCTTCCCGGGGAAGATAGTCTTCCACCTCAATACGGCGGTCACCGGTTTTATATAAAGTAACCGTTCTTCTCCATCCCTCAAGAGTTGTTACTGACCTGGAATATTCCGGATTGTCGGTAAAACATTCGAGTAAGGTATTATAATTTCCCCTGGGATCAGGTGGAATATCCGCAACACTATGCTGTGTATAGAGAAGATTAAAGCGATTTAATATTTTATTGGTAATGAATTCTTCTTTTCCATAAGAGATGCTGGCTATGGAATTTCCCGCTCCCGGTCCGATATTTTTTGCGGCAGGAATAACCGGATCCAGCATTACAAACAATGCATCCTCTTCCCAGCTGTCACGATGAACTATTTTGTCTATCATATGCTGAAAAGACGGCAGGTCGGATACTTTGTCCCTCCGGTCGTTCATTGCGCGCAAACGATATATTACCTGGCTGCCGTAAGAATTAATATCCGGTTTTTGAGGTTCAATGGTTTCATCAAGATACCAGAATAAATGTATAGGATTTGCCTGCATTTTATAAACATAGGACTCCTGGTTCTGAGCATCATAAACAGAATATCTGATTCTATTCTTTTTATTTACCGGTTCAGTTAAAGGAGGATGTTGATTTATTCCATATTCGAACATTCTCTCAGCGAGCCATTTACATTCTTTTGCCAGTTCATAATCATAATCTTTTAAAAATTGGGATGCCATGATCAGACATTCCATAAAATGGTCTGTTTCGTTGGGTATCCAGCAGGCTCCCCATACGGGATTATAGCCGTTATGAGGGAACATGCTGAGTACCCAGCGCATTTGCCTGGCGAGATTTGCTTTTGAGGATTGCGGAAAACTGAAATCATTGGTAAAGATCTCTATCCTGAACATTCTTTCCATGATCAGTCCTGCATAATGGCGTGAATCTTCCTGGATTGTCCAGGTATCTTTAAAACTAAAATACTCTCTGGCTTTATTTATCATTGAAGTGTCGCCTGTCATATACCCCACAACAGCCATGAATCCTCCCTTAGTACCCTGTCTTACTGCATAATTGGAATTTTCCCAAACGTGCCATGCAAAATCATGGTACCATTTTTCAACTTTTGATCTTTGAGCCGGAGTCAAGGTATGCCTCATTGCCAGGTATACTTCTGCCAGATCCTGTGCAATTCTGTCACCATGCGGATGGGCAGTATTGCCTCCGTCAAAGGTATTGCCCAGAAAAATTTCCTTGAAGTCTTTGTTGGCAAGCGCTAATTGATACTTAATAAAATAATTCCTGTCTGATTTCTTTCCAAAGACTAAATACCTGAATGCACTGTTGGTCATTTTATCTATAATATCTCCCCAGGGAGGAAGGGGGAGTGCAAGATGGAAGATGGTGAACCATTTTCCCTGATCGAAGTTGATCCAGGATGCATAGTCTTTCAGGGCATAATGACCTGGTGTAACAACCTGATACTGATTCTCTACAGGGTTAATTCCGGGGCCGGTTTTATTGAAACCTCTGAATGAAATAAAAGGAACTAATAAAATAAAAAAAAGAAATGAAATTGCTATTTTCTTCATTTGAATAATCGTTAATCTGGAAGACAGTTCTTTAAGACAATAGTTCGTTAAATTAAAATAAAACGCAAAGGCGCAAAGGCGCAATATGTTGATTATTAACAATATGAGTAATTTAAGAAAGAGCTGTTAAAATATTCATTATCAGCGCAATATAAAAGTTTAACGAACTATTGTTAAGATGGACTAAACATAAAAATTATTTCAATAATCAGTTACACTACTATTTTGAGGGAAGAGGTCTGAACGTAGTGATAATAGTCCCTTCAGAAGAGCGGGACAGCTTCACCTGGTGATCCGGGTTTCCAGTGTATCCCCATCTTTTCTGGAGGTCAGGATCATTCCATGTGTCGTTTTCCTGGTATGAAACCTTATCGTGACCGGAGTAACTCACCTCCAGTTTCGTCCCCCTCACATCCATGGTAATTTTATCTTTTTCCCGGGAAGGAACACCCTGCAGGTGCCAGTATACATTTCCTTCCCGTGGAAGATAATCCTCAATCACTATACGCCGGTCACCTGTTTTAAAGAGTGTTACCGTTCTACTCCATCCTTCAAGAGTAGTCACAGATTGTGAGAATTCGGGATTATCGGTAAAACATTCAAGAAACGCATTAAAATTTCTCCTTGGATCCGGTGGAATATCAGACACACTATGCTGGGTGTATTCATGATTGAACCGGTTCAGTATCTTGCCCGTAATAAACTCTTCGTTGCCATATGAAATGCTTATGATTGCATTTCCTGCGCCGCCCTCATAGTTTTTAGATGAACGTAAAACCGGGTCCAGCATGATATATAGTGCATCCTCATTCCAACTGTCCCTGTGAATAATTTTATCCATCATATAAGTGAAGTTTACCAGGGCGGTGTCTCTGTCCCATATATCGCGGTGCGCCCTCAACCTGTAATTTACTTTGCTTCCGTAGAAGTTAATGTCGGGTTTCTGAGGAACAATACTTTCATCCAGATACCAGTAAAGATGTATGGGATTCATCTGCATTTTGTATACTGATGATTCCAGATTTTTTTCATCATAGACAGAGAACTTTATTTCTTTCTGGTCTTTTGTGTCAGAGTAGGTAAAGTGTTTTTTTCCGTATTCAAACATCCGTTCAGCCAGCCACTTGCATTCACCTGCCAGAATTATATCATAGTCTTTTAAAAAAAAAGATCCCATCATCAGGCATTCCATGAAATGGTCTATTTCATTTTGTATCCAGCAGTCTCCAAATGCAGGATTAAAACCATTATGAGGGAATGTGCTTATTATCCAGCGCATCAATTTTGCAAGATTAGCTTTGGATGATTGTGGAAAACTACGATTGTTGGTAAAAATCTCAATTCTGAACATCCTCTCCATTATCAGACCGGCATAATGTCTTGCGTCTTCCTGTAAGGTCCATGTATCTTCAAAACTCAGAAATTCTTTAGCTTTCTTCAGCATATCTTCATCACCGGTCATATAACCCACAACAGCCACGAAACCTCCAACAGTTCCCTGTCTTCTTGCATACCGTGGATTGTCCCATACATATGTTGCAAAGTCATGATACCATTTTTCCACTTTTGATCTCTGCTCAGGGGTCATAGTATGCCTCATGGCTATATAAACTTCAGCCAGGTCTTGTGCCACACGGTCTCCATGAGGATGGGCCATGTTTCCTCCTTCAAAGTTTGTTCCCAGGAAAATATCATTAAAACTTGAATTTGCCAGCTCCATTTGTTTTTCAATGAAAAAATCACGATCTGCCTTATCTCCTGACACTAAATAGCGGAAAGCACTGTTTGCCATTTTATCAAGGATATCTGCCCAGGGAGGTTGTGTAAGGGACAAGTGAAAGATTGTAAACCATCTTCCCTTGTCAAAATCTATCCATGAAGCATAATCATTAAGGGTATAAGGTGAATTTATATTCTCAGTATAGTGGTCTGTAACAGGTTTCCTGTTCTTTCCGGTGATATTGGAAAGTACAGAAGAACTTGTTATGGTTATTACCATTACCCATAATAAAACAAAAGAAAAGCGAATTAAGTATTTCATAGTTACCTCCTGATTATTACATTATATAAATAGTTATTACATTCAATTGGTATCAATTTTTAAAAATTTTCTGTTTGCGAATTAATGCAGTTGCACACCAGATCACTTGAGTTTGCCCATGCAAATCAACAGGCTGGCTTTACAGAAGCTCATGGTCTGGTTTGTTCCATCCTGATCAAATCCTTCAGTATCTTTCTCATATTATCTGCAATTTCCGGGTTTTCCAGTATCACATTCCTGGTTTGTTTAAAGTCGGCAGCAAGATCATACAATTGTTCCTGTGGGGCATCCGGTTTAATTTCCCCATTTTCAATATCGCTGTTAATATCACCTGTGAAGTTTAGCGCACCCGGACCTCCCAGTCCGTGGTCGCCCGGATATCTTCCCGTGAATCCTCCCCCGCCCTGCGCACTGATATACATCCAGTTATCCATTCGGAGAGAAATATTTGGTCTCTGCCAGGCAGCCACGATCATATTATCCCTTATCTGTTTTTTTGGATTGCCCGTCAAAGCAGGCAGCATATTATAACTATCCGGCGCTTCTCCGTCTTTAAGTTCATATCCCAGCAAATTTGCCAGCGCAGCAAAAATATCCACATTGCCGATAAGCTGGTCTGAGGTAGAGTTAGATTTGATTTTCCCCGGCCATCTGGCAATAAAAGGGACACGGTGACCGCCTTCCCATGCATCGAATTTAAATCCGAACAGTTCTCCGTTCAGGCGATGTCCTGCGCTCCATGCATCCTGTCCTCCCTGGTTAAGCATTCCTCCGTTATCACTAGTAAGAATCAGAAGTGTATTTTCAGCCAGTTCAAGTTCATCAAGTACATTCATAACTTCACCCACGATCCAGTCGAGTTCATGAATAAAATCGCCATAACGTCCGCATTCACTTGTTCCCTGGAACCTGGGATGAGGTGTAAAGGGGTGGTGTATATTTGTTGTCGGAAAGTACAGGAAGAACGGGTTATCTTTATTATTGCGTATCCATTGTACTGCTTTTTGTGTAAGCATCGTTCCCACCATTTCATCATCATAAAGGGCATGAGCTGCCCGGGCTCCTCCTATCTGGTCTATCCACATTTTTTCCCGGAATACTCTGGTTTCTGCCTTTTTATTAAAAACAAAGGGATCCTCAGGATCATATCCTACAACATGATGGTCCTCTACATAAACGAAAGGGGGATGACTGTTTACTACAGGGACTCCGAAATAGTAATCAAATCCCAATTCCAGGGGACCGGGTTTTAGCTCTCCGTTCCAGTCCGGGACACTGTCGCCTAGTCCGAGGTGCCATTTCCCGATGCAGGCAGTGGAATACCCGTGATCTTTCATCAGGTCTGCAATAGTATACTGTTCAGTATCAATAATTAAACCTACTTTATGAAATACTGCTGCATAAATATCTTTTCGTAACGGATATTGTCCTGTCAGTAATGCATAACGAGAAGGTGTGCTGACGGCCGATACTGTGTGCGCGTCAGTAAACATCCGGCCTTCCCTTGCCAGCTGATCGATTTTGGGAGTGCTTACTTTTGTGGCACCATAACAACTAAGATCACCGTATCCCAGATCATCGGCATAGATAATGATCACATTAGGGGTTTGGGTGTCCGATCTCCCGTTATTGATGCATCCCGTGCCAAGTAAACATAATCCCAGAATCATGCTTTCCCTGCCTGTTATTTTATTCTTGTTTACTTTCATGATTTTTGTATTGATAAATATGTTAATCCTCGCATTTAAAGGAAAAATTCATGACGTTCTCATTATTAATGATATAAAATTTTAAATTTATCTTGCTCTTTTACTATAATGTTTCTTATCCTTATCCCATTCCATTGCCTCCGGATAAGCTTTATAGAATACTTCCGGCATTTTTTCAGGCGAGTGCCGGTTACGGTAAACCTCCAGGAGGGGGTCATTTGTTTTGATCATCCACTTCTCCAGTTCTTTACGCATAACTTTGATTTTCCTTTTATGTGAAGCAATATTTATCAGGTCAACAAGACAATCAGGGTCAGTTTGCAGGTTAAAGAATTCTTCCTGCTTCCGGTATCGGAATAAGTCAACACGTTTTTTTACATCAGGGTTATTCATTGCCTCCTTTTCCATTGCCCGCATTGTCATCCCTTCGTTATTGTTAACATACACACGCTCCCCGTCTGCCCATGCATTGAACACATAAAGGAAGTTGCCATCCTGTATACCCCTCATGGGTACGGGGCCGCCTCCTGCTTTACCGTCAATCTGGCTGAAAATATAGTTTTTGTGTTTAGTTTTTTCACTTTTATACAGAGCCAGATGTGAAGTGCCGTCCATATTGTCTGGTGGTTCGATTCCTGCAGCCTCCAGAATAGTAGGTAAAAAGTCCACGGCTGATATGAAATGCTGATCATCCACTGACCCCGGTTTAATGACCCCTGGCCATCTTACCAGCCAGGGAGTATAGTTACTGGCATAATAGGTATTACATTTTGCAAAAGGGATAGCTATTCCGTTATCTGATATAAAAATCACCAGGGTATTGTCTTTAAAGCCGCTCTCCTCCAATGCCTGCATAACTTTACCAAAGGCATCGTCGAGTCGTTTTACAGAATTGAAGTAATAACTTATTTCCTCCCGCACCATTGGAAGGTCCGGAACAAACCCGGGAACTTCAATTTCATCAGGCTTGTATATTCTGGAAGGAACTTCAGCTCCGGCCATATCTTTTTCTCCGGGAATATGAAAAGGCCGGTGGGGATCATGAGAATTCACCATAAAATAGAACGGTTTATTCTTTTTGCGACAGGAATCGAAAAATGCAATTGATTTCTGGTAATAAAGGGAAGGGCTCCTTCCGCTCCCTAATTGGTGCATATCATAAGTATAATCCCAAGTAAAATCATTTTTTGGAGTAGAATGAGATACTTTTCCCAGAATCCCGGTTTCATAGTTATTATCTCTCAGTAACTCCATAAGAAGTGGCACGCTGCTGCCTTCAGGCATTTTCATAAATCCCATTACTCCACTGTTGTGCCCGTAAAGTCCTGTTGCAAGTACTGCCCTGCTGGGCACGCAGATGGATGCATTAACAAAAGCATGTTTGAATAATATGCCTTCTGAAGCAAATTTGTCAATGTTCGGAGAGATATCCGGAACATTTGATCCGTAACAGCCAAGGGAATTTCTATCCAGGTCATCGGCAGTAATCAATAATATGTTCAGGTTTTTATCCTGTGAAATTATCGGATATGCTTTTATAATTACACCTCCGAGGGCGAGTGCTAAAAATTTACTGTAATTAATGCTCATAAATAATAGTTTTAAAATTTATGGACGTGTCTTTTCTTTTTGTTTAAGTCCTTCTAATAATATTCTTAAATTATCTGCTATTTCAGGATTATCCAGTATTGCATTCTGATTTTGATACGGATCATTTTCAAGGTCGTAGAGTTGTTCGGAAGGAGCATCCTGTTTAATCTTCCCATTCTCTATATCACTGTTAACTTGACCTGCAAACCAGAGAGCCGGTGGTCCTCCCAGCGAATGTTGGCCAAAAACTGATCCCTGAAAGCCGCCTCCTCCCTGTGCAGGTATAAACATCCATTTGTCTTTACGCAGGGAAACGTGGGTACTTCTGCTGCTGGCCAGAATAATATGATCCCTTATCTGTCCGTCAGGATTCCCTGTCAGTGTTTCCAGAACATTATAACTATCGGGACCTTCATCATCTTTTAAATCATATCCTGTAATCTCTGCAAAAGTTGCCAGCAGGTCAACATTGCTAATTAGCTGATCTGAAACCGTGCCGGGAAGGATCTTACCCGGCCATCGGGCAATAAAAGGCACACGATGGCCGCCTTCCCACGCGTCAAATTTAAATCCGAGAAGATCCCCATTAAGACGGTGACCCATTAACCATGCATTTTGTCCTCCCTGATTAAGCATACCCCCGTTATCGCTGGTAAAAATGAGAAGTGTATTATCAGCAATTTTTAATTTATCCAGGGTTCTCATAATTTCACCCACAATCCAGTCGAGCTCGTGCATAAAATCGCCATATCTTCCGCAATCACTTGTCCCTTTAAACCTGGGGTGCGGGGTAAAAGGATGATGGATATTTGTAGTCGCAAAGTACAGGAAGAACGGTTCCTTCTTATGATTTTTAATCCATTCAACAGCTTTTTGTGTAAGAGTTGTTCCAACCATTTCATCATCGTATAAAGCATGAGCAGCTTTCGCACCCCCGATACTCTCAATACCAAACTTTTCAGGAAATTCTTTTGTTTCAGCTTTTGTGTTCAAAATAAAAGGATCACTGGGATCATAACCCACTACACTATGGTTTTCTATGTACACAAACGGAGGATGACTGTTCACTACCGGTATTCCAAAATAGTAATCAAATCCGAGTTCCAGAGGCCCGGGTTTAAGTTCACTGTTCCAGTCAGGAACCCCTTCACCAAGTCCTAAATGCCACTTACCAATGCATGCTGTTGAATAACCCGATTGTTTCATCAGATCGGCAATAGTAAACCGGGTTGTATCAATAACAAGTCCCACTCGATGAAAAATCGGGCCAAACAATTGTCTCCGAAAAGGATATTGCCCTGTTAAAAGCGCGTACCTTGAAGGAGAACTGGCTGCAGAGGCTGAGTGGGCATCTGTAAACCTCCGTCCCTGTTCTGCAAGTTTATCAATATTAGGAGTTTTCAGTTTTGTTGCACCATAACAGCTAACATCCCCATAACCTACATCATCTGCAAAAATTACAATAACATTAGGTTTGTCCTGTTGGTTATCGGGAGTTGTATTACATGCTGCAAGCAGTAAACATGATCCAAGAAGGACTGTTCCTTTCAGGGCAAAATCATGGGAATGCATGGAATCTGTTTTTTTCATATTTTCCTTTTTTTATAATTTAATCAGTTTATAACCTTCCCACATTTAGCAGGAGGTCTTTTATTGTTAGTTATTAAATTTAAAAAAATTTTTAATTTTCAATCAGTTTTGTTAACTGGTCTTCAACGGGAATTACACTTTCAGAGTGAAGTTTTGTCTTTTCCCGTATTATTTCAATAATCTCAGGGTTTTCTGCGGTTATATCAAATTTCTCTGCCGGATCATGTCCCAGATGAAAAAGTAATGGAGGCTCATGAATTTCGGGTTCATTCTGGCCTGTATAAGCCGTTTTTGTCTTAAAATGTGCTTTGTAATTTCCCACTCTTACAGCATACAGCTGTGCTCCCTGATAAAAGAACATCTCATTTCTCTGCCCTGGTCCTGTTCCCAATAATACGGGGGAAAGGTCGTATCCGTCCAATATCCTGTCGGCGGGGATATTTCCCCCTGCAAGATTAATAATGGTGGGAAAGAGATCAAGGGTACTGCCCATTTCGGTAACAACACCTTGTCTCAAATGTTTTGGCCACCACATTACTGCCGGGACACGCATGCCCCCTTCCCATGTACTGCCTTTGCCATCCCGAAGTAAACCTGCTGATCCCCCGTGAGTCTTGAAAGGCAGCCACGGTCCGTTATCAGAAGTGAAAATAACCAGTGTTTTTTCAGCAAGGCCTTCTTTTTCGAGTGTTTTAAGGACTTCTCCAACCGACCAGTCGATCTCCTCTATCACATCACCATAAATACCTGCAACAGAGTGTTCTTTGAATTCTGCAGAGCGGAACAAAGGTACATGAGGCATAGTATGTGCAAAGTATATAAAGAAAGGTTCTTTTTTATATTCTCTTATTTTATTAACCACCTCTTCTGTATAACGTTTAGTTAAAGTTCGTTGATCCGCAGGTCTTTCAGTAATCTCCCTGTCCCGCATTAAAGGCACATTATAAGCCTGGAAACGTTCTGCAGCAACAAGTTCAAAATAGTCAATCCTTTCAATCCGGTCCATATCATTGGAATAAGGAATGCCAAAATAGTTCTCAAAACCATGATCAAGCGGTTGATGAGGTTCAAGATGCCCAAGATGCCATTTACCGACTGCTGCAGTTCGATAACCCAATTCTCTGAGCGCTGCAGCAATGGTAATTTCTGTAACAGGAAGTCCTCCGGCCGAGTTTGGAAATAAAACACCTCGTTTATCAGAACACATTCCGTTTCTAATCGGGTATCTCCCTGTGAGAAGAGCTGCACGGCTTGGTGTACTTACCGGTGCTGCCACATAGAAATTGGTCCACTTCTGACCTTCCCTAGCCATACGATCGATATTAGGGGTCATTATAGTAGGATGACCAAAGCAGGAAAGGTCACCAAACCCAAGATCATCAGTAAAAATGATCACAACATTTGGTTTTTCTGTTTTGGATTCGGAATCGGTACAGGAAATAATTACAGGTATAATCCCTGTTAATCCGATTCCAAACCCTATTTTTACTATATTTCTCGTCATAATTAATAAAATATTGTTAACGTTCTATTCAGTAGCTGTATCTGATGCCGGCATAACGTAATAATCAACCCTCTCGGCTGCATCTACCGGGCTATACAAATCCGGAATACCGGCTTCCTGGTACCAGTATGCCACACAGGAATACAGGCATGGTAATTCATTTGCACGATATTTTTCAATACACCTCCAGCTCCTTCCATCCAGGTAATTCAGGAAATTTTGCATGTGGTTCAGTCTGATACCAGAAGCAAACAGAAGATATATCTGAGTTTTGAGGTAAATATCTTCCGCCCTTTCTCCAGCCCAGATCCTGGATAGTCACTTTCAGGTCTTTCTCGAACCTTATGGGATCAGGAATATGCCAGCGATAAAGGCCAAAACGCTGCCTTACATTATATAATCCGTCACCTCTGATTACCTGGAGTAATCCGGCATAAGGGGTACAAAACTCTGTATATTTACGTTCCTCCACTCCTGCAGCATTTTTAGTTCTTGTGTCAAAATTGTATGAACCACAAAAATAGTCTTCAGTGCCTGTACCACATATAGTTGGAAATTGTTTATCCCCATCCATAAAGAACTTTATCTCTCCTTCTCCCCACCATCCGTTATTATTCACGCCCCATGCCATATAGGTTCCAACATAGTGTCCTTTACCCTTTATCCCGTCCACGATAGTGTAATCGGAAGTTTCATTGAACCTGGTCCGCCTGAACTGGGCATGAAAATAGGCCGCATCAGCAGGCACTTCTGTCAGTGTGTAATCAATCTGGTAATACAAAGTCATCGGGTCCTGGTCATTAATATTTTCCAGTGTGATTTTACATTTTTTACGGAAGGGCATTACCCAGTAGCAGTTAAGAGCACTTCCCGGGTTCACGCAAACTGCAAGGGAGCTGAGGGGAGCATAGGTATTCCATCCCATACAAAAGAAATCGCCTAATGGACATTCAACGGAAGGCTCCTTTTCATCATCCCAATAGATCTTTATAATGGAAAACCGCCATACACCTGATGCGGTAAGCCAGATGTGCTGAATGGCCCCAGGGCCTTCAATTTCCGCCATGGTAAAGGTTTCTCCCGGCTGTACCCTGATATAAGGATTTACTTTCCAGCCCTGACCAAGGTCACGGGCAGCATGTGAAGCATTGGCCACATTAGGAGTATCTTTATCCTCCGGTCGGGCCATACCTCCTTTCCCCTTTTCCCCGGTGAAATTTTCAGGACTTATAGAACGGGTTTTCGCATCAGAAAGACGATACAAATTTCCCATGTTCATTTCCAACCCGTTAAATTTGCTTTGCGCAGCTAATAGTAAAGGCAAAAAACAAATAAACATACAAATAAGAAGTTTTCTTTTCATGTTGATGAGGTTTGGTTTATACTATTTAATTCTAAAATATTGCATTTTAATACCTGTAATCTATTGTTAAACAGAGAATCACAGAGAAGGCACAGAGTCACACAAAGATAATATCTGTAAGATTCATAGGTGCTGAGACAGCCTCTACATTAATCTAAACACGGAAGATTCTCTTTTCCCCATTCATTTGGCTTATCATTCATCACCAGGCAGATCTCTGCTCCGTTAATAATTTCATGATGTCTGAACCATGCCCTGTTTAAAGGTTTTCCATTTATTTTTGCATCATTAATATACATATTTTTTTCAGAGAAATTTTTAGCGGTAATAGTTAATTTTTTATCGTTTCCAAGGTTGATTACAGATTTCTCAAACGCAGGGGAAGCCATGAGATATATGTCCTGACCAGGCATTGCATATATTCCCAGGGCTGCCCATACATACCATGCCGACATGGTTCCGGAATCATCATCTCCCGGCAGACCATCTCTTTGGTCTGAATAATACCTGTTCATAAGGTTTCTTATCCAATATGCTGTTTTATCGGGTCTTCCGGCGTATATGAATAACCAGGGTATATGAATATTAGGTTCATTCGTAGGAGTATAGTATTCATTCTCAAAGAATGTGTCAAGGAATTGCACGAAATTTTCAGCACCACCATGTGCCTTTATCAGAGTGGGTATCAAATGTGGAGCTGCCATACTATACTGCAGGGCGCTTCCTTCATAATAGGGGCCCGTCCATGGATGAAAAAAGTGTGCGGGATCATAATCCGGGAACCACTCGCCAGTATCATTCTTTGCCCAGAATAACTTTTTCACAGGATGATAAAGATTCATTGCTTTTTCTGATCTTTTAATAAATTCGATGTAAGTTTCTTCTTTCTCCATTTTTTTTGCTGCCAGAGCAATGCAATAATCATTATATGCATATTCGAGGGAACGTGATACAGCGCATGGAAAAGTGTCCACCTTATTCAATGTAAATAAGGGTAAATATCCATATGTATCATAGGGCGTAACATACCTTCCATAAGACAGGCTATACCTGCCATCTTCCGGAGGATCCTTACCGGCATTTTTCATCATGGCATCCAGGGCCAGCTCGTAATCAAATCCTCCAATATCCTTTTGCATGGCTTCACTGATTATGACATCTGCATTTGAACCGCCCTGGGTAACCAGATAGCCTCCCACTCCCCATGCATCCGGTAACCATCCGTAATGTGTATATATATCCAGTAAAGAACTTATCATGTCAGACTGTCTCTCTGGCATAATAAGCATAAGTAATGGATTCTGCGCGCGGTATGTATCCCAGATGCAATAAAAATCTGTATATTGAGGGTTATCTTCCGGAAAATTGTAAGGAGCATCTTTAGTAATATCCCTTGGTGTGAACATTGCATGATAAAGGGAGGTGTAAAATATGCGTCGCTGAACCGCATCTCCGACAGATATTTTAATTTCAGACAGATGTTCGTGCCAGATTTTTGAAGCTGCAGTCCTTGTCTTTTCAAAATCCCAATCCGAAAACTCTCTCAGATGCTGCATGGCTTTTTCTATATTTTTTAAGGAAACAGCTATCTTCATCTGGATTACTGTGTCGCTTTCTGTGGAGAACAACACAAAAGCACCAAGATTATTCAAAGAAACACCTGACATCTTTTCTTTCTTTACGCCAAGCTTCATGTTGTCGTTTTTCCAGCAACCGCTGGTTTGAAACGGACGATTGAACTCTGCGGCAAAGAAAACAGTATAATCTGCAGGGCGTCCCCATCCTCCGGTAAACTCCGAACAACCTACAATCATCTGATCTGAAAGGATTTCCACACTTGCTTTTTTACAGGCGGTAAGATCATCAAGTATGGGATTGGTGGGGGAATGAACTGTAAAAGCAGCATTAATAAGAATAGCTGCTGTATCACTTTCACGGAAAGTGTAACGATGTAATCCGACATAGGGTGTCAGGGTTGTTTCAGCTTTTATTTTTCCCTCATCTAATTCCATCATGTAATATCCGGGCTGTCCCTCTTCTCTGTTAAGGGACTGTGCCAAATTATTTATTTCCGGAATACCAGTATGTGCAGACACCAGGATGTTACAGTATCTTCCTCCGCCGCCTGCACCGCTGGTATGAGTGTGTGATAATCCAAGAACAGGACGGTTACTACGGTAACCTTGGGTCCATTGTCCCCAGCTCCAGTCATTAGGAGGAAACTCACAGGCAGGGCTGACACTCATCATGCTGAAAGGGAGTTTTGCCCCCGGGAAAGTATTCCCCCGATCAACCCCGATAAAAACATCCACTTCTCTGGTCAGGTCAGGTTCTGTTTCATTTATACAGGATAAAAGAAATAGGACAATAAGAAAAATAAAGGTTTTATTGAGGGTTGATATTTTCATTTATACATAAATTTTACTCAAATCATTTACTAATATCCTCAATTTTGTAACGGGTCTGGATATATCCATATTTATAATTTGAGCAAATCACCTAAAACTTCATATAATCCACCGGAGTGATCCTCACCTGTCCCATTAAACCAGAGTCTCTGGGCAACCAGTGCTTTGCTGAAAAATACCCGTCTGGTCCACGATTCTCAGGCAATCTTCCCGGTATATTTGCATTGTAAAACTTTTTCCAGTTATAGGATTCGCGCTCAATATATGCAATGCGGTTGGCCATTAGATTGGAAACCTGAATTTTCAATTTATTATCTTCAGCGAGGAATTCAAGCGGAATAAATATACGGAATGGTGACTGAATTAACGTGCCCATTTCCTTGTCATTCAGGATCACCTTTGCGCTTTCCCTTACCTCCCCAAGATCCAGGATCAATCCATCATATTGCCCGTCAGGTTTTGAGAAGGAGATAGAATATTCTGCTGTGCCGGAAAAATCCTTCACTCCCTTACTGTTAAAATTTGTCCATGAATCCAGGGTTACGGTTTCAACACTCTCAGGCAGTTCAGGTCCTCCTCTGATAAATTCAACCTTCCATTTACCATGCAACTCGAGAGGATAACCTGTGGCCTTGACATACCGGTATGGTCTCCCTCTTATTTGTTTATTGAAAGTCTGGACTAAGCAGGATTCTCCGGGAGCCAGTTGAAGATAAATTTCTTTATTATTCAGGGATGACCTGAGTGCTGCCAAACCCACCTCATCAGTCATGGGATTAAAGATAGCCGCAGCGGTTGCTTCCGTTTGAAGCGGCACCCATCCGTCAATTTCATTATTTCCCCGGTTTACAATGAACCAGGTTTTACCGGTATCATGCTTCCTGCGAATAAATGACAATCCCGAATCCGTCATGGATTCTCTGACAATACCTGCAAATTCAAGGAGGCAGTGAAGATCTGGTCCCATAATAACTCTTCCTGAACCGGGTTTTGCCACAATAATATCCGAGTCCGCTATATTTTCAAAATTTAACTGCTCTTTTAACTGTTTATATTGATTTCTCTTAGCCTCCAGGTTTCCTAACCCGGGAATATCGGCAGGTAATGTTTTGTGAACTATAACTGTACCCCCTTCTCTAACTAATTCAATGAGGTTTTTAAATGTCTCAAGGGGTATAAACTTACATTCAGGAATGACTATGACTTTATAAGTGTTTCCTCCTGAATGTAACAGTTTCTTTTGAACAGAGAGGTTTTTTATCTGTAAATCGGATATGAAATCAAACCCAAATCCCCGCCTGAGCATTGTATCAGCATTCACTCCGGCACCGGTACCACCTGCCCCTCCGCCAATATGTTGTAGAATTCCCCTGCGACCTCTTTCCTCAGCCCACCTGTCATACACAGGAAAGTAAAGCAATATTTCGTTGTCAGGATTTCCCTGCTGAAGGAGCGACTGACACCTGGTTATGTATTTGTTCAATGCAGCAAAATCGGTCCAGAAGCTATTTACTGGATCAAAATGCACGGCTGCATAAAAGAGCCATCCCGGCCATTCCTCATTCATGGGAGAAAATGTGGTGCCGTGATAAAAAATATGGTTTACTCCCCCAAGGAGAAGGTGGTCAAGCACAGGTTTAACATCCCCTAAGGAAGAAATAAAATGTTCATTCAGCAGGGTTGCAGATTCAGATGAGGTATATTGTTTACCAGTAACATTTGCCGCAGAAGAAGCAAACTTTATTTTCTGCATATTGCGGCCTTCTGTTTCGGGAATATCGCTTGCGGCGTATAAATCCAGGATATTCCCCGGTGAACCGTGAGCCTGATTACGGATGATAAATCCATTCCTGTTTGACCATTCTCTCCATCTGTGTGTAAATTTTTCCAATATGAGATCAGATATTGTCTCTCTGTAATCACTAAGCACCCGCATATTGGTTTCTTCATCGTCATGGCCTGATAAAGCAGGCAGATATTCCATGAGATCATACCCTCTCCGGCGTTCAAACTGTTCAAACATCTCCGGGGTCCAGTCAGATTGTCCTGCCGCATCATCAACCTCATATGAATCATTAAAAAACGCCCTTAATCCGCTCATGTCTTTCCCGGAGAACACTTCATCAAATTTCGAGAAGTAATGATCAATCGCCTGCGCACAAAAATGATCAATCACATCCCCTTCACCCCCGGGACCTGCCCTTTCCACCAGTTTCCCATGCCAACCCTGGAATAATGCATAGAGTATCCATTCTCCTTTCGGTGCAGTCCAGTTCAGATTTCCGTTATGATCAACCCTGTTTATCAGATCGATTTTTTCACCTGAGTCGGAAAATCCCATGAGAGCCTTCAGGGGCAAGCTTACCGGATATCTTACCTGCGTCAGTGCCAGTGCCTGGAGATTTTCATTTGCCGTAACAGGTTCCGCTATGTCAGAAATATCAAATCTTCTTCTTATGGCATGTGCCATCGGCTCCTGTATAAATTGTATCTTTTCGGTTAGTCGCTCCCCTCCGGATACTGAATAGGTCTTATACATCATATTTTTACAGGCATCCTCCGTTGTAACCCAGGGTCCGCCAAAAGGCCAGCCGGAACTGCCGGCAATATCAATTCCCATATCCAACCGCTTTCCTTCCTTTAAAGTATGTAAAAGAACATCAATAAATTCAGGAGACAGGTATTCAATAAACTGATCTTCATATCCTCTTACTCCATAAATAGGTGTGATCTCAAGCCCTCCAAGGCCGGCTCTTTTATATTCCTCCATGGTCTCTGTCAATGTTTCCGGGGTAACAATGTTACCCATCCACCACCAGCGTGTCCAGGGTTTGTTCTCTTTAGTCACCTGCGGCCATTGAGGTTCTTTGACAAACTTGCTGAATATACAGGAAAACAAAAAGCAGCTCAAGATCAACAGGACTGTCAATCCTATTTTATTGCTTCGCGAAAAGTGGTTCATTTTTGTTTAATTTATATTACTCAATACTTCTTTATATTATTATGATCCACTGATAATTAGTGTTATAATGGCTTATTTTCATATTGCACATGTTATTAATAATCATCACTTTGCGCCTTCGCGTTCCAATTAGATTTAACGAACTATTGATTAACGCGACAATAATTATAAATGCCACTTAATCTTTATTTATAATACAATCCCCTGATGAAATGCCCAGCCATTTATCCTTATTATCCTGCCAGTCAATGGTAAGGTTTTCAATTTCAATCCCGGCATTTCCCGCACAGTTAAAGAGAAAACAACTGTCCTTTTTGGGTTGATCAACCACAATATGTATGTTTTTCATTTTAACATCATTCAGCGGGGCTTCTTCCAGACCTTCAAAATGAGAATGATAAATAAAGTTGGTATGCACATTTTCAATAATTATATTTTTTACCGGAGTACTTCCCTGTCTTTTCCGGATAAAAAGATGAAATGCCATCCCGCTTAGAAACTCATGTTCCCAGTCGATAATGGACATCCTGATATTCCGCCATGTGATATTCTCCACAGGGCCTCCATCCATGGCGTAAAGAACTATGCCCCTTTCCCCGTAATATACATCAATATCTTCAAATGTAACATCCTTAATGAGTGCCCTTGTTTCTGTTCCTACTTTTAAGGATGACTTGAGACTGGTGACGATACAGTTCTGCATTAAAATTCTTTCTGTTGTACTCCTTGTCGGATACCTGTTTTTGATGGCAAAAGCATCATCCAGAGATTGAATGCTCAGGTTTTTAAGCAACACATCCTGGGAAGCATCAGGATCAACACCATCCTTGCCACTGAATATTTTAATATTGTCTGCCGTAAAAAATTTAGAGTACCGGATGTCGACACACCATGAATTTGTACCCTGAATTGTAAAATCTTCAAATACAATATTGCTGCTTCCTGAAATATTAAATCCATGTATGGTTGCGCGTGAAGCACTGTCGTGTGCTATCATTCCGTTTGCATCAATGACTCCCTGGCCGAAAACTTTAATATTATCTGCTGTATCTATTTCAATGAAAGCAGGAATCTTGTTTTTATGATAATTATCCGTTCCCTTTATCAGGGCACCTTTTGCAAGGTAAATCTCAGAATTTGAGACAATTCTCAGGTTCCCGGTTCTGTAAATTCCTTTTGGGAATACTATTTTCCCTCCACGATTCAACACTTGTTGTATCCTCTCCGTCTGATCTTTATCCGGATCTGAAATAACACCGTGTTTGCAGATATCTGTATATTTTTCCTGTTCAACCATTTTCTCCTGTTTTGTTATGTGGTGGAGATCATCAACAAAAAATAACAGGGTATAGGGATAACCAGGTCTGGACAGATCAGGCATTTCGAGGTAGTAATTACCTGCACCGGGTAATGAAAAAGAAAGTGTGGATTGAGAAATTTTTACCGGGATATCCTTTCCGACAGTTCGCAAAACCACCTTCGAAATTTCTGGAATATCAATATTAACAATAACATCCACAGCTCCATCGCATGCAAAACGAACCCGGCTTGCCTCGTAATAATGGTACAATCGTAAGGGATGGTAATTTTTGAAATAATCTGACGCGGTCTTTCTACCATTTACCTGTACTGTAATTCTTTCATCAATTTCAGATCCGGGTACCATGGGATACAATTTTACCCTGCTTTTTTCAGTGTCACAACTTATTATGCATACTAACACTAAAGTAATCATGAGGTAGTATTTCCAGGAAATTTTCATTATTATTTATTTTCTAATAATACTTTCAGGTTTTACATCAGAAGAAACAGATATCATTTTTGCGATATCTTTCCGGTATGATTCAATGATCACTCTTGCTGTTTTTTCACCGGAGAATGATATTAATTTCTCTGATAAGGCAGGTAATTGAAGATCTTCCAGTTTGACATCCCTGACATCTTTCATTGTGATAACGGCAGAACCTATGGAATTCTCATCACTTACCAGGCGATCTATGTATAATCCGTTCACATCGTCAAAATTCATCAGTGGTCTTTCATCGGGGGCATCCAGGAATATTTTCATATTGGATATATCGAGCCCGTTTACATGTCTGACAAAAAGTCCTGAAACGTGTGGTTGACCCCACATAATGGAGCTGGGGTATCCTTTTTCATTCTCGCCTAAAATTTTTGATGCCATTTCTTTTGTGCCGCTGCCTTTAGTTTGAATGGAAATTTCGCTTAGGGTCACATTATCGACCATATGTCCGGGAATACCGGTAATGGAAGAAGCATGAGCTGCACCGTAAGCAACCACATTGGAAATGATAACATCCTTCATTTTACCTGGTGTGGAATTGGGGACCAGTTCGCCTTCAACCCGACCCCTGTTTGCCAGCCTTATAAAAATAGGCCCACGTATACCATCCATCACAATATTGGAGATTGTTACTCCTCTGACATGTGCTCCGTCAACAGAAGAAAGTGATATTCCCGTATGTGCGGCAAGCGCATCACCCCAGTGATCAGGATCAACAGTGTCCAGACCCTCCTGTACATAAGGGTCATCCGGTGTTGAGCGTGTAAGGATGGAGTTGCTAAAAACAATATTCTCAAATGCACAATAGGTTTCTGTTCCAATTTTAAACGCGCTGGATAAAGAAGTTAAAATACAATTTGTAACCGTTATGTTCCTGCAAGGTTTGTCAACTTTGGTACTTTTTAGAACCAGCGCATCATCGGCCGTATAAATAATGCAACCTGAAACGGTTACATTGGATGAAGAACTGATCCGTAGTCCCTCACACGGACCACAAAGAGAATTCTTGATAATTACATCATTTACATGCACCCAGTTACATTCAACGACCTGAAGGGTTCCCCTTTCAGCATTTTTCAGCATTAATCCTTCCACAATTGCATTTTCACAATTATAAAGTCGTATCAGGTTACACAAATGAGGCATGACATGGTGATAATGATTAACCTGTTTCCATCCAAACTTTTTAGAATTTATTATTCCCTGTGAAAGTTCACTTTCAGGTTTCCTCCTCCACATCGCAGGTCCCTGTCCGTCAATAATCCCCGAACCGGAGATCGTGACATTTTTACAATCCTGGGCAAGCACAACTATGGAAGGTTCATCTACATTTGTTCTTGGCTTTGATAATAATGTGGCTCCTGTCTCAAAATAAAGATGAATATTATCTTTCATCCGTATTGTTTGTGTAAGGAAAACACCGGCAGGGATAATTACTTTCCCGCCACCCTGGCGGCTGCATTCATCTATTGCCTTCTGAATAGCCTCCGTGTTACAAGTAATACTATCCGGCACAGCACCGAAATCGAGTATATTAACCTCTCCTGCTTTAATAAAAATGAATTGAGAGATCAAGCTTATTAAAATGATGATTCTTTTCATATCTACCTGTTTATTATTAATCGATTGATTTATTATTAAACGTTTTATAAACTGGCCGTGCTGTCAGAGTGACGAGTGACGTGGTGACGGGTTATTGAGGAACAATGTTTTTGCCTTCTGTCATTTGCCTTCTGTCATTTGTCACCTGTCACTTGTCACCTATATATCTTTTACAAGATATATTCGATACAGTATAAAAGTCAAAGTTTTTTGATCTTCCTGATCGCCTTTTAACATTACAGTTATTGTATTGGCCCCTTCATCAACATAAAGATTGCCCATATATTCTTTTTCAATAAATGTATTTTCAGGGGCATACCCGTTTATGTCTCTCCTGACCGGGATCTGTCTCTGGTTCACATCAAACTGTCCGCCTTCCGGGCATCTCAGGTACGAAAGCAACAGTTTATACTCTCCTGCATAAGGAAACTCAAGCTCAAACCTGGCAAAACCATTGTTATAGGTCTCCAGTTTAAAAGAGTTATAATTTTGTCCGCTTTTTTCATCCTTAAAATTATTCCTGGAAAGAGTGGCCCCGTTACTTAAAGATTTCACAGGTAATAACTGTATCCTGTATTCCAGTGTGTCAGGGGTCTCAATTCGCCCGAGCAGATCACTTGCAGGTAAGTCATTTAAAATCGGGGGTGTATCGGAATAATAAAAAGCGACTGACACATAATCAACAGGAACAGTGTTATTTACCGGCCCATGTTCAATGGTCAGTACGATTTCTTCTTCAAAGGATATTTTATCTGTCACCATAAAACGGAATCCTCCTGTCCGGGCCAAAGGAATGGAATAGCCCAGGCAACCATGTACCGGTAAACTAAAAGCCTGATCCCACCTGTCAGGAAGTGCATACCATCCTCCGTTAAAATAATCTTCCGACCCGGTCCCATGCAATCTTAATTCTCCGTCAACAAAACATTGATCATCGCCTTCAAAAAATATGGTAACGCCATGATTCAATCCTTGTGACTGAAGCAGAGTGCCGATATAATGACCGCGACCTGATTTATTGAGGATCAGGTATGGTTTTCCCGTTTCGGGATTTTTTTCTCTCCTCCATTCAGCATAGAATTTTCCTTCATTGGCTGATCGTTTTGTCTCAGCGTAGAAAACCTTTATACTTACAGGGATCTCTGTTTGAGTGTTCAAAGAATTTTTCAGGAACTGCAATTCCATTGCGGCGCTTATATCAAATGGCATGGGGATATAACAATAATGAATACCTCCCCTCACCCCGAGCAGCAAGGATTTCACGGAAGGTTTACCAAAAGCATATCCAAAAAAATCGGATAAAGGACTGTTTATGGCAGCCACAGGATCATTATCCCATTCTGCACGAAGGATCAGGTCTTTAAACCTTTCATTGATCTTAGCTTCCGGTGTAATTTCAATTCCCAGGATCCTTCCCCCCTTTTTCAATGTAAAAAATGGAATTGTTTCTCCGGGTCTGATAGTGAAGTTTTTACTGAATGTTTTAACTTCTTGCCGGTAATGTAACATATTTAATATATTGTCCCCGTAATTACTCCAGAGGGAAACAGCCTTTTCCAGTGCTTCATTTTCCGCATCAGAGTATTTCTCAGGGAAAGAAGCGTTTATCCTTTCCTGTGAAACTTCGCTGTATTGAATCTGGAAGAATTGCATCCGGTCGCCTTTATAGAGTATTTTACAGGATTTTTTATAGGGTATGGGTATATAGCAATAATATCCTCCCACCTCGTTACCTACTACAGGTCTTTTAAAAGGATATTGTTTACCTGAAAAAATATCTATAAATTTTAATTCAATACGAGGTTTGGTTTCGCCGTCAAAATAAAACTGGATAGTATCGTTTGTGGGAGTAGGTGTCCAGATACGATGAATTATCCCGGGACCTTCAAGTTCTGCTAATACCAGGTTTCCGTTTTCTTTTCTTATGTACGAGTATTTACCGGAAAATCCGTCATCGTTTCCACCGGTAGTATCATAACTGGATATTTGTTTTGAAATTACTTTTTCCTGGAACCGGGGTAACAGATCAATTCTTGAAAGTTTCAGTAATTCATCTGTGTAATCTGCATAGCAGTTAATGATAAGTCCCGATAGCAGGAAAAGTATTCCTGTTTTAAGGATAATTGTGTTCATATATTAATTTTTATTAATAAACCTTACCCATGTTTTACCAGGGACAATGGTTTGAGATTAATATTTAATATCTCTGAAAGTAAAATTAAGCGATATAGGAAATGCTTTAATATTCGGATAAAATCCGATGCACTTCCTATAAATATGATTCGGTTTACCGGTTGATAACACCCTGCAGGTTGAACAGTAGACCAACCTGCAAAGGTGTACCTAACTATATTATGAAAATATTTAGTATCCAGGATTCTGGACTAACAATGGATTCCCGTCAATTTCAAGCTGTGGCAATGGATACAGCAAGTGCTTTTCTGAAACAGGATTTATAATATGATGTTGAGAGTTCCTTAAAAATAAAACTTTACCAGGAACAAGTTGAGACATTACACTCAATGATGGATCAGTGAATTCCTGTTCAAGTTTTACTGAGAATGCATTAAGGGTAGAGATCAATCTTCCGGTTCTTACAAGGTCAAACCATCTCTGTCCTTCAGATGCAAATTCAAGTCTTCTTTCTTTATACACTGCCTCCCTGAAATCTGACTGGGATAATCCTGCAGGTAAGTCATATGGACAAGGAGCATTGACAGGATATCCGAAAGCTCTCCTCCTTACCATATTGATCCATGGATATGCATCAGATGTTTTATTCTGCTCATTCAGTGCTTCAGCATGCATTAAAAGAACGTCAGAATATCTCATTAAGGGGAAATTTGGTGCATAAATTTCACTGGGAGGACTGGTAGTTGTGTATTTGTACGTCCATGGATATTCAGTGGAATCAAGAGGTTCAGGCGGATACACTGTTCTTTTCCATGCTATGACATGAATAAGTTTACTTTTTCTTTCATCCGCATCGTCATAATTATAGAATAAATCCCATGATTGCATAAACATACGCATTGGGGCTCCAGTGATCACGTGCCCTTCAACAGCTGAATTTTCAGGGATCATATTGTTATTCATATAGCGAAACAATGCACCCTGGTACCCAATCTGATGGGCGGCCTGTGCTTCAAAAATCGCTTCGGTATTCTGTTCCTTCTTATTATCATCAAAATAATCCCGGATATCCGGTACTAATGAATATACGCCGGATTGAATTACTTTATCAGCATAAAAGGAGGCATCTGACCATTCTTCACGGGTTAGATATACCTTGGCAAGAAAAGCTGCTGCTGCACCTGAGGTAGCCCTGCCCAGCTCAGAAGGTGTTGAAGGAAGATTTTCATAAGCAAATTTAAAATCTGAAATTATAGTTTCATAAACTTCTTCAGCCGGGGATCTTGGTAACATATCCGGTGAGGCCATGTAGTAGTTTATATTAGGAACATCACCAAACATCCGTACAAGATAGAAATAAAACATGCCCCGTAAAAATCTTGCTTCACCCTGGATCCTTTTTAAAGTAGCATCACTAATATCAACACGACCGGCATTCTCAAGCACATTATTAGCCCTGGCAATACCATTGTACATATAATACCAGACAGTTAAAACCAAAATATTTGAAGGGGTAAATGAAAAATTAGTTATTTCCCTTACCTGTGTGTTATTGGCACGGTAATGCATATCATCACAACATTGTAGCATAGAAAATAACCAGGTACTGTTGGATGACTGGCTGGCACGGATTCCCATGTCTTTGGTTACATCATAGACGGCATTTAAAGCAGCCCATGCATCAGATTCTGTTTTAAACGCACTGGCAGAAGTGTTAAGTCCAAGGGGTTCTTCTTTCAGAAACTCTTCACATGAAATAAATGTGACAAACAAAATCAGTAATATAAGTTTCAGTATATTTTTCATTTTGATATATTTTTTCGGTTATAAAAATAAATTTAACAATACAGAACATTTAAAATCTCAATTGCAAACCAAGAACCCATGATTTTGACATCGGGAATGTATATTTATCTATACCCAGTCCCCTGTTGTTGTCACCAAAATCACTTACTTCCGGATCATATCCTTCATACTTTGTAAAGGTGAAATAGTTCTGCATATCCCCATAAATCCTGAGTTGTTGAATATTTAATTTGCTCAGCCATTTATCAGGGACATTATAACCAAAAGTGATATTCCTGATCCTGATAAAGGAACCATCCTCAATAAACCTGTCATGAACATGAATATAAGGATCCTCATATGTTTTCAATAAACGAGGTACAGTGTTGCTGGGGTTGCCGGTCCCGGGGATCGGATTCCCTGAACCATCAAGTTCAGGTGCACGCCAGTGGTCTTTTACTATAGCCAGGCTGTTCCAGTCATCAGCAGTCATGGAATACAATCTGAATTTGGACATGTTAAAGATCTTATTACCATAAAAAGCATTGGCAAAAATGGTCAGATCAATATTCTTGTAACTGAAAGTATTGGAAAAACCTGCGCTCCATTTTGGCAGGGCACTTCCAAGGATCACCCTGTCATCATCGGTAATTAATGAATCTCTGACTCCGTTAGGTCCGCTTACATCCACATACCGTACATCTCCCGGTTGCGATTGTAATCCATTGGGTTGTCTGGGTGCTGCATCAAAATCCTCACCCCATTGATAAACACCATCGGTTTTAAATCCGTAGAAGGTTCCCAATGGTTCACCCACTATGATCATATTATTAATGATCCCTGCATAGTTTGCTGAGGATTCAAATTCACCTATCATCATATCAGCGTTATTTGCCAGGGACAGAACTTTGTTTTTATTATAACTTACATTGAAGGTGCTGGTCCATTGAAAATCTCCCTCGAATATCCTTCCGTCAACAGTAAGTTCAACCCCCTTGTTCTCGAGTTTCCCAACATTATCAATAACAGAAGTAAAACCTGTATAATAGGGTATCTGTTTATCGAGCATCAGCCTGTCAGTTGTTTTATTATAATAATCAATAACCAGTGCCAGACGATTCCTGAAAAACGCCATATCTATTCCCGCATCCATCTGGCTTGTAGTCTCCCATGAAAGAGAAGAGTTTGGCATAGTTGTTGGCAGTGTTCCCGGATACAATGTATTCCCAAAAGCTGTCATTAAATTACCACGCAGATCAAGTGCTGAATATGCCGGGAAATTCTGGTTTCCTGTAACCCCATAACTCATCCTTACTTTCAAATTATCAAATACATTCAGGTTCCTGATAAAATCTTCCTGCACGAGGCGCCATGCTATTGCGGCGGATGGGAAAAAGCCCCATTTATGGTCAGTACCAAACTTGGAAGATCCATCCCTTCGCCCTGTGGCAGTAAAAAGATATTTATCATTGAATACATAGTTGACTCTGAACAATCCTGATACCAGGGATGTCCTTATTGCACCGCTGGCAGGTTGTAATAAAATGGTGGCAGCAGAAAGATTATGATATGTAAGATTATCATTCTCAAAGCCTGAAGCATTGGTAATAGTGTATTCAGAATTGAATTCCTCAAATGTCATACCTGCCATAAGATTCAGAGAATGCCTGTCGAATTGTCTGGTATAATTAAGAGTATTTTCATTTACCCATTTAAAACCCTGATCATTTGTTATTGCCGCCCTCGTCTCTGAAGGATTTGTTACAGTGGAGAGCGGTGTATAGGCATTCCTGACTGTCTGCCCAAAATTAACTCCAAAACGGACCATTAAGGTAAGATCAGGAATTATATTGTAATAAACCGGTAATGAAACATTGGCATAATTGATATTTCTCTGGTTGATCCTTTCCATAGCCCTTTTCAGAGGTGTATCAGAGCCTGGAATTTCTTCACCTGTAATGGGATCAAGATAATATTCTCCATCTTCAGTGACTACATCAAGTGGATCTGCCAACAATGAGTTGTATACTACCGAAGCCTGTCTTGAATTTGCATTTGAATTAGTACGACCCAGGTCAACAGAAGGCATTACTTTAAGCTTTTCACTTAAATTCGCATCCAGGTTAAGCCTGAGTGTATATCTCTTAAAATAAGAGTTTATGACAATGCCATTCTGATCAAAAAAGCCAAAGGAAGTGAAGTACCTCACATCTTCATTACCACCGCTGATGGATAACTGGTAATTGCTGACCGGTGCAGACCTGAATAATTCATCCTGCCAGTCAGTTCCTGCAGTTGAATCTCTTAAGAAAACCTCATCGTATTTCGGTTCAAAGCCACTAAGCACATATCTTTCGTTTGCTAATTCAGCATATTCACGGCCATTTAACATGGGAAGCTTGTACCTTAAATTGTCAAATCCCATATAAGTGGAAAAATTAATAACGGGTTTCCCGACTCTTCCCCTGTTTGTAGTTATCATTAAAACACCATTTGCCCCACGGGAACCATAAATAGCGGTTGAAGATGCATCCTTCAGAACATCAATAGACTGAATATCAGAAGGCGCAATTGATGACAGATCAATATCAGTGGGGATCCCGTCAATTACAATTAATGGTTTGTTATCATTCTTCAGGGAGTTACCTCCACGGATCCTGATGATCATATCTGCCCCTGGTTCACCATGTGTATTGGTGATAGTTAATCCCGCAGCCCTTCCCTGAAGAGCCTGGGCAAAATTGGTTACCGGTTTTTCAATAAGTTCCTCTGCTCTCACACTTACCACCGAACCGGTTAAATCTTTACGCCTCATGGTTCCATATCCTACCACCACAACATCTTCCAGTTGCGCTATATCCGGTGAAAGTGTAATATCAATAACCCTCCTCTCTCCAACTCTGACAGTTTGCCTGGTGTAACCAACATAGGAGAATACTAACACAGTTTCAGGTCCGGGTATGTCAATACTATATTCCCCCTGTGCCCCTGTGATAGTACCAGTAGTAGTCCCCTGAATAACAATATTCACCCCCGGCAAAGGGACTCCTTCATTATCAATAACCTTCCCGGTAACAGTAATCACCGGTTGAGGGTATTCAAGCGGAAAAAAAATATGTTTTATTTTTCTCGCCGCAGGCTGAAAAGCTATTACAACAGTTTTATGTTTGATCCTGTATCTCAGATCAGAATCAGACAGGCACTCAGCCAGTACATCCTCGATAGTTGCATCTTTAACAGTAAGATCAATATTATCGATTCTATTTACATCATCCGTACTGTAAAGAAATACAAATTCAGTTTGCTCCTGGATGGCCCAAAGGACATCTTCGAGGCTCGCATTCTTCAGATCAAGGTTGATCTTTGCCTCCTGGGAATAAACACTAGCCGAAACATTAATCAACCCAATTGTAAGTAAAAGGGTAATAATTTTCATGACTAGGATGATTTTGTGTAAGTTTTTTCGTAAATGATAAAACTTTAGTGAGTAATTTTTCATAAATTTAAACGCTTTTAGTTAGACATAAGGTTTGTACTCTTGTGTTAATTAAATTGTAATGAACAGGAAATGCCGTCACATTTCCTGTTCTTTTTTATTCATAAAAGAGAATGCTATTCCCGTTTATTCTGTATTTAACTTTATTTGTTAATTCAAAGACCTCCAGAATAGGTGATATACTCTCGTATTTATTCAGTGACCCTCCAAATCTGAGCTCTTTCACAGAAGGATTTAAATAAAACACATCTATAGAATACCATCTTGCAAGCACATCCATTATATCTTCCAGCCTCTCATCCTTAAAAACAATCTTACCATGCCTCCATGAAGAAAAGAATGATGCATTAACCTCCCTTATCTTCATTTCATCATTTTGTGAAACCATGGCCTGCTGATTTGGTTTCAGAACTGTACCTGCGGTGCCTGTTTGTTTGGTATATATCTTTATACTTCCCTGTTCAAGAGTAATGGCATTAAATACCGCTTTTTCATAAGCATTAATATTAAATTCAGTACCAAGCACCTCAACTTCTGCATTGTTTATCTTTACAATAAAAGGGGCTCCTGTATTATGCCTGACATTAAAAAAAGCTTCTCCCGAAAGCTCAACCATCCTGTATTTCCCAGAAAATTTTACAGGATATCGAAGCGAACTCAATGAATTGAGATGTACAGTAGTACCGTCGGAAAGAATGAGGGTGTATTCTCCCCCACGAGGAACCTCAATGGTATTATATAAATAAGTTTCCTCTACCGGTATGACAGAATCTTTCGAATAATCAATTGCGCTTTGCCTTTTCTCTATTAACGTTCCGTCTTCCTCTAAAAAGTTAAATGCTTTCTCATCGTCAAGATGATATGTCTGCCCATCCGCCAGAATTAAACGCGCTTTTGGGCTGCCTGGCATAATATTATCAGCCCCGGATGCTGTAATCTCAGATGCCGGGCTTTTGCTATAAAAGTAATAACCTATGCCGGCAACCAACAGAGGTAAAGCTAAAAATGCCGCATACTTTAATGCCTTCATTAGAATCAGCTTCCTCCTGTGAGCAGCAAATAATTCTCCCGAAACTATTTTCCACGCTGAATCCGTGTTAAAAAATTCATATTTTCTCTGATAGTCTTTTAGATTCTGATGATTCTGTAACTTGTCAAATAATTTTTTATTATCAGCGCTTTGATTGACCCAACCGTCTAATTCAGCCTGTTCTTCCAGACTGATATCACCACAGATTTTTCTGGTGATGAGGACAGAGATCCTGAAATGATCTTGTAATTCCTGCATTATCTATAAAAAATATGTTAAATTATTGATAAAACAACTAAGTGATAAAAGAGGGTGATTTTTTGGGTAGGGGAAATATGCTATTTCTCTAAAATTAGTTTATCTGCCGATGGATGGTGTAAGCTAAACGAAAGCGGGGTCTCCGGTAGCCCAAGGGTGGCAAAAGTGCAAGCAAAGGTGGAAACCTCCCGGCTTTTTTTTTAATTAAATAAATCACTTAGTTTTGTTGATAGTTAGAAAGTCAATTTCTTCTTGTATGCCTCCATCAGAAGATATAAGTTTTCAATTAATTAAGGGTGATGAAAAAGCCTTTAAGGAGTTCTTTTATGTCTTTTACCCGGGGTTCTGTCTTTTTGCACGTCGTTTTATCAGTTCTGAAGAAGCTAGTAAGGATCTTGTCCAGGAAGCATTTATTGAATACTGGAAAAACCGGGAAAATTTTACCAGTATTGAAAAAGCAAAAGGTTTTATGTATACGGTTATACGAAATAAGTGCTTAAATCATCTCAAACATCAAAAAATTGTTGAGAAGTATGACAAGCAAAATGTTGAATCTGAAGCTTACTTCAGAGACAGTGTCATTGAAGAAGAAACCTGCCGGATCATACATAATTTTATTAATGAACTCCCGCTGAAATCAAGAATAATTATGCAGCAAAGCCTGGAAGGTATGTCAAACCAGGAAATAGCTGATAATCTGAGAATCTCCATTAATACAGTCAAAACTTCAAAGCTGAAAAGCTACAGGTTTCTCAGGGAAAAACTGAAGAAATTTATGTTTATGTCTGGATTACATGTTTTGCTTCTGGGTTGGGAGATTTTATAGGAGGAGGGATATTTATGATTTTTCTTCGTGCTCCTTTGTGCTGCCTTCGTGTCCTTTGTGGTTAACTATATAACGTATTGAACCACAAAGGACACGAAGGTAGCACAAAGGGACACGAAGGAATGCCTCTCAACCACTCAACCACGTAACCACGTAACCACTTCTTACAACCCGATCTCTCTACTAATACCCCTCATTGCATCCACAGCAATCTGTATGAACTCATCCAGTCCTATGCCCGCTTTTTCACATTCCATAATAGTTTCACGGTTAACTGAAGCGGCAAAAGCCTTCTCTGTCATCCTCTTTTTTACCGACTTATATTTGACGGAAGCTATCTTTTTATCGGGATATACCAGTGCTGTGGCATATATTAACCCGGTAATGGTCTCCCCTGCAGCGAGGGCATGCTGGAAGACCGTATTCCTGTCTTTGCCGGTGGCTATCTCATTGTGCATACTGATTGCATCAATGATCTCTTCATCGATCCCGATCCCTCTCAGAATCTCATCTGCCATTAACCCATGTGTATGCGGGTCAGCATGAGTGACTTCCACATCGATATCATGCAGAAGTCCTGCCAATCCCCATTTCTCCTCATCTTCCCCCAGCCTGCGGGCAAGTGCCCGCATAACGGCTTCAGAACACAGGGAATGAATGAGCATTTTTTCGTTTTTTACATACTTTTGAAGTTCGGTATAGGCGGTATCACGGAGTATTTGCATGACATAGAATGGATTAGTATTTTTTACTTTAATGTTCTTTTGTGGACTGCAGTGCAATGCATAAAGGTTTTATGCCCAAATATACAACATAGCTAAATAACAATAGCTCGTTAAACTAAAAAAAACGCAAAGGCGCAAAGGCGCAAAGTGTTGATTATCAATAGAAAGCACCATATTATAATGAATTAACAAAACTCTCATTATCAGCATGTTATAAAAACATAACGAACTATTTTAAATAATAAACTTCTAAATAAGTTTATACATAAAGAACAGAGATTTTTTTTTTAATTTTTTTTAACTATTCTAACTGTTATTTAGTAAATATTAGTAATTTTGCTAATTACTAATTAGTATATTATGAATAAGGAAGAGATAAAGAAAGTAATTATCGGGCAAAGTGAAGCTAAAAGGGTCGTTCAGTTTATTCAGAGAGATGAAGGTACTCAAAATGAGATATCTTCAAAAGACCCATTTATAAGAATTATTACGGGCGTGCGTCGTTGTGGTAAATCAACCATTGTTGAACAAGTAAGGGAACAGAATAATGAAAAGAACTATTCTGTTAACTTTGACGACAACAGGCTGACAGGTTTCACGGCAAACGATTTCGAAAAACTCTATGAAGCATTTTATGAATTATTCGAACCACAGAAAACCTGGTACTTCGATGAAATACAGAATATCAAAGGATGGGAATTATTTGTAAGACGCCTGCATAACGAAGGACATAAGGTTTTTATAACAGGATCAAATGCCCGTATGCTGAGCTCGGAACTTGGCTCTGATCTTACCGGAAGATATATTCAGTCGGAATTATTTCCTTTTTCATTTCCCGAGTTTCTCAGATTTAAAAATATCAGCCCGGGAAAAAATTTCATGTACTCAACTGAAAAGTTAATATCAGTAAAGAAGGCTTTCAGCGAGTACATTTCAGATGGTGGATTTCCTGAATACCTTCAGACAAAACTACCGGATTATCTTAAAATCCTGTATGAAAATATTATTTATCGGGATATTGTTGCGCGGCATCAGATAAGAAACACGCAAATACTACTCGAATTATCCCATTTCCTTATCAGTAATATATCTAAAGAAACCAGTTATAATGCACTCCGTGCAAATTTTGGTCTGGCTAATGCCATTACTGTTAAAGAGTATATCGGCTATCTTGAAGATGCTTATCTTCTTTTTCCCGTTAACAAATTCGATTACTCGCTTAAAAAGCAACTGGCAAACCCCAAAAAAATATATTGTATTGATACAGGATTGGCGAATATGGTTTCTTTTGCCTTCAGTGAAAATGCAGGTCGTAAACTGGAAAATATTATTTTCCTGCACTTAAGAAGAAAAAATACCGGAATCTACTATCACAGGTCCAACTATGAGTGTGATTTTTTATTGGTAAATAAAGGCAAGGTTGAAAAGGCAGTTCAGGTTTGCCGTTCGCTTGATGAACCTGAAACCCGTAAAAGGGAGATGAGAGGCTTACTTGAAGCTATGCAGGAATATCGATTATCACAAGGATACATAATCACAGAAGATCATGAAGAAATCGTTAAGGAAAACGGATCGGCAATTCATGTGGTACCTGCCTGGAAGTATTTAATGACTGATTAAAGTTTCGCACTTGTTTATACTATAATTGACAGCACTTTGTGTCCTTTGTGTTGTCCTTGGTGTCCCTCGTGGTTAATAATATTTCAATTAATGAGACAACCCCGTTTATAAATTAAACTAAATTCACAAATATTGAAATATATTTCAATATTATGCAATATTTTCATATATTTGCAAAGCATTTAAATAAATATCATCATGCAGAATCCTTTTGAAGTATTAAAGAAATATAATTTCTGGGATAATAAGAAACCAAATCTGGGATTAATACGGGAGTCATATCTTCAGAAATTTTCAGCATATCTGGGTAATAGATTAATTAAAGTAATTACAGGTCAACGCCGGACAGGCAAGAGTTATCTTATCAGGCAAATGATCTTTTATCTGCATGAGAGCGGAGTTAATCCTCTGAATATATTTTATATTAACAAAGAATATACAGAATTTGATTTTATAAGAAATGAGAAGGATCTGGAGCAATGTATTAAACTATATATCCGTGAAATTCAACCGGAAGGTAAAGTTTACTTCTTTTTTGATGAAGTTCAACTTGTCGGGCATTGGGAAAAGCTTATTAATTCATATTCCCAGGATTATACAAATGAATATGAAGTGTTTATCTCAGGTTCCAATTCCAGTCTCTTATCCGGAGAAATGGCATCTTTGCTTTCCGGTCGTTATATTACTTTTCAGGTTTTTCCCTATTCTTTTAATGAATACTGTCTTGTTACAAATACCTCAACCGGTAAACATGAATTTCTCAGTTTCTTAACCGGTGGAGGGTTACCTGAATTGTTCAACCTGAACAATATGGAAACCAAACGGCATTATATCAACGACCTGAAAAATACCATTGTATTGAAAGATATTGTTATGAGGCATAGAATTATGGATGCCGGTCTTCTTGAACTGATTTTCAGTTATCTTATACAAAACATTTCCAATCCGGTTTCAATAAAGAATATAGTAAATTATTTTCAGAGTTTGAAAGTCTCCGCCAATTTCAACACAATTTCATCATATATTGAATATCTGAAAGAAACTTATGTGATCCATGAGGTTCCCAGGTATGACATGAAAGGGAAAAAAATACTCGGCAGTACCAGAAAATATTATGTAAATGATTTGTCATTCAGGAATCTTCTGTATCCGGGATTTGAACCCGGTCTTGGTTATCTGCTTGAGAATGCTGTATTTCTTGAATTTAAAAGAAACGGGTATGAGGTGTTTACCGGAACAGACAGAGACAAGGAAATTGATTTTGTTATTAAAAAAGGCGGGAATGTTAAATACATACAGATTTGTTATTTATTGACAGATGAAACAGTTATCATGAGGGATTTTGGAAACCTGGAAAGAATCCGCGACAATTATGAAAAAATGGTTATTTCTCTTGATGATATTTCTCTTGGCAACAGAAATGGGATTATTCATTATTTAGCGTGGAATACGGATATTTACAGGTAAGTAGAGACGCACTGCAGTGCGTCTGCAGTGCGTCTGCAGTGCGTCTACAGTGCGTCTACAGTGCGCCTACAATGCGTCTACAGTGCGTCTGCAGTGCATCTGATAAAAGTTTAAGTATACCCCAACCCATTTCGGCCGGTTTTATCCGCGTACTGGTATTTTTATTGACTAATCCGGATTTTCACAGTGACAGATCAATTTCATCCAGGGCTTTACGGATTTCCTCCTGTGCCTTTTTCATGGCTTCCTGAAATTCTTCAGACTGCATATGCATTTCCATTTCTTCGGGAATGGCTTTTAAAATTTCTTCCCTGAGCTTTTGCATTTCCTGCTGGAATTCTTCAGACTGGATATACTTAATTCCTGATTCTTCCATGGCTTTTCGAATATCTTCCCTTATTATCTTCAGTTCCACTCTGAGTCCGGCAGTATCAATACCGGAATGTATGTCCTTCTCAGCCTTCAGCAAACTCTCATGTAATTCCTCTCTCATCTTTTCCATTTCCTGACGAAATTCTTCGGAATTCAGCTTATCAAAGACAGCTATCCTGGCTTCTCCAATGGCAATCCTCGCTTCTTCCAGTGCCTTTTGCAACTGCTCCTGAATTTCAGGACTCAGACTGTCACCTTGAAAGAATGTACCATCATCCAGATGAATGATATATTTCCTGCTTCCCTGTTCGGCAGAAGACGATAATTTTGAAGTATCCTGTTCTTCTTCACTAGAGAAGAGATCATCCGCACCGGGAAGAGGAGAGACTATCGTCCCGGATATATTGTCAGCACCGTTATATCCGGTGTCCGCCTTTAAATCAGGACTAATAAGAGCCGCGAAAACTGCAACTGCCAGAATGACCATAAGGGCAGTAATGATTTGCCTGTAATTAAATGAATCTTTTTTCATGTTGAAAATGTTATTAATTCGTAATAAAAGAAGCTTATAGGAGTGAGTGGCAGCCAGGACGGGATTCAGATTGACGATACGGTTTTCTTCCAGATTTACAAGGGCTTGTGCATAGGACAAGGGATTTGAAGTTTCATTCACTACCCACTCATCCACACGGTTTTCCCTTTCATTGCGTAAATGTTTACTAATCCACCAGAAAGCCGGATGGAAGAAGAAAATAATCTCAAGGAAGTTCTGCAGCATATTTATGTAATGATCATTTCTTCTTATATGACAGAGTTCATGTAACAGGATAATTTCGACCTGAACAGGACTGAGTTGTGCAAACATGGCTATTGGCAAAAGAATTAAAGGTTTCAGGAAGCCTGTCACCACAGGGATGGTAACTTTTGATGATGACAAAACAGGGATTGCTTTTTTCAACCCTGCCCTTCTTGCTAACCCGGTTATTTTGTCAATCCAGTCAACAGGAATTTCATGAATATGATATTTGCGCAGGGAGTAAATATGCACATAAGAAATGATCCCCCTGACCGAAAGCAGTATGAGTCCTGTCAGGTATATCCAGAATATGATGTGAGTGTATGCCTCAAATTGTGAGATAAAATCAGGATAATTTCCCGGGATGATATAATAATTGCTTCCTCCCCTGAACGCCGGCCATACAGCATCACTGAATTCAATTGATACAATTTGCCGGGCATTTTTATAAATATCCCATTGCTTAATGAAAGTGAAAACGAACGAAAGGGGAACTGCTATCAGGGCAAAAAGCGTAATGCTATAGCGGGTTCCACTGCCGTAATGCCTTGTTAAATATAGAAAGAAGCGCCATACCAGGGTAATAAGCAGTATCTGCCATATACTGTGCAGCAAAGTCCAGCCAAATGCATTTACCAAAGGATGGGTGATATATTCTGTTATTGTCATGATACGTAATTGTAGTAATTACTCATTTTCAATCTTCTTCAGAAATTCCTTTATCTCCTGTAATTCATCAGCGGTAAGCTCGTGATTATCCAGTGCGCCAATTACCAGGCGACCGGCCGACCCCCTGAAAAGACCGTTTATAAGTTTGCTCATATACTGCTTTTGCGTCTTCTCCAAAGAAAGGACAGGAACATAAACGTGAGTCCGGCTGGAAGTATCACGCCTTACCTGTCCTTTTTCTGTCATGATCTGCATGGTTTTCAATGTAGTTGTGTAACCGGTATTTTTCCATTCCTTTAATACCTCATATACTTCTCTTACCGTTGCAGAACCCTTTTCCCACAATACCTGCAAAATTTCCAGTTCGCTCTCCGTGGGCTGTATTCTATTTCTTACATCCATAGTACGATAAATTTCGTAGACAAATATATTACGAAAGTTTTCGTAATGCAAATATTTTAACAAAAATTAACGGAAGGAAGGGTTAATGTGGTGAGGTTGGTCAAGTAAATGAATGAGTAACTGAGTAATTGAGTAATTGAGTAGGGGCAAAGCAGTACCTTTTTATCCGTGACAGGGTGATCCCATAATCCCGTGATCCCCTGATAGCGTGATAGCGTGATCCCGTGATCCCGTGATCCCGTGATCCCTTACTAATATGACAAACAACATCACTTTCCATAAATTTTATACTATCTGATAACAATTTCTTGCTATTTTTACCGGTGTTTAAAACAAACACCTGTATTCTGTCTAAATATTAATACACAATGAAAAAAACCGGTGCATATTTTTTAGGATTTGATGTTGGCGGAACCAAATGCGCCATAGTGGTGGGTGACAAAGAATTCAACCTGTATGAAAAAGTATCTTTCGAAACGAAGGTAGAAAGAGGGCCTTACGCTGTTATTGATGAATTCAAGTCACATGTCAGATCTCTTTTTAAAAAATATGATCAGGATAACTTAAAGGGAATAGGCATCAGTTGCGGCGGACCGCTCGATTCGGAGAAAGGTATGATCTACTCACCTCCCAATCTGCCGGGATGGGATAACATACCCATAACAGAGATTTTCAAAAATGAGTTCGGAGTTAAAACTTCAGTTCAGAATGATGCAAATGCCTGTGCACTGGCCGAGTGGCTGATGGGCGCAGGTAAGGGAACGAAAAATATGGTTTTTTTAACTTTCGGTACCGGGATGGGGGCAGGTCTGATCCTCAATAACAGGCTGTATGCGGGCACCAATGATCTCGGGGGTGAAGTGGGACATATCCGGCTTGCTGACGACGGACCGGTAGGTTTTGGGAAAGCCGGATCCTTCGAAGGATTTTGCAGCGGGGGAGGTATCGCAAGACTTGCCAAAACCATAGTTACAGAAGAATTGAATGCCGGCAGGAAAGTTGGATTTTGTGCTTCAGTGGAAAAGACAGATAACATAACCGCAAAAGCTGTTTTCGAAGCCGCGCGGAAAGGAGATAAAACTGCCATGCATATTGTTGAGACTTCTGCCGGTTACCTGGGAAAAGGACTTGCTGTGATCATTGATATTCTTAACCCGCAATGTATTGTGATCGGCAGCATTTACTCCAGGAATGAAGACCTCTTTAGACCGATTGTTTACAGTATACTTGAGAAGGAAGCTATTCCGTCAGCCCTGGCTGTATGTAAGATCGTCCCTGCAAAACTGGGAGAAAGTATTGGCGATTATGCTGCATTATGTGTTGCATTATATGATACCTTATTCTAATATATCATGCATTTTCCCCTTTGTGTACCTTTGTGAGACCCTTTGTGTACCTTTATGGTTAATCTCAATACGTTTTTAACCACTAAGGACACGAAGTATTTCACGAAGGGACACAAAGGAAGAAGTCATAATATATTAATTTATAATGCATTATACTTGATGCTATTACTTTAAAATTTAAGTTATTTTATAAATGAACTCGGAAACTATACTTGATGCCCTGATTGAAAACCACCCTTTACTGATTTCCTGCAGGGATGACATTATGATAAGTTACACTTTACTGGAAGAATGTTACAGTAAAGGCGGGAAATTACTTATCTGCGGTAACGGGGGAAGCAGCTCTGATGCCGATCATATTGTCGGGGAACTGATGAAAAGTTTTGAAATGCCCCGGCCTCTGAAGAAAAGCCTCGCTGAGAACCTCAGGGAAATTTCACCTGAAAAAGGGGAATATATAGCAGGGAAACTCCAGACAGGACTTCCTGCCATATCCCTCAATGCACATACTGCCCTGTTCACGGCTATTTCCAATGATATAGATCCCGACCTGGTGTTCGCCCAGCAAATTATCGGTTATGGGAATACAGGGGATGTGCTGATGGCTATCAGTACATCAGGCAATGCAAAGAATGTGGTAAATGCCGCCATCACTGCAAAAGCAAAAGGGTTAAAGGTGATTGGCATGTCGGGGATGACAGGCGGTGCGCTGAAAATATATTGTGATGTGACTGTCTGCATTCCTTCCACTCTCACCGCAGAAATCCAGGAATACCAGTTACCGGTGTATCATACCCTTTGCAGAATGCTGGAGGTAAGATTTTTTAAATAGTGTCTTTCAACGTTCTGTTCCCCGGGAAATCAATCAGGTTATACCAGAGAATACCATTCCGGCTTCTGTCAAATATCTTGTCCATAGATAAAACTATTTTAAGATAATTATCCGGAATATTTTCCAGTACACTGAACTCCCGTTCTATAGTTCTATTTTCCGAAAGAAGATATGCTACCTGAATATAATATCGTACATCTTTTTTAACAGCAACAAAGTCTACTTCCAATTCATTAATTTTCCCAATGTTTACCTGGTAACCCCTTGAAAGAAGTTCCATAAAAACAATGTTTTCAAGATGTCCGGAAATATCATTCATACGGTACCCCAGCATTTTATGCTTTAATCCAATATCTCCAACGTAATAGTTTTCATGTATTTCCAGGAGTCTTTTACCTTTTATATCGAACCGGTTAACCTTAAAAAAATATATGCAGCAACCATCATATTCAGATAGTTTTGAACCGTTTCATGTAAGCTTCTGTCTTTCCGGGATTTCAGAAAATCAGTAATTCTTGCAGATGAAGTAATATTACCTACATTATCCGCAGCAAATAACGCTATCTTTTCCAGTTGGTAAACAAATTTATCACACTTTCAGATGCATAAAATAAATTTTTCTCTAATTTGGCTTAAAATTAACTTCAACCCTTTAAACTTAAGGAATATGAAATTTCTGAATGAATTCAAAGCTTTTGCCATGAAAGGCAATGTTATCGACATGGCTGTAGGTATCATCATCGGAGCCGCCTTCGGTAAAATTGTAAGCTCCATTGTAAACGACATTATCATGCCTCCCATAGGTTTACTGGTTGGAGGTGTGAACTTTACCGACCTTAAAGTTGTTATGAAAGCTGCCGTCGGTGATGTCCCGGCTGTAACGCTGAACTATGGTAATTTTCTTCAGGTCACCCTTGATTTTCTGATCGTAGCATTTTCTATTTTCATGGTCATTAAAGCCATGAATGCTGCAAAGAGAAAACAGGAAGCAGCACCTCCTCCCCCGCTTCCCGCTCCGACAAAGGAAGAAGTACTGCTGACTGAAATTCGGGATTTATTAAAGAAATAAATAATTCTTACTACTTTGTATCCTTTGTGAATTCCTTTGTGTCCTTCGTGGTTAAACATAATACGTTTTTAACCACGAAGGGTTTCACGAAGGTCACGAGGGAGATTCTTTATTTAAGTAAGATGAAAATCAATTCACATTCATTATTAAATTATTGATCAATAAAACCTGAAGTATTCATACACTGTAATGTTTTATTTTGTAAATTTCGTTTCACATTTCCTTAAAATTAATAAAACAAATTAATTAAACATTAACTGTAAATTATGAGAAACAATTACTTAGCACCAATGACAAAAGCACTTGCTGCTGTACTATTGACTATAACATTTTCACTTTCCTCAATTTACGCGCAGGAAGCCATTCCTGCCTCCGGCGGTGAAGCTACCGGAGCCGGGGGCTCAGCAAGCTATACAGTAGGACAGGTCTTCTACACCACTGTCACCGGCGAAACCGGTTCTGTTGCCCAGGGTGTACAACAACCATGGGAAATTTCCGTTATTTCGGCCGTTGAAGATGCCCTCAGTATTGACCTTTCAATTGTTGCCTACCCCAACCCGGCAACTGACTATCTTATCCTTAAAATCGATCCGTCAGCTATCCTGGAAAAATATGCCGTGTCTCTTTTCGACATAAACGGGAAGATGCTCCTGAATAAAAACATCGAAACTTTTGAAACTCAACTCACTGTTGGTCATCTGACACAGGGAACCTATTTCCTTAAGGTCACCGGTAAGGGACAGGAATTAAAAGTGTTCAAGATTGTTAAGAATTAGGAGCATAGCTATGTCTTTGCCCGTGGTTACGTGGTTACATAACAGGTATGCTGAGCCTTCGTGTCCTTTGTGAATATCTTCGTGTCCTTTGTGGTTAATAACGTATGATGATCAACCACAATGGACACGAAGGTATTCACGAAGGTACACAAAGGGATTTTTGGATATTCCCGGTTTGTAAAAGCAATTTATATCTCATTTTTCAACCAAATTTTATTAATTATTAACTCAAAAATTACTCATATGAAAACAACATTCCGCTTTCTGTTTTGCCTTTCCTTTTTCCTTTTACCTTTTACCTTTTGCCTTGTACCTCTATCCGCCCAGTCGCCTCAGAAAATGAGCTACCAGGCAGTTGTGAGGGATGCAGCTGATAACCTCATTACTGAAACGCAGGTAGGTATGCAGATAACCGTATTACAGGGCAGTGAAACAGGAACTGCTGTATACGTCGAGGTACAAGGTCCAACAACAAATAAAAACGGTTTAATAACTATTGAAATAGGAAGTGGAACCACTTCAGATGATTTTTCCGCTATCCAATGGGATGACGGGCCATTTTTCCTTAAAACCGAGATCGATCCTGAAGGTGGTTCAGGTTACTCAATCACTGCTGTCAGCCAAATCTTAAGCGTACCCTATGCTTTACATTCCAAAACAGCAGAAAACGTTACCGGGGCGTTGAAAAGCCAGGTTGAATTATTGACAGAGCAACTCGTTCTATCCGGATTATTTATCAAGGATATTGATGGTAACATATACAGAACGGTTACGATCGGTGATCAGGTCTGGCTGGGTGAAAACCTGAAAACCACCCGATTTAATGATGGTATGGCTATTCCTAATGTGACAAATGATGCAACCTGGGGTTCATTAACCGCCATGGATGCATACTGCTGGTATGAGAATGAAATAGAAAATAAAGATACATACGGTGCAATATACAACTGGTTTGCAGTACAAACCGGAAAGCTTTGTCCCACAGGCTGGCACGTGCCCACTCAGGCTGAATGGATAACTCTCATGAATGAACTGGGTGGAGAGACTGAAGCCGGCGGGAAATTAAAAGAAAGCGGCACCGATCATTGGACCGACCCAAATACCGGAGCCACCAACGAAACCGGTTTTACAGCCCTTCCTGCAGGATTCCGTACCAATTCCACAGGCAATTTCTCCTCTATGGGATCATATGGTTACTGGTGGTCATCAACTGATATTACTGAGGTTGCCTATATCGGTTCTGTCGGGTATAATAGTGCTTCATTAATTACTAATAGCGTAAGCTTTAAAAGTACAGGCCTTTCAATCAGATGTGTTAAAGATTAATTGTGCTGAGCAGGTTGTTGATCATGTAATTGCAAAACAACTTCAGACGCTGATTACCTTTGTGTATCCTTTGTGTCCTTCGTGGTTATTTACGTATATGGATCAACCACAAAGGACATAAAGTGCGCACAAAGGTACACAAAGGATAAATCATATATCAATACTTATTACTACTTATTGCACCAGTAACATTCCCCTGTACCTTTTCTCACCCCTTATTTCAACGATATACGAACCCGGCCTGAGATTCTCACGATGGAGAAGTATTTCGTTTTCGTAAACCATCTGTTCCCTCAGAACCCTTCCGCTGAGGTCTGTTAGCCTGAGGTGCAGTGGAAATACATGATTTCCTTCCATACGGATAATGGCGATATCTGACATGGGATTAGGGTACATAGTCATTACATCCCCTGTATTTTTATAACCTGTGCCGGTAATCCTCTGGTTATCCTCGAGGTTGGAGAATGAATGGACAAACGGGCCTGCACTGGCCTTTTTCAGCGGCAGGTTGTTGGGATTGCACGGTGGATCTTTCTCTCCACCGATACGGTAGAATAATTTTACATCAGCAGGAGGATCCGTATCTATATAACTCGTGGAACCTATGCCTGCGGTTATGCTGCCTATCTTATCCAGTTCAGCGGAAGACGTCCCCCTGAAAATATCGATATTTGTGAATATATGCACTCCGGGGGCCAGCTCCTCAAAACCATTAACAAGGTATGGTTCCCAGCTCAGGTTGATCACATCAAAGCCCAGACTCGATTGCAGCAGGAATGGTTTATGCCATTTGCTCATCTCCGATGCATTCCCGCAGTTGTCAATGGTTACCAGCACATAGGCTTCAGCCTGACTGGCAGGATTGGAATTGTAATCTATTACCCATGAAGAATCTGCAAACATCCTTTCTCCCACAAGAGTGTATATCGTTCCCGTCTTTTTTAGCACCTGGTATTTCATTGTATTAACCCCTTCTGTCTTCTCCCATACGATCAGGTTCTTTTCCGTATCGGGATCTATAAGAACCATACATATCTCTTCGTCTTCGTAAGGTTCCATCACAGTGACAGAAACCGTATCGGAAGTCCGGCACACCGTATTGTTACGGCCCGCCTCTACCCAGTATTCTCCTGAATTATAAACAGTTAGTTTCCGGTTTGTGCTGGCATCATTCCACAGGTAAAAGTCGTATTCATCTGTAGCATCAAGGATCACATAAGTATATTTACACACCGTCTGATCATCACCCAAATCAAGGTCAGGCAATAATTCATCGGCAATAACACTTAACTGGCTGCTGTTTTTGCAGCCGTTTGCATCGGTTACCTCAACGGAATACTCTCCGGCCTCGGAAACATCAATAGTACGGGTGTCTTCGCCTGTGTTCCATAAATAAGCTGAAAATCCGGAACCTGCATCCAGGGTGATAGGGCTGCCGGGACAAAAATGTTTGTCCTCACCGAGGCTGACAACAGGATTAGGATGCAAATAAAGAACAGCTATGGCACTGGTTACAGGGCTACTACAACTGCTGGAAATAATGCAGCGGTACTGGTTCAGGTCGTTTGCCAGTATAACCTTGTTCAGCGTAAGCTCATTGGTAGTCCAGCCTGAATAGGATGGATTTGTCCCCGCCTCAATAATTGGAGACCAGTTAGCCCCGTTATTTGTGCTTACCTGCCATTGATAGGTTAGATCCGTTCCCCTGACTGTCACACTGAATGTGTGGTTTGCGTTATTACAAACATTGGCATCCTGTGGCTGAGTGTCAATGTAGGTAAGTTCCTTAACTGTTAACGTAACTGCGCTGCTGGTATAGCTTGTAGGCGGAGAACAGAGTGTACTTCCGTTAATCACGGAACGGTATTTATACCCGTTATTTGCGTATACCGCTTCCAGAACCTGAAGAGTGGAAGTAGAATATCCTGAATACTCAGGGGGTGAAGGTGTTGACGGGGAAATATCCGACCAATTTGTTCCCCCATTGGTGCTTACCTGCCATTTCTGGCCTGTTATGGTGCCATTTGCAGTATATGTGAAATTTGCAGTTACGGCTTCACAAACACTTGCATCCACAGGAGTTTGGGTTATTTCAAGAGGAGTGTCCACAGTAAGTATCCGCTGGTTTGAAGCTGCCGATCCACAGGCATTGGTTAACGTACAGCGATACCTGTATGCATTATTTCCTGCTACAGTATTAGTCAGATTTAAGGTATTTGAACTCCAGCCGGAATAGGCAGGATTACTCCCTCCACTGGTAATATTTGTCCAGCTGGACCCCCCGTTGGTGCTTACAGCCCATTGATAGGTCTGTCCAACATCTGCTGCAGTTACAGAGAAAGAGGCCGATCCCCCGGCACAGACCGTAACATTGGATGACTGTGAAGAGATGAGCGCGACAGAAGGATCAACCGTGAGCGTGACCTCATTACTGTATATAGCCGGTGAACAAGTGCCGGTAATGTAACAGCGGTAGCGGTAGCCATTATTCCCTGCCACTGTGGAGGAAAGAGTCAGTGTTGCTGTAGTCCAGCCCGAATAAACAGGCCCTGATCCTGCACTGGAAATGTTACTCCATGAACTACCCCCGTTGGTGCTTACCTGCCAGCGATAAGAAATCCCTGCACCCGATGCAAGAACACTGAAAGTGGTGCCCGAACCTGCACATATCCTTCTGTTTACAGGTTGTGTCACCATAGCAGGAGGATTGATCACAGTATGCCAGGCCATGTTACTCATTGTAGTTCCGTTACAATTAGTTACATTACATACAAAACCGTCCTCATCATCCCCGCTTAAAGTAACTCCTGAAATTGTCAGGGTCTTTGATGTTACACCTGAATACGTCGGATTTGTACCCCCATTAGTTAAGGTAGTATATTGCCACATCCCGGGAACAGGAGGTATCCCCTCCAGCCATCTTTTTCTCTGCCATTGATAGGTAACCCCGGGTTCATTGACAGTAACAGAAAAACTTCCACTGCCATTCAGACATACATTCGTATTTGAAGGATGGGTGCTTATATAAGGGGCAGAAGCATTATAAAACCTGGCAACGTTACTGGTTTCCTGGCATGTAGGAGCGTCTGAATAGCTTACCACACAACGGAAATAATAGGTTGACGGGGGATTCGAAACAGTCAGACTGGCTGATGTCCAGCCGCTATACCCGGGGCTTGATCCTGCACTTGTAATATTATACCATTGTATGCTATTTGTACTACGCTGCCATTGATATGTACGGGTGCCGGCAGGCGTTGCGGAGACTGAAAATACGGCAGAACTGCCGCTGCAAATGCTTTTGTCTGAAGGCTGATTAACAATACCCCTGACAAAAAGGTAAGCCGGATCAGTATAAGTAGTATTGCTAAAATAGGTTTTTCTGCACCTGAACGGAGTTCCGTTATGACTAACCAGGCAATTTGACAACGTAAGAGTTGGAGTTGTCGCACCGCTTACAGTTGTCCCATTCGAAAGACTTCGCCATACTGAACCATCATATACCTGCCATTGATACGAATAACCAGACTGTGAAGCTATAGCAAAAACAGCAGAACCACCTTTGCACACAGTGGCATCAGAAGGATGGGTCTGAGCTGAAATAAGGTTTATATTAAGCCAGATGCATAATGCAATAAAAAGAAATAATGGGGGTTTCATGATGTTTAATTAGCTTTTTATGAAAAAAAAACTAAGTTAGAATAAATATGTAAAGAAGGCAAAAAAAATTTATCTGCCTTTATAAAAGACATAACCTGTTGATAATGTGTGGTATAAATTGATAAGAATATATTAAACTTCCCGTATCGCCTACCAGCTTTTATTCTTTTATCTCTTCCTCCGTCAATTTTCAAACGCCGACGGACAAGGCACCCTGTTATATATATTAATTCAATTGGGGGGCGGTCTCCAATACTTTGGTTACATTAGTTATTCCAAATATACTTTCTCTTTCCCGCCTCAATCAGTTGAATGATATTATTTCGTTGATATACAAAATATTGTGTATGTACTGCGGATTTTCATTTCGTCATTCCAGGGGTTTTTTATTGAATCCCCGGGTTTATTCATTTACACTCATTTACTCAATTTCTCAACCAGGACGCACAGCCGTGCGTCCCTACTAACCTGATCCCTACACTTGATCCCGTGCTAGCGTGATAGCGTGATCCCTTAAAAGGGCAAACACATAGGTTTGCCTCTACGGACCACGTATCCACGTATCCACGTATCCACGCAACCACTCAACCACGTATCCACGTAACCACGTATCCACGTAACCACATAACCACGCAACCACTCAACCACGTATCCTCGTATCCACGCAACCACTCAACCACGCATCCACGTAACCACTTTACCTCACCATCAACACCCCCTTATAAACCATCTCTCCCCTCACCTCAACAATATACGCTCCGGAAGATAAATTCCCCCTGTCTAACTCTATCAAATGCTCAAAATGCATTGTTTCCCTTATCACCCGCCCACTGAGATCGGTTAGCCGCAGGCGGACCGGCAGGGTGTAATTTCTTCCGACCTGAATGATTGCCCTGTCGGACATGGGATTAGGGTAAATAAGAACCGCATCCCCGATATTATCATTACCTGTTCCGGTTGTCCTCTGGTTATCCTCCAGGTTGGAGAAGGAATGTACAAACGGCCCGGCACTGGCCTTTTTCAACGGCAGGTTGTTGGGATTGCACGGGGGATCTTTTTCTCCTCCGATACGATAGTATAATTTTACATCAGCAGGAGGATCCGTATCAATATAACTCGTAGAACCTATACCTGCGGTTATGCTGCCTATCTTATCCAATTCTGTGGAAGACGTACCCCTGAAAATATCTATGTTCTTGAATATATGTACATCCGGAGCAACCAGCTCACTGCCATCTATCAGATATGGCTCCCAGCTCAGGTTTATCACATCAAATCCCAGGCTCGATTGTAACAGGAATGGCTTATGCCACTTGCTCATCCCGGATGCATTTCCACAATTGTCAACAGTCACCAACACGTAGGCTTCAGCCTGGTTGGCTGGATTCGAATTATAGTCTATTACCCAGGCAGAGTCGGCAAACATCCGTTCTCCAACAAGCGTATAATTTGTACCGCTTTTCTTAAATACCTGATACTTCTGGGTGTTCACATCTTCCGTCTTTTCCCATATGATCATATTTTTCTCCGTTTCAGGATCTATTAAAACCATACATATCTCTTCGTCTTCGTAGGGTTGCAGTACATTTACATAAATACTATCCCTTTTCACACATACAGAAAGGTTACGCCTTACCTCCACCCAATAGGTCCCTGTTGTACTCACGGAAATTGATGAGGTTGTGGCCCCGGTACTCCATAAATACACGTCATACTGATCACTTGCATCCAGAAGCTCTGCCTGTCCCTGGCAGATTTCTACATCTGCACCGAGGTTGGGAACGGGAATATCGGGATCAAGTGTAACGAACACACTGGCCTGGTTCGAGCATCCCTTATCGTTGGTTACAGTTACTGTATAACTCCCTTGTGCAGTAACCTGAATAGTTTGGGAAGTAGCCCCTGTACTCCACAGATAGGATGAATAGCCCGTCCCGGGATTGAGTGTAATATTTTCTCCTGGACATAAATGCTTATCAGCACCCAGACTAACAGTAGGTTTCGGATTAACAGTGAGAGTGGCGGAAGTGGATTCTTCCGTATTACTACAGCCATCCATTATCAGAACACTATATTCGCCGGCTGCAGAAAGGGAAGCACCAATAAGCGTATAATCAGGAGAAGTTGACCAATTTGAGATAAAAACAGAATTCTTTTTCCACCGATAGTTTAATACTCCAAGCCCTGAAGCTTCAACAGTAAAAGAGGTATTCTCTCCTTCACAAATTTCTTTTCCGGAAGGTTGTGTGATAATGTCAGGAGCTGAGAACACCCTGAGTTTAGCTGAAGCAGAAACAGCAGGTGGTCCACAGATATTTGTTAACACACACCGAAATTCATAATTATCATAAAAGGAAGTGATCCCTGTAAGTACAAGTTCATTTGTACCCATTCCGGAGAAAATACCTCCTGACACATCAACCCAATTTTCGCCAGGCGGTTTCATTTCCCACTTATATATAGTTTCATCATCGTAATTCACAGGATCTACATGGAATGATGTTCCTGCAAGCAGGCATACATCGTTATTCTGTGGATCATTTAGTATTTGAGGCGGAAATACAGGATCCGTAAGGGAAGGATGAACTGCTCCGGGTGAGGTTCCACAACACTGCCAGAATAAAAACGGATAACCTGAATTAATGGAAACATTTATTCCCCAGAAATCTTCAATACCTGTATCATTGTTCGGAGTTCCTACAAAGTCCCATGCCTCACTTAAACCCACTGTTGAAACATCTGTATAGGTTGTTATATTCTTCATCTGGGCAGTAGTCTTCCCTGTCCCCCCTGCGCTGGTTGATTGACCTGATGTTTCAGTGTTCCAGAAACTATTGGTAATGGTAACATCATTATTATGAGTACCTATCAACCCTCCCTTAATAGATACTCCTGTGACAGTTCCTGTGCTATAAGATTTATTTACACTTGCCGATGCCGCATATCCTGCAAGTCCTCCAATTCTATTATTCCCGGTAATATTACCTGTATTATAACAATTAATAATGGATGACCCGAAATAATGCTCGCCTGTCACACCTCCAACATAATCTGAAGAACCAACAATATTACCCGAATTATAACAGTTGCTCAAGGTGGAATAAGAACTTTTACCAATAAGTCCCCCGACGTAGGAATTTCCCTGAACATTGCAAGTTGAAAAACAATTGTTTATTATGGATTGATCAATAGATCCTGCCAGCCCCCCAACGTAATTAGCACCGTTTATTGTGCCAGTGCAATAGCAATTACTTATCCCGGCTCTCCCGATTCTACCGGCAATTCCACCTGTGTTTTCAGATCCTGTAATATTTAAATCTAAAAGCACAAGATTTGAAATAGTACCATCCAGAATAAATGCAAAAAGCCCCTGATGACCAGAGTTTCGATTAATGTAAAGTCCTGTTATTTTATGACCATTTCCGTTATAACTTCCACTAAATTGTAATCCAATATAATCTCCAATAGGCTCCCATCCACTGCCTCCATCCCAGCCTGAAGTTGAAGAAGCATCAATATCAGTAGTCTGGATATAATGAAGGCTCCAGAGCCCTACATACAATGATATCCAGTAAAGGTTTTCAAGACTTGAAATCTGGTAAGGATTTTCAGGTGTGCCATCACCGGCAGCAGGAGCAACGGCAGTCTGGGAAAAAGAGTTTGAAGTAAGAAACATCACTGTAAGAAGCGAAATGATTTTCCCTTTTTTAAGAAGAACATCATATTGGTTTAAAATAGTAAAGAACAATGATTTCATGAAGGAGTAGTTTTTAAGTTTATATGCAAGATAGGTAATTTTCAATTCGAGTAAAGAGGCATATTTACCTGTTATTCATATTGAATCCATTGTGCAGACGCACTGAAGCGTGTCTCTACATGATTTGTATTTATATCAAAATAACCACATGGCATGCTATGCGGTTACGTAACCACGTCACTTGTCACTTCTAAAGGGCAAACACATAGGTTTGCCCCTACGGACCACGTATCCACGCAACCACGCATCCACGTATCCACGCAACCACGTATCCACGTATCCACGTATCCACGTATCCACGTATCCACGTATCCACGTATCCACGTATCCACGTAACCACTCAACCACTCAACCACGTATCCACGTAACCACTTTACCTCACCATCAACACCCCCTTATAAACCATCTCTCCCCTCACCTCAACAATATACGCTCCGGAAGATAAATTCCCCCTGTCTAACTCTATCAAATGCTCATATTGCATGGTTTCCCTTATCACCCGCCCACTGAGATCGGTTAGCCGCAGGCGGACCGGCAGGGTGTAATTTCTTCCGACTTGAATGATTGCCCTGTCGGACATGGGATTAGGGTAAATGAGAACCGCATCCCCGATATTATCATTACCTGTTCCGGTTGTCCTCTGGTTATCCTCCAGGTTGGAGAAGGAATGTACAAACGGGCCTGAACTGGCCTTTTTCAGCGGCAGGTTGTTGGGATTGCACGGGGGATCTTTCTCGCCGCCGATACGGTAATAATACCTTACGTCCAATGGGACAGTATTATCGATATAGCTGTAGGAGCCTATGCCGGCTATTACACTTCCTATCTGGCTGAGGTTAGAAGGTGTTGTTCCCCTGAAAATGGTTATACTCTTAAAAATGTGCACGCCGGCAGAAATGATTTCACTTCCATCAATCAGGTAGGGCGACCAGTTCAGGTTGATCACATCAAAACCGGGACTTGACTGCAGGAGGAAGGGTTTATGCCACTTGCTCATTACAGAAGCATTACCGCAGGTATCAATGGTAACCAGAACATAGGCATCAGCCTGGCTGGAAGGATTTGAACTGTAATCAATTACCCAGGCAGAGTCGGCAAACATCCTCTCTCCCACGAGGGCGTAACCGCCGCCACTCACCATCTTAAATACCTGGTATCTTAATGTTGCCACATTCTCTGTTTTCTCCCATACGATCATATTCTTTTCGGAATCGGGATCAATCAGCACCATGCATATCTCTTCATCTTCATAAGGCTTTTGTACAAAAACATTTATTGAATCTCTCTTAACGCACACCGAATTGTTGTTCTTTACATCCACCCAGTAAGTGCCTGTATTGCTGACTAATATAGAGGAAGTAGAAGCATCTGTACTCCACAGGTAGGTATCATACTGCTCTCCTGTACTAAGTGTTGTGGATGTTCCCTGGCATATCGTAATATCCTCACCCAGGTCAGGGGCGGGAATGTCCGGATCGACAGTTACGGTAACACTTGCCTGGTTTGAACAAGTATTATTATCTGTTACAATGACAGTATAAATACCTTCGGTGCTCACGGAGATGGTCTGCGTGGTGGCATCTGTGCTCCAGAGGTAAGAAGTATATCCGGCTCCCGGGTCAAGTATGAGTATTTCCCCGGGACATAAATGCCTGTCGTCACCAAGACTTACGGCAGGCTTGGGATTCACCGTAAGGTAAGCGGAATTGGATTCTTCCGTGTTACCACATTCATCACGCACAAGTACTGTATAATATCCTGCCGCGGAAAGAAGTATATTTTCCAGTATCAAATCAGGGGAAGCGGACCAGCTGGTAATATTATTCCCGTCTTTTTTCCAGCGGTATTCCATCTCTCCCTGGCCAGTTGTTTCAACCGTCATGGAGGTGTTTCCCCCTTCACAAACTGTTGCAGGTTGCGGATGAATGATAAAATCCGGAGCAGCGATAAGAGTTAATGTTGCCGCATCGGATGTTGCAGATGGCCCGCATAAGTTGGAAAGAACACATTGAAACTGGTAATTGTTGTATGCAGACGTAATTCCGGTGAGAACAAGCTCCTTCATGTTAATACCTGAGAACATGGCTCCTGCTACATCTGTCCAGCTACCCGCAGGCGCTTTCATCTGCCACTGATATGAAGTGACATCATCATTATAAAGCGGATCAACCCTGAAGGAAGTGCCGGTTAAGGGACATACAGTCCTATCCTCAGGGTGATTGAGGATATCAGGAGGAAAGACGGGATCGGATACCATGGGATGATATTCACCGCTGTACGATCCGCATATCTGCCAGGTATGATAGGGATATCCTTCATTAAGACCCGCATTTATATCCCAAATATTCTCATCCCTGTTATCATCATTCGGGTTGCCCGTGAAGTCCCATGCTTCTTCCAGACCAAAGGTTTCAAGACTTGTGAAAGTATTAATGTACTGCATTTCGCCGGTGATAATCCCTGTGCCTCCTGCGCTTGTCATCTGACCGGAGGTTTCAGTATTCCAGAAACTATTTTTTACAGATGAAGATACATTCTGACCGACCAGTCCACCGATGTTCGTTCCATAACCAGTAACATTTCCCGTACTGTAACAATTAACAATATGGGAATTTGTATAATTATATCCGACGAGTCCTCCGATTTCTGAACTTCCGCTGACATCTCCCAGGCAATAACTATTACTGATAGTAGAATTAGCCTGATCGCCGGCCAGACCCCCTATGCGATTTTGTTCTCCCCCCACATAGCTGGTACTGTAAGAGTTACTTATGTATGAGCTGGTCTGGTGTCCGACAATACCCCCAACGGAACTTCTGCCATTGACATTCCCGGAAGTAAATGAATTTCTGATTGTGGTGGCGGTGCAATGCCCGGCAAGACCTCCTACATACTGGCTGTTGGAGGAAATAAAGCCTTCCGCATAAGAATTGGTTATGGTGGAATTCGAGCTTCTTCCGGCTACTAAACCAACATAGCTGTATGAGTTTGTAATACCGTCAATTGACAGATTCCCGGTAACAATGCACCTGTTGATATCTGAAATGGTCATTTCACCGGCAAGTCCTCCGACAAGGTGTCTTCCAATGACATTTATATTAATTAAGCGCAGGTCCGAAATCTTAGCACTAAATAAATTACCGAACAATCCCAACTGATCTGAATTCTCGCGGTTAATGAACAAACCGTCTATGGCATACCCGTTCCCGTTGTAATTTCCTGAGAAAGGGACTGTGGTATTACCGACTGGTATCCAGCCTTCTCCTTCGTTCCAGTTCTGGGTTGCAGTTGCATTGATATTCGCAATCTGTTTGTAATGTTTGTCCCAGCGGGCGGTATCAGAAGCCATCCAGAAAAGATGAGCGAGAGAACTTATTAACCAGGGATCTTCTGCCGTGCCTGAGCCTGTGGGTGGTGCTGATGTTACAAAGCTGACTGTCTTTCCGTAACTGGTACCATAATCATCCGTGACATAAGCCCTTGAATGATAAGTAATATTTGCGCCAAGTCCGGTAATTGCAGAAACATAATTTCCTGCCTGTGTAACCGGACCCTCCTGGGTTTTGCTATCAGCAATGGTGGGACTACCTGCGGTATTCCAGCACACCCCATGTTGACCGGCTTTGGGGTTTCCGGTATTGATGATCGCACCAGTGACATTCACGCTGTTTGCTGATACAGGGGATGCTCCAACAGTACTGACCAGTGCAACAGAAGGTTCACTCGTCCCCTCATCGCCGGGAAACTGCCAGTTGAAATAAGGATATCCATCATTGCGTGAGTTACCGATATTCCATGTTTCCTCTATTCCAAGCCCTTTAAAATCCCATTCTGCCAGGGTAAAAGTGGAAAAGGTTTTCATTTCAGCCGTGGTTTTTCCTGTTCCCCCGGCACTCTCTGCCTGACCCGATGTTTCTGTATCCCAGAAACTGCCAGTAATTGTTAAATTATTGTTGCCTGCAAGACCACCGGTATAAGCACTGCCTGTTATAAGACCGGTACTGTAAGTCCTGACGATCTCAGATGTATTATTATTTCCTGTAATACCTCCAATATATTGTGTTCCGGTTATATTTCCCCTGTTAAAGGAATTATGGATGCCGGAAAAGTTTGAATTAATGCCTGTAATACCTCCAACAGAACTTGTGCCTGTTACATTTGCAACATTATAAGATTTGCTGATAGTGGCATAAGCACTATTTGTTCCTGCTACCCCACCTGTGCCACTGCTTCCACCAACAGTTCCGCTGCTGAAACTATTGATTATAATTGAATGGCTTGTATTTGTTCCTGCCAGGCCACCAGTAACGCTTCCTCCGTTAATAATCCCGTTATAATAACTGTTACGTATGACAGAATATGAACTATTATAACCCACCAGACCGCCTATATAATTCTGGCTGCCATCAATTTCACAGGTACTGTGGCAATCATCAACCACAGATCTGACAATGTAGCCCAGGAGTCCTCCCATCATACCGGTTCCTTTGACACTTCCGCTTACATAACAATTTGTCACGAAAGAATTTAGAATGTACCCTGCCAACCCCCCGAAATATGATTTTCCGTTAATATCAAGTCCGGTAAGTCCAAGGTTTGAGAAAGATGCACTGTCGGCATATCCGAAAAATCCCTGGTAATCCATATCAGTGCGGTTAATGAATAATCCGCTGATAGTATGGCCGCCTCCATCATAGCTTCCGGTAAATTTTGTAATTAGATTTCCTATGGGCATCCACCCTTTACCATCGTTCCAGGATAAAACGGCCTGTGCATCAATATCTGTCACCTGCTCAAAATGTTTATCCCATAAAGAAGTGTTGGTTACGATCCAGTGAAGGTGTGCCAGGGATGCTATCTTATAGGGATCTGCTTCTGTGCCGCTTCCCTCAGGGGAAACGCATGAAATGAAATATAATTCATTACCGTATGTCGTATCAATACTATTGATAATGTAAGCCCTCACATAATACTCTGTATCCTCAGTGAGACCTGTCATAGTTGAATAATACTCCCCGGCTGAACTTACTTCCCCTTCAAACGTCGAATTATCGGAGATAGTAGGATCTCCCACAGTATTCCAGCATACACCGTGTTGAAAGGCTTTGGGATTTCCTGTGTTGGTAATAGCACAACTGACAACGGCACTGGCACCCTGTAAGTTACTCACTTTAATGGTTTTTGAGAAAGCAACAGAAAGTTCATCCGGAGCCTCGTCACCGGGGAACTGCCAGTCGAGATAAGGATAGCCCACATTCCGTCCGTTTCCTATATTCCAGGTTTCCTCCATCCCCAGGCCTTTAAAATCCCAGCCTGCATTTGCGAAAACGGAAAAAGTTTTCATCTCGGCGGTAGTTTTGCCGGTTCCTCCATAACTTGAGAGCTGACCTGAAGTAACCGTGTCCCAGAAACTATTGATCACACTGGAATTTACACTATTTCCAACGAATCCTCCAAACAGCCCGTTGCTTTCCACACTTCCTGTACTGTAACTGTTACTGATAGTTGTATTATCTATAGAACCTGCCAGTCCTCCCAGATAGTAAACTCCGCTGACATTTCCCCTGCTGTAGGAATCATCTATAAATGAGAATGTGCTGACTCCTGCCAGCCCGCCTACATATCCAGATCCGGCAGCATTACCTGCACTGTAACACCCTTTTAAATCAGAGGAATGAATGTTTCCTATAAGACCTCCAGTATATGATGCAGTCCCGTTAACCTCACTGTCACTGTAACAGAATGAAATTTCCGAATAAGCGCAACTACCTGCCAGCCCTCCTGTATTATTCGGCCCGTTTACATTTCCGGAACTGTTACAAGCTATTATAGTAGATTCATACGCTCGTCCGATCAGACAACCAAAAGTATGTGTGACTCCGGTGACAGTGCCATTTGCCTGGCAGTCAGACATCAAAGAATAAGACATGTCAGCAATGATCCCACCCACATAATTTCTTCCGGAGATAGTAAAGCTGTTAAGTCCAAGGTTGGAAACAGATGTACTGAGCCCATAGCCGAACAAACCCTGGTAATCTTCATCCGGTCGGTTGATGTACAGGCCGGAGATAGTATGTCCGTCGCCATTATAACTCCCCTTAAATTTCACAATAATATTCCCAATCGGGCTCCAGCCCTTCCCGTAATTCCAGCCAGAGGTAGCCGATGCATCAATATCGGCAGTTTGTATGTAATGGAGTTTCCAGCGGGCAGTGTCCTGTGCAAGCCAGTACAGATTTTCGAGGCTGGCTACCTGGTATGGATTTTCGGATGTGCCGTCACCTGAGGCAGGTGCAACAGCCGTCTGGGGGAAAGCGTATAGAGGAATAAGAAACATTGCTGTAATGAACAGAATGATCTTCACCTTTCTGAGAAGAAGATGATATTGGGCTAAAACATTAAAGAACAATGATTCCATGGCGGGAAGGATTTAAGTAACAAAGCAAGTTATGAAATAATTTAATAGGAGCAAAATTTTTTAAATCAAGTGGATGCGTGGTTACGTGGATGCGTGGTTACGTGGATACGTGGTTACGTGGTTACGTGGATACGTGGTTACGTGGTTACGTGGTTACGTGGATACGTGGATACGTGGATACGTGGATACGTGATTACGTGGTCCGTAGGGGCAAACCTATGTGTTTGCCCTTTAGAAGTGACATGTGACGGGTGACAAGATTAAATGAGTAATTGAGTAATTGAGTAATTGAATAATCGAAGCGTACGAAATGAAAATCCGCAGTACATACACAAAATATTGTGTATGTACTGCGGATTTTCATTTCGTCATTCCAGGGGTTTTTTATTGAATCCCAGGGGTTATTCATTTAAACTCATTTACTCAATTACTCAACCAGGACGCACAGCCGTGCGTCCCTACAACATCACCCAACCACTCAATTATGTCCGATCCCGTGTCCCCGAGATCCCTTACTAACCTGATCCCTACACTTGATCCCGTGCTAGCGTGATAGCGTGATCCCTTAAAAGGTGCAAACACATAGGTTTGCCCCTACGGACCACGTATCCACGTAACCACGCAACCACCTTACCTCACCATCAACACCCCCTTATAAACCATTTCTCCCCTCACCTCAACAATATACGCACCGGAACTTAAATTCCCCCTGTCTAACTCAATAACATGCTCATTATGCATGGTTTCTCTTATCACTCGTCCGCTAAGATCGGATATCCGCAGGTAGACCGGCAGGGTGTAATTTCTTCTGACCTGGATGATTGCCCTGTCTGACATGGGATTGGGGTAAATAAGAACCGCATCCCCGAAATTATCATTACCTGTTCCGGTAGTCCTCTGGTTATCCTCCAGGTTAGAGAAGGAATGCACAAACGGCCCTGCACTGGCCTTTTTCAAAGGCAGGTTGTTGGGATTGCACGGGGGATCTTTTTCTCCGCCGATACGGTAATAGACCTTAACACCTTGAGGAGCGGTAAAATCATTATAACTCGTGGAACCTATGCCCGCTGTGATACTCCCTATCTTCTCCAGGCTGGTGGAGGTCGTGCCCCGGAAAATATCTATATTCCTGAAGATATGAACATCCGGGGCAACCAGTTCGCTTCCGTCAATCAGGTAAGGCTCCCAGCTCAGGTTGATCACATCAAAGCCCAGGCTCGATTGTAACAGGAATGGCTTATGCCACTTGCTCATAGCAGAGGCATTCCCGCAGTTGTCAACGGTTACAAGGACATAGGCTTCAGCCTGACTGGCAGGATTCGAATTATAATCGATTACCCAGGCAGAGTCAGCGAACATACGTTCTCCAACAAGTGTGTAAATCGTACCGCTTTTCTTAAATACCTGGTAATTCATGGTATTTACATCTACCGTCTTTTCCCAGATGATCATGTTTTTCTCCGTCTCCGGATCTATTAATACCATGCATATTTCTTCGTCCTCGTAGGGTACCAGAACATTTACCAACACAGTGTCACGCTTTACACATACCGACAGGTTCTGCTTTACTTCCACCCAGTACGTCCCAGTTGTGCCAACAGTTATGGATGAAGTCGTTGCGCCGGTACTCCAAAGGTAACCATCGTACTGGTCACCTGCATCTATAAGTTCAGTCTCACCAAGGCAGAAGGCCACATCTGAACCAAGACTTACAACCGGTATATCGGGATCAAGTATAGCCAGTGTGCCGGTTTGGTTTGAGCAATTTTTATCACTGGTTACCGTTACAGTGTATGTTCCTTCACTGTCAATTTCTATTGTCCGGGTTGTTGCCCCTGTACTCCAGAGATATGATGAATATCCGCTTCCCGGATCAAGTACCATGCTCTCTCCCGTACAAAGGTGTGTCTCAGCATCAAGACTTACTGCCGGTTTTGGATTAACAGTAAGGGTGGCCGAATTGGATTCCTCCGTATTACCGCAACCATCCTTAACCACTACCACATAATCTCCTGCAGCAGAAAGGCTTACTTCTTCAAATACAAGTTCGGAAGAAGCAGACCAATCAGTAATGAACCCACCTCCTTTCTTCCAACGATACTGGAGTGTTCCATAGCCGGCGGCAATGACATTCATTGAAGTGTTTTGTCCTTCACATATTGATTTTGCTGCAGGATGAGTAGAAATAGCAGGTGCTGACACCACTGTAAGAATTGCTGCATCGGAAACCGCAGGAGGTCCGCAGATATTTGAAAGCACACAACGGAATGAATAATTATTGTAAACTATGGTAGTACCTGTCAGGATAAGTTCCCTCGTGTTTATTCCGGAAAAGATACTTCCGCTCACAATAATCCAACTACCGGTTGGAGATTTCATCTCCCATTTATATGTAGTTGCTGCATCAACATTCACTGGATCAACCTGGAAAGATGTACCGGTTAATTGACATATTGTCTGGTTTTGAGGGTGGTTTAAAATTTCAGGTGCAAAAATAGGATTATCAACGCACGGGTGAACTTCACCTCCAGTGGATGCACAATATTGCCATACTAAATACGGATAACCCGAGTTAACGGACGCGTTTATCCCCCAGTAATCTTTATTACCGGCATCATTATTTGGAAGGCCAATAAAATCCCATGCTTCATCCAGCCCAGGAGTAGCTGTACTGGTATAGGTTGCAATGTTTTTCATTTCCTCTGTCGTTTTTCCGGTACCCCCTGCGCTTGTTGTCTGATCGGATGTTCCTTTATCCCAGAAGCTGTTGTTGACATTGGAAGATAGGTTCTCAGCAATAAGTCCTCCGGCTGTACCGTTTGCCGTTACATTCCCGGAACTGTAGCAATTGATAATACTGGAATTGGAAATATTCGATCCGACCAGTCCTCCGACATAATTCCCGTTTTCCAGGTCGCTTCTTGAGTAGCTGTTTGCTATTTTGGAATTCTGGTTATAACCTACCAAACCACCCATGTAATTAGTATTTATGTCTTGTCCCTGTACAAGGCCGTTACTATAACAGTTGTCTATTGCAGAAGCGTTATTAAAACCTGCCAGTCCTCCTAAATACCCATCCTTGCCTGCTACCAGGCTATTACTAAAACAATTAATCAGGCTGGAACTTGCGTTATTATATCCCACCAGACCACCTAAATGGCTATCACCCTGAACCTGACCTGTACTGTAACTGTTAATTATTTTTGAAGCAGAGTGATTGAATCCTGCAATACCACCTATAAAACTTCCGCCAGTTAGTCCAGCGCTACTATTACAATTGCTTATTAAAGCATTGTTTGCATTATAACCGGCAAGTCCGCCTATGTGTTGCATGCCATTTACATATCCCGAAGAAGTACAATTGTAAAAGGTAGAATTGTTATTATAACCTACAAGCCCCCCGACATAACTATTTCCCTTTATATTTATATCAAAAAGTTCAAGATTTGAAATGTTGGCACTGTTTGTATAACCGAATATTCCGATGTGATTGGAGTATTGACGTTTAATGTATAATCCCATAATTCCATACCCGTTGCCATCATAACTTCCGGTGAATTTTTTTGTGACATTACCTATCGGATTCCAGCCCTCGCCTTCATTCCAGGTATAGGTTGCGCCTGCAACTATATCGATGGTCTGTATAAAATGTTTATCCCAGAGAGTATCATTGCTTGAAATCCTGAATAAGTGACCTAAGGAGGCTACTTTGTATGGATCTTCCGGAGTTCCATTTCCTTCCATTGCTGAACTCGTTATAAAGCTGATTGTACGGCCGTAGTATGTAACGGAATTTTGGGTGACATAAGCCCTTGCGTGATAGGTTGTATTTTTCACCAGCCCGGTTATCATTGAATTATAATCCCCGGCATCAGTTACTGCCCCCTCTTCGGTTTTGTTATCATTTATGTCAGGAGTACCGCTTGTGCTCCAACATACCCCATGCTGTGCAGCTTTTGGGTTTCCTGTGTTATAAATTGTGCTAACGATTGTTATAGTGTTTTCTGTGATATCGGTTACTCTTATTGTGTTAAAAATGGGAGAGCAAGACCCTGTAGGTGCAGGATCACCAGGATACTGCCAATCGAGATAGGGATAGCCGTTATTTCTCTCATTACCTATATTCCATATTTCCTCAATCCCCATCTCTTTGAAATCCCAAGCGGCATGTGCAAATGTGGACAATGTTTTCATTTCAGCAGTTGTTACTCCTGTTCCTCCGGCACTATTTCCCTGCCCGGAGGTCTGTGTATCCCAAAAACTACCGTAAATCCGTCCAACATCATCGCTTACTCCCACAAGCCCGCCTATATCGGTCAATCCAGATACACTACCCTTGGAGTAACAGTTAGCGACAAATGAATTTGTTAGTATTCTGCCGGCCAGGCCGCCTGCAGTACCCTGGCTGGCTGTTACGTTACCTGTGGAATACGAATTAACCAGGGAACTGCTATTCATAATATTACCAGCCATACCCCCGAGCATAGTCTGCCCAATAACATTACCTGTCGAATAGGATGTTTTAACATTGCTGTAATTGATGCATGCACTGGTTAAACCACCAAGGTAATCTGTACCGGTGACATTTCCGGTGGCGTATGATCCGCTTACATTACTTTGATTATCTGTCACACCAACTAATCCGCCCAGATTATTTTTCCCGGTTACTGTTCCGGTTGCATAAGAATCAGAGAGATTACTGTAATATTCCAATGTTCCGCAGAGTCCTCCCGCAGCATTACCTAAAGTCTCTATGGTGGCAGTGGAATAACAATCTGATAAGGCAGTGCCATAATAATTCATTCCAACCAGGCCTCCGGTTTTATTACCTGAAGAATTTACACTTCCTGAGGAAGAACAATAGCGGATCACAGTATTATCTGCCCTGCCACTCAGGGCACCAACCAGATTAAAACCTGTGATATTGACATTTTCAAGATTGACACTATCCAGCACAGCTTCTGTAGTGTACCCGAAAAGTCCCTGAAACTCCTTACCTGCCTTGTTAATGAACAATCCATCTATTATAAAACCCTTACCATTATAATTGCCGGTGAAATTCATGACCGGCACCCAGCCCTCACCCTCATTCCATGGAGAAATACCCAGATTGATATTCGCAGTTTGCTGAAAGAATGAAGAAATATTATATCTTACTGCATTAAGCTGGTCGGGATCAGATACAAGAAACGGATTCTCCTCTGTACCATCACCACCGGCAAAGCCGGGGAAGAAATAGATTACAGCTGTATTTGAATGGTTTGATTCCTCTGTTCCAAATATAGCTGTAACAAAGTAGTTATAAACTGTATAGTTCACAACAGTATTATCACTGTAAACGGTTTGTCCGGTTACATTGGCCAGGAAGCTGCCATCCCTGTAAACCTTATAACTGTCAGGAGTACCTATAGAAGGCACGTTCCATGAAAGTGACACTGCAATACCATCCAGAACAGCATGTAAATTTGCAGGAGGGGTATATTGCGGAGGATAATTAAAACTACCGGGAGTTCCTTGTATCAACAGATATGGGTAGGTTATACCCTCATTGATATTCCAGGTATCAATAAAGTCCCAGGTATTAAATGTTACTTGTGAAATCATCTCAGCATTATTTTTCCCCTCTCCTCCTGCGCTGGAATTCTGACCGCTTGACTCTATGTTCCAATAACTGTTTGAAATCGTGCTTTCCAGTCCCTCCAGATAACCAAGTAATCCGCCAGTATTGCTATCTCCGGTGACAAAACCTGTTGAATAACAGTTTGTTATTAAGGAATTGGAAACATTACCCACTAATCCGCCAACATAGCCTACCCCGGAAACTGCGCCACATGCATAACTGTTTTCTACCACCACATTGTTACTGGCAATTCCCGCCAGACCACCCGTGCCATTTCCGCCGGAGATAACATCACCTGCAGAAAAACTGTTTTTTATTACAGAGGCTGATTGAGCTGTACCAACTAATCCTCCCGTATTATTTACTCCGGTTACCTGCCCTGTAGAGAAACAGTTAATGACAGATGCAGTACTTCCGGAATTTGCACCGGTGAGTCCGCCATTAATGCTGCCGGTACTGATAACCCGGGCAGTGGAGTATGAATCTATGATAGTTTTATTATTCCAGCCGGTTAATCCCCCTATACGTCCATCCACACTACTGGTTTGAATGGTACCTGAGGTATAACAATTACTTATTGTACCGGCATTATTCAACCCTGCAAGAATACCTGCCCTGCTTCCGTTATCGGTAACCGATGCATCCACAACTCCGAGATTTGAGATCGTTCCGTTAATATAACCGAATAATCCCTGGTATTGATTGGTATGACGGTTGATGACCATGTTTTTTACCACAAAATTGTTCCCGTCATAATTTCCAAAGAAATACATAGCACTGGTACCCACGGGCACCCAGCCTTCCCCTTCATTCCATGGTGCAACGCCCAGGTCAATATCGGCCATCTGTTTAAAATATTTATCAAGATGCGTACTTCCCAGGTAGTTTCGCACATTATTAAGATGATCTGCAGTTGATACAATAAAAGGATCTGCCGATGTGCCTGAACCTCCAGCAAATTCATCTGCCTGAACATTTGAATAGATTATTACAAGAGAAAATACAAAAAGCGTAAACTTCTTCATATTCTTCAAATTTAAATTGTTACTAAAAATGTAAAAGGGAAAACTGGTTAATTGGAAGGTATGTTAAAAAAGAAGAGCTTTAGGTACTTTTCACGTGTATTCATTTATCTGAGGTAAATGAATTAAAGCGTTTACATTCGAAAAGTTCTCTTGAAAAAATAATACCTTATTTTTTTACGAAATTTAAGAGGTTTTTTTGAATATTAAAATTATTTTATCGAAAAAACGAAAAAAAACCAAAATCTCCTTAAACCTTCCCCCCATACCATTCCTTAAACGGCACCACTTTATCGATACTAACATACACCTCAAATCCCGGATCAGGCCTGATCTCGAGCTTTAACCTGCTTTTAGGAAAAATATGCACATTAATAATTGAACCAAGTTTCACCAGCAGTTGACGGTTAATACGGAAAAACTCCGCCGGATCCAGCTCATCCCTGAGTTTGTCAAGGCTTTCGTCAACAGGATATGATTTGCCGTCTTTAAGGCAGGCACTTGTACTTCCTTCGTTACTGATAAAATATGCTATTTCCTCCACGCTGAAGGTCTTAAGTTTTTGTCCGTAAGCCACAGAAAACCGTTCCCTGTACTTCGGCATCTTTTGAACCATCATTTCATACAAGGAAGTCAGATCGACAGATGCGCCCTGTCCCCTCGCCATCTCCCTGTATTTCCGCAGTGCCGCATTCAGCTCCTCCTGAACTACGGGTTTTAACAAATAGTCAATACTTTTAAGCTTAAAAGCCTGTATGGCATATTCATCAAATGCTGTGGTGAAAATAATGGGACTCGAAATGTTGACCTTGTCAAAAATGGCAAAACTAAGATCATCTTCCAGATGAATATCCAGGAAAATAAGATCAGGATCCGGGTTCTGCTTAAACCATTTTATGGATTCTTCAACCGATTCCAATTCAGCAACCACCTCAATATTGCGGTCAAAATCCGTGATCATTTTTTTCAGCCTCTGTGCGGCTAATGCTTCATCTTCAATGATAATTACTTTCATATTTTTTTATAAAATTTTCTTGTATCGTCCTAAAAAATGTTGTGTTTAAATTATTTTTTCCTAAATCAGCTTTATATTTTCCCTTTTGCCTTTTGCCTTTTGCCTTTTTCCTTTTTTATTTATCCAAAAGTGGTATCATCGCAACAAATTCTCCCTCCGTTTTTCTAAAAACCGGAACACGATCGGAGATCAGCGAATAACGATTTGCAATGTTTTCCAGCCCAATCCCGGTGGAAACGATCTGCGTCTCCCTGCTCTGCAGATTATTGACCACTGAAAGATAATCATTATCGTCAATGAATAATCTTATATGCAGGGGTGATTTCCTTGAAAAAGTATTATGTTTGATGGCATTTTCTATCAGCAGTTGCAGCGACAAGGGCAGCAACAGCTTATCTTCCCTCTGCTCATCGAACCCGATCTCTATCTTAACTTTCCCCATAAACCTGATGTCGAGTAAAAAAACATAAGCCCTGAGAAAATCCATTTCTGTTTTTAAAGAAACTAAGTCCTTGTCCTTATTTTCAAGGACATATCTGTAAACTTTAGATAATTGCTCGGTAAACTTCTCTGCCAGGTCGGGTTCAGTCTTTATCAGTGAGGTAAGGACATTCAGACTGTTAAAGAGGAAATGCGGATTTACCTGTTGTTTGAGCATCTGAAACTGCGACTGCAGATTTTCTTTCTGCAGTTCAAAGACCTGGGTTCTGGTTTCAACCTGCTTCATAATCAGTCGTTTCAGGGAATACTGAAGATATATACATATAAGGCCGATGAACAGGATGTATACGGATTTAAAAAAATGACTCGTGGGGGTGAGTGAAAGGCTGTCTGAAAATTCAGGCGAAATATCGGGATACAGGTAATAGTACACTGCATTGAATGTGATAAGAACCAGTAATGTCAGGAAAATTAACAACCTGTTATCGAGACGGAAAGTATATAGCAATATGATAATAGGATAAAGCAGGATAGTTGCTGCCGCAGAAGCAGCTACCGGGTCGAAAGTCTTTGTGAGATAATACAGATGGAATGCAATAATTCCTGTATCAATCAATGCACTCCCATAACCGACCCAGGGAGGATCGAAGTTTCTCCGGAGGGCCAGGGTTATCAGTACATTTAAGAATGCATATATTCCGATCAGCCTTACAGCATGAATGGATTCAGCATGATATCCGCTGACAAACTGGATACTGACGGTAGTGATTAACAGCGCAATAAATACCCATCTGAAATATACCATCAGTTTTGATCCCCTGGCACGTTCAGCGAGGAGCATTTCAACAGGGAAATCCAAAAGTTTTTTTCCGGACATATTGGAGTCAGCGTTTGTATATTATTAAAGTTTCAACTTGTTTGGCTGAGTAAGGATCAACGAAAATAATCCTTTAACCATTTTGTTTAACTTTCCTTATTCTAATAGTTCATTAAATTTTTTTATTGTGGTGATAATGAATATCTTAACAATACATTCTTGAATTACTCATATTGTTAATAATCAACATATTGCGCCTTTGCGCCTTTGCGTTTTATTTTTATTTAACGAACTATTAATATTCAAAAATAAACAATATTAAATTCATTGATAAACCTCCAGCAGATATTCCTCTGTCTCAACAACCGCCGACGCCCGGAAGAAGCTGAATAGCTTTAAGCACGTCTGCTTTGCCCATAAATGCAGGTATCCTTTTAATGTCTTCTTTATTAATACGACATTAAAGTGGTTGTGAGCAGGGTAAATTTTACTGCTTTCATATTATTTGTCTGAGGTTTTTGGTTTCTGACGCAAATCTATGACGGTGGTCAGTACCGTGCAAAAATAAATCGGTGAATGACGGAAAGAGGCGGGTGAGTGGGTACGTAGGGACGCACGGCTGTGCGTCCCCACGGCTGTGCGTCCCCATGGCTGTGCGTCCCCATGGCTGTGCGTCCCCCGTGTTAAATGTGATTAAAGGAACGATTAATAAAAAACAAGTGGATTTTTCAATACATTTGATTTTTATTAAATAAAAACCGGCTTTATATGAAAAGTTTTATTACCATCTTCCAGGGATATTAAGACGGGCTATTTGGAAGATCATGCTGAATAATCCGAAGTTTGCATACAGAAAGATGGGTAATGTCGCTATTACCTCGGTTGGAATGATAGGTAAAATTAATGGCTGGTTTATCCATAAATCGGTGCATCCTATATCCTTCGGGATCGGATCGGTCCTGAAAAAACCGGCTGTTGTTGATAATGAGGTCAGGATCAGGGAAATACTGAACATGACTATACTGATTGATCATGATGTGATTGACGGAGGGGAGATGGTGAGGTTTTTACAGGATCTGACGAAGTATATTGAAAACGGGGAAATCACAACCCATATTTAAAAATGATTTAAATTATGATTCAGGTAAAGGGCTTAAATTTTACTTACCAGAAGACTCAGAAACAAGCTGTTCGTGATATGTATTTTGACATCCGCGACGGAGAGGTCTTTGGATTTCTGGGACCAAGCGGGGCAGGTAAAACGACCACCCAACGTCTTATCATCGGGTTGCTTAGAAATTATCAGGGACATATTGAAGTGCTGGGGAAAGAAAGGAGCCGGTGGGGTAAAGATTTTTATGAACAGATCGGAGTAGGCTTCGATTTCCCCAACCTCTATACAAAACTGACGGCTAAAGAAAATTTACAGCTTATTGGTGCCTATTATAAAAAGCCTGCCGAAAACCCTGAAAAATTACTGGACCTTGTAGGCTTGCTACCCGACAAGGATGTACGAGTTGAAGGCTTCTCGAAAGGTATGAAGATGCGCCTCAACTTTATCCGGGCTATTATGCACAACCCTCAACTGATGTTCTTTGATGAACCTACCTCCGGCCTTGATCCGGTAAATGCACACATCATAAAAGATATAATCCTGAAACAAAAGAAAGAAGGGAAAACTATTTTTCTTACTACACATAACATGACCGTGGCGGAGCAGCTTTGCGACCGCGTGGCATTTATTGTTGACGGACAGATTGTATTAACAGGGTCCCCGGGTGATTTAATGGTTAAGTATGGCAAACGGGTTGTGAAGATTGATTATCAGTTAAATGGAAAACTTCATGAGCAATACTTTGAAATGGATGGTATCGGCGACAACAAAGCGTTTACAGATTTACTTAAAACCGCTGAAATAAAAACCATTCACAGCATGGAGGCTACCCTTGAAGACATATTTATTAAGTTAACAGGGAGGAAACTGCTATGAGGCTGATCCATGCTATCCGGGCAGATATGAAATTCCAGATGAAACAGGGTTTCTACCTGGTGTATATTATTATAACGATCATGTATCTGATAATTCTTTCGTTTTTGCCATCAGACATGCTATCCGTTGCTCTTCCACTGGTGGTTTTCTCAGACCCTTCAGTTCTGGGACTGTTCTTTATCGGGGGAATTATATTGCTGGAAAAAACTCAGGGAGTACTTATAGTATTGGTTGTTTCACCATTGCGTACAAGGGAATATATTATGTCAAAGGTTTTTTCCCTGGCAATTATATCTGTGCTGGCTGCCTTTGCTATTACTATTTTCAGTCACTACGAAAGTGTTAACTGGTTGCTACTCCTGCTGGCCACTATTTTAACCTCCGGGCTTTTTACCCTGACCGGCATTATGATCAATGCAGGTTGCAACACGGTAAATCAGTACATTTTAAAAACAATTCCTTATATGCTGCTCTTTGTTCTGCCATGCTTCTCGCTGATAGAATTTCCGTTTTCATACATTTTCACAATTATTCCCAGCGTAGCCGCATTAAGGCTGATGCTGGGAGCATATATGGGAATAGAATGGTATGAGGCAAGCGGCTTGATTGTTTACCTGACAGGAATGAACTATCTGTTCCTGCTTTGGACAATCCGTGTATTTGAAAATAAAATTGTTTATCAGGATTAGGTATTATGATACAACTAATTCATTTCAGGAATGATATAAAACAGATTATGCGCGATCCTATCATGGCTGTGCTGATGTTTGCGCCGGTTTTAACGATCATTGTGTTTAAGCTGCTGGTGATATTTCTGGTGCCGTTTATCAATACATTAACGGGCTTTAATATTTCGCCCTGGTATGAGTATATTCTGGCTTTTATATTGCTTATTAATTCAGGCATGCTGGGTTATGTTACAGGATTTATGATGCTGGATGAGCGTGATGGAAATATTACCGAACTGATGTCGGTAACACCCCTGGGAAGGAGTGGATACTTAATTAACAGGCTTTCATTTGCTTCCATCCTATCCTTCATATATTCAATCGCCGGTTTCTATGTTTTAAGCCTGGTAAGCCTGCCATTTATGCCGGTTTTGTTTTTATCCCTGCTCATGGCTATATATACTGCAATTATTGGATTACTTATTTTCCATAGTGCCGATGATAAAGTAAAAGGACTGACTATTGCAAAAGCATTAAATTCATTTGCGCTATTTGCATTTACTGATCTTTTTGCTTTGAAGTGGTTAACTGTATTATCCTGGTTTTTCCCGCCTTACTGGGTTACAATGGTTATAAAGGCTCCCGATTCAGTTTTGACAGGCGGTATTGCATTAATGGTCCATGTTGGGTGGATGTGGGTTTTGGTCTGGAGGTATTGGAAGGGGGGAAAATAAGACATTCATTCTTATCAGGATATAATTATTATCTAATTGTCTGAATCAGGATTTTCAGGATTTATTGATAAACAGGATTTTATGGAACACGATGAAATTACCTTCAAGATTAATGGTTGCGCAATGAAAGTTCACAATACCCTGGGCAATGGATTTCAGGAGGTGATATACCAGCGATGCCTTGCAATTGAACTGGAAAGGGCAGGATTATCTTTTGGAAGAGAGATAGAACAGACGATTTAATATGGAGATGCTAATACTTGCATGCGAAGTTGAAGTTCCATCCGACCAGGGAACCGAACGAATTAAGTTCATTAACACATATTTAAACTTGTAATCTGTGAAAAAATAAATTTTGTAGGGATAAAAATTTAACCCTAGCATTATATTTTATAACTTACGGCTCGAACTCACATATTTACCTTATGCTCCGGGATAATAAATCGTTCAGATTGCTCCGACTGTTGTTTTTTCTTTCGGTTAGCTACCCGAAAACCCGGAAGGAGTGTACCGATTTTCTTGAAATAAGGGATTCGACTTTTTTTAACTATTGTAATGAAATAAAAAATATAGGTTTCAATTTATTGCAAAAAGACGGGAAATATTGGGTTGAAGCGGAAGATAGTCCCACCCGGATGCTGGCCAACCTGCTGCATTTTACAGAAGAGGAAGCTTATATCCTTGCCAGGAGCATTGATGCTATTGAGGGGCACACGGTTCCGGCAAGCCGTTTAAAGCAAAAACTAGTTGCATTCCTTAACTACGACAAGGCGGTGGTGGCATACCTGAAGAAGGAGAAACCGGAAATTGTTTCTGAGCTGAACAAAGCAATAAAAGATAAGAAACAGGTTTTATTGCTTAACTATGCCTCGGGCAACAGTCAGACTATACGTAACCGCTGTGTTGAACCATTTGAGTTTAAGGACGATTTTAACCTGGTTTGGGCTTTTGATGCGGAACTGAAGAAGAACCGGCAATTTAAAATCTGCCGCATGGGTAATGTTGAGGAAACCCCGTTTAATTGGGAATTTCAACGGTATCATCGGTCCAGTCCTGTGGATGTTTTCCGCAACACCGGTGAATTGACGAAGCGGGTGGAATTTGAGATGAACCTTCGGGCCCGCAACCTGCTGACAGAAGAGTATCCGCTGGCAGAGAGATACATTACCGTGATTTCCTCCAATCGCTTCCTGTTTAAAACAGAGGTGGCCAAATATGAAGGCCCGGGAAGGTTTGTACTTGGGATTGCAGAGGATATAAGGTTGATAGGTGACGAAGGGTTTCTGGAATTTGTGAAAGAAAAAATAAAAAAGTGCCAACTTTTTTTTGGGACTGTGTAAAACGTGAAGTCGGAATATTGATATTGTAACTTCATTAAACACGCTATAACCAAAATAAGCATAACTAATTAGGACGATTTCGCCACAATCAAAAGTTTACAATATGGCAGCAAATAAGAAAATAAAGATTGACGGTACTGAAATTTCAATTATTTCCCAGGAGCAGTATGATTATATCTCACTTACAGATATGGCTCGAAGCCAATTACAGGAAGTGGTGATCATAAAATGGCTGAGTTTAAAAAGCACCATTGAATACCTGGGCGAATGGGAAGCTTTGTACAATGCCGATTTTAATTATACCGAATTCGGTACAATTAGAAATGCTGCCGGCAGTAACAATTTTGTCTTATCAGTAAAAAATTGGATCGATGCGACCGATGCTATTGGAATATCCGCGAAAGCCGGAAGGTATGGCGGCACCTACGCACACAAAGACATTGCTTTTCATTTCGGAATGTGGATAAGTCCAAAGTTTCAACTGCTACTTGTTAAGGAATATCAGCGACTTAAAGAAGACGAAAACAACCGCCAACAACTCGACTGGAACCTGCAACGCACCCTGGCTAAAGTTAATTACTCCATTCATACTGATGCCATCAAGGAAAGACTGATTCCTGAAAAACTCACCTGGAAACAAACTTCTTTGGTTTATGCTTCTGAAGCAGATTTGCTCAACATGGCACTTTTCGGAAAAACCGCTGCGGATTGGCGGGCTGAAAATACCGATGCCAAAGGCAATATGCGTGATGATGCCACCCTTGAGCAACTGGTGGTGCTTTCCAATCTTGAAAGTATAAATGCTGTGCTGATCCGTCAAGGCCTTGAACAGTCGGAACGATTAAAACAACTCAACCAGATCGCCATTACCCAAATGACTTCTTTGGTCAATAGCTCGAACCTGAGAAAACTCAACCCGGAAACCAGGGCTGGCAAGGGCACCCAATCGCTTCTTGTTTAAATAGAAGGTGGCCAAATATGAAGGACCGGGGAGGTTTGTACGTGGTATTACAGAAGACATAAAGTTGATAGGTGACAATGGGGTTTTGGAATTTGTGAAAAAAAAAACGAAAAAGTGCGAACTTTTTTTTGGGACTGTGTAAAACGTGGAGTCGGTTATCTTAAATTGTCCTGCTAATAAACTTACAATGATGAACCGGATAGATCTTTTAAGGCAATTATTTGCAGGCGGTACAGCAGTGATGGCCGGAGGATATGTTTTTGCCGGGGAAACTGAAAAAGCCCGGGTATATACCTCGATTCGATATTTATTGCCGGGTTCCAGTATTAAGAGGGTCCCGGGATTGAAGAAGACTTAACGGAGAACGATCCGCTTATCCTGAAGCGACAAACGCAGAACCCTTAAGATTATTTTGCCGTGGAAGTGTATCGGGGAAAACATAAACTGGGTTACCTGCCCCGCTCCGATAACAGGATCATTGCCCGGGTGATGGATCAGGGTATGAAGATGAAGGCGGTGGTGAGGAGTGTTGATTTGGAAGGGCAAGCTTATAGGAGTGTGAAGGTTAGGGTTATTTAGGGGGGGTAGTTAAATAAATTTGAAAACATTTTAATTATGCAGGATAAAGCAATTGCAGCCATCGGTGAATGGCAATTAGAGGAAAGTAAGGACCTAGAACAGGTTGATTTGTACATTGATAATATGTTCCCGGGGAAAGATTATCAAATGTTACTATTAGTATTTAGGATAACTAACGAAAAGGGAGAATTAACATGTGATTATGAGGGACTTGATATTGAAAAAGTAAGTGCGGAAAAGGATGAATTTAAAAAATTTGCTTATCGCAAAGGTTCAGCCAACGGAGGTGATATTACATTCACTACTAAAATTAGCAATCCTGTTACTACCAAGATAAAAGGTATAAAGGAAAAAACATTTAAAAAAATACTTGCATTTAATGGAGGAGTCCATGAAAACACATCTATTTTTAAGCTGATAAGAAATTGTTTTATTAAAAATGAAATTAAAATAGTTAAAGATATTGATGAAATATTTAAAAATTTTTCACAGAAAGAAACTGTCTCAACAGGAATGAGTTTTAAAATAATTAAAAATGGTATTGTCGAATACCTACGTGAGTATGATTTAATAAAAGAAATCATCATACAATCCGGTTCAATAACAAATTATACTCATGCTGGTATTGAATCTAAATCAAAGAATAAGATAAGTTCTGTTTCTGGTATAAAGTGTAATGATATATATGGTTTTGCGGCCCCTTTCAAATATTCAAGTCCAGATAAACCAGGATTTATAAGTGGATTTTTCAATAAGAAGTTGAATTGGCGAAATTATCCTGTTTCTTCAGAAGAAACATTAATCTTGGAACTTGGAAGAAAATATATTAAACAGAATCTTACAGGTTATTTTTACGGATATAAATATTATACTATTCCTCACCCTATTATAAAAACAAATGCACATGATTTAAAAAATATAATAAGGCTTTTGAAAACTGCTTTTGAAGTTGAGAAACAAGCAAAAGAAGAAAAGAAAAAGGGTGCAGAAGATAGGGTGCAACGGATTATTGCGGAAGAAAAAAATTATTTTAATCTTGATCTTTTGTTTTTTGAGGAAGATTCAAAAACAGGGGCCATTTCAATTACGCTGATGCTTGAAGAAATTTTGCCTTCTAGATTTCGGAAACTATTTATTGACGCACCTGAAAAAATTAATAAAAATCAAATATTCAAGAATGCTATAACTATAAAAAAGGAATTGCAGGATTTATGTTTTAGTTATCAAATTTTAAAATTATTTTTTGAAAAGGATTTCCTTGATATGGTTCAAAAACTTTTTTTAGGAGAGAAAATATCAAACGAATATATTTACGAACATATCTCTGGAACAATCAGGAAGAATTATAATGCAGCCAAAACTTCCGACGGATGGGTTGAGCCAATTAACTGGATTGTGAAAAAAGCAATTATGCTTATTTCATATCTACAGGAATTAGAAATTATTAATTACAATCAAAATTATACTCACATGGAAATAGAAAGTACTTTAAAAAAAGAGAGCCGCTTTAAGCTTGAAGGTTTTAACGAGTTTGCTAAGGCCAATTCTAATTTTTTAGACAGTGATATTAAGATCGGCATTTTTGCAGTTGGTGTGCTAGTGCGATTTCTTTACGATATACAATCGCAAAGTTTGAATACTAGTAACCCCCCTTTTGAAAACAAACTTAAGGGTTATAAACTCAATCCTGAAATTTTAATGAACGTTTATACTGAAGCGCTCGATAAGATTCAGAAGTATCAAAAAAATAATTATGTATATACTGATTTAAGGGAAATTATTAATAATTATTTCATTATTAATAACCATGCCTTAAATAAAATGTCAAATAACGAACTCTCATTTTACTTTGTTGCCGGTTTGGAAATGGGAAAACAGTTTAAAAGAGATAAACAAGAAAATCAATAAATTATAAACCAAATAACAATTATTATTATGAGCGAAATTAAAAATCGAAGCGAAATTCTATTTCTGTATGATATAGAAAATGCAAACCCAAATGGTGATCCGTTGAATGAAAACCGTCCACGCTTTGACACAGAAGACAGTACGGTGTTGGTAACAGATGTAAGGTTAAAGCGAACCATTCGGGATTACTGGTTTGAATATAAAGGATTTAATGGAAAAGATGGTAAAGACGTATTTGTTCGTGAAACTACATACAATGAAGGAGACAAAGAATATATTAAAGATGGAAAGAGACGTGCGAAAGATTTTAATGAGCAGGTGAATAACATCTTAAATACTTGTATTGACATCAGAACTTTCGGTGGAGTGATTCCATTAGATAAAGCTTCAATTACCAAAATTGGGCCTGTTCAATTTCAAATGGGGCGCTCGTTAAATAAAACTGAAATTATTGAAGAACAGGGAACAGGCGCATTTGCAGCTTCATCTGGTAAAACACAAGCTACTTTCAGAACCGAATATAAAATCCCTTACGCAGTTATCGGTTTCAATGGGATTATAAACGAAAAATCGGCAAAGTACTCGTCAATGACCGATGAAGATAAAGAGCTTTTAAAAGAGGGTATATGGGAAGGCACAAAATCGTTGATATCGCGCTCCAAATTCGGACAAATGCCTTTGCTTTTGCTGGTAATTGATTATAATGAACCTTACTATATTGGAAACCTCCGTCAAAGGATAAAACTTGTAACCGGGGAAATGAATGAAATGCAAATCCGAAATGTGAAAGACTACAAAATTGATGTTTCCGAGTTACTCGACGAATTGAGAGCAAACAGGGATAAAATTGCAAATATTGAGTTCAAAGCCGATTCAAGGCTACAATTGGTTTACAATGGACAAACCATAAACAAAATTAATAAAGATGAACTATAAAGAAATTCTCATTTTCGATATAAGCAGCGAATATGGGCATTTCCGAAAATACAACACGACCACTTCGCCACTTTCATATTCAATCCCAACCCGGACGGCTATTGCAGGAATTTTGGGTGCGATTTTGGGAATGGAACGTGAAGTGGAAGATGGGATTTATCCTGACGGTGCAATTCCTGTACAGGAGTTTTTCTCTAAAGCAAATTCTGATATTGCAATTCAAATTCTTAATCCCATAAAAAAGAAAAATGTGTCAATGAATTTAATAAACACAAAAACATCTTTTTACGATTTAACAAGAACCGGTAGAACTCAGATAGAATTTGAATTACTTAAAAAGGTTAAATACAGAATTTATTTTAGCTTAAATAATAATCAAGAGGCATTTAATGAACTGGCAGATAGAATTCTTTCAAAGAATCACCATTTCTCTCCTTACCTTGGATTAGCCCAATTTACTGCAGCTATTGAATTTACAGACATTAAGCAAGCAGAACTAATAGAAAACAGGGATGAATATTACATTGACATTATTACCGCCGTAAATCTATCAAAAACGTTAGGTGAACAACCTATTGCCTTTGATTACTCTGCTATGTATTCATCCAACAATATGCCTATTGAGATGAATAGGAATCGTGAAGTTCAGGAATATTCAGAGGTGCTGATCGAAAAAAATGGTTCGCCAATAAAGGCTAAAGTGAAAGATTATTATAGAATTGAGAACTATGGTAATATACTATTTCTCTGATTATGGAATTATTATCTCATCCCGACAAGCAATTAATAATTCACTTGTCAGAAGTTGCACATGTGGCCGTCGAATCTTTCAAACGCAAGCAATTAAATCTTATAATTGATTTTGACGGGGATGAAACTGACATCTCAGAATGGTTAACCGATTTGGTATATTTTTCTGCCGCTTTTCACGATTTGGGAAAAGCCACAAGCTTTTTCCAGTTTTATATTCAGAATTTAGATGCAGTGCATGATAAAAGGAAAAGTCATGCACTACTTTCAGCATTGTTTGTATATTTTGTGTCGGAAAAATTTCTAAAAACCAAGATTATTAATAGCGAGTTGGCCCACTTACTTAGTGTATTTACTTTTTCAGCGGTAAAACGGCACCATGGTCGTTTAATTAATTTGTCTGATGAAATTCTATTAGAAAAAGAATGGCAGGATCTTTTGCCAGAACTCGTTGATAGTATTAATTCTGAGACTATTCAAGAACTGATTGATAGTCTTTTATCTAATTATCAGCTCCAAATTAATTGGATTGATTTTGTCGAAATGATTAATAGTAGAATCTACAATTCATTTTTTGATGACTTTTCATTTAATTTTTTGCAGGAAAAATATGATGAAATTGAAGCGGAAACTAAAATAGTATTGTTTTATATCCATCAACTTGTTTATTCTTCATTACTCTTTGCCGATAAGAATGAAGTTATAATCAATGATAAGTCACAGTTTGTAAAACAGACTGATATTATTAAGAGAATTTCTACGTTCAGAGTCCGAAACAGTTTTAATCAACCAAAATCTGAAATTGATAAATTGAAGAACGAAGCCTTTTTTTCTTCTGCAGAGCACCTTGAGAAAGTATTCGATAAAAATCAGCATATTTATTCTGTTACCCTACCAACGGGTTTGGGAAAAACAATTACTGCTTATAATCTGGCCGATAAATTGAGAAAATTGGCTGGTTTTGACGATTCCAAAATCATAATCAACATTCCGTTTACATCCATAATTGACCAAAACTTTGAGGTCTATTCAGAAATTCTGGAAACTACAGACACAAATATTTTATTAAAGCACCATCATTTAGCAGAACCTATATATAAGCCAACTGAAAATATTTCCGATTTCTACCAAAGCAAATTCTTAATTGAGACCTGGCAATCGGACACAATAGTTACAACCTTTGTGCAATTGCTCGAAACACTTTTGGCAAGTGACAAAGCCAAACTAATGAAATTCGCACAATTTGCAAATTCGATAATTTTGCTTGATGAGATTCAAACTATTCCTTATGAATATTGGGAAACAATCAGGGAAATCTTTAAAATATTAGGAGAGAAATTAAATATTTATTTTATCCTGATTTCAGCAACGCAACCGTTAATTTTTACCCCAAACGTGGATATTATTGAGCTTGTGCCAGATTACAAAAAGTATTTTCATTTTTTTAATCGGACAAAACTAATTATAAAGGGGAGAATAAGTTACGATGATTTTAAAACCGAAATTGTAGATTATATTAACAGCAATCCAACGAAAGATATTCTGGTTATCGCAAACACAAAAAAAGTAGCCCGCGAAATCTTTGAATTTGTTTGTGGTGAAATAGATACAGAAAACTACGACACCTATTTTTTAACCACTTTCATTACTCCGTTTGAACGAAAAAAAATTATCAAACGAATAAAACAGAAATCGGAGAAACAAAAAGTAATTATTTCAACCCAATTAGTTGAAGCAGGAGTTGATATTTCAGTAAATACTGTATTTAGGCAACTGTCGCCAATTGACTCAATAATCCAGGCGGCCGGCCGAGCCAACCGTTATAACGACAATTCTGAAATATCAGAAGTTTTTGTATATGATATTGAAGAATATAGAAAATCAAGCAATTACGTTTATGGCAATGACCTGTTAATTAAAACAGAAAATGTTCTGAAAGATTTTCATATAATTGAAGAAAGGGATTACATACAATTAATCGAAAGATACTTTGCGGAAGTCAGAAAGCAGTCCAATAATACAAGTCAGCCATTGTTGAAAGCAATAAAAAATCTTGATTTTGCCCAGGTTAATTTTGAACTAATAGAGAACAGAAAATCAGAATCAGTCTTTGTTCAGTTGAATCATACAGCAAAGGAAGTTTGGGATAAATATGTGGGTATTTATTCAAAGAAAGACCTTAAACCATGGGAACGAGAAGCAGAGTTCAGTAGGATTAAAGCAGAATTTTATGATTTTGTAATCAATGTTCCTATACCATATAATTCAGTACAAATCGATTTTGACTCAGAAAAGCAGTTAAATTTCTATGTCTCCGGATATGGAAATCCAAGTAGAAACTACTGTTATTCAGGAGATGATTATTCAAAAAACATTGGATATATTGACTCTGAAAATAAAACAATCTTCCTTTAAATATGCAAATCACCCAAACCACCATACACTTCCCTGATATTCCATTACAAACCCGCGATGCCCATAAGCTGCGGGGATTTTTCGGGACACTTTTTAAAGAGCATTCGCCTTTACTACACAATCATTATTCCGATGGTTCAGCACGGTTTGCTTACCCTTTGGTTCAATATAAGGTGATAGATCATACTCCGGTATTGGTTGGTTTCCAGGAAGGAGCCGATCTGCTGGTTTCCCTTTTCCTGAAAATCAAAGAACTGGATATCGGAGGAATATCATTTCCGGTACTGGCTAAAAACATACAGCAAAAGCAATATGAACTTTCCGTAAACCGGCAATTGTTCAATTATACATTCAAAACCCTTTGGATGGCTCTGAACCAGGATAACTTTCAAATGTACATGAAACTAGAAGAGAAAGAAAAAGGTAAATTCCTGAACCAACAGCTTCAAAACAATATGTTGAGTTTTTACAAGGGACTTTCCTTTCGAATCAGCGAACGAATAATGGCCATTGCCTGTCTCGAGGAAAAGCAAACCCTGTTTAAAAACCAGTCTATGCTGGTATTTTCCGGACAATTCACCACCAACGCTTTCCTTCCCGAATGGACAGGTATTGGTAAAGCTGTTAGTCGTGGCTTTGGAACAGTGAGTCTATTAAAATAAAGCTTGAAACATGCAATTAATTATTAACACATATGGAACTTATGTGCATATAAAAGATGACCTATTTGAGGTTAGTCTTACGAAGGATGGAGACAAGCAAAAACATCATTTTGCCAGTCAGAAAGTAACATCAATACTCATGAGTAAAGGATCAGCCATAAGCACCGATGCTGTGATCCTTGCCATGAAAAACAACATCGACATAATAGTATTTGAACAAAATGGCATGCCTGTAGGAAGGTTCTGGCACAGCAAACCAGGAAGTACATCAAAAATAAGAAAACAGCAATTGGATGCCAGTTTGTGTGAAAGAGGGGTATTCTGGATAAAAAACTGGCTAAACAAAAAACTCGATAACCAGGTGGAGTTCCTGAAACGGCTGAAAAACCACCGGCCTGCAACAGGCAATAAGATTCAGGAAAAGATTGATATCATTACAGGCTTACAAACGAAAATAAAAGAGCTAAAAGGATTGAAAGTCGATGAAATTGACGATACGCTTCGTGGATTGGAAGGTACAGCCGGAAGGATTTATTTCCAGATATTAAGTTCGCTTCTGACTGAACGCTATCAATTTAATGGCCGCAGTTTTCGTCCTGCCCAGGATCCATTTAATTCTTTCCTGAATTATGCTTACGGTGTACTATACAGCCGGGTTGAGAAAGTACTGGTTATTGCAGGGCTGGACCCATATGTTGGGTTTATGCACCGGGATGACTATAATATGAAAAGTATGGTTTTCGATTTTATTGAACCATACCGGATATACGCCGATGAAGTAGTTTTTAAACTTTTTTCAGCTAAAAAAGTAAACGACAGTCATACTGATGAAATTACAAATGGTTTTAGTCTGAACGTGGAAGGGAAAAACCTGCTGATGCAATCGTTTATGCAGTTTCTGGACGAAGATAAAATCCGGTACAATGGTCGTCAGCAGACCCGGTTTAATGCAATGCAGATGGATGCTCACCAGTTTGCCAATAAACTAATTGAAAAACTATGATTTGTTGGGTATTATACGACATAAAAAAGAACAAGCCCCGGGTGAAAGTGGCTAAGATCTGCAAACAGTCCGGATTATACAGGGTTCAGAAATCTGTTTTCCTGGGAAGCCTTGAAGACAATGATAAAGATACTCTTGAACTGGCTGTAGCTGATTTAATTAACATGGAAACCGATTCAGTTTATATCTTTCCGATGAGTAAAAATGAGTTGCGTCAAACCGTCCTTCTTGGACAGGCTTTCGATAAAGAGTTAGTTACGGATGAGGTAAAAGCAATGTTTTTCTGATGTCGGTCACCCCTTCCCATATTATTGAGTACCTGTTTTGTCCACGGTTTACCTATTACGAATATGTATTATGCATTCCGCAATATGAAGAACGAAATTTTAAAGTGGAAAAGGGAAGACATTTGCATGACCAAAAACTGGAAAGAAATAAGGATTATTTACGTAAAAGAATAGGAGTTGCTGAAAAATTTACCGATCAGTACCTGACCAACGAACTACTTCGTGGAAGGGTTGACGAGGTGTTACTGTTAAATGATGGAACTATGGCCCCACTTGATTATAAATTTGCTAAATTTGAAGATCGTATCTATGAAACATACCGTACACAGCTTGAATGTTACGCAGTATTAATTGAAGAAAATTTTAAAAAGGTTGTCAGGAAGGGTTATCTGGTTTACACCCGTTCATCGAACAAGCTTGTTGAGATTGAAATCAGTGAACCGGCAAAGCAGGAAATCCGACAGGTTTGCAGAGAAGTAAATGAAATAATTCTTAATAATTATTTTCCACGGGGTACTAAATACAAGCAGCGGTGTATTGGTTGCACATACCGGAATATTTGTATACAATAAATGCGTACGGGTGGTAATTTATTTTTAATTTTATAATTACTTCACATAAAGTACATGAATACAGCAACTTAAACTTTCGGAAATGATAACAAAAAACAACCGAAACCAGTTCTTTGAAATATTGAAAAATAGAAAATACATAAGTCATAAATGTTTATATTTTATTGGAATACAGAACAGTAAAAAGGTTTACGGCTAACAGATGAATATCCAGAAGAATAAGGATTGAAACAGAATATCTATTTTCCATTCAGCCGACTGATCGTCATCTAACAGATGAATATCCAGAAGAATAAGGATTGAAACACTAATGGAAACTATTTATGTGATAAAACATACAACTAACAGATGAATATCCAGAAGAATAAGGATTGAAACATAGTATTTCTCCTCATGTTAAGAGAGGTAGTATATCTAACAGATGAATATCCAGAAGAATAAGGATTGAAACATGTTAATCTGAAATGCCTTATTAGAAGTGTCATTCTAACAGATGAATATCCAGAAGAATAAGGATTGAAACTCAGGGTAGTATTTTGCAACCCAGTTACCATATATCCCTAACAGATGAATATCCAGAAGAATAAGGATTGAAACATTCATTCAACGAATATTTGGGATATAAAATTAAAACTAACAGATGAATATCCAGAAGAATAAGGATTGAAACTATTATTTCAAAAGGTCGTTGGGAAAGTCGACTAACGACTAACAGATGAATATCCAGAAGAATAAGGATTGAAACAAAATATTTCCTGAACATGGCAAAATTAGGCGACTTGCTAACAGATGAATATCCAGAAGAATAAGGATTGAAACTATCCATATTCCCACATGATAGGCTGCGCAATTATACTAACAGATGAATATCCAGAAGAATAAGGATTGAAACTAATTTTGTCCGTCTTTGTACCATGCAAAAATATCTAACAGATGAATATCCAGAAGAATAAGGATTGAAACAAAGTTTATTTTTTCTTTTCGGGTTCATTACACTTCTAACAGATGAATATCCAGAAGAATAAGGATTGAAACTTATCATAAATAGAATTATAAGTCATGATTGCCTTTTCTAACAGATGAATATCCAGAAGAATAAGGATTGAAACATAAAATCAAAAACACCAGAAGGTAGAATTGAATTATCTAACAGATGAATATCCAGAAGAATAAGGATTGAAACTTTCCAATACTCCTACGACAAGAAAACAAGGTGTGACTAACAGATGAATATCCAGAAGAATAAGGATTGAAACCTGCAAACCCCACTTGCTGCGAGTTGACTGGAATCCTAACAGATGAATATCCAGAAGAATAAGGATTGAAACAATAACGTACCTGTAATAAAATTCGAGGACAAAAACTAACAGATGAATATCCAGAAGAATAAGGATTGAAACTAAGTTTTTCCTAAACTATCAAACAGCGTACCTATTCTAACAGATGAATATCCAGAAGAATAAGGATTGAAACCCTTATCAATCCTGACAGGTACGTGCCCGATGAATGCTAACAGATGAATATCCAGAAGAATAAGGATTGAAACTGGCAGTTGATGGGTTAAAAAATTTAAGCTATACGCTAACAGATGAATATCCAGAAGAATAAGGATTGAAACGTATGCTAAACATTCTTCAATACTTCCACTTGTGCTAACAGATGAATATCCAGAAGAATAAGGATTGAAACTATTCATTTATATTGCTGTTGATATCTGTTGTATTCTAACAGATGAATATCCAGAAGAATAAGGATTGAAACATAAGAATCTGCAAGGCAAAATAACACAAAGTGTTACTAACAGATGAATATCCAGAAGAATAAGGATTGAAACCTTAAGAAGTAAGTATAAAAATGATGGGTATGCTATCTAACAGATGAATATCCAGAAGAATAAGGATTGAAACGGGATGTGTATGTGGTTAATGATGGATCGAAGTTAACTAACAGATGAATATCCAGAAGAATAAGGATTGAAACTAAAGAAACACGGACTGCTAACAAAGAACTCGCTAACTAACAGATGAATATCCAGAAGAATAAGGATTGAAACATCCAAATACGTAAACTAAAGAAAGTCAGGGATACGTCTAACAGATGAATATCCAGAAGAATAAGGATTGAAACTGTAAAGGAACATATCTAATACTACCCGTTGTTAACTAACAGATGAATATCCAGAAGAATAAGGATTGAAACAAGAAAATAATAATCTAACAGGTATGAAAGTGCCTATCTAACAGATGAATATCCAGAAGAATAAGGATTGAAACTCGTAATTATGCAGTCCATGATATAGACGGCGAACTTCTAACAGATGAATATCCAGAAGAATAAGGATTGAAACTCCAGAAGTTACCCTTAATGAAATTAATCATGAATCAGACTAACAGATGAATATCCAGAAGAATAAGGATTGAAACTTACTCTCAAGATTTATTTACTAATGAAGAATTGAAAACTAACAGATGAATATCCAGAAGAATAAGGATTGAAACAAAATAAAATATTATGGCAGAAAAGACATTTAAACTCTAACAGATGAATATCCAGAAGAATAAGGATTGAAACTGCGGATATTACGGAGGAAATATTCAAAAAATTAAACTAACAGATGAATATCCAGAAGAATAAGGATTGAAACATGAACCCTGTAAATTACCAGTCAATAATGTGCCTCTAACAGATGAATATCCAGAAGAATAAGGATTGAAACTATAACCAATCTTTCCCGGATAATTGAAGGGATTCAACTAACAGATGAATATCCAGAAGAATAAGGATTGAAACAAAGGAAGAGTAGAAGGAGTAATGCTTCGTCAAGGACTAACAGATGAATATCCAGAAGAATAAGGATTGAAACAACCTGAATAATTGTCTGCGTAAATTGCATCCCAGACTAACAGATGAATATCCAGAAGAATAAGGATTGAAACAGTCGAGTGAGTACTGAACACCACGTGTCCATTTTCTTCTAACAGATGAATATCCAGAAGAATAAGGATTGAAACCAGATCAGTTTATCTGGCCGAGAGGATTTCCGTTCTAACAGATGAATATCCAGAAGAATAAGGATTGAAACTCGAGATACGGGATTCAAGTTGAAGGGGCAGTAGGTCTAACAGATGAATATCCAGAAGAATAAGGATTGAAACTGTTATTTATAATGATTATTGATAATTACACAATAAACTAACAGATGAATATCCAGAAGAATAAGGATTGAAACACATATGTTCAAATTAACTCATTCATTGTTATTATTCTAACAGATGAATATCCAGAAGAATAAGGATTGAAACAATCCTCCAGTAGCTGTAATGGTTTTTGACCAGTTATCTAACAGATGAATATCCAGAAGAATAAGGATTGAAACAAATTAGCGAAATTCCTTATACCGTTGAGGGCTTTGCTAACAGATGAATATCCAGAAGAATAAGGATTGAAACTCAATCTTATATGTTTTCTGTTTTTTCCCCAACACCCTAACAGATGAATATCCAGAAGAATAAGGATTGAAACACATATTATCCATTTGCCCGAGTGACTGCTGTATCCTAACAGATGAATATCCAGAAGAATAAGGATTGAAACAAATATGGACGCAAAAATAAATCGGTATATAATTCTAACAGATGAATATCCAGAAGAATAAGGATTGAAACAGTTTAAAATGGAACTTCTATATTTTCAGTAAACATTCTAACAGATGAATATCCAGAAGAATAAGGATTGAAACTATTCAACAATGCTACCTGTTTTAATATGCCGTCAAACTAACAGATGAATATCCAGAAGAATAAGGATTGAAACATCACAGGTAAAGCAGGAGCAGGTAAAACACATTATCTAACAGATGAATATCCAGAAGAATAAGGATTGAAACATTCTTTCAATAGCTTCATCCAGCTTCTTAACGATTCTAACAGATGAATATCCAGAAGAATAAGGATTGAAACGTGAAGGTCTAAAGTCAACCAGTTATGGACAAATGCTAACAGATGAATATCCAGAAGAATAAGGATTGAAACGGATTGACTAAGGAAGAGGCCTACGCAAAGGCGGGAACTAACAGATGAATATCCAGAAGAATAAGGATTGAAACGGGAATGACGGCTATAGTATGAATATTGGAAACCAAACTAACAGATGAATATCCAGAAGAATAAGGATTGAAACGTATAATCAAAATAATATCGAAAATCCTTAACACAGTCTAACAGATGAATATCCAGAAGAATAAGGATTGAAACATTCTTTCAATAGCTTCATCCAGCTTCTTAACGATTCTAACAGATGAATATCCAGAAGAATAAGGATTGAAACTGATGTTCAAAAGTTGTATTTAGCACTAAGTTTTGATCTAACAGATGAATATCCAGAAGAATAAGGATTGAAACAAGTTACCACAATCACAGTTGTACCCCGTGATCATACTAACAGATGAATATCCAGAAGAATAAGGATTGAAACCTTTTAAATGATCTTAGTTACCCAGGATTATTTGCAAACTAACAGATGAATATCCAGAAGAATAAGGATTGAAACTCAATAACCTTGCGGATAAATTCCCCGTGTCCATTGTCTAACAGATGAATATCCAGAAGAATAAGGATTGAAACGTGTCATTCCCTCCACACTATAAGCTCTGAAATGAACTAACAGATGAATATCCAGAAGAATAAGGATTGAAACCTTTGTGGTAATAGCATTAGTTAATAAGGCTATAGCTAACAGATGAATATCCAGAAGAATAAGGATTGAAACTAGGGTTGGAATTGAAAAATATGGTATCGGTCTAACTAACAGATGAATATCCAGAAGAATAAGGATTGAAACTGTTCGTACCAATGGAATCAGACAAAGAATACCAACTAACAGATGAATATCCAGAAGAATAAGGATTGAAACATGAAATGCCAGAATTGACGGAAGAATTTATTATATCTAACAGATGAATATCCAGAAGAATAAGGATTGAAACAAAAAAGTAGAAATATGAACATTCTTGAATTGAAACTAACAGATGAATATCCAGAAGAATAAGGATTGAAACAGTAAGGGATATATTATTCATATCGGATTAATGGACTAACAGATGAATATCCAGAAGAATAAGGATTGAAACCCGAATTTCTCCTCAAATTAAACTGCCTGATTACACTAACAGATGAATATCCAGAAGAATAAGGATTGAAACATGAACCCTGTAAATCACCAGTCAATAATTTGCCTATACTAACAGATGAATATCCAGAAGAATAAGGATTGAAACATGGTGTTGTACGCCATAATTTTTACCTCCTTTTCTTCTAACAGATGAATATCCAGAAGAATAAGGATTGAAACTCGAAAAACAAAAACCTGATTATTCAGGTGATAAATCTAACAGATGAATATCCAGAAGAATAAGGATTGAAACCTCTTATGCTATCCACCTTGCCTGCACAATTTATGATCTAACAGATGAATATCCAGAAGAATAAGGATTGAAACTTAAAACAGCCTGCTGAATATGCAAATGTAAAAGGCTAACAGATGAATATCCAGAAGAATAAGGATTGAAACCTAACCTGTAAATAGCGTCTACATCGGGATCACCATCTCTAACAGATGAATATCCAGAAGAATAAGGATTGAAACATTATTCTATTTGCGGTGAAATTGAAAATGTTAAATCTAACAGATGAATATCCAGAAGAATAAGGATTGAAACTCTTATTTTTTTTCCTTACAACTGAAAAACTCTCATACTAACAGATGAATATCCAGAAGAATAAGGATTGAAACATGCTAAACGACGTTAAAACGAAAGAAAACCACGAACTAACAGATGAATATCCAGAAGAATAAGGATTGAAACTTTTTTCACAAGGAGCAACTGATACAGATAAAAATCTAACAGATGAATATCCAGAAGAATAAGGATTGAAACTAATAATAGTGCAGGAAGTATTGAAGTAGATTTACCAGCTAACAGATGAATATCCAGAAGAATAAGGATTGAAACAGAATATCTATTTTCCATTCAGCCGACTGATCGTCACTAACAGATGAATATCCAGAAGAATAAGGATTGAAACTTGACGAAATGGCTAATTACGAACTTGAAGATCGTCTAACAGATGAATATCCAGAAGAATAAGGATTGAAACTGACAAAAACAGCAATATTGACTAATTGGGTGGATACTAACAGATGAATATCCAGAAGAATAAGGATTGAAACTGATAAAAAAATAGGCAGGGAGATGCGAAAGGATTCTAACAGATGAATATCCAGAAGAATAAGGATTGAAACCTGCAATCCGCATAAAGTTGTGGAATTCGCAGAAGACTAACAGATGAATATCCAGAAGAATAAGGATTGAAACGTGAATTTGCTTTTCATATTTGTTAAGTTTACTTTCTAACAGATGAATATCCAGAAGAATAAGGATTGAAACCCAAGAGTGATAAGGATAAGGCTGAATTAGGAAGGCTAACAGATGAATATCCAGAAGAATAAGGATTGAAACGAAGTGAAATTTGCCGTTTCATGCGCAAACTGAGCAATCTAACAGATGAATATCCAGAAGAATAAGGATTGAAACATGTTATTTATAGCGTATACATATTAGTTGTGGTGCATTTTAAATGACCCAGAATGAGCCTTTTAAAAGTTTTTATTTCCCTGTTGAATTCTGAATAAAATTTTTAAAAAAAAGAAAAGATTGCGTAAATTTGTATCCGAATGAATACAATATTGTGAATGTATATAATTGAGAAAACTGATCAATTTGACAAATGGCTGAGAAAACTTAAGGATTTGAAAGCTAAAGCCAAAATATTGTTTCGCATTCAAAAGATTGAGAATGATGAACACTTTGGAGACTGCGAACCTGTTGGCAATGGAATTCGGGAATTAAAAATTGATTACGCTAAAGGATACAGGGTATATTTTAAAGAATCAGACGGAAAAATCATTATCCTGCTTATTGGTGGCGATAAATCAACTCAGCAGAAAGACATTGAAAAGGCAAAAGAGATTTTAAAACGAATTAAAAAGTAGAGAAATGGAAACTTCAAAATTTGATCTAGCTGACTATTTAGATAGTAACGAGATGATTGCAGAATATCTTAATGCTGTTTTAGCAGAAGGAAATGATTCCGATGTAATTATAGCAATCGGCCATATTGCAAAATCAATCGGCATGACAAAAATTGCTCAAGAAACTGGATTAAGTAGACCTAGTTTATACAAAGCTTTCTCGGATGGATCTAAACCTCAGTTTGAGACTATCATGAAAGTATTAAGAGCAATTGGCGGAAAGATACAAATAAACGCTATGACAGCATAAAGAAAAATGCACCACAACATCCAGAAGAATACGGATTGAAACCAAAATAACTTTAACCATGGATGGAGTGGATGGACGTCGCTCCCCATGCGGGTGCAGATTATGCACCACTACAAACCAATACTTTTCTGATAACCCAACAATTCCCTGACCACCTTCGCCAGCATAAATCTAATCGCTTTGGATTTCCAGGAAGAATCATTAAATGTCCCTATGATGTACGCTTCTGTTTTGGGATGATAGAACATAAATGCACCTGTAACCCCGACACAACCCCAGCAGTTGAATTTTTCCGGCATGATCACCGGCACAGTAACAAATTTCCATATGGAATACCCGTAGCTTATCCCAATGTTCGGGAAACCCATTGGCCTGTCATCGTCCATCATTCTCTGCAGAGTTTCTTCTTTAAGGATTTTGTTATTCACCAGCGCCTTCATAAAAATCAAATACTCATCAAGCGGGGCAATTACACTGGCACCAGCATAATCCAATGGTGCTATTCCCTTAAAATCTGCAAAATCTATTTTGTTCAGGTATATACCCGCGGTAGGGTAAGGTGACTCATTTTGGGGTTTTGTAAAATCGTTCATATAAGCATGCTCCATTCCCAAAGGATCAAACACCAACTGGTGCATCACTTCCTGAAAACTCTTCTTCCTTATGCTTTCTACGATCAGGCCAAGCAGGTAATAGTTTGTATCACCATACAGATGTTTTTTCCCTGGCTCTGCTTTGGGCTTCAGGTTCTGCTTGCCCCAAAGAATTGCCTCCCTTGTTGAAATCCTGTAGCCCGGATCTTTTATCATTTTGTCCAGCAGTGGGAAGAAAACTTCATCCAGACCTGATGTCTGATTCAGCAGATGAAATATCTTAATCTCGCTGGAATAATCCCTGCCATTAAAAACATGCAGGTTTTGCATCAGCTCATCGTCGAGGTATTTGGCTATCGGGTCATCAAAGGAAAGCTCACCTTTGTCATGTAAAATCCCTATCAAGGTAGCTGTAAACAATTTCCCCACACTGGCCAGGTGGTTTGGCTGTTGGGGATGAGCATCAAAATCGCCGGTTTTACCCTCTGCAATATTCAGTTTTACTCCCAGCTTTTCCGATTCTACAAGCAGGTAAGCATTTTTTATTTTCTTGTCGGCTTGAACCTGTTTCCTGAAATGTGACTCAATTTTCGACTGTACATCAGTGTTTTTCATGTCTTTTGATCTTATGTGTTAATCCCCTTAAAATTGAATTAAACTTTTCCGGTTCTTCCATAATCGGGCTATGGGCTGAGTTTTCGAATGTAAAGAATTCTTTATTTGGTGCTTTGATCTGTTCGTAAAACTCTTTCGCAACAGAATATGGGGTTGTATAATCATGTTTTCCATGGAAAATGTAAACAGGCACGCTCATGCTGTCAATTTCACTGAACAGGTTGGTGTTTACCACATCAAGCCAAAGATTTTCAAGAGAAAACATGTTGGCATTCATGAAATTCAGTTTTTCACTAAAGGTATAAATCCCCGAATTCAACACTATCTTTATCAGTGGCCACATTCCTTGTACTTCTCTTGTTGTGCCTCCACCATAACGGTTTACATATTTTCTTTCCGCCATCAGATAATCTAACCACTCATTAACACTTGTATCCGAATCCGGGAAATTCAATTTCTTAAGTGCTTTCAGCGCTTTAGTATCATTTCGTTCCGCTGCCTTATCTTTGGCCCAATTGTAAGATATCTGTTCACCTTTAAATTGGTCACCTACCTGTCCTATTCCAAACCAGGCATAGTAAAGTTCAGGGTATTTATATGCAGTTAATGTTCCCAATAAAGACCCCCATGAATGTCCCATTAAGAATATTTTTTCACGGTTAAACCGGTTTACAAGATATTCGCTCAGTTCACGGGTATCAGAGATCATTTGATCCATGTTCATACTTTCAGGCGGGATGTCTTTTGAGAATGACTTCCCTGCCCCTCTTTGTTCCCAGTAAACCATTACAAAATCCTTTTCAATATCAGGGTTAAAATGCTTTATGAAAGCCACTTCCGGGCTTCCCGGCCCGCCATGTAAAAACAGCATGATGGGTTTGGTCGCATCAACTCCCCGGATAATGATGTACTGTTCCTGTCCGCCAAGAATGAGTTTCTCAATTTCAGAAATACTCCCTTCTAACGGGTTTCCTTCAGGATCAGTGATCGGTTCAGTTGTTCCAGGACTTTTCATCCAAAGGATTATTGCAGAAAAAACTAAAATCACGGCTATCAGACCTACAACATAAAGGATTGATTTAATAATTTTTCTTTTCATGGCAATGTTAATTTAATATCATTATTTACTCATTTTATTTTTTGTTTCAATATTCTGGGTTAACCGCTGCATATGTTTTCCGACAAATAAACCTGGCGATTTGTTACTACAAAAATACAATCGATAGTACAATCATTGCCAGCCCAAAAAGCCCTGCGAAAATATCAACCAAAATGATTTTTCTGCTTTTATCCTTATCTAACATTCCAGCCACCCATTCATAAAACTTCCGGTAATCAAAAATAAACAGTATAGCTTTTACTGCTGTTAAGGAGAACATCACTGAAATTATCCATGAGTATTCTATCCTGCTTGTTAATTCCATGTACCAGGTTAATCCGACGAGAGACAGACCAATTAAAGCCACCCACACAATCCATCCTGGTCGTTTTTCTGTGTAGGTTTTGGCGATAAACTTATTTTCATCCCATGGTATAAGATGCATGTAAAATGGTTTTAAAAATGCGGTCAGGCCGAAGGCTATCCCTAATACTTTAAAGTAGTTCATGATTAATTTATTAGAGTTATACGTTTTAGCATTATGTTCTCTCTGCTTATGTATTTGTCATAGAGGAAGAAAAGGACTGTAACCAGTGTAAGGGCGATAAAGCCCGACAAACCTGTTGAACCTGTGATCAGTTCATTCCCGCCTTCCAGTGTCATTATGGAAAGACCTGCTGTAGCGTTGAGGGTGCCGTGCATAATTGCAGCAGCGATAACGGATTTCGATTTGATTGTAATATAAAGAAAGAGAGGACTTAACAGGATACACCAAACCGTCATCATAAATACTCCAAATACAGGATATGTCGGGTAATTATGCCCCATTAAAATAATCGGGGAGTGCCATATCCCCCATACAAAGCCAATAATCAAAGCAGCTTTCATGAACTTCTGATCCTCAAACTGACGTAACAGAAATCCTCTCCATCCAAGCTCTTCTCCAAAACCTGCAATGGCATTAATGGTAATGCCTGCCAACAAACCCTGCAATAATCCTATCCAAAAAGGATGAAATGGCATCTTGTCAATAGACTCTCTCATTTCCTGCATTTGTTCAGGAGTTAACATATTTTCGAACCTGTCGAACATGCCTTCCATGCCCGGGGAAAAGCTGATATCAGGGAAGAGTAAAGCTATTCCCATGGAGGCCATAGCAATTACCGGAGTGATAAGCCATGCAATGATAAACCATTTATTTAGCCTGAAAGAGATCAGCAATTTCTCTTTTATTGCTTCCTTGTAAACCAGTTTCTCAATAATTAATACTGAAATGGTCGGTATAAACATGTAAAAAGTTGCCAGTACCATACCGGCTGTAGAGTTATACTTTGCTCCTGATAAATAGAAAATACCGGCGGCAGTTAAACTGATGGCAGCAGTAATGATAAAAAACAGGTTTGTTTTGTTTATTGTTTTCATAGTAATATCATTTTATTTACTTGTTCTGTTCCAATGCGAAACCATAATTATTGCACTAAAATCCTAAAAAATTATTGAACCATAACAACCAGGTAACACCCATCGCCCAAAGGGCATATATGCTTTGGTAAACTTTAACAACAACAGTTCCGGAACCTCTAAGCCAAATTCTCAGGCCTGATGCCAACAGGATAATTCCCATGATCCCAACTATCCAGGTTCCACCCTGAATTAATCCATCCATAAGGGGATTTGGATTAAAGAAAGAATCGGGGAGCCGGTGTGCAATATTGGGCTTAGAGTATGCGGAAAATATGATGATTGTTGACAGCAAAGCAATTGCATGAATAATGGCTAATCGGTTGCCCCATAGTAAAACACCTTTGATTGGCGATAATTTCTTTTTAAATCTCAGGTAAATTAAACGAAAACCAAAAAACAGAAGGATGCCAATGGCAAGGATAATGGCCGGAATAAAAATCAACCCCGCGAACAGAGCTCCTTCGTACCAGCGGGCTTTAATGAATGTCATCGGACCGTCGGAAACAAGCATTAACCTGCCATCAGGGGCTTTGGTAACAAAAAGATATTCCATAAACCCAAACGGGTAGTCTTTATTTACCTTATTGGTTTTGTACATGCCCGGCATAATCTCGCGGTAGGAGAAATCCATCCCGTATAAATCAAACTCAAGTTCCTTGTCGCCAACAGGTTTTAAATTCAGACTACCAATCATCAGGTTGAGTATCCTGTCGGACGATGTTCGCATGCTGCGACTTTGATGATATTCACCTTTTAAATCAGAGAGTTTTGCCTCCATGAGCGGTTTATAATTTTTATCCTGTATCTCTTTTCGGGGAAAGAATTCACTCATAAAATCATTCAGAATATTAATATGTCCAAATGTATCGCCACCGCTGTAGGCAATAAATAGCCCAATTCCTTCCCCGGGAATAATATAGAAACCCGAATCGAAGATGGAACTGCTGCCTCCATGTGAAACGATTCGGTTGCCATTTACAAATAATTCCAAAAGTCCATGCGTCATACCTGCTGTCAAAGGATGATATTTAAAAAGTGGCTGATGCATCTTATCAATAGCAGGCTTTTCTAATATCTTGCCAAAAGCATTGCTTCCGCCGGCTAAATGAGCCTGCAAAAGCAGAGCCATATCATAAGCAGTTGTGCTGAGGCCGCCTGCAGGTGCAGGCATATGCTCGAAGTTGCCTGCATGGAATTCGCCATCAACCCACCGGTAAGCCTTAACCATCCGACTTTCAGATTCAGCATCCAGGGGTTGCTCAAATGTGCTTTCATCCATACCCAGTGGCTTGAAAATATGCTCTTTGATATAATCCTCGAACTGCATTCCGCTGATATTCTCAACAATATAGCCAGCCAGCGTAGTTCCCCAATTCGAATAGGCCATTACCTGACCCGGGGGATAAATACGCGCAGGAACCTTACGAAGCAACTGCTCTTTAAGTGAAGGTTGAGGGCTAAAGCTGAAAAGATTCTCCAGAACATCCTCATAGCCGGCAGTATGAGTCAGAAGATGTTTAAGTGTAATGGGGTCAGGATTGGTATCCTTGTAGAGAATCCTTTGGTTAAGCTCAATGTCAGAATATTTCGAAATATCAGCATCCAAATCAACTAAACCCTGCTCGTAAAGCTGCATAATGGCAGTCCATGTAAAAATTTTGGATACTGAACCTGTACGAAAAAGATGATACCGGGGATCAACCGGTATCCTGTTAACCAAATCAGCGTATCCATATCCCTTCAGGAGATAAATGCTATCGGCTGTTACCAGTGCCACAACAGCATTTGGAATGTTATTACCGGTCGTGTACTCGCGCATTCGTTGATCCAGAAACTCAGACATCGCCTGGTGGTTAATCTTACCGATAGGTATAATATCAGCGTTTGAAATGTGCGACAGAAAGATTAAAGCAATAACAGCAAGGAGAGTTTTCAATTTAAGGTTCATACTTTTAAGATTTAATTCAGTTGTGACATGTTCAGATAAAAAGCTTTTTACAGATTCGTTAACCATTTTTGAATTATAATGATTTGCTATGTGATTGGCATTTTCAAATTTCAGTTCCTCACATTAATTCATTTATGCATTCAGCAGATAGACCCGTAAACCTTTTGTTGTAGTTTTTTAAAGAAGAGTTAGCGTGTCCGGTCATATTCCATACAAGGACCTGAAATTTTCCCTTAAACGCATCAACCTGGTTTTCAAAGGTTCTGTAATCAATACCTACACCGTGAATAAATGTTATGCAAGGCAGGTTATTTTTTCCGGTCACGTTGTAATATATATCTACATATGTACTTTTGAATAGCATAACTTTTTTGTTCTCACAATTCCCTAACAAATATCCGTAATACTGGTAGATAAAAAAAGTTTTTAAGGTGAATGACTGAAATAGGAAGATGAAATAGTGATTTCACTGGTTGGAAGGGAAAGTGAGTTAATTATCAATATAGACGGGCCTTTAGCTTATATAAGAAGAATTATGCACGAAACCACTGAGCCGGCCAGACTAAACCAAATAGGTATTCCATAGGCTGTTCTGCTTTTGTCGCCAAGGACCCATCCTGAGCTGTTAATGGCAGAGTAGATGACGGCCCCCAGTGAGAGAAGGGAAACCTCCAAAGCCCACTCCTTACTATAGTAAAGACCGGCCCCTCCGATTATCAGCCCTGTTGCCGTTAAGTATTCAGCAATTATGTGTGGCCACATCATATTTTCGCCCTCGCGCCACTTGAAGAGATTGCCCCGACCGGAAAACTTTCCCGAAGCAATATCAGCAATCCAAATGCCTGCCATGCCAATTCCCATAACAATCATAAAAACTGGGACTATGCGGTTTTTAAATAAATCAGGCTCAGGGAGTTTGACACTATGGCTTATTTCAACCAGCGCATTTTGATAAAGATGTGCCAACTGCGCATCTATATTCACGCAAATAAAAAACAGGGCGGAAATTCCTGCAATCAAGGTTATTGGCTTCATATTTATGGTATAATAAATAATATTATTCAGATTGAAATCAAATGCTACTTAGCCATATATTCTGTTTTTATAACTTTTTATCATAAACCATATCTGTTATTTCTATCACACACCACGTCCAGTCCCCTTCATCCAGTTTCCACGTAGCCCTCATTTTTGAAGGTATCCTTATCCCCTCAAAAACAGCATAATCATCAACGGTAATAACCCATCCGTAACGTTTTGCATCGGGATCGTTACCCATAAAACGCATTGTGCTATATCTTACAAAGTTGCCTTTCTCATCAAAATGAAAAATTCCCGATCCTGTTGTGCCACAATAATTCATAGTAGCCTTCGCCGTGAGTGAATCCATTCCCTCCCAGGTAATATAAGGGTTAAGCACAGCCGATGGAAACCAGACCATCTCACCAAGGTATCGCTGAAGGGTTCCTTCATCCATCTTCTCCCCTGACTCGTTGCCCAGGTTTATGATTGAATTCATTTTCATTTGCATCTCACCCTTGCCGTCCTTGAATTTATCACGCCCACTTATTTTTATTACAGGCGACATCCTTAATTTTACGGTCCAGATAAAAGCCGGACTTTTTGTGGTGAAGTATTGCTCCGCATCAGCCTTATACCAGTTTTCCTGCCCTGGTTTGAGCTTCATGTCAAACTTCTGCCTCAGGTACACAGTCTGAGGTTTAGGTTTACCCACCACTCCAGAAGACATGAGCCAGTTTTTCACGGGAAAAGGAAGTTCACTGAGATCATTTTCGGATACTATTTCCTCCGAAGGTTTTCCGGCCTCAGATAAAATAGACTGCGTTTCCCTCGTTATCTTCCTATTAAAAGCATACCCTGAAAAGGAGATCAATAATATGATGGCTATGATGAGGTTGGGGATAAATTTCATTTGTATGTTTCTTTTATTTTATCACTACAAAGTCTCTAAAGTTCCCTTTATCAATAATGATGCTTTCAGCCTGATATTTTTCCGAAAATGTTTTTGGTAATTTAGAATTCTTTCTGTCCGACCATTTGAATTCAAATCCGAAAATTTTTCCTTGATTATCTTCCACAAAATCAACTTCCTGCTGTTGTTTTGTGCGCCAGAAATATACACGCGCGAGACTTTGTTTGTATTCAATCTGTTTTATTCTTTCTGAGATCAGAAAATTTTCCCAAAGCGCACCTTTGTCTGTTCTAAGTTCTAATGGATTAAAATTACCAATAATCATGTTTCGAATGCCATTGTCATAAAAGTAAATTTTCCTGCTGGTTTTAATTTCATTCCGGACATTTCTGCTAAAGCTCCCTAACTTAAAAATTATGAAGCCTTTTTGCAATATATCAATGTATTTACTCACTGTGTTTTTATCAACATTAACAATCTGTGCCAATTCTGAATAGTTAACTTCACTACCTACCTGAAGCGCAAGAGCCTGTACCAGTTTGTCAAGTATCTCCGGTTTTCGTATATCTGAGTATGCAAGAATATCTCTAAACAAATAGCTATTTACAAGATTTCTTAAAATAATGACCTCATCCCCGCTATTATTTAAAACATCCGGATAAAATCCATAAATCAGTCTGTTTTCAAGTTGTCGCTCTGCATACAAATAGCCATGATGGTTTTCAAATTCCTCCCATGATATAGGAAAGAGCTGATAGTCCCATTTTCTGCCGGTCAGGGGCTCATTTATTCTATTCGATAAATCAAAAGACGAAGAACCACTTGCAAATAATTGAACATCTTTAAACCTGTCGGTAATGATCTTCATAGTAAGGCCTATTGCTTCTATTCTTTGCGCTTCATCAATAAATACATTTTTGTAGTTACCTATAATCGACCGGATCTCTTCAGTATTAGGTTCAGTTAACAAAGTCCTGGTTTTTGGGTCATCTCCATCAAGAAGCAAATAATCCTTTGAATCGAGGATGGACTCAATTAATGTAGTTTTACCAACCTGTCTTGGTCCAATAACAATAATGGCTTTCCCCAAACCGATTCGATTAATAATTTTATCACGCAGTAATCTTGAATACATTTTTTAATGTAAAGTTATAACTTTAAGTTAATATATTCACTAAAAGTTATGCAAATTTTCAATCATCTGATTGGTTGATACCAACATGAGAAAATGCCCCGACATAAAAACTCTTAACTAATAGTATCCGTCATTCAATAAATAAAACAAGCCATTCAATAAGCATTATTTTATCAATTTCTTGAAAAATGAGAATTTTACAGCGGTTGTCAGGTATATATCTGTTTAAAGTATCCCTGAGAATTCGGTATTTTTTTACTGTTTAACTATATTCTGTTATTATGAAAACAATAATATTTGTAATAGTTTTAATCGCCACACTGTTACTTATCCTTTTCATCTGGTTCGATGGATTTAAAAAGGTCAAAGTTACCATCTCTAAACAGGGAGGAGAAACTCTCGTTTATGAAGAATTTACAGGTGACTACAAACTCAGTGCAGCGGTGATGGATAAAATCTACTATTCATTACTGGAAGATCATAATATAGAAACTTTCAAAGGTTTCGGCATCTATTATGATAACCCCCGGAAAGTGGAAAAGAGCAAACTCCGTTCCGAAGTCGGTTGTATACTGGAAGATTCAGGTGAAGAAGTCATTGAATCCCTTGCAGGGAAATACAATATAAAGTTGTTCCCTGCAAAGGATTTTATTACCGCTGAATTCCCTTACAGGGGAAAACTCTCCATCATGATGGGAATAATGAAAGTATATCCGGCTTTAAACAGGTTTGTAAAGGAGAACGGGCTGGGTGAAGATGGATGGGTAATGGAGATATATGATATTCCGGGGAAAAAGATTGTGTACAGGAAGGAGATGATATTGTAATATTTCTAATTATTGAGACAACCCCAGGTCTTGCTCCGTCGTAACTTCGGGAAGGTTAGTCTTATTTAATTGAATATTTAGCTGATAATTTTAAGACGATATTTTCTGAATCAGCAATATGTAAAACCTGGCTCCGCCAGCGTTGAATAGGAAAGACAAAACCTGGCTCCGCCACGGGTCATCCGAAGCATTTGCGAAGGATGAGCGTTGAACAGGAAATATTAAAATACTTTTTTAAAGCGACCATCATTAAATTTACTGATATTCATGTAGCGAATTTATAAACCCAACGTGTAACCAATAAAGGAGGAATTATTATGGACTACATTAAATTCAGTTTATTATTCTTTTTCATCCACACACTTGCTTACTACATTGCAGGATTCATCAATTATCAGTTTTCAAAAAAGTTATACGGAGGAAGAGAGCAATTGTACCAATCATTCCTCAGAAACATGTCTGATCCCCAGGAGGCGTTAAGTGTGAATAAGAAGATCATCCCCGTACAGCTTTTAAGAGCTGTTCTGATGTCCATTGTTCTTTATCCGGTTCTTGGAACACTGAGCGACCTGTCATTCGTTTTACGCTTTGCTTTTATGGGCGGATTGATGTTTGTGTACGCTGATTTCTGCAGCGCAATTCCGTTTTCAAATACCCTGGAAGGAGTGATCTACATGAAACCGGAATTTGTAAGAAGAAAGGTGTTCTGGACCATACAAATGGAAGCAGTCATTTACAGTTTATTATTTGGTCTTGGATCGGCATGGTTTCTGTTCTGAGAGAAATTGATTATTTATTGAAGTTCCGCACTTAATATAAGTTTGAATCTTTAGATATTAATTAAAAAATCGTGTAAATCCTCATCCACTTTCAGGTTAAGCTTCTTTCTAAGCCGTGAACGACTTATATATGCACTCGAAGGCTGAATATTTAACAAATCGGATATTTCTTTGGAGTTCAGTCCTATCTTTAGATATGCACATAAGCGTAGATCATTGATTGACAAATCCGGGAATCTTTCCTTTAATCTTTTAAAAAAATCCTGATGCAATTCATCAATTTGAATCTCAAATGTTTTGTCTTCTGTTTTCAGATAGGAATCCAACAATCTTCTTATTTCACCCCATCGAAAATTTGATAGATTCGGATCTTTTTGCGCGTTATCAAATTTTTCTTTCAGGGTAAGCAGTAACCGGTTTTTATCCTCGCTTTCCTTGGCTTTACTTGCCAATTCTATAGTTTTGCTTTTTAATTGCTGTTTAATCTGATTGTTTTCTATTTTAAGCCGCTCCTGTTCAAGAAGCAATATCTTCTGCTGATGCTTTTCGGCCTGCTCCCGCAAAGAATTTTTTTGTTTGATCAGCAGGCTTTTCTTTTGTTTTTTCAATAATAATTTTTGCCAGCTGCGAATTAAGTAAGCTATGAAAACTAAAATCGAAATATAAAATACATAAGCGTACCAGGAGCGATACCACGGGGGGGCAATACGGAATGATACATCTATGGGCTCTGTGACTTCCCCATTGGCATTCGCTCTCACACGAAGTGTATATTTACCCTCCTTTAGGTTTAAAAATTCAAAGGCATTATTTGTACCCCATGAACTCCATTTTTCCGATTCATTCAATTTGTATTGATATAATACATCATCCTGATTGGGAACAATATACTCAATAAGAAAATTATTAAGGTTGAATGGAACTATTGCATCGGGATATAACAGGCTCTTGCCTTCATTATTGAATGCTTCAATTTTTCGGAGGATCAGGGTATGAGTCAATGAGCTTTCTTCTTCAAGACTATTATGATACTTAAGGGCAAATCCATTGTAAACAGAATAAAATTCATAGTCGCGACTTATTGAATCTGCAATATAAACACCTGATAACAGGCCTTCCACTTTGGGATAATTATTTATTTCAACCTGTTGACTAAAATCTTCATCAATCTTGTTATATGTATATTTAAACTTATCTGTAATAACATGAACTCCCGAATTATCCATTATCAGGTAAGGATAATTCCCTGTGAAATCCTTTTCAGGAAAGATCAACCTTTCGGAAGGATAGAGATTATGATCCAGAATAGCTCTTATGATACCAAAATTGGGAATATTTACCCATAAAATATTATCATTTTCTATGATTAACTGATTGCATGAACCTAAAATAAGTTCCATGTTTTTCAGAAAGGTCCACTTGTTAATGGATTTCTTAAAAATTGAAATGCCGTAGTAATTTCCGGTTAACAAATAATCTTTATAAGGCAGAATGGTCCAGACTCCAGCCTGGTTACCCAATTTTTGAATAGTATTTTCCTTTAATATAAATAATCCATGGTCATGTCCTATGAATATACTATTGTCTATGTTCCTTAAAGTCCAAACCTGTCCTTCAGTTCCTGAAATAAGCTGAAACCTGTTAAAATCCACATCGTTATTTAAGTCATCCCATCCCGATGTATATAAACCCTGATTGGTCCCCAAATAAAAGATGTCATCCTTTAACAATGCAGTGTGACCTGTCCCGAAATCTCCTCTGTAATCATAGAAATAAGTAAGATTACTTTTCAGGTTCAGTGCAGAAATCCCATAATCAAGTCCCATCCACAATTTGCCGGATGGACAATAATGCAGGCTTAAAACAGTGTTATTGGGTAATCCCTTTTGCTTGTTGATATGATGAATTATTTTCCCATCTAAATCAGTGATATATAACCCTCTGAAAACAGTTCCAAAAGCCAGGTAAGTGCTATTGATTTGTTCAAAACTAAAAACATTGGCCATTTTCAGATTTTGAGATAATTTATTATTAAACACGCTAATATTACCGGATGAATAGAAAAACAAACCTGATTTCCTGGTAACTATTACAATACCCCCATCATAATGGCACATCCCGGAAATCTGAAAATTTTTATCATCCGGATAATTGAATACCTGTTTAAGTGACAATTCGTTAAAAATAAACAAACCCTCTTTTTCGTCTGCAAAATATAAAGAATCATCTACTGAATAACTACCAGTAAATCTATTTGGGGCGCTTATTTTGGTAAGTTGTTGATTTTTATAAACATAAATATTAAAGAAAGAAGTGAAAATAATATTGTCTTTAACCTTGTGAACGTTCCAGAATTCTTCATTGATATCAGAAATATCCTCCCGGAAAGGATATAGGGAAGTATACTCAAAAGCCTGATATTTATTCTTTTTCCAGACTCCAAAATCCAAATCGGAACCGGTATAAATAAGTGAATCATTTACCACTACTAATGACCGGGTAAATCCTTCACTTCCCTTAAAGCTATTCCATGTTTTTCCGTCATATTCCAGCAGGCCTCTGTCAGCGGCCATATAAACAATTCCGTTTTCAGCCGAATAAATATCCCATATTTTACCTTTATTTTGATACTCTGCAGGGCTGAAGTTTTGTAGCAAGGGCACACCTTTCTCCGGTAACTTTTGTGCGGAAGTAACAAGTGTCCCATGAATGAATGCAAGAAGATATAAAGCCAGCGTTTTCAATTAAATATGAAATCAAGATTAAAATCTTATGCAATTTAGAAAAAAATGTTCTGCTATGAATTTAATGGAACGGATTTTTTTATAGAATACAGGAGACAGAATGGCCCGGCTGACTCTGTCTCTTATATTGTCTGCTGTATTCTTTTAATAGAAGGTCATAAGTAGTCCTAATGGCTCTATTATATGCCAGGCTACATTCTGTCTTCTGTCTCCCTTAAATATTCTTAACTCCTGGCAGCCAAAAAAAAGCCGCCTGTAAACAGACGGCTCATAAAAGAGGTGAAATTTATTTATTTTACAACAAGTTTCTGTGTTTGAATATTACCATCGTTATTGTGAAGTTTTAAAATATAGACTCCCTTGTTCAGCCCATCAGTTTGAATAGATGAAGCAGCATTCAGCGAAATAATAATCCTTCCGCTAAAGTCGAATATATCGACCTTTTCTACCATAGAACCAAGTTGAACCATCTCACCGGATTTTGCTGGATTTGGGTAAACATTCACCCTGGTTGGCAGGGACCTTAACGGATCAGTACTCGTTGTTGTTCCCTTGTGAAAGTATACATTATCCACATAGACAATAGCCGAACCGGTAGGTTCACCTGTCAAAATGTACTGTGACAGGTTTTGTTGTGTAGTAAGTCCTGTGAAATCACTCAATGGCAGGTCCAGACTTACCCATTCGCCTTTTGCAGGTGAGTTGAAAACGAGCTCATGTTCTACATCGTCACCCCCTCCATAAATCTCATTTGCTCCAAAGTCGACCAGTTTTATTTTTAATAATGTAAAATTGGCTGACCACACATCAATATGAAAATGTGTCATTCCCGAAACATCAAGCTGATTGGCTATTGTTTCGATGCCTACATAATTGAGATTTGAATATTTTTTGGTGGCGTTGTCTGCAATGCTTACATTTTCCAATATACCTTGCGACCAGTCGGTTCTCCATGTGTCTACAGGAACATCCGTATATGCATCGCTGAACAGGGAAATTACATCTTCTGCATTCCTTGCGGGGGGGGTTGGTGCTGCCGTAGTTGGATCAGCCGGTGGTGCGCCTCCGGCATGGAAAGTTATATTATCAAAATAAACGATATTATCCTGTTCCCTGGCAACAAAATCGGGGAAAATGATGATTCTTTTCAAACCGCCAAACTCTGCCGGAGGGTTTGCGGCAAGAGAAAAATCAAAAGTCAATTCTTCCCATTCGTTAATCTTAGTGTTTGCTACTTTTATTTCACCTGATGACCAGTCATTTGGTGGTGTTCCTGCATCAAATTTAATTCCCACATCGCTGATCACCGTTTTGTAAACCATTATCTTCACAATCCGGTTATCGTTAGTCCATTCAAAAGTACCTAAATCACCTTGCAAAGATTCAGTGCCAGCCCAGGGATTCCCTGTCTGCAAGGCCGTAAATTTGGCTACTTTAGCAGAAGTGTTAATTCCTGTTGAATGTGGATTGTCAATAATTTCCAGTGCCGGGTTGGTATCGTTTTCAAAAACTGACCATGTCCAATCGGCACCATATCCGCCTGATTCAAAATCGATCGGCGCATTCTGAGCCATACTTAATGATGTGATACACATCATTGTAAGTAAAAAAGTAAAAATTCTCATAATACATAAATTAAAAGTTAATAAATAAATTGAATTCAAATTAAATTTTTTAATGTTTACCAATCAATAGTTCGTTAAACTTTTATATTGCGTTGATAATGAATATTTTAACAATTAGGGTATAAATTACCTATATTGTTGATATACAATATATTGCGTCTTTGCGCCTTCGCGTTTTATTTTAATTTAACGAACTGTTGCCAATAATACATCGTTTTGACTGTCTATTCCTTTCGATAGACTTTTTTAGGTATTTATTTTTGAAATAAAAAACTTACTGCCATTTTCGGTGTCCTGTCAATTTTAAACAACCCCCAGTGTTTTTCAGGTTCCAAAGGTTCCGGGGAGCCCTTCCATGATTCATCAAACGCTTCAAAGAAGAAAGCAAGAATGCTTTCTTTCTCTGTCCATTCCATTAGTTTCTCAAAATATATTTTCTGATATTCTTCATTGGCATTATCCGGGTCAATACCTCTTCCGTTTGAACTGGTTGCCCAACCTGCTTCTGTTATAGCTACCGCCTTGTCAGGATATTTTTTTATTACCGAGTAATAATTCTCTTTTGTATAGTCAAGTGCATCATCAATATTCCGGTATTCCCAAACGGGATACGTATGAATGGAAATAAAATCAACTACTTCTGCTAAATGTTCCAGTTTAAAGAGCCATGGAGCATAATTATCGCAAAAACTAACAGGTTGAGTTACTTTTTCTTTTACCTGCTTTACATAATGCACCACTTTACTTTCCGGCACATAATGGTCTGTCCATTCAACGCAGGTTTCGTTACCTGTTGAAAGTGAAAAAATAATATTGGGATACTGATTGGCCAGTTCAATCAACCTGTATATTTTATGTTGGTTATTAACACGGTTTAATTCCAGTTGCTCTTCTGAATACACTCCGCCATTCCATGGGCAGTTGAAATTGTTCATCTCAGCGCCAATGTATGCTCCCAGCATAAGCTGAAAACCCAGTTTTTCCCTGTTTATCACTTCCAAAACTGTTTCTGCATGCCGGTCACAATCAAATAGCCGAAGATACTTCCAGTGCTTATGCAGCAGCATTAAGTCTTCCTTTATCTGCTCATAGGAGGGATATATTCCGCCCGGGTTCTGACCATTTCTGAACCCGGAATAGCATATCGCCCTGCCAGGTTTAATGCCTGATTTTTGAAAAATCTTCATCAGCATATTTTAATTTTCCAAGATGATCCCATATCCCCCAATAAGCGCCAACCTCTCCTTCATTCCCAACTTTCCACGATTCATCAAATGACGAAAAATAAAACACTTCAATATTTTCGTCCATCGCCCATAACTGGGTATTGATAAAATATTTAATTGCATTCTGAGGAGAAGGGAGGGCATTTCCCATGTTTTCTCCTTTACTTGGCCAGCCTGTTTCTGTTATAATAACACGTTTCCTTTTCCCTGCATGAACGGCCTGATTGTACATCTGTTGCATGTGCTGCAGCGAATACCTGAAATCTGTGCCCTCCCAGTATGGGTAACAATTACATAAGATCACATCACAGGCTTCTGCCAGTAACGGCCGTTGGGTAAACTCGTAATAGGCATCAACATAACCTACCGGAATATCCGGGATTTCTTTTTTTACCTGTTGAATATAGTTTATGAGTTCATGTTCTGACAGGTCATTTCTGTAAAGCACTTCATTCCCCACAGCAGCAATATCAACCAGACCATCCTTAGCCAAACGGATCAGGCTTTCAATTTCCTGCCTGTTTTTATCCTCTTCACTGCCCAACCATGCCCCTGCCAGTGTTTTTATTCCAAATTCCTTTGCAACCTTAGGGATCAGTTCATTTCCATCAATGCAGGAGAATGACCGGATCCATTTTGTGTAGGGTTGAATAATCTTCATCCGTCGTCTTATTTGTTCTTCAGCAATAATATCACCGGGTTTCTGACCCTCTTCATAAAGACTGAAACAGAACCCGTGAATGCCCCCATACAATATTTCCAGGAACAAATTCCTGATGTCTTCATCCGACTTTTCATCAAAAAAACTTTCTTTCAGAACTAAGTCTGATCCCTTAAAGTTTAAAAACTTTTCTGCTCTGTACGACATCTTGTTATTTATTTAATTATTTACACTTAAATTGATGCTTATCTTTAATTTACAACTCTCCACGCCTTCTAACCAACTCATTCTTGATTTCCCTGGCTTTTTCTTCAGTCAGATCATATTTCCACATCACCAGTATTGCCAAACCAGCTGTGAGTGCAGGGATAATAATATCTGCAAGTCTCAGGCGTGTGAGTGTTTCCGCAGTTTGTAAGGCTGCATTCTGGTCAAATCCTACAAGTTTCAGAACCAGTCCCCCTAAGACCAGGGCAAGCCCCTGCCCGAGTTTCACCATCCACCAGTAGATAGCTCCAAATGTTCCTTCTTTTCTGGGCATACCGTTATTCAACTCATCCAGATCGCAAACATCTGCCGTCATGCTCATCATTAATGTGAACAGTCCGCCTATTCCGAAAACCATCAATGGAATGGGCATGAAAATCATCCATGGATTCTCAGGGTTGAAGCCCCACCATTTTAATGCGTATCCCACCATGGAAATGGCTGTTGAAATAATGAAGGCATTTCTTTTTCCCCATTTATTGGACATCCATGTAATAGCCGGAATAATCAGGATCGCGGTGGCCAAAGCGCTGACCGTCGAGAACCAGGCCGGCCATGTTGCAGCATCCCCATAGTTTCCCTTGAACATATAAAACACAATGATGAAATAACTGAATGATGCAACCATTTGAAAGCCGTTGAATACCAGAAACGTTGCAGTGCAAAGTCTCACGAATGAGATATTTTTAAAAATAAGCACCATATTCCTGAGCAAACTTTTTAAATTATTTAAAAGGTTTTTAAACGTGAGATCATCTCTGTTTGTAAGGTTTGCCTGATCAATCTCTTTGCAAAACAAGGCAGGCATCATCCCAAGGACCATACAGGCCACCCCTACTATCACTGAAAGACGGCGAACTCCAATGGCTTGATTTTCAAATAATTCAGGATTAGCGATGATTACCCAGAACCAGGGCACTATCATCCATGCTATTTGTCCTATAGTTTGGGAAAAACCCATTAAACGTGTACGTTCATTATAATCAAAGGTCATTTCGTAGCCCAATCCAATGAGAGGAGTGCTAAACATGGTATTGCCAATAAGATAAACCATGGAGAGAATAAGGAAATACCAGAAATTATACATTTGTGAATTATCCGGACTGAGCTGCCATAAAACGGCAAACAATACTCCACTCATAATAGCTCCGACAAAAATATAGGGTCTTCTGCGTCCCAACTTCGATTTGGTATTGTCGGAGATATAACCCATGATAGGATCGGTAATGGCATCGAAGAACCGGGGCAACCCGCCAAGCAACCCTGCAAGGAAAGGGTCCATACCAAAGGCAGTAAGCAAAAAGAAAGCAAAAACCCCTAATGATCCGGGTAATAAATTATTTACCAGGTGACCTGCCCCGAAAGCAGCTTTTTGTCCTAACGGAACCCTGTCTTTAGAAGCTGTTTTGTAATGTACCATTACTTTAGATTTTGAATTAGACTCTTTCGTTGGAAATATTTTTTTTATCGCCAGGGATTACAATAGTTTGAATAGCCTTTCCACTGATGTTAAATTCAGTGGATTTTTCATTTAAGGAAAGGCGGATTCCTTTTACTTTTTCGCCAGAATTAAATATTACTACTACGATAGTCCTATCAGGATTTTGAAATGCAGTTACCATAAGGTCTTCGTCTGTATTTTCAAACCCTGTCCTTACAGCGCCTGGTCTTATAAACCTGCTGAATTGCGCAAGGGTGTAATACAATGGAGTAAAATAAACTTCATCTTTTTCAGGATCAACAATTACCGGGGCCACACACCAGTTTTTTGCCCAATTAGGTCCGCCCTGCCTGTCCAGCACCATATTCCAGTCAACCCAGCCATCCACCCAATTATTGAGGCATCCTATGATATCGCGGGCGTATCTGAATACAGGCACATACCGCGGGTGAAGGTGTTTTTGCTCTTCGGGTGCCCAATCCCAGCCCCAGTCTGTCGCTTCCTTTGACCAGTACCAGGCATCGTCCTTCCATCCGGGAACTTCAGCATCGATACAGGCCTCAGAATTAATCAGATGTTTGTCAGGCGCTTTGTGATGAGCATATTGCAATGCATCAGCAAAATAATCATATGTACTCGCATACCAGTGTACCGCTGTCCCATCGAAATATTCTCCGGAAACCTCATCCTCATACATCACATCTACCCATTTTTTAAGTTCCTCATCACGATTTTGATCAAATCCCAGTATCTTAACATTATGTCCGTCAGCTTTTAATAAGGGACCTAAATGATTTTTAACAAAATCAGTCATTTCCTGTGGGGTAAAATGCATACTTTCCCAGTTGCTGTCATTGCCGAGGGGTTCGTTTTCAACAGTAAAACCCCATATATCAATACCTTCCTCTTTGCAGGAACTTACATATTTTGAAAAGAACAAAGCCCATGTATCATAATATTGGGGTAAAAGTTTCCCGCCGCGCCAGTCGTTATTGTCTTTCATCCAGGGAGGAGCCGTCCATGGTGATGAGATGATCTTAAACCCATCTTTGGAAAAAGCCATAGCATCCTTTATCATTGGGATAATATCATCCATATCTTCATTTATTGAAAAATGAATTAGCTCCAGATCATCCTTTACCGGTGCGTAGGAATAGTTTCCAAGCGAGAAATCGCAGGAGTTCATGTGGGTGCGGGTCAGTGAATAGCGTGCACCGGATTCGCCAAAGTATGCTTCAAGGATCTTATCCCTGTTCTCCCTGCTCAGCTGATTAAGCAGATATGCAGAAGCTTCGGTAAAGGAGCCGCCTATACCGGTGATGGTCTGGAATTGTTCATCGGGTAAAACGGTAATTTCCACTTTTGCCTCAACGGCTGGAAATTCGGTAATTAACGTGAGCTTATTACCACTTTCGGACGTTTCATAGATTTCTACATTCAAGGTTTTATGGTTAATACAACTGCTCATTAGTATCATTGAAAGAATTAACTGTGAGAGTAGATTGAGATTTGTTTTCATTAAATAGTTCATTGTCTTTATTTTATTAAACTCCAACTGTCTATGCCAATAGACGCAATAAAATGTTAAGCCGCCCCCATCCTGTTTGAAGGGAGAGGGTTAGGGGCATTGCCGTCAACTTAAGAAAGTTCTTAATTATTCGTCTATTGCTCAGGTTGAGGAGATTTCTCGCTAACGCCCAAAATGACAGTCGGTTAAAAAACAAGGGAGGAGGTAAGTCCGGATCCGTTTTTTCTTTAATAAGTGAGTTTAAAAGTAAGATCATTATTTTTACTTAATAAGATACATATCATTGTTTAACTGATACCTCCACCCTGTCAATTTCACCTTTTCGACTGAAAATCAAGTTACTTACCTGTTGGTTTAAAGTTTTACCTTTAACTATTTCAGTGTTGCCGCTGGAATAATACACAGTGATTTCTTCCGTGCCGGAAAGAGAATAAATTACGGGCACCTGGCAAAAAGTAAATCCCAGTTGCCCTGCATTCAGGTGTATCAACTCTTTCTCACCCGCAATAGTGGAACATTCAAATGTGGCGCACTCTGGCAGGAATTCCTCTTTCCTCAGAAGGATGGGATTGAATGTTACTTTCCCTTCACGGACGATCATTCCCAATTCCGCAAAACGTGCCAGAATATCCTCTTTTACCTGTCCTGTCATTCCGGGTTGCTGAGCTCCTCTGTGTTTAGGGGTGTGAGAATAAGGATCGGTCGGGAATGCACCATACAATTCGGGATTTTTATGAACTCCTATACCGGCATCGATTTCATAATAATGATCGAGTAATCTTCCTGTAATTGCCCGATCTGCTTTCTCTTCAATGGCTTGCAGACAGCATTCCTGCAATGCCAGGCGCAATTTGGATACCATATGCCAGTAAATGGATCCAAGACCTTCATAAGAGAAGAAGGTTCCGGATCTGCCGGTAAAGCGTCGATGATTGAACACCTTTTCAAATAACTCCAATAGAATGTTCCTTTCTTTTTCCACAAGCTCCCTGTATTTGCCATCAGACATAGCATCCAGGGCAACTTTTAAGTCCCCTGCATTTTTGAAGTTACCATTGAAATGGTAATTGCCCTGAACATCCTTTTCAATAAGTTGTCTGTTCTCATCAGAGACCATTCTTCTGATTAATTCTGATGATTCTGCATCATCCACAGGTATGTTGTTCCTTTGCAGAAAGCCAGGTAATTCTTTTTCCGGATACAGAATGTAACTATACTGATCTTCTCTGAAAAGTGAACTGATTTTCAAAGCATCCATTAATTCCAACGCGTTCTCCGGGTTTAAGAATCCTGAACTAAGGACAGCTACCTGGCCTTCAAGCATTTCTTCGAGATGAGTATAAGAGATCTCCTCTTCAGCAATTGATATTACGTTGTACGCATTATATAAATTATCTGCCCTTTTATTTGCTGCAATTGAATGTTCCATGAACTCAATGCATGATTGAATAAATGTATTGAGGCCATCTGTGGAGATGCTTCTCTTTTTACCCCAAAACCCGCTCCGGTATATCCGGCTCCGGTATTGGGAAGCAGCTGTGCCAAGCTGATCCAGTATTTTCTTCCTTTCCTTGTTGTTAATGGATCCGCTAAGAAGGTGCCTGAATTCCTGCAGAGTATCCCGTACAGTGTGGTAAAATTCAGTTAATTCACCGGATATTCTGATTGTTTTAAGGTCTGTACCACTCAATGTGGCTTTGAAGAACTTCATGAAGCGGTAGAGATAACAGAGGGTGACCATTGAAACACCGTTACCTACCAGGGCATTATTGGCATCGTTCCATTCCGGTCTTTGGGTGTTCATCCAGATACCGGCCTCAGGAATAAAATTTGACATCTTTGCCAATACCGTTGCCAGTATTTTTTCTATACAATTAACATGGTATATTTCTGTACTATTGTCGGTTAAAAGAGCACCATCCGCTCCCAGTGATTCACATCGTTTTCTGATAGAAGCATTCCATTCATGGTCGAAATCAATAGTTTCTTTCGGATTTTCAAGAAGTTGTTCATAGGGTTTGATAATATAAGGAACAGAAGCATAAACGAACCATTCCTTCTCAAAATATGATTGCAGGGTTCCGGGATAGTATTTTTCTGTTATTTCCAGAAACTTCAGCAGATAGATTATCTGATGGTCTCCCCAATACCCGATATACGACCAGGGATTATGGGGTTCAATAGTTTCCCATTCGAATCCATCTTTGGTGATCCTGTATGGATTGTATCCGTCAAAAGTAGAAGCATTCAGGAACTTGAAAATCATACCTTCCGTAAATTCGGGATAGGAACAGGCCAGTGCCTCCCAGTTCTGGAACAGATCCCTCCAGTTGCCTTGATAATCTAAAATTTTTGAGCCATCTGTTTCATCTTGCATGTTGATGGAAAAATTGTTCCATGGGCGACTGGGGTCTCCGTGCCTGCGGCTGAACTTCAAGGGTAAATACTCAAGGCTAAGCCTTATTATATCAGCATCTTCAGTTTTTTTCAAAAGGATTTTCAGTGTATCCCGGCTGAATTTTTTTTCAAGACTCGTAATAAAATCCTGATTGCTTTTCACCACATCTTTATTGGCTTTGGTCAGGTAACTGACAAAATCTTCTTTTTCTATCTGATAATTGTCATCAAATGTGCCCCCACGCATGATATTGAAAAGCACATTGGAAAAATGACGGGAATCATATAGCCTGTCCGCAGTTAATTGCAAACCATCAGCACCCGCAACGAGTTGAATTAATTTTTTCGTTCCTGAATATATATCATCCTGGATGTGCTTATCCATATCCGCATTTTCTTCAATGGAATGACGCAGACTAATAATTTGTGATTGGGTTTGATTTACATTGGAAATAATTTTCCATTTTTTACCTGAATAAGCCGGTAAATCTATTTCTGTGGAAACAAAATAAGCTCCTTTCTCTCCTTTAATATCGTATTCCTCATATATTTCCTGTTTCTTTCTGAAATTGTTGAGTTGTAAAGACGACAGTAGATATTTAGGATTATCAAGACCTGATGACCAGGAAATATTGGCCTTTAATGCTTCTGCCGGTTCGGGTTTGTCAACAATGATGGCACTAAGGGCAAAAATGCCTATGCCCGCAGACCGTTCCAACTCACTTCTTTTATAAGCATCTACCAGGTTGCTGGTTGATCTTTGCAGATCACCCGGCACTCCACAGGGCATGACATTCTGAAGGCCGTCCAGCAGTGTAATTTGATAGCCGGTACCAGAAATGTTCATTAACTCAGCTTTTCTGATAAAACCATAAGTATTGCCTGAATTCCATTGATATCTGAAAATCAGGCCAAAGTCATGGTTGGTCTCTTCAAAAATAATTTTATTGCCATAAATGCTTTTATACAGGTTTCGACTGATAGTATATTTATCTGAGAATCTTTCAGAAAAAGGTTCCCAAAGCAGCATATCACCATTGATATTTATCCGGAAAATTGATTTGCTACCTGTAATATCTGCAGACTCTGTGATTTTATCGTCGGTATAATAAGGGAATAAAGCATATTCAGGATTTTTGCGGCCTGCAGTGATCCCCCCGTTACTTGAAATGAACATCCAGTGATCTGCATCACTGACGATACTCATAAAGAAGGGGCGCATGGCGTCATGATTGAAAATTTTAAAATAGCTTTCATTTTCATGTTCAACTATCTTCATTTCAACCTTTTTGCTTACAGCACTGATTGCAATATTTGAATAGACATTGCTCATGTTGCTATTATTCGACATATTGCGCCTTTGCGCCTTTGGGTTTATTTTAATATTACAAACTATTGTTCTGTATATACCCTTACATAATCGATGATCATTTTTTGCGGGAATGGTGTCTGGGAGGTGGGAAAACCCACATAATTACCTCCAACAGCAACATTGAGGATAATGAAGAATGGTTGATCATACACCCATTCACCCGGAACATCACTACGTTTGATACGATGATATAAATAATCATCAACAAAGAAGTCTATTTTATTTTCATCCCATTCTACGGCATAAATGTGGTAATCAATGTCAAACCGGCTATTGATCAGAGCGTAGCTTTTAGTAACCGGATTTCCGCCTGAATATCCGGGTCCATGAATTGTACCATGTATAATATGAGGTTCCTGTCCTCTGAGTTCCATGATATCTATTTCACCACATTGCGGCCAGGGATTCGTCTCTATATTTTCCCCAAGCATCCAGAATGCAGGCCACAAGCCAGGGCCATAAGGCGTTTTTAATCTGGCTTCAAAACGGCCGTATTTCCGGGCGAATAATCCTTGTGTTTTGATCCTTGCCGATGTAAAACTATTGCCTGAGCGTATTGCAGTGATCACCAGGTTACCTTCACCATCCGTGGATACATTTGCCGGGTTATTGGTGTAATATTGCAATTCCTGGTTTCCCCAGCCACTTTGACCTGTTCCGATATCAAAAGTCCATTTTGAGGCATCGGGCAACACTCCGGCAGGGTCATTAAATTCATCACTCCATACCAGTTGCCAGTTACGTTGATCTAATTTCTGAAAATCATCACGTTCACATCCAATGAAGGCAATCAGGAATAGAAGAAAAATATACCTGATGCGGATTTCCCTGAGTTTATTTATCGTTTTCATTTGTCTTATGTTTTGTGAGTTTGCAGATAAAGTCCTGTATATTTAATTTTTACGGAAATAGATGTTGTCCAGATAGATATCTCCATTACCATCGAATTTGATTTGAATAACATCGTTTAAATTTACCGGTGTAAATGATGATAAGGGGATGTCAATACTTGTCCAGCCTGAGGTTGGCACTGTTAAGGAATATCCGGTTTCTACCGGCCCCGGGCTGATGAGATAAATATTGAGAGCTGTTGAATTGGCTGTCCAGAAGTCTAAATGCAAATATTCCATTCCGGAAACATTCTGGCTGCTTCCTAACTCTATTCCCTGATAATTAAGGCCTGAATATTTAAGTGTATTGTTCTCCTGAATAAGTATTCCTGAGACAACTGTAGCCTGTCCCCAGCCCGGATTAAGATTTGTTCCGGGAATCACTGAGTAAGCATCGCTGTAAACAGCGATCACATCAGCTGCAGCATGGGTGGGCGTTGGCGCAGCAGTTGCCGGAGCCGTGGGAGGTGATCCATCATAAAAATAAATATTATCTGCATAGAAACTTGAAATGTTACCACTCACATCAACAAAAATTATCTGCCAGAGAGCGGTTCTGCTGCTTAACCCGGTAAAACCCGTAAGGGGTATATTTAAGCTTATCCATTGTTGAGACTGAGCAACCGGGATGGTTGTTGTAAAGAGTCCTGTGCCGCCACCTGCATTATCTGCCAGTTCGACTCTGAATTGTGCATTCGCGCTTAAAGTGTTGGGTATATAAATATCCAGGTGCAAATGGGTCATTGAGGTGGCATTTACATACGGGGGACTTATTTGTGTCCCGACGAAATTAAAATCGGTATAATGAAGGATACGGTCCCCGTTTACTTCAAAATCTGCAGAGAGTGTAGTCTGATAGGGTGCCCAGTAACCATTGTAGTAATCAACGATCACATTATCATAGGCTTCGCTGAAGATGGAAATAACTCTGTCAGGGTCACGTGCAGGAGTCGGGGCATGCTGAAAAGCGCCCATAGATTGTATCTTCAGCGAACCATTAACGACTTTACCTCCTACCTGTGCAGTGATTTCGGCATTACCGGGTCCTCCAATCACTGAAACTTTCCCAAAAGCATCTACAGTAGCTATTGATTCATCAGATGATGTAAATTCAAAATATGCCGGTGCCGCATTCACTACCTGATTAATTCCGGTGGGCAGGTTATAAATTAATGTTAATCCGCCTATTGTTTTTGAAACACCAATGACAGATGTTTCTACCTGGTCTTCTCCGTTCAGCATATTGTATTGCGGGTGAGCAATTGTTCCAAGGTTTTCATATTTCAGTTCATCAATCCAGAAAGTGAACCCCTTTCCGTCTTCATTGCCCACGGAGTAAAAAAACATACCTCTTTCGGCTGTTAGTTTGGATGGATCAGGCAGGGGAATGATATATTTTCTCCAACCGGTAGTTACGCCCAGACCTGAAACCGTTGCCTGGTATTTAGAGGCTCCCGGATCGTTCCCAAAGCCAACCAGGTCAATAGTAGCTGATTGTGAAGCTTTAGCATAGAATGTTAATGCATTAAACCCCGACAAATCTCTTGGAACCTCAGTGAAATACACACCCCCGGCATAAGCTCCCCTGGGATCATTGGCGTCAGGCACTTCAATTCTCATGGAAGCTTTGGAATTGTTATAAGTCTCTTTATTGTCAACATCAAAAGCAGTTGGAACAGAGCCGCCAAAAGCTGAATAATTCAATCCTGCACTGAAGCCGTCAATAAATACTTCAGGATTTGCAGGGTAAGTAACAGGGTTCAAATCATCAAGGTCTCTTTCACAACCCAGGATAAGAACGGAGAATATCCCTAAGGGGATGAATCTTTTCAAAAGAATAAGAATATTTGTGTTCATCTTATTAAGATATTTATTTACCAATATTTATGCGTATATAAGTTCTGATCTCCCACTCGTTGCCATTGTCAAAACCAATAGCATCGGGATCAGGGACTAAATTTCCAGCTTCATCAAGTTTCTGTGTGGGTGAGTAGCGTGGAGAATACTTGTCGAGCGTACGGTATGTTGCGCGAACACCAATGCTGGTGGAGGGCAGATCAAACCAATCGGGTTTTCCAAGGGAAGTTGAAATATCAGCCATGAGCTGCAGAGGAAAGGTAAGGTTATAATCACGATGATAGTCATAAGGTCCCCAGTCGTTAATTCTGAGAAATGAATTAAGTTTTACGGTCTTGTATATCATCCGCAGATCCATTCCGTACCTTCGGATGGTGCGTTCATCGCTACCATTGGCCTGTGCATCACCGGTATACATGGTAGCAATTAACCCAAAATCGCTGTTTATTTTGGAAACTAACCGTGAGTGCACTTCCCATAAGTCTTTAGCAGGAGCAGCTCCCGGAAAGGCAAATGTTGTACGGCCATCAGGCAGGATACCTATGGCAGCATCCTGTGTGGTCGGCAAATGACGATATACAAAGCCTAAACTTACCGCGATTCCGGCATCCTCGGTCCTGTCGCTATCCCAGTTGTACATCCATGTGCCGGGTGTGGGGTCGTAAGTAAACAATATCTCACCGGCAGTCTGTTCCCTGTTGGCTCTAACCACAAACGGATCATCGAGTATATTTCTGGGCCTTCCCGGTGCAGGCACTCCATTCGGTATAGGGCCTTCTATAGGTTTTTGCCACAGGAAGTTTGGGGCAATCTGAAGATCTCCCAATGTATATGCAAAACCGGATAGCATATTATACTGATTGCCACTGCCGCTGTCTTTTAATCTCCAACCGGTAAAAGTCAGGGTCTGGTCTGTTCCGCCTTGTGCCACCAGTCCCATAACCGCCGACTGTGCATACCAGTTAAACCTTCCTCCGGTATAGGTTAATTTAATTTTTCCACCGAAATTATCTTCTGCTTTAATCTCATCCTTATACACAGTATAATTATCTTTTTCACCTCTTACTACCTGAAATTCTCTTCCCCGGAGTGGTTGTCCTGCCCACATACCTCCAACGTCAACACCTAACTTACCAAATTCTCTGTTCACATGCAGCGTTAATCGTCTGGTTCTAGGCTGTGGAATGGCAAAAGAACTTTCTGTCATTCCAAGTTGAGCCAGGTCTTCGTGAAAAATACCTGTTACACCAAAACCTCCCAGTTGTTTACTATATTTAAGCAAAAATGCAGGGTTTGCTCCCCACCATAGCTGCGGGCCAAATGCTAATTTTACATCACTAAACATTCTCTTACCTTCTATCTCAAAACCAAAAGGTGCAATACCGTTATAAATATCAATATTAGGTCCGTAGTTTGCTTCGGGGTACAGACCAAAGAAGTCACCTTCATAACCCCAATGATAGTGCCCTGTACGATAAAAGCCCTTGAGATCAAAAAGTTTATGATTCCATTCATAACTGGCTCTGTAAACCTGAACTCTGTTTAATGATTCTAACTTTACATTTCCATCATCGCTGTTCAGTTCCACAGACCTGCCCCTGTTCTCATAAAAGATCTGATCTATAGGATTTTGAGCAACATTACCTAACACATTTGCTTCTACATTAGCTCTGAAATTGGGCGCAGGATTGGCTTCAACGCCAATATAAAATGACTGCATCTGATCAAAACCCAGCTGGTTGGGATAAATACGACTACCCGGGATGGGCTCATCAGGAGTTGAGATCAGACTGCCTCCTGTATTGAAGGTTGTTAATTCTGCCCCCAGCCGGCTAAGACTGATTTTTTTAAGCTTCTCCCCTTCCAGCGAAGCTTTATCTCCTCTGGCCTGTAAATAAAACTCCAATATCTGAATCCCGTCAAAGTGTTGCTGAATAGTCAGCAACGAAGTGCCACCTGCATAAGGATTTAACTTATGAGCCTCTTTTAATGCGTAATATGAAGCTCTTGGATATAATGGATAAAAACCCATTACGTCAGTTGGACCTTTTGCACAAATCCCAAACCACTCTTCATTCATATTGTTTTCACCCGGCACATAATCAAATGCATATCCTCCATTCGCCCAGGAAGCATTGGCATCATGCACGTCAAGGTTTTTGGTTTGTCCATATTTCCACCAGCCATCACTGAACTGAAAAGTAAAGCCGCCAATTGAATTTCCTGCTTTGCCAAGTCCGGCAGCATTTTCATAGATCTCTTTCCAGTTGGCCACATTATAAATAGCCTGTTCTCTCTGTGCCTCCTCCATTGTGACTGCGTTAAAAGCATCAGATCCAAACTCGGTAAGTAAAACGGGTTTCCCGTATTCATTCTTTACCCTGTCAAAAAGATCGGTAAATGATATCCCCCGATAAACGTTTATTCCGAAAATATCTACATCCTTACATTCCTCTGCAATAATATCAAGGAACAATAAATCACCATTACAAAGCGATACCGGATGATTAGTATCAATAGACTTCATCGCTAATGCAGCCTCATTAAACAATTTGTACAGAGGACGGGCTCTCATGGTGGATTTCCTGTCCTCAACCGGAATATCTTCCGTTTCAGCCCCTTCCCAAAATAATCCGTAATTGTTTTCATTACCAAGCAAATACAATAAAAGTCCTGGCGTATCCTTGTATTCTTCCGCCAGTTCTTTTACTTCTTTTAACAGAAGTTCCTTAACCCGGGGATCTGAATACTCTGTGTTAACAACCCATGCCCCGTCCAAAGTAAGCCCGTAACGGCCGAAAGAATGATTGAGCATGGTATATATACCATAGGTTTCGTAAATATACTGTATCCACTTCTTTTGAATGCCGGTATATACACGAATGGTATTAACTCCCATATTCTTTAACAGGGACATTTCATAATCGAGCGCCTGCCTGATGAAATCATCAGATTGGTTCCATAAACTATACGAATAATTAGTTCCAACAGGGAAATAATCCCAGTTCATGCCGTTGACCATGAAGGCTTTTCCATCGGACAGGAGTGTAATGCCTTTTTCATTTTGTTCTATCACTACCTTGTTAGCCTGCGCCAAAAGAGAGACCGACAAACTGAAAAAGAGTAATAAAGAAGCAATATGTCTCATATTGGTATTTATTTGGTTATATATTAAAATAAGTTAAAGCAAAAAGATGAAAGTAAAAGTAAATAGATTTAGAATTAATATCCATATATACATTACATGTACAAGGATGAAAAATAATATTAAAAAAAGCAGAAAATATATATAATATACTTTACATCAGTCATTTAACGCAAACACAGATTACTTTGCATGTAGTGTTACAGATAAAATTGTATATACTAAATAAAGAGGGAGAAATAATATTATGTACAATATCAATGGTTGTAAAATGAAAGTTCATCTAAATACTTATTCAGCAGTAATACAATGATTCCAAAAACAAAATAATACTCTAATGCAATTTAAAAGAAATCTTTTACTGGCAGCAGCTATTATCATCACATCCTGCTCCACTGTAATAAAGTACAGTGCACTTCCTGAAGTTACAAAATGGGAAACAGAGATACAAAAGTTTGAAGCACTTGACCAGAGTGAGAGTTATCCTTACAACTCCGTTATTTTTGCCGGCAGCTCCAGTATTCGACTGTGGAAAAACCTACAGGAAGATATGGCTCCCTACCCTGTAATCCGAAGAGGATACGGAGGAGCCAGATTAAGCGATTTTTCGGTATATGCAGAAAGAATACTCTATCCTCATAAAGCATCTGCCATTGTTCTGTTTATTGCCAATGATATATCCGCAAAAGATAACGATAAGACGCCCCGTGAGGTACTGCGTCTTTTTAAAAATGTTGTAAAAACCATTCAAAATAAGTTCCCTGAAACACCTTTATTCTGGGTAAGTATTACACCGACAGCAAGCAGGTGGGCTGCCTGGCCTCAGATTAAAGAAGCTAACAGGCTTATCAGTGAATTTTGCACCAGAACCAGGAATCTGTATTTTATCGATACGGAGCAGCATTTTCTGGATCAAAACGGTCTGCCCAGAAATGAACTTTTTACCCACGATAAGCTACATCTAAATGATGAAGGATATAAAGTATGGACTGCAATAATCAAGACTGAACTGAACAGTATTCTGGAACTTTAAAATGTTTCTTAACCAGCAATCTGAAAAACCTGGCTATGCCACGGGTCATCCGAAGCATTTGCGAAGGATGAGCGTTTAATAGCTAAAATGTTTCTGAATCAGCAATATGTAAAACCTGGCTCCGCCAGCGTTGAACAGGAAAGTAATATCTTATAAAACTTTTTATTAAACCTTCTACAAAACCTGGCTACGCCACCTCTCATCTTAAGCAGTTGCGAAAGATAATCGTTATACAGAAAATATCCTCTGTCTTCAGCTCCAACCCCAACTATCCCCCCTTCACCCCCCAAAAAAAGCCACCCACTCCATTTTTCTTTTCTGTAAAAGCATTGTTATGTATTTTTACAATATGAAAAACAACTTAGTTTTACAGTTGCTGCTGGTATTTACTTTCTCCGTATCCGGGGCACAAGAACTAACCCAAACCCTCCGGGGGCGGGTTCTGGATTCCTATACCGAATTACCCCTTCCCTTCGCCACAGTAATTATTCCTGATACTGACCCGGTAATCGGAACTATGACAGATGTTAACGGAAATTTCCGTTTTGAAAAACTTCCTCTTGGCCGCCTGGGTGTAAGAGTAAGTATGATTGGATACAAACCGGCAGAGATACAGAACCTTCTCCTTACCTCAGGGAGGGAACTGGTGTTGGAAATAAAAATGGAAGAGCAGGTTTATGCATTTGAAGATATTGTGATCAAACCCAATATACGCAAGGATCAGGCTATAAATGAAATGGCCATGGTAAGCGCACGGTCCTTTACCATTGACGAAACGGAGCGTTACGCGGGAAGCCTGGGAGATCCCTCACGTATGGCTGCCAATTTTGCCGGGGTATCCTCGGTCTCAGACCAGCGTAATGATATTGTAATAAGAGGGAATTCCCCCCTGGGGCTACTTTGGAGACTGGAAGGAGTGGAAATACCCAATCCCAATCATTTTGGATCACTGGGATCAACAGGTGGCCCCGTAAGTATGATAAACAATAACCTGCTTGCCAACTCCGATTTTTATACCGGTGCCTTCCCCGCTGAATACGGGAATGCGCTGTCGGGCGCTTTCGACTTGAAACTGCGCAATGGTAACAATCAAAAGCACGAATTTATGGGGCAAGTGGGATTCAATGGCTTTGAATTCGGAGCGGAGGGTCCTTTCAATAAAAACAGTCATGCCTCCTTTCTGGCAAATTTCCGGTATAGCACCCTAGAAGCATTAAGCGCTTTGGGAATGAGCTTCGGTACGGGCGCAGCCATCCCTAAGTACAAGGACATTTCCTTCAAACTTAATTTCCCTCTTGAAAAAGGGAGGATATCTGTTTTTGGTCTCGGCGGTATTAATAATATTGCAATGCTCGACAGTAAAAATGATGATGCCCAATATGGCTTTTCCGGAACCGACCTTTATTACACCAACAGCATGGGGGTGGTTGGAATAAATCATGTTCACTATTTCAGTGATGATGCGCGCTTAACCAATACCCTGTCGGTATCAGGTATCGAAGGAACAGCAGATATCTACGACCTCGCGTACAGCCTGGATACCAAAAAGATCATTGAAAAACTCGGGGAAGTGAAATATACTGCTTCTTCAAAGTATTCACACCGGCTAAATTCCCGCAATTATTTAAATACAGGTATCATTTTCGATCATTTCAATGTTCACTATAATGGCAGGGAGTTTAATGCAAACAGGGAAAGCTATGTTTATTACCTGAATAATACCGGGAATATGAGTCTTGGTAAGTTTTTTACGGAATGGCAACACAGATTCACTAATGAGCTTTCCATTGTTTCAGGACTTCATACCTCATATCTATTTCTGAATGACAGCTATGCCCTGGAACCCCGGCTGGGAATGAAATGGGAATTCACTCCCGTACAATCGGTAAACCTTGGGGCAGGATTACACAGCCAGACCCAGATGAGAGCAGTTTACTTCGGTCAGCGGCTTATTGACAGCCTCGAAATGAAATATGAGCAAACCAACCGCGGACTTGATTTTACCCGCAGCTTACAGTTGGTTGCCGGATATAACCGTTTACTGGGAGAGGGACACCGTTTAAAACTGGAGGTATATTACCAGAAACTTTATAACATCCCTGTTTCGTGGAGAAGGCCTGAATTTTCCCTGATCAGTCAGGGTGGGGGATTTTCCTTTATGGCTCCCGATAACATGGAAAACACCGGAACAGGGGAAAACAAGGGGCTCGAGCTTACCATGGAGAAATTCCTGCATAAAGGCTTTTACTACCTTTTCACTGCTTCGGTATTTAATGCCGGGTATCGTGGTTATGACGGGAAATGGCGAAATTCAGCCTTTAACAACAATTTCGTCTTCAATGCCTTAACCGGTTATGAATGGAAAACGGGACGCAGGTCTCTGCTCTCCATTGATTTAAAAACAGTGTATGCGGGAGGTTACCGCTATCTTCCCATTGATGTGGAAAAATCAACCGAAACCAACAGCACGCACTATAAGTGGGATGAGGCTTATGAAAAGCGTTTCCCCGATTATTTCAGGCTGAACAGCCGTGTTACCTTTCGCCTGAACGGCAGGAAAGTTAACCAGGAATGGGCGCTTGACCTTCAGAATATGACCAACAGGCAGAATATCTTCACACAAAACTGGAATAGTACAAAGAAAGAAGTTAGCACCTCATACCAGATGGGCTTTATGCCGATGATGACGTATAGGATTTATTTTTGAGTTTATAGTACTTAACAACAGTTCGTTAAATTAAAATTAAACGCGAAGGCGCAAAGATGCAATGTTTTGTATATCAACAATATAAGTAGTTTACACCTGAACTCTTAAGATATTCATTATCAACGCAATATAAAAGTTTAACGAACTAATAACTTAACAAACTTTAATAATATGCAAAACTATAAATTACTCACAGCTCTGGTCTTCCTTATCGTAATTCTGGCAGCCATTGCAAGCTTAACCGGTATTTTAAGCAAATCCGGAGAAGGAGAATATTTTTTCACAAGCATTCATGAACAAGTCGTTCAGATATACGGCAAAGGATTGTATAGACATATGCCTTCCGATGTGGCCGTACAGGGTATTGCCCAGGATTATGTAACGCTTTTCATAGCAATTCCGCTTCTCATTCTTTCTTTCCTTGCTTACAGAAATGATAATCCTAAAGCCAGGTTTTTGCTGGCAGGCACATTGGGTTACTTACTGGTAACATATCTTTTTTACCTCACGATGGGAGCCTATAATCCATTATTTCTGGTTTATGCCGCTTTGCTGGGATTAATATTTTTCTCATTGCTGAAGATTTTAATGTCAATTGATTTATCAACCCTGAAAACAAATATTAGTCCGGCATTTCCGCATAAATGGGTGGGCATTTTTCTGATGATCAATGCCATCCTAATAGCTCTAATGTGGCTCGGGATTGTTGTCCCTCCTCTGCTTGATGGAACTATTTACCCTGCTGAACTTTTTCACTTTACAACTCTTATCGTCCAGGGGCTTGATATTGGATTATTGCTTCCACTCAGCTTTGTTTCAGGCTTGCTGATGTATAACAAGACACCTTTGGGACTAATGGCGGGAACCGTTTATGTGGTATTCCTCTCCATACTTATGACGGCACTTTCAGCAAAAATAATTGCCATGGCTATGATTGGTGTTAATGTTATCCCTGCGATCTTTATTATCCCGTTAATCAATATAATAACTATTTACGCGGCATTTAAGTCTGTTAAAAATATCGCTTTTAAACCGGGTCTTTGAATGCAGACTAATAAAATGGAATAAGCTATATCAAACAGGAGAGGTACCTTGGTACTAATCCTTATTGAGTTTATTTGTGTAATATTCTGGTTGACAAATAATACAGATAATGTGGAAAGTTAAGAAAGTTAAAGCATCGATAATTGCACCAATACGAATAATGAATTTTAAAGAAAATAAACAGGGAAGGAAGTTAACTTATCTTAATACCTGTTGGATAGGGGGAATGTTTTCTTTAGTTATCACTATCATTGTTGTTACATCAGCTTCAATATTTTACCCAACAAAGAACATTGATAGTCAGGCTTCATTAGATGAATTCACTGCTTTTCTTGATCGGCGCATTCCTGCCCTGATGAAAGATTATAACATCCCCGGGGTTAGCGTTGCCATAGTTTCAGAGGGAGAGACAAAGTGGTTAAATGCCTGGGGTTATGCCAGGCTTGATGAAGGAAGAAAGATGACTACAGGTACCCGGTGCCGTGTAGAGTCAATATCAAAGTCTGTCACAGCATGGGGAGTAATGAAATTGGTTAAGCAGGGTATGATTGAATTGGATAGTCCGGTAAAACAATACCTGCAACACTGGGAATTCCCTGAATCAAAAATTTCTCCGGAAAATATAACTATCAGACAACTACTTAGCCATCGTTCCGGTTTACCTTTGGGTAATATTTCCTCACGTTACTCACCGGAAAGAGATATACCCTCACTACAGGAAACGCTATCCGGAGAAGCTGTTCTCCGTGAAGAACCAGGATCATCATTTTTTTATTCCAATACAGGATTTAATCTGCTTGAGTTGATGATAGAAGAAGTTACAGGTCGTAGTTTTTCCGAATACATGAAAGAGGAGATTTTAATTCCTCTTGGAATGCATAATTCCGGTTTTAACCCGGATAAAGTTATGTTTTCTGAAATTCCTTATGGTTATAGCTTAAAAGGAGAGGCTGTTCCCGTATATTTATACCCGGGAAAAGCTTCAGGAGGAATGTTTTCCACTGCAAAGGATATAGCAGTATTTATTGCTGCCGGAATGATGACCACCCCTAACCAAAAAGAACATAAAGCGCTTGACTTGAAGAGTATTACTAAGCTTTACTCTCCTGAAACCGAAAAACCCGGAATTTATAGTCTCGCTTTCGATGCATATGGGTTAGGGCACTTCATAGAGATACTTCCAAATGGTAAAAAAGCTATTTCACACGGAGGGCAGGGTTACGGATGGATGTCCCATTTTCATTCGGTACCGGAAACAGGCGATGGAATTGTTATTCTAACGAACTCTCAGCGAAGCTGGCCTTTTTTTGCCAATATTTTAAATGACTGGACGGCATGGACAGGACTGCCTTCAGTGGGTATGGGGAAGATTATTTTTGGGGCAAAAGTAATGTGGGCACTTATTGGTTGTATTCTGTTTTTTTCAATCTGGAAATTCTGGCGTATTATAGCAGGAATTATATCGGGCAGGCAAAACTTTGATCCGCTGGCGAAAGAAACACGGTCAATACGACTGTTACAAGTTAGTGCAAGCATTGTGATAATTGCAGGTCTGATATGGGCCATAAGTCAGGATTATTTATTCATATCATCAGTATTTCCGATAGTTTCGGGCTGGCTTGGATATTCCTTGTTAATCCTTGCTCTGGTTTTGTGGTTATCAGGATTATATCACTGCAATGAAAATAAAACTAAGTAATGTCAACTCAACATTTACCAGTAAATAATAATTCAAGTATTCACATTAAATAAATTAAAAAATGGAACGTAATTATCAGATTAAACCAATCGGTGTTATTCATGTTAAAAATGATGAGTATTCTATTCTGGTTGATAACCCTTTTATGTCTGCACTTACAAATATTGAAGGTTTTTAGTAGAACATTCATCTGAATGGGAATTTGATACATGTATTGATAAACGAGCATCTGATCTCACAATTCAAAAGTATCACGGCAACTCATTTCAAAATACTGTGCTGAAATCTTTGCTTCAAAAGAACGGGATTAATGAATTAGTGTTTTGTGGATTATCTTCTCATGGTTGTGTAAAATATTCTTGTTTAGGTGGATTGGAAAATGGATTTGCATGCTATTTATTAAGGGATGCTCATACCTGCTGGAATAAAGATGCAAAAGATAAGATAGAGCAAACAGAAAAAGAGCTTATTGATTCTGGTGCGAAAATAATAGCTATTAATGATATATAACCTTTGATTGAGAATCTCCAGGTCAATGGGGAATTCTGAACTCCGGGTCCGGTCTGTTCAGATAAGAAGACTAAAATCATCCCGGTTTATAATTAGAAACTCTTTTAAACTGTAAATATATGTTATATGCCTATCTGAATATTGGTTACCTTTGTAATATTCAGTAATATATCTATGATATCTGATCTTTTAAACCGAATAACCGAAGATATAAAAAATTTACTGGCCATTCCCTGCATAGATACGGAATATATAGTATACTGGTGCAGGGAACTGAAGTTAAATACTTACAACCTGATTGATCATGATTGACACACCCGAAGAAATATTACAGAAACAAAGAGAAATTCTACTTGCTAAAACTGCCACCGAACGGTTCACGATCGGAATGGAAACCATTCGCTTTGGGCGTCAGATTATTGAAGACAGTATCAGGCAGAAACATCCGGATATTTCTGAATCAGAGCTAAAGGTGGCTGTTTTCAGGCGGTGTTACGAAAATTCTTTTCCCCCGGAAGAGCTTGACCTGATTTTACGATCAATGAGAAGATATTACAGCATTAAGAGCGGGAAATAAAACAAGTTGATAACTTTAAATTTACAATATTCACGGCAATAAAAAGCATTGAACACAATGATTTCACCCAACCAACTTCTGCCCCTAAGCATTAACTATCTAAAAACATTAACCGTAAAATATCCCGACAGATCTGTCGGGAGTGAAGGAAACCTCGAAGCCACCCGCTTCTTCAGGGATAAACTCACCAGTTTTGACTGGAAAGCAGAAATCCAGGAATTTGATGCGATCGATTGGAAAGACGGAGGTGCAACCCTCAACGTAGACGGTACAATTTTTAATGTCCAGGTAAGCCCTTATTCAACAGCATGTTCAGTGACAGCCCCATTGACGGGTGTAAGCAATATGAATGAACTTGAAACAGGCAACCTCAGGGACAAGATAATTTTCCTTCACGGGGAGATTGCCGAAGAACAACTCATGCCTAAAAATTTTGTGTTTTACAATCCTGAAAGTCATCAAAAAATAATTTCCCTGCTGGAAAACAGTGGAGCAAAGGCACTTATTTGCGCAACTGGCAGAAATGCAGCTCTTGCCGGTGGCGTTTATCCGTTTCCCCTGATAGAAGACGGAGATTTTAACATCCCGTCGGTATATATGACTGAAGAAGAAGGGCAAAGTTTGTTAAAATATATGGGGCAGGAAGCAATACTGCATTCCGTCTCAGAGAGAATTCCTTCTGCCGGGTACAATGTAAGCGGAAAAAAAGGAAAGGATGGAGCGGAAAGGATAGTTGTCACCGCGCATATTGATTCTAAAAAGGGTTCACCCGGTGCGATAGACAATGCAACAGGTGTTGTTATTTTACTACTGCTGGCGGAAATGTTAACAGATTATTCAGGAGGTAAACAAATCGAACTCGTTGCATTTAACGGTGAGGATTACTTCTCGGTCCCGGGACAAATGGCTTATATAAAGGCGAACCATAATCAGTTCAGCAATATTCTACTCAATATCAACATCGATGGTGCCGGCTATAAAGAGGAAGGAAGCTTCTTCTCATATTTTGATCTTCCTGATGAAATCCGGACTAAATGCAATGATACTTTGAAAAAACATCCGGAATTACTTGAGGGCCCGCAATGGCCACAGGGCGATCACAGTATTTTCATTCAGTCCGGCATACCTGCCATTGCTGTTTCATCCCAATGGTTTATAGAAAACATAGACAGTCAGGATATCACTCATACTCCCAAGGACAATATTGATATTGTTGACTGTTCGAAACTTGTTGACATAGCGTTTGTATTGAATGAATTGATCAGGAATGTATAAATACAAATCATTTAAATTTATTTACTATGATACTTTCAACCACACACACCATTCCCAACAGGGAAATAACTGAAAACCTCGGAATAGCAAGAGGAAGCACAGTAAGAACCAGAAATATCGGCCGTGATATAATTGCCAGCCTAAAAAATATTGTCGGTGGAGAAATTGAAGAATACACCAAATTGCAGGCCGATGCAAGAGAGCAGGCCATGCAAAGAATGATTGATGATGCAAAAAAGTTAAATGCCGATGCTATTGTCGGGATCAATATTGCAACTGCAATGGTCGCTAAAGGCGCCGCGGAAATACTGGTATTCGGAACAGCTGTAAAACTTAAATAGAATGGAAGTGATAAAGTATGCGGTTGGAATTCAGATTCTGGTAACAGTAATTTGTCTGGGAATAATTATTGTGTTGATTATTAAAAGAATAAAAACAAGAAGTAAAGAGGATTTTGAGAAGAGAGACAATTGAATTCTAGAATTTCATAACTTCGTAAGCAAAGAAAAGAGACTGATTAAATCAGCTCTTTACCTTGTTGTCTGAACTATTATAATTCATAACTTATGAAACCCCCATGCACTATCGTACACAACAAGGACATGAACAATCATGGGGGTTCCGTCATCCCACTAAAATAAATTATTATATGATGAAAAATATAAACAAATCAACCCTCTTCCTCGCACTCACCTTTGTGATCAGTTTTTCCCTGGCGGGAATTTTCCGGCTCACCGGGCTGGAATATAAATCAACAGCCGGGATGATTATGGCAACTATGTATATGTTCATCCCTGCCCTGTCTGCCTTTATTGTTGAACGTCTGATACATAAAGAAAAAATTACCCGGAATCTGTTTATCTCCTTCAGGATCAATAAATGGTTTGTCATTGCCTGGCTGGTCACACCTGTCATTAGTTTCGCTGCCTTTGGCATCAGCCTCCTGTTCCCCGATGTAAATTATTCACCAGGAATGGAAGGGATGTTCGACCGGTTTGCAGTAACTATGACACCCGAACAAATGGATCAGATGAAAGCATCAATAGAAAAAATGCCCTTTCATCCTGTATGGATAAGAATGAATCCACTCTGAAAAGTAATTAAACCCAAGATATTTTAAATGATATGAACTCTCAGGAACAACAACCTTTACCTGAAAAACAGGAAAAGCTTACCTTAAATATGGATACTATCAGGGAATTGTGGTCCAGAACATATAACCGGGAGGGGAAACCCGATTGGTCGCATATTTTTAAGTATTATCACAAGGATATAATTTTTCAGGACACCATTCAGCGTATTGAGGGAATCGACAACTTTATTGCCATGTGCAACCGTCTTACCAAACGTACAAAACAGCTGAAGATGGAAATCCTGGCCATCGCCCGGAACGATAACGTAATAATGTTCGATTGGGTTATGACCATGATGTTTAAAAAATACCCAAATACCCCAATATATGGCTCAACAAAATTGGTGCTAAGTGAAGATAATTTGATAAAGGAACAACGGGATTACTATGATTTATGGGGCGATATATTCAATAATATACCCCGTTTTGGCAAGATGTACCGCAGGTTCCTGATTAAAAAATTTGGTTAACAGCTTTTTATGAGAAAAAAAACCAGGCAATACTTCCGCGAATACAAATGGTCCAACATATTTGCCATGATAAGGAACAACAGGCGGGACCCTAAAATATGCACGGAAGACTTTATAAACAAAAATGTAATTATAACCGGCGCCACATCAGGTATAGGCTACTATACTGCACGTAAGTTTGCAGCACATGGAGCGAACCTTTTATGCGTAAACAGGAATGCAGAAAAGTCTGAAACCCTTTGCCGTGAAATAAAAAATGAATTTAATGTAGGCTGCGATTATAAAATTGCCGACCTAAGCCATTTAGAGGATATTTTTCGGATAGCCAATGAGCTGTCGCAGCTGGCAGCACCCATTGATGTGCTGATTCATAATGCGGGTGTTTATCTCACTAAACGGGAACTTACCTCAGACAGACTTGAAAAGGTATTTGTGGTTCACTACCTTTCATCGTTCATTATGAATTACCTTTTAATGGATAAGCTCAAAGCTCAGGAAAAGGCAAGAATTATTATGGTTGGTTCCGAAGGACATCGGTTTGCCGTTTGGGGATTAAGGCTTGACGATTTAAACTGGGAAAAACGAAAATATTCAGGACTAAAAAGCTATGGATCGGCCAAAACGGCCCAGTTACTATCGATGATTGTATTCGACGAACATTTCAAAAACACTGGAGTTGCCATAAATACAATGCACCCCGGGGCAGTGAAAACGGAAACCGGGCAGGAAAACGGGCCGTTTTACCGCTGGTTTAAGAGAAATGTCTTTGATAAAATATTAAAATCCCCTGACATTTCAGCCGAGGCTCTATACTACCTTGGCGTGTCAAAAGAGTTGGATGGTATAAGCGGAAAATTTTTTAACTTAACCGCCGAAGAGGAACCAGCACCGCCTGCTTCAGACAGAGAGGTTGCCTTCGAACTATGGGATGAAACGCTGAAAATTACAGGAATAAAGAAATAATGAAAACTTTTTATTGGGGTTCTGCCACGAATTTAATGGAAGAACCATTTATTATTAATTGCAATACAAAAAAAATATGCCTGAGAATATATACGATACCATTATTGTTGGCGGAGGAATTGCAGGGTTAACTGCCACTGCCTGCCTGGCACGTGAGGGGCAAAATGTACTTTTACTGGAAAAGAACAGTGAACCGGGTGGACTGGTTAATTCTTTCTCCCGCAATGGCTTTCATTTCGATGCAGGGGTCAGGGCACTGGAAGACGCAGGGATTATACTACCGATGCTTAAGGATCTGAAAATCGAACTCGAAGTAGTGAAAAGCCCTGTTTCGCTGGGTATTGAAAATGAGATACTTCATATCGAAAATATTGACAGCTTATCTAAGTATCGGGATTTACTTAAAAAATTCTACCCCGAAAGTGGTGAAGAAATTGATGAAGTGCTGAGAATGATCCGCAGGATTATGAAGCATATGGATGTGCTTTATGGTATAGAAAATCCGCTTTTCAAGGATTTAAAGCGCGACACATCCTTCATCTTCAAAAAACTTCTTCCCTGGCTACCGCGCTTCCTGTTTACAGTAGGTAGAATTAACCGAATGCAGATTCCCGTGGAGGATTACCTTAAATCCATCATTAAAAATCCTTCACTCAGAGATATTATCTCCCAACATTTTTTCAAGAATACACCCACATTTTTTGCATTAAGCTACTTCTCCCTTTATCTCGATTATTTCTACCCAAAGGGAGGCGTGGGTAAACTATCGGATGCCCTGAAGGATAAAATTATAAGATCAGGAGGTGAGATTAAAACCGGAATTACTGTAACCCGGATAAACCCTGCTGAAAAGGCTGTGACAGACGAAAAAGATAACAGCTATTTATATAAACACCTGATCTGGGCAGCCGATCTTAAAACGCTTTACAGAATAGCCGAAACAGAAAACTTATCATCAGACAGTAAAGCCCGTTTCAATGCTAAAAAGTCCCTGATGCTTCGAAATAAAGGCGGGGAGTCTGTGTTCACCCTATTTCTTCAGGTTGATGAACCCCCTGAAAGTTTTGGAAAGATTGCAAACGGGCACTTTTTCTATACCCCGTCACGTCAGGGCTTAGGCGAAACACACCGTAAGGAACAAAGTGATCTGTTAAGTAATTTTGCCAATATCAGCAAGCAACAAGTTCTTGATTGGCTCGATAAATTCACATCACTGAACACGTATGAAATTTCAATTCCCGCGCTTAAGGATAAAGAACTGGCACCTCCCGGTAAAACCGGCATGATTATCAGTCTCCTTACTGAATATGATCTTTTCAAAAAGTTACAGGAAGCAGGATGGCTGGAAGAATTTACTAATGAATTCGAGAATCGTATTTTAAAAGTACTCTCAGAGTCGGTATTTCCCATGCTGAAAGATAAGGTTACAAACCGCTTTTCCTTCTCTCCCCTGAGTATTCATAACAGAATAGCCAGTTCTGAAGGGGCAATTGTAGGATGGGCGTTTCAGAAGGAAATGCCGGTGATAAATAAGATTCAGATTGCCGACCGTTCGGTAATAACACCATTACCCTCTGTATATCAGGCTGGACAATGGGCATACAGCCCTGCCGGTGTTCCAATGTCAATACTAACCGGAAAACTGGCTGCAAACAGAATTTTAAAATCAACATAAACCGATAATCTTCTGTTAAATGCAATATGATTCAATAGTCGTTGGGGGAGGCATTGCAGGATTAACCGCTGCTGCCTACATCGCCAAAGCGGGGAGGTCGGTTGCGCTATTCGAAAAACAACAAAAGACAGGGGGCCTAGTCCAAACCTTTCATCGAAACAATGTGTATTTCGATTCAGGTTTACGATCCATTGAAAACTCAGGTATTGTATTTCCCATGCTGAAACAACTGGGTATTGAAATTGATTTCCAAAAGGTTACTGTTTCTGTAGGGATAGAAGACCGGGTTATCAAAGTGATTAACAAGAATAGTATTGCCGATTATGAAGCTTTTCTAAAATTCTTTTTTCCTGAGAGTGCCAGTGACATCCAGGATATAATCAGGAAGATTAAAAAAATAATGGCCTACATGGATGTCCTTTATGGCATCGATAATCCTTCTTTAATGGATTTTGCAAAGAACAAAAAATACTTGTTCAACGAGTTGCTTCCCTGGCTGTTCCGCTTCCTGTTAACCATGCGAAAGATAAATAAGCTTTACGAACCTGTTGAGGATTACCTGAAAAGGCTTACTGATAATCAGTCTCTGATAGATATTATTGCCCAGCATTTCTTTAAAAACACACCAACCTCTTTCGCCTTAAGCTATTTCAGCCTTTATCTCGACTACCACTATCCAAAGGGAGGAACTGCAACTATTATCGACAGAGTGACAGACTATATTATCGAAAAAGGAGGGGTAATCCATACAGGAGTGTCTGTTACCGGTTTAAATCCTGAACAAAAATATGTTGTTGACAGCAAGGGAAATCTCACCGGATACTCTAATCTGATTTGGGCCTGCGATCTTAAGCAGTTATATGATGTTATACCTGTCGGAGAGCTAAAAGGCAAGCATTTAATTGAAATGATTGAGCACAAAAGAAATGAGTTAAAGCCTTTGAAGGGAGGCGATTCTGTATTTACACTTTATCTGACGGTGAACGTGAATACAGATTATTTTACGGAGATATGCACAGGACATTTCTTCTATACCCCCGATAAAAGGGGATTGTCAACCGTGTCGAAGAGTGATATTGAAGATTTTCTGGCTTCAAAAGAAATCCAGCCGGATAATATGGAATTAAAAAACAGGGTTAAGCGTTATCTCAAGGATTATTTCAAAATGAATACTTTTGAGATTGCGATTCCGGTTTTACGCGATCCCGATCTGGCTCCCGAAGGAAAAGTTGGCCTTGAAGTAAGTTTATTCCTTGATTACGAATTGGATAGAAGGATTGAAGAATTTGGCTGGGATAAAGAAATGAAGGATTATATGGAGCGCATAACCATCGATATTTTGAGCGAAACTATTTTCCCCGGGATAAAGGATAAGGTGGCCGACCGCTTCTCATCCTCGCCGTTAACTATTGAGAAGCTAACCCGCAACACCCACGGAGCCATTACCGGCTGGGCATTTACCAATCCATTTGTGCCGGCAGTAAATCAGATGCTTAAAGTGAATGACTCCGTAAAAACTATTTTGCCATCAGTATTTCAGGCCGGCCAGTGGACCTATAGCCCCTCCGGCTTTCCAATGTCAATAGTTACAGGTAAACTCGCAGCAGACAAGGTTATTAAAAGCCTGTAAGGGAAAAAAATCAATTATAAGAACAGAATAACCAGAATTCCCCGTTAAACATTTTCTTTCAGGATTAAAATGACCAGAATAGAGGTATAAGTATGATACTCAAAGCCATCACGACCAGGTTGAGTGGCAACCCGATCCTGAGGAAATCCCTGAATTTATATTCACCCAGCCCCTGTACCAGAAGATTGGTTTGATAGCCAATAGGGGTGGCGAAACTGGCTGAGGCAGCAAAACAAATGGCAATAAAAAAGGGATGCGGATTTACTTCCATTAACCGGGCAGCCGACAGGGCAATGGGAAACATTAAGGCGACAGCTGCATTATTTGTAATCATTTCAGTAAAGATGGTAGTCATTATGTAAACAACAGCCATCACTGTTACCGGGCCAATATCCTTTGCCATGCCAATAAAAAACATGGCGATGCCATCTGCCAGCCCTGAGTTCTGTACTCCTTTACTAATACCAAAAGCACAAGCAATGGTTATCAGTATATCCCAGTTGACAACCCCTGTATAATTCTTTGCGTTTATGATCTTTGTCCAGAACATTAAAGTAGCTACCACGGCCGCCATAAAGAACATGTCAAACTTATTGCCGTTCAATGCAGGTATTTTATCGCTGAAAGTAGCACCAAGGATCATCATTATTGTAAGTCCGAGTGCAAACCACATTCTTCGTTTACTCTGCGGAACCTCTATTTCCCCTTTATCCGATAACAAATAGAAATCCTTGCCCCCCTGCCACCTGTCAATAAACTTGGAGGTGGCAATGACTACCAGGCAATCCCCTGACCTGATCTCAACATCTCCCGTGTGGGTAGTGATCTTTTCACCGTTTCTGTTGATGGCCGCAACCACTCCCCTGTAATGCTGAAAAAAATTGAAATCTTTCAGTTTTTGTCCCATAAGGGGAGATGATTCCGAAACAACCACTTCAATCTTCATCAGCTTGCGACTGCGGAACCAACCATCGATGTGTTCATACTCCTCAATATCAATACCAGGCATCGAAATGAGTTGTTCAATAACATTTTCCCGGCCAAGAATTACCAGCTTATCAAAAGCTTTCAATTCCGTTTCTCTTGATGTAGAATCAATTGACTCATTTTCCCTCTCTACAACAGTTACAAAAATATCGCGGTGTTGGGGAAAATGGCCGTTCACAATTTTTTTCCCGATATAAGGGCTTTTGGCAGGTATGATAACATTGTAATAGTAGTCTTTCTGTTCAGCGACGTAATCATTCTTACTCTTTCTCTTTCCCGGCAACAGAAAAGGACTTAAAAACGCGATATAGGCTGTTCCCGCCAAAGCAATGAAAATTCCGGCTTTGCCTAGTTCAAACATGGATAACCCCTTATAACCATTCTCTAACATAAGACCATGGACTACCAGATTTGTTGAAGTGCCAATCAGTGTACACATACCACCCAGTATGGTTGCATAAGATAAGGGTATTAGAAATTTCGAGGGAGGTAACCGTAAATTTTCAGCCCATTTCTTAATTACCGGGGCAAAGATTATGACCACAGGAGTATTGTTCAGTGCTGACGAAAGCACAGATATCGGCATCATCATTTTTAAAAGTAAAACAGGGAGTATTCCTTTTTTCTTCGGCAAGAGGTGTCTGATAATATAATTGAGTGCCCCGGTCTGCCGAACTCCTTCAGAAACAAAAAACAGGATAAATACCGTGAGCATTCCTTTATTGGAAAACCCGGCAATCATATCATCAACCGAAATAATTCCGGAAACCATCATTACGGTCATGATGGTGAATAAGATAATTCCCGGTCTTAATTTTTCCGTGACCAGCAGATAAAACATCACTGCCAGCATGAACAAAACAAACACACCTGAAAATCCCATACAAATCAGTTTGGTTCAGCCTACCCCCTTTAAAGACTGTCAAGTTCCCAATAAAAACGTAAATATATGAATACTTTTTTAGTATTTAAATATCCAGCACCTCCCTCAACAGCCCGTACCCCGACCGGCTTACCGGAATCTTCTGGCCGCCTTTCAGAACAACCAGCCATACATTCTTCTCATACGGTTCCAGCCTGCTTATCTGGTCGGTCCTTACTATATATGACCTGTGCACTCTTACAAACTCATCCTTGCCCAGGTGATCCTCATAATATTTCATGGTCTTTTGTTTCAGGTACTTTCCTGATGGGGTGTATATCATAACATAATCATCCTGGGCTTCGATATACAGGATCTGGTCAGCCGGAATAACCTTTATCTCATTTCTCGTTTTAACCACCACACGGGAAAGAATTTCCCCTGTTTTATCAATATGTTCCCTCAAGCCGGTATAAGCGGTTTTCTTCTTCACTCGCAACCTTTCGAAAGCCTTATTCACTGCCTCCCGTAACCTTTCTTCCGGAAAGGGTTTAAGCAGGTAATCCACCGCATTGAGCTCAAAAGCCTTTATGGCGTATTGATCGTATGCGGTGGTGAATATGATCTCCGGAGGCTCATCAAGAAGTTCAAGCATCTCGAAACCGTTAAGCTTCGGCATCTGGACATCAAGAAAGACCAGGTCGGGTTTATGGTCCTGAATGCCTTTCAACCCCGAGAAACCATCTGCATACTCCCCGGCAATTTCCAGGCCGGTAATCCCTGCCAGGTATTGCTTCAGAAGCATTCTGGCAGGCTCCTCATCTTCTATGATCAGTATTTTATGGTTCATGATATTGGGAAAAATAGATTAATAGTGAATGATCCGTCCTCCTTCCTGAAATGCATGAGGTCCTCCCTTCCATATATCAGCCTGAGCCTTTCCCTGATATTTTTCAACCCTATGCCGGCACCACGCCTCCCGGGACTATCCTGATCGAAGTTATTCGTGATCCGGATACCCAGCATCCCCTTCTCAATCCTGCATTTCATATCAATAGTAACAGGTTCCGTGCTTTCGTAAACTCCATGCTTCACCGCATTTTCAAATAAAGGCTGAAGGATCATGTTGGGAACAAACCATGTTTCGGAAGGCTTATCGCAATCTATGAAGAACTGCAGTTTCTCACCGAAACGAACTTTCTCTATATCAAGATACCTGCGTATATTCTCCATTTCATCCTTCAGGGGATTTTTATCTTTCTCCGTATACTTTAACGAGTAACGAAGAAAATCCGACAGCTTGATGATCATCTCACTTGCCCCTGCCGGATCATGAAGGGTCAGGGAACTTACCGAATTCAGCGAATTAAAGAGAAAGTGAGGATTAATCTGCGACTTTAACAGATTCAATTCAGCTTCCTTCACCAGGGCTTTGAGCCCGGCTTCATTCTGTATTCTTTCCTTCAGGTTCCGTGAATACACGATGAGGTAATATACCATCAGCATGACAATGAACAACAGTATTCCCGAAATGATACGGTATGGAACTGACAGCAGCAACGATTGCATGAATGCCTCATCGTCTGAAAAAATAGTCTTCATAATGAAGAACCCTGCTGACATCCACACCACGATGACCAGGATACCCAGGGCCAGTAAATTCAGCACTACGAAAAAAATGTTTTTATTACTCAGAGGGATGTACCTTACCGGGTACCAGACGACCAGCGCTATAAGAAAAAACAGGGTGTTAAAGACAATACTGTCGGTAACTGCATGCAACGCTTCCAGACGGATATAAAAAACAAGAATACCTGCCTGGATCCCTGAAACGAGCATCCAGGCAAGTAAATACATCAGAAGGTTTATCCGGTTCCTGAGAATAGGGTTCATAAGCTAATTATCGTAACTTGATAGTTCTCCTCCCCCAAAGATAGCTATTCCTTTAAAAACCAGAGTTCTTGAAGGGTCATAAACTTCATCCCCCGTTATATTCCTTTTATCGGAGAATCCGCCAAACACCCCTGCTACTTCCACTTTGACATCCCAACCCGGGGGAACGATGAATTTCGATCCTCCGAACACCATGACCACTTCGATAACATTTTTCCCCGGTGCCAGCTTTGATTGAAGCATATTGTATTTTCCCCCGCCGAAAACATTAATAACCTCCCCTCCTCTGAAATTTTCGCTGGTAATGATACGGTCATGCCCGCCGAAAACATTCACATCCTCAATGACATCACCGTTCGTGCTGCTTGCCGAGATCCCAAATCCGCGTCCACGGCCAAAAGCAGCTTTAAAGAGTATTACAAGGCCGAAAAATATCAGCAATACAGGCCAGAAGAGTTTAAGTGTACTTACCGGCAATACGGTAAATCTGGGTAACAGGAAAAAGCCCCCTATGAGTATGAGGATCAACCCTGTAAGGCGACCGTCACGCCTGCTGGCAAAGATCAGTCCCAATGCTATTAAAAGAGCCTGCCAGGTAAAGAGAATATCCCTCACACGATAAGGGAACATTTCGAACTGTTCACCAATGATTAGCAGTCCTGCCACAATAAGGACAAGGCCCAGGATACCCACTCTGTTTTTCCTTATCTCGTGTCTTTTTTCATGTCTCTTTTCATGAGATTTTTCGTGAAATTCTTCATTTAATTTTTCCATTTTTTTATCCTCCGGATTTTTAAAATTTATATTATGGAACAAAAATAAAGAGGAATAACTTGCGGGGAAACAAAAATTCGGTAAGCAGGGGGTTTTTACCGGTGAATGGAGGGGATCACGGGATCACGGGATCGAGTGTGGGGAAATGTGTATTTCTGCCTGTTGATATTTGACGGGTGATGGAAAATGTGAGAGATGATGTGAGTAATTGAGTAATCGAGTATTTGAGTAATTGAGTAATCGAGTATTTGAGTAATCGAGTATTTGAGTAATTGAGTAATCGAGTATTTGAGTAATCGAGTATTTGAGTAATCGAGTAATCGAGTATTTGAGTAATTGAGTAATCGAGTATTTTTAATTGAGCGGATTAGTGGATCAGTGGTTAAGTATATGTATATGTGCAAATTACCCCGCATCGCTTTCGCGTAGCTTCAGCGTAGCAAAGGAGGGGTGTAAATATAATAGCCAGGGAATCCCGTGATCCCGTGATCCCGTGATAGCGTGATCCCTCTTTAACCTGTACCGATCAGTATGATGTTATTTGCGTATTATCAGGGATTGGGCCGGTTTTGTTTTATCTTATACCCTGCTGTATGAAACCTTATATCAGGATAAATCACATCCGGGCATCTCACTATCAATGCCCCGTGGTTTTCCCAGTAGGATCTAACAGTATACCCATGCATCTCACCGTCATCAGCACCACGCACCGTAATGTCATCAGGGTTTACAACAATTTTTAAGCCTGCTGATTCATTAAGCATATCCATACCGCGGCTGCTGCCACCCACGATGAGAGGCTTGGTATATATGTAAATTTATAACAACAATTTTAAATTTAAAATGTTATACTAAAAAGCATTGATTATGAAAACAATAATTTTAATTTCAATTTTTGCCTTTATTCTTGGGAATAGTTATTCCCAGACAGGTAATCAGAACCAAATCAGTACTGCTGAGTTTAAGGTTCTTGGAGAGTGTGGGATGTGTAAAGCCCGTATTGAGAAAGCAGCCAAAACCGATGGAGTAGCCTCGGCCGTTTGGAATAAGGATTCAAAAATTCTAAAAGTGGAATACCTTCCTTCAAAAATTAAGGTTGAAACCATCCACAGGAATATTGCTAAAGCTGGACACGATACCGAAAAAGAGAAAGCTGATGATTCAGTTTATAATACACTTCCCGCCTGCTGCAAATATGAAAGAAACTTGAATCATCAGGGACATAAACATTAAATTTTTTTGTTTAAATCCTGAATTATGCTCAATAAGCTGATAAAATTCTTCCTTGAAAACAAGCTCGTCACAGTGCTTCTGTTTTCATTATTTGTAGGTTGGGGGATTGTAACGGCTCCCTTTAATTGGCATATTGACTTTTTACCAAGAGATCCTGTTCCGGTTGATGCCATTCCCGATATTGGCGAAAACCAGCAGATTGTTTTCACGGAATGGATGGGCAGAAGTCCACAGGATGTTGAAGACCAGATTACCTATCCGCTTACAACTTCACTGCTCGGATTGCCGGGAGTAAAATCAGTTCGCAGCACTTCAATGTTCGGGCTTTCCTTTATCGCTATAATTTTCGATGAAAATATAGAGTATTATTGGAGCAGGACAAGGGTTTTAGAGAAGCTCAATTCTCTTTCTGCTGACTTACTGCCCAATGGTGTTTCACCCACTTTAGGCCCTGACGCTACCGCATTGGGTCAGGTCTTTTGGTTCACTTTAGAAGGCAGGGATGAAAAAGGAAACCCGGCCGGTGGCTGGGACCCGCACGAATTAAGGACTATTCAGGATTATTATGTGCGTTATGCTCTCACCTCGGCAGAAGGGGTTTCAGAGGTGGCATCTATTGGCGGCTTCGTCAGGGAATATCAGGTTGACCTTGACCCTGCGGCAATGAAAGCGCACAATGTAAGCATGATGATGGTAATGGAAGCCATCAGGCAAAGCAATCTTGACATAGGGGCAAACACTGTGGAACTGAACCTTGTCGAGTATTATGTGCGGGGATTGGGTTACGTTAAAACCACTCTTGATATTGAACAGGCAGTTGTTAAAGTAACTGATAACATCCCTTTGCGGATACGTGACATTGCAAAAGTGAACATTGGCCCTGCACTACGTGGCCATAGTGGTTTTTTGGACAAAGGGGGAGCAGAAGCTGTTGGCGGGGTGGTGATTGCCCGATATGGGGACAATCCCCTGAAAACCATTCAGAATGTTAAGGACAAAATCAAAGAAATAAACCCGGGATTGCCCTCTAAATCGCTTCCTGATGGTACTGTATCAAAAGTAACCATAGTGCCGTTTTACGACCGCACCGAATTAATATATGAAACACTTGGCACCCTTAGTGAAGCCATAAGTTTACAAATTCTCATAACCATTATTGTAATCATAATTATGGTTTTTCATTTGCGGGCTTCCCTGATGATTTCAGCATTGCTTCCCCTTGCAGTGCTGATGTGTTTTATTTTAATGAAATACCTGAACGTGGATGCCAATATCGTGGCTCTTTCAGGTATTGCCATTGCTATTGGAACAATGGTAGATCTGGGGATTATCCTCAGTGAAAATATTCTCCGGCACCATGACGAAGCACCACCGGGGCAATCAATGCTCACAACAGTGTATAATGCATCAACCGAAGTTTCGTCGGCCATACTTACAGCAGTTTCAACAACTATCGTGAGTTTTCTCCCTGTCTTTACTTTGCAGGCAGCCGAAGGAAAACTTTTTGGCCCATTGGCATTCACCAAAACATTCGCCCTGGTGGCAGCATTAATAATAACCCTGTTCATGATACCTGCTTTTGCCCATTGGTTGTTTTCCTTTAAACCGACTAAAAAGTCTTTTCGTGTCGCTTTAAATATGCTGTTGATTCTTTTGGGGGTTGCTGCATTATGGTGGTCGGTTTGGGCTGGGATTGTGGTTGTAATGTTAGGATTGAACAACCTTTTGGCTTATTTTGCTAAACAAGGGAAATTGCCTGTGCCAAAATATAATGGCTTCCTGAAAAAACATCACAATACGATTACCATTGCAATTGTAACGGTTGCAGTTTCAGGTTTGCTTGCCTCTGAATGGATGCCCCTGGGTGTGGCAAACAGCCTGTTGGTAAACTTTCTTTTTATTATTTTGATTATTACGTTTGTATTGGGTGGCTTCAAGATTTTTATACGCTATTATCCCAATATCCTGCATTGGTGTCTGAAGCATAAAAAAACATTTCTTGCTCTACCTGTTGTCATAATTCTACTTGGAATGAATATCTGGTTGGGGTTCGACAGGGTATTTGGTTTTGTCCCTAAGATGACCGAAAAAACCGGATGGAACATCCGGACATCATCTGTCTGGAGTTCGCTTTCGCATACATTTCCCGGGATGGAAAAAGAATTTATGCCTGCTTTGGACGAAGGTTCTTTTCTTTTAATGCCCACATCAATGCCCCATTCGGGAGTTGAAGCCAATATTAAATTCTTAAAGCAATTAGATATGCGTGTTCAGGCAATTCCTGAAGTAGCAATGGTGGTGGGTAAGGCAGGAAGGGTTGAAAGCGCTTTGGACCCTGCTCCTGTTTCAATGTTTGAAAATATTATTCTTTACAAAACCGAATATATAAATGACGAAAATGGATACCCTATAAGGTTTAAAATAGATAAACAGGATGAATTTGTTAAAGATGATAAAGGGAACCTGATCCCTGACAAAAAAGGGAGATACTTTCGCCAATGGCGTGAACATATCAAAACACCTGATGATATATGGAATGAAATAGTTAATGCAACCAATGATATTCCCGGAGTTACTTCTGCACCGAAATTACAACCCATTGAAACACGTTTGGTAATGCTTCAAACCGGGATGCGTGCACCCATGGGAATAAAAGTGTTTGGCCCTGACTTGAAAAGCATTGAAGAATTTAGCCTCAGCATTGAACAACTACTTAAAAACGTTCCTTCTGTTAAACCGGAAGCAGTTTATGCCGACCGAAGTTTAGGAAAACCCTATCTGGAAATCAATATCGACCGCACAGCTATTGCACGATACGGTTTGAATATTGCTGATGTGCAAATGTACCTTGAAGTTGCACTGGGCGGAATGCCCCTGACCACAACCGTCGAAGGCCGTGAACGTTATAATATTCGTGCACGGTACGCAAGGGAATGGCGTGACAATCCCGAAGTGATGAAAAGAATATTAATCCCGACCCCAACAGGACAGCAAATTCCTTTGGGTGAGCTTGCAGAAATTGAGTACCGTCCCGGCCCGATGATGATTCGGGGTGAAAATACCTTTTTGGTTGGTTATGTCCTGTTAGATAAAAAAGACGGATTTTCGGAAGTAACCGTTGTGGAAGATGCCGACAATTATCTGAAAGAAACAATCGCATCAGGAGATTTGATTGTACCCGCAGGTGTGAGTTATCAATTTTCAGGCAGCTACGAAAACCAGGTCAGGGCTGAAAAAAGGCTGGCAATTGTAGTGCCGTTGGTGCTGATAGTAATATTCCTGATTCTCTATTTTCAATTTCGTTCAACTACCACCACATTGATGATATTTTCAGCCATTGCATTGGCTTTTGCAGGCGGTTTTGTGATGTTGTGGCTCTATGGAGAAGGTTGGTTCATGGACTTTTCTTTTTTTGGAATAAATATGCGTGAACTGTTCCAGATGAAATCTTTCAACCTTAGTGTGGCTGTTTGGGTTGGTTTCATTGCCTTGTTTGGGATTGCAACAGATGATGGCGTAGTCATTTCAACCTACCTGATGCAAAGTTTTCAAAAGCACAAACCCGAAAGCATTCAGGAAGTAAGAAAAGCCGTTCTGGAAGCAGGGATAAAAAGGGTAAGACCTTGTATAATGACCACTGCAACAACCTTACTGGCACTTTTGCCAATTTTAACATCATCCGGGCGTGGGGCTGACATAATGATTCCAATGGCAATCCCTGCATTTGGCGGAATGGCAGTTGCTTTAATTACTTTATTCGTTGTTCCGGTATTGTATTCCACAAGAGAAGAATATTTAATCAGAAGGATATCAAAATGAAGACACGACTAATTTATATATTGGCAATGCTGCTTGTTACAGCTAATGCAAACAGCCAGACCCTGGACGATTATCTGGTAATTGCAGCCGAAAACAACCCCAACTTAAAAGCAAAATACCTTCAGTTTCAGGCAGCATTGGAAAGAGTTCCAATAGCAGGTTCGCTACCCGACCCACAGCTTTCTTTCGGATTATTTATCAGGCCAATGGAACGCTACACAGGCGACCAGGTTGCGGAAACTTCATTGATGCAAATGTTTCCGTGGTTTGGAACATTAAGTGCGGCAAAAGATGAAATGACCTTTATGGCTAAAGCAAAGTTTGAAGAGTTTAATGAAGCTAAATCAATTCTTTTCTATGAAGTTAGGGCTAACTGGTATGCTTTACATTTGTTGGACAATGAAATTGCCATCACCAAAGAAAACATTGAGTTGTTAAAGACAATGGAACAAATCGCTATTGTAAGATTTAAAAGCGGCGGACAAAGCAGAGGCGGTTCAGGAAGTTCGGGAAATATGAAAAGTTTTGGGAATCAAAAATCTGATAATTCAGATAGTGAAATGAGCGGAATGAACGGAATGAAGATGCAGGGAGAATCTTCAGGGAGTACTTCAACACCACAAAATATGCAACAATTGGGCGAAATGAACAATATGGGTGGTGGCGGAAGTATGATAGATGTTTTGCGTGTTCAAATGGAAATCAACGAACTGCAAAACAATCTGGCACTATTGGAAGATAGTAAAATCACACTTATTGCACGTTTTAACCAGTTACTCAACAGACCCATAAATGAGATTGCGACTCTGTCTGACACGATAATGGCAGCACAACTCCCTGCTTCATTATTTGAGATTCCTGACAGTATCAGAAACAATAATCCAATGTTAAAAATGTTGGAGCAGGAAGAAGCCGCTTTCATTTCTCAGGAGAATATGAACCGGAAAATGGGTTTGCCAATGATTGGTGTGGGATTACAATACGGCATTTTCACACCGAGGGCTAACAGCGAAAGTATGATGAACGGACAAAATATGCTGATGCCAAAGGTCACTGTTACCATTCCGCTATGGCGAAAAAAATACACGGCCTCCGTTCGGGAATCGGATTTTATGCGTCAGTCTGTCATTGAGCAAAAACAAGAAGTGAACAATCTGTTGATGGTTAACTATGAAGATGCTCTGAAAGACTTTAAAGATGCCGAACGCAGGGTGAGTTTGTATCAAAACCAGGCATCCCTGGCAAATCAGGTGTTAAATATTCTGATTGTGCAATATACAACCGAGGGCAGCAACTTTGAAGAAGCACTTAGAATGCAACAACAACTATTGAATTACCGCTTTAAATATCTGGATGCCCTTATTGATGGCAATATTGCTGTGGCTATGATGAAGAGACTAATGGGGCGTTAAATAATAAAATTGAAGAAAAAATGAAAAAAGTATTGAACAATAGATTTTTCCAACCCGGCCTGGCACTGGTTGCAGGGTTGTTTATTGGCTGGTTGATTTTCAGGTCAGACACCACCGCTGAACATCAACATTCATATGAACAAGGGGAGGAAACCACCTACACCTGCTCTATGCACCCGCAAATAAGGCAAAACGAACCAGGTAAATGCCCGATTTGCGGAATGGATTTAATTCCTGTGGCACAAAAATCTGACAAGGAAGCAAGCAGCCCGTTTGTGCATACAATGTCGCCCGAAGCAATAGCCCTGGCGAATCTGCAAACACAAAAAGTAAAGGCAGTAATGCCAGAACACGAGATTTACCTTACTGGAAAAGTTGCTGTGAATGAACAACGGCTCAGTGTAATTACAGCAAATTATTCGGGTAGGATTGAAAAATTGTTTGTTGATTTCACAGGTCAAAAAGTGAACAAAGGACAAAAATTAGCAACCATCTATTCACCCGAATTGGTAACTGCCCAAAAAGAATTGATTGAAGCGGCAAAATTCAAAAATGTTAACCCTGCACTTTTTAATGCTGCCAGAGAAAAATTACGTTTATGGAAAATTACTGAATTTCAAATCAACGAAATTGAAACCAGTGGTGTTGTTGTGACAGAATCAGACGTATATTCAGACCAGTCAGGTATTGTAATCAGAAGGGAAATAGCCACAGGCGACTATGTTAACAAAGGCACAGTTCTATTTGAAATTGCAGATTTGAGTAGTATTTGGATTTTGTTAGATGCCTACGAAAGTGATTTACCTTTTATGAATATCGGTCAGAAAATTAGTTTTACCGTTACATCTGTTCCGGGCAAGGAATTTGCATCTGCCATCTCATTTATTGACCCATTAATCAATAAGCAAACAAGAACTGCATCAGTAAGGGCAGAAATTAATAATCCTCAACAAATGCTCAAACCTGAAATGTTTGTGAAAGCGAAAATAAAAGCAAGTCTGTCTGCCAAAGAAAAATCATTAGTAGCACCCAATTCATCAATTTTATGGACAGGTAAACGCTCTGTTATGTATGTGAAAGTTCCTGATGGGGAATTTCCAACTTTTGAAATGAGAGAAGTAACATTAGGTGCTTCTATGGGTGAATACTACATAGTGGAAAACGGATTGTCCGAAGGCGAAGAAATTGTTACAAACGGAGTATTTGTCATAGATGCAGCGGCTCAGTTAGGCGGTAATTATAGTATGATGAACAGGGCAACAGACAATAACATTGTCGTTCCTGAGAAGTTTACTGACCAATTGACGAATTTTGTGAACCAATACTTTGAGCTAAAAAACAGTTTGGTACAAAGCGATTATGAGCTTTCCCAATCAAATGCCAAAAAGCTTGAATCAGCCCTAAACAAAATTGAAATGAAGCTTTTGGATGACAATGCACATAATATTTGGATGCAACATTATCCGGCATTGAAAAAGCAAATAGAACTATTTATAAAGGCAAATGACATTGAAAAACAGAGAGAAGTTTTGTCCCCGCTTAGTAATCTGCTTATTGAAACTATTAATATATTCAGGTTAAAGTTGGAAATCGCTTTTGTTACTTACTGTCCAATGGCAATAGATGACAAAGGGGCATATTGGCTGAGCGAATTTGAAGAAATCAGGAATCCTTACTTTGGAGATGCTATGCTTGAATGTGGTGAAGTAAGAAAGAAAATCACAATGAATGGAAAAACAGCATCGAAAACACATCAACCTCAGGGGCATCAACATTAAGCCAGCTTTATTTTTCTTCGATAGGTATGCTGGCAAAATATGCACCGTATCCTGTTTGCGGCATGGCATAAGGCAGATGACCTAACTCCTCACTTTGGTTTTCTCTTAGCCAATTTGCTGAGATGGTTGCTATGATTTTATCTGGAAGTATTCCAAATATTGCAGCATCATCTGGCATTGCATCTAAGCCCGCATGGCTTCCCTCCCAGATTAACTGTCGATTTGTGAACGGTCCGTAGGGCGTAGCAGATTCCAGAAAGCTTATCCGGCAAATCCAGTCTAACCATGAATCCAAAACACACAAAGCAAATGCCGCGTTTACTTCTGTTTGCAGCATAAAGAATTTACCGTGATGCGGGGAATACTGAACGTCTGATGTTTGCGTGTATTTTATCACTTCATCTTCGCTTCTCAGGGGTGTAATGGGCTGCGCTGTCTGCAGGTCGCTTTGAAATTTGGACCCGTCCCAGTAATTCCATTGATCTGCGTTCATGATGGGTGAATTGCCTTCATTTAACCATGCGCCATTTTCCCGCACCATAACCCGTGCGACCAGCACCCCATTTGAGGGATCCTGTATGTTTGGGTTTGTGTGCTCCAAATCCTGCCCGTAAACGTAGGCATACAACGGTTCTAAATCTGGCACAGGTTCATTGTTTTGATACATCAACCTGCCTTCAAGGTCTGTTAGTTTTGTAAAATATGAAGAAGTCTTGATTGACCTGTTCCTTGAATCAAAAAACGTCTGGCAGACACGCGGCGCAAGAAAACGCACTGCTTCCCCGTCCCATATATGCAAAAAAGCGTTGGTCAAATCAGGTTCATTGCGGGTGCCTTCCTCTTTTGCCAGCGTCCCTTTGCGATTATAAAACACCTGACCGTCATCTGAACGGTATACGGTTGAATTATGTATTTTTGTTGGCCAACCTGAATTGACGTAGTTGCTGAAAAGAATAAGCCAGTCGCCGATACTCACACCCCCTGCATTGCCAAGATGTGAGAAAAAAGCAGTTTTATCACTCGTACCATTGATTAAATGGTCTATGATTTGCCCTGATGGTGTTTTATCATCCGGGACGGTGAGAAATGTTAAAGGCGGTCGATCGTCGCCCACTGTCGGGTCTTCGAAATCATCGATAGCAACGATATAGCACCCAAGTCGGCTTAATAACCCGAATTCCGGTGGATCAACACCTTTTTGGCATGTAGCGTCACCAAAATAACCATACATGTCGCCCTTGAAATTTATAAATGTACACCCGTCACCCGGACGGGCGTACCATATAGCCTCCGCAACCTGGGCATCTACCGGGAAAAGCATCCTTTTTTCAGGAAAAATTATAACCCCGCAGGTAGTCGGCACCATCGGCCCAACACTTGATGCCAATCGTGGGTCATCCACTATTTCCGGAGGATTGTCAATAACAAGAGATGTATTTACTTTAAATAAAACAACCAAAATAAAAATAGTTACTATCAGCAGTAATCCTTTCATGATCATTACCTCCGTTTAATGTTTAATTGAACTATATTTTTTTGATCTTTGATCAAAGATAAAGGGTCGTACGTATTACATACATATTCACAGAATTTTCTATAGGTTATTGTTCCTATCATCTAAAGTTTTCAGCTTTGTGTTAACCAAAATTATCACACTTATCTGGTTAATCCAAATATGAATGGAATTCAATTGGGAATATTTTAAAAGAATGTAGAATGGAATAATTCAATCAAGGAATATCAATTTGACATTGTGTGATCTGATATTTAGCTTATTCCTAGTTAAATATTTAACAAGTTATTTATTAGGATTATATGTTGTACAGCTGTATGCAAATTGTATGCAAGCTATAAATATAAGAAAGAATTAGACCTTGCTTAACTTTTTGATATTCAATAGTCGGGGTGGCAGGATTCGAACCTGCGACCCCCTGCTCCCAAAGCAGGTGCGCTAACCGGACTGCGCTACACCCCGAAAAATTTTTATATACCTGTTAAGAACCATGGTCCCTCCCGACATCCATTGTCGGGATGCGCTAACTGGACGGAGTTTACCCCGAAAAATTTTTAAATACCTGTTAAGAACCATTGTCCCTCCCGACATCCATTGTCGGGATGCGCTAACTGGACGGAGTTTACCCCGAAAAATTTTTAAATACCTGTTAAGAACCATTGTCCCTCCCGACATCCATTGTCGGGATGCGCTAACCGGACGGAGTTTACCCCGAAAAATTTTTAAATACCTGTTAAGAACCTGCGTCCCTCCCGACATCCATTGTCGGGATGCGCTAACTGGACGGAGTTTACCCCGAAAAATTTTTATATACCTGTTAAGAACCTGCGTCCCTCCCGACATCCATTG
>Ga0209269_1000081_pt1 | contig 168049 bp, 152 predicted proteins | sample MTBAKMMethaMetaG_FD_187455 | JGI IMG/M metagenome (GOLD analysis project Ga0209269, IMG submission 187455) | Enrichment culture microbial communities from Arthur Kill intertidal strait, New Jersey, USA, that are MTBE-degrading - MTBE-AKM (Arthur... | ecosystem: Environmental > Aquatic > Marine...
ATTCCGCCGTAGGCCGCGTCCGCCGGACGCGGCCTACGGACGACTGACGGTCGCGGCGTGATCAGACGCTACGTTTTCCTCGCGCCCCGTCGGGGCGCGGTTCCGCAAGGAATGATCGGCTTTCCAGGGGCCGCGGCCCGCCCTGCCGGGCGCGGCCTTGCCCCTGGCTAATATCTTCGCCTCCCTCCGGGAGGCGCGCCTTGGATAGCGCGGGCCGTCCGCGACCCGCGCCCTGGAGTGCGGCGGCTCGACGCCGCTTTGGATTCCGGCATGCGCGAACGGTCTGCGTGGACCGTCGGGAAATCCAAAGACGCGTCCCGTGTCGATCCAGAGCGCAGTCCAACCTGCGCACTCCAAAGCGCTCGCGCGCTATCTAAAGCGCTCTGCACCGGCGCCTCCGAGGCGCGCCGGAGGGCGCGCCGGGAGATTAGCCCCGCGTGCCGCGGGGCAAGGCCGGGCCTGAAGGGCCGGCCGCGGCCACCGGAAAGACGGCCCCCCCAACCGGCTCCCCGCGCCCCGGAGCGGGCGCGGGGAAATCCGGGGAGGCGCGTTGCGCCGCAACGCGCACGAAGTGGTGCAGGCGTCCCGCCTGCCGTCACGCGCAAACGGACGCACATCTCAAAGCGGTGATTCGGCGCCCGGATCATCCCGGCGCCCGGTGCGCCGTGCCGGGCGCCTCATCACCGCACTCCGAAAAAAGCCGACGAACGTTTCGCTGCCGGTCGCGGCGCGACCGGCCTCCGCGCCTTCTCCTCGCGCCCCGTCAGGGCGCGGGTGTCGAAAAATGCCCAGCTTTCCAGGGGCCGCGGCCCGCCCTGTCGGGCGCAGCCTTGCCCCTGGCTAATATCTTCGCCTCCCGCCGGGAGTCGGATCGCGGCGCGCGAATTCGGTGGGTTGAATCCGTGGGAAACAGAATCGGAACGGCGGTGGACGATCGGACGCGCCGGAGTACCCGGTTTGGAGTGCGCAGACACGTCTGCGCTCTGGTTTCCTGCGGAGCAGGCGCCGAGATGTTGCTTTGCGCGCTTCACTGTACCCCGCGATTTGACTCCGCGCGCTCCGCACCCATCCAAAGCGGCGTCGTGCCGCCGCACTCCAAATCGCCATCTCCGGGGCGCGCCGGAGGTGCGACCGGATATTAGCCGGTGGCAAGGCCGGGCCCGATAGGGCCGGCCGCAGCCACCGGAAAGCCGGCCCCCCCAACCGGCGGCCGCGCCCTGGTGCGGGCGCGGGGAAATCCGGGGGGGCGCGTTGCGCCGCAACGCGCACGAAGTGGTGCAGGCGTCCCGCCTGCCGTCACGCGCAAACGGACGCACATCTCAAAGCGGTGATTCGGCGCCCGGATCATCCCGGCGCCCGGCGCGCCGTACCGGGCGCCTCATCACCGCACTCCGAAAAAAGCCGACGAACGTTTCGCTGCCGGTCGCGGCGCGACCGGCCTCCGCGCCTTCTCCTCGCGCCCCGTCAGGGCGCGGGTGTCGAAAAATGTCCAGCTTTCCAGGGGCTGCGGCCCGCCCTGCCGGGCGCGGCCTTGCCCCTGGCTAATATCTTCGCCTCCCTCCGGGAGGCGGGGAGTGGCGCGCGAATTCGGTGGGTAGAATCGTGGGAAACAGAATCGGGGCGGCGGCAGACGATCGGACGCGCCGGGACACCTGGTTTGGAGTGCGCAGACATGTCTGCGCTTTGGATTCCCGCGGGACGCGGGCGCCGAGACGCTCCGGATTGCGACGGTTCGCGCTCCTCACCGCACTCCGTGATTTTGCCCTGCGCGTCCCGCGCCATCCAGAGCGGCGTCATGCCGCCGCACTCCAGACCGTCATGCCGCCGCACTCCAGACTGAAGACGCATCGCCAGGGGAGCGCTGAGCGAACTCGCGCGCCCCGGCCGCGCCAGCGGCGGCGGAATCCATGAGCCGGGTTCGAATTGGAGCACGAAAGCACCTGTGCATGCGGGGCCGTTCAGCCCTCGTTTTCCCCCGCTCCTGTGGAGCTGGCAGATGTCCCATGCTCCCGGCGGACCCGGACCTGTCGGTCCGGGCTACACCCCGCCGACGCTGGCGCGGCGGGATCGTGCCGCGGGCCGCGTTCGGCGAACGCGGCCTACTTCCGTCGTACCGCGCGTTCGATGAACGCGCGACGGCGAACCGTTATTGACGGGTTGAGCGCAATCGGCCACGCCGCATTATCATCGCGCCCCGTCAGGGCGCGGGACATTGCAGGATGAGGCGCCCACCTGGGCCTGCGGCCCATGATATTGACCGCCGTCCCTCCGGGCCGGATGCGTGCCGTAGAGATCGGTTTTTGCTGCGGACTGGCAGTATCGCGCGATGCGGATGATCCTGCCGTGGTCGAACTCACGGCCGGAGGCCGCGAGGTACTGACTGGAGCGCGCGAGGTTATTTGGGCGCGCGTTCATCGAACGCGCGGTACGGCAGCTATCCGCGGCCGGAGGCCGCGAGGTACTGACTGGAGCGCGCGAGGTCATTTGGGCGCGCGTTCGTCGAACGCGCGGTACGGCAGCTATCTGCGGCCGGAGCATGCGAGGTAATGTCTGGAGGCCGCGAGGTGCCGGTTGCACGACCGAACGGAATTGGGGGGAGCGAACATCGAGCCCCGAGACTCTAACCTCGAGTCTCTAACCTCGAGTCTCTAACCTCGAGTCTCTAACCTCGAGTCTCAAAACCCGAGACTCCAGCCCTGAGCCTGAATCCCGATTACGAGCCCGATTACGAGTTACGATAACGATTGCGAATTACGATCACGATTACGATCACGATTACGAATTACGATTAAGAAACACGAGCACGACCGGACTTAGAATTCCTGCCTACACACTGTTCACCGTTTACTACTCACCGTCTACAACTCACCATTCACTACTCACCGTTCACTATCACTGTTCACTCCCACCGGTACACGAGACCGAAACAAACCTGATGCGTGCGGGGGGTGTCGGTCACGTGCTCCCAGACGGTGCCGTCCGGGAAGGCGCCCGAATAGGAGACGCTCGCGCAGCGGATGTACCGGTAGGTTCCCCGGAGTTCCCAGCGCTCGCCCAGCCGCTGATGGACGCCGGCGCCGAACACGTAGCTGAAGGTCCAGTCGGAATAATTGTAGCGCGTGCTCTGTTCGGACGTCTTGACTTCCCGCACCAGGCTCTGCCCGATCCCCAATTCCGCGACGATCCGCGAGGAGGAACCAACGCGGATCCCGGTCACGAGGCTCAACGAGTAGCTGCATGGAATGTCGTACGCGAGGGAGGCGGGGCCGCCCTGGGACGTGCCCGAGTATTCGTCGACGACATCCAGTTGCCATTGAGCGGTGTTTCCGGCCACCCGTCCCTGGATGGACAAGGAGACCGGTCCCTGTCCCGCAAAGGTGTAGCCGCCGATCACACCGCCCTCGACTCCCTGGGCCGTGTTGACGTAGGCGTCGGGCTCGCCCACGGCGAACGTGTACGAGGCGCCGAACGTGTGGCGCGCGTAGCCGGCTTCGCCGCCCAGGTACCATTGTCCGAGACAGGGCCAGCCGCACACCGTCAGGATGAAGGCGACGCAAAGGGCGATCGACTGTTTTTTCATGAAAAAATTATCGGTGATGGCTGTTGCGCTGTCAATGCTCAGCATTTACCGGCGGACATGGATTCTGAATCTGATCCATTCGTCAAATCGGGCGCACCGTGGGCGAAGGATCGGGCGAGCCGTTTGTGCCGGTGACCTTTCCGATCTCGGTTGACATGTCTCATCACAATCGTCCAAAATGGTAATCATCGACAGCATGCTTCGTTGCCCAGAAAATTACCGTGAAGGTATAAGATCATGAAGTGGAAACCCAACGTATTCTACGTCCTGACGTGCTTGACGGTCTATCTGATGGCCAACGGCATTCTCCCGGCCGCCGAGCAGGAGAATACCCGCTCGCCGGCAACACTCCGCCGGGAGCTGGCCCGCATGGGCTTCACCGTCCAGGATGGCCGGCTCGATTTCCCGAAGATCGTTGACATGTGCTGCGAGTGCCAACTGCCCACCTGCTTCGCCAACAACCCGTCCAGCCCTTACGGGATCTTCGTACTGCCGCCGGCGCCGAACCAGGATCCTGCAGTGAAGAACCCCTACGCCGAATGGTTCTTCGAGGATGACCATTATCCGGAAGGCTGGAGCTGGTTCTGGCGCATGCGGGCTGACGAAGCCGTCATCTTCGTGGGTACAACCCCGCCCCGGATGCAGTATTTTGGATTCACCGCCTATCTCTACGACCGGTACCACTACGACCCAGATCACTCACCGATTCATCCTTCCGATTGCACCATCGGGGACACATGGTCGAGACCGTCGCCTCCCTCCTCCTATGATCGGTTCCCCCTCTTCGCCAGTCTCGGGGACACCACCAACCAACTGACGGTCAATGTGCGGAGATTTCGGCGGAACCCGTTCGATCGCCAGGTGGTTTTCATTGTGGCCGCCGACCGCGGAACGGAACGAAAGGTGCGGCTTGCCTTGCTCAGGAGCGGATACGCTCCCAGCATGATCAATTCGCTCCCGGTGCCGCCTGACCTGGTCCATCTTGGGGTCGAGTCCGACAAGGACACCCTCTGCATCGTTCTGCGAATGGTCCCTGATGCAGATACCGACCTTGAGCCGTACGAGCAAGCGCCCAGGACACTTCTCCGGGTAACGCCGAAGCAGCCGCTTCCCCCCGAGGACCTGGAGCCCATCCCGCCACCGAACTTGCGCGTCAAGGGCACCGGCGAGACCGAGGTCTTCCTCCTGCCTCTCGTGGAGGAACTTGGGAAAGCCCTGATCGCCCGCTACCCCGATTACGTGGCCACGCCCATCGCCACGACCAACTGGTACGAGGGGTATAACTGCATTGAGAATGGCCAAAACTGCCTGGGAGACAATCGGGACACGCCTTACATCCCCCCCAGCTTCAATCCCGTCACCGGCCAACTCAACCAGAACATGGTGTTGGCGGAAGATGAGTTTTACATCGCCTACGGCGTCAACCACCGGGCCACAGGGAAGGCCACCTATTCCAACGTTTCCGTCCTCGGCTGGACGCACAAGTCCAGCCCGGTGGTCATCAACAACGAGATGATGGCCGGCAGCGCCCGGCACTTCCTCGGATCCGGCTGGGACACGGCCGCGGTGGACAAATTGTACGCCTACCGGATCACACGACCCTGCGGCTGTGACGGCGACAAGGCGTATTGCCTGGAAGTACCGTACGACTGTAACAACGGCATCGCCGCGGAAGAACCCATGGCCATTGTCTTCAGGGCTTACCTTGAGCCGGCGACCCGGGTCGCGCCCGCATACGGGGAGATCATCATCGACCGGATCCTCAAGTTCACCCCCCGGACGGTGAGCGGAAAATAGGGGAGCTTGCCACCACGCTCTGCGGTGATGGTGCCAGGCGCTGTCACGAGAATGGCCTGAAAAGCGACGATGGCCTGTCTTTTTCTTTCTTTACCAATACTTGTCAGGGCCCGACCCCGTCTGATAACTCCGTCAAAAATCTCTTCGTATTTAATAATGCAGTCTACTGATCGGACCGGGATGTGTCCTTGGAACGCGGGTCTTCCTCAATCAGGGACGACTCCTCGGTTTGCGGGGTGTCCGGGTCCTGTTCCAGCACCCGGGCCAGGTTGTTCTCGGTCTCGCCGATGTAGCGACCCACCAGAGCGTTCAGGTCGCGATTCGCCAAATGCAACTGATCGGCCAGGACCCCGGCATTCAGGGTTTTTCCGGTGCCCGGCGGAGATGAATCGCTGTCCACCGCGGGCGCGGAGGCCTCCCGGGCCAGTGCAACCGGCACGTTCAGACCCAGCAAATCCATCACTCCCTTCTGCAACCCAGGGTCGTCCGCCCTGACAATGCGGTCCGGGACGGAATCCTCGCCGGTGTCTCCGCCGGCCGGGGGCGTTCCGGTCTCCGCTCCGTCGCCGGCGTTCCAGTCGTTGTCAGCGGCCACCTCGCCCTGGGACATGGACACGCCCGCGAAGCGGCGGGCGGCATCGAACGTGTCTCCGAAGTCATCTTTCATCGGAATTCCCCTCACCAAACAGCTTGGATTGATTCTACCAAATCCGTATTTCGAAAGGGCAGCCGTTTCTTTTTGGTCGCATTGCATCGACACATCGGGTGATTCCCAAATCAATGTGAATGTCAGGTTGCCAGGCTCTATCACAGGGGAGTGGTGAATCGGTGAATGGGTGATTCGGTGAATCGGCGGCCGCACGGTGCCAGGCTCTGTCACGATTCATATGTTTCGGGGTAATGTTCAGCACCATACGTTTGGAAAGTGATGGGAAACACCTGATTCCCCGAGGCTCCGCGAACCCGACTTGATGGCGGCTGCTTCAGACGGGCGGATCCTTGGCGGCAATCGTGTATTGACAAAAAACCAACTGCTGCATATGGTCAAAGTACGGTATATCGTTCGGAACGATTCAGGGCCTTGGAGGGGGCATGAAACTCTCTCTATTTCATCAGAACCGGATATCACGACCACACTTTCTGTGTTGTTTTTTTATGGCTTTGCTGCCGTTCACAGCACCAGGCGGAACGGCAGACGCCCAGGAGAAGGTCGTGACCTTTGACCTTATTATCAAGGGAGGCAAAATTCATGATGGCACTCTGAGGCCTCCTTATATCGCGGATATCGGCATCACGGGCGACCAGATCACCGCCATCGGAAAAATTGAAGGGAAAAGCTCCAAAATCCTCGAAGCGGACGGCTGCATCGTCACCCCCGGATTCATAGACATCCACGAGCACTCCGATATGGTGTTTTCTGGTGATCTTGATGAACAGTTGCCGAAGGATAAGAAGGAACTTGAAGGCAATTACAACGCCCTTTTTCAGGGTGTGACGACGGTAGTGACCGGCAATTGCGGCAATTCCATCAGTGATACGGCCAAGTGGTTCGCCATGGTGGAATCCATGCATTTCGGAACCAATGTCATGCACCTCGCGCCCCACGGCAGGATCCGGTACGAACTATTCGGAGATAACCAGCCGAAGACTCTGACCCCGGAACAACTGGAACGCTTCAAGACGAGGATTGAACAGGAGATGCAGAAGGGCGCCTGCGGATTGAGTACGGGCCTTGCGTACGCTCCCGGCATCAACGCGACCACCGAGGAACTTGTCGAGCTCAGCAAAGTAGTGAACCGGTACGGAGGCATTTATGCTTCTCACATGCGTGATGAACGGGGCGCAATCCTCGAGGGGGGGGAGATCGCCGTATTGGAGGCCATCAGGGAAGCTATTGAAATAGGGAGACGTTCCGGGGCGCCCGTGCAGATTTCTCATCTCAAACTCCAGGCGCCTCATAACGGAGTGAAGGGATCACAAATGCTGGAACTCATTGAGGCGGCCCGCAAGGAAGGCCTCGATGTCACCGCCGACAGCTATCCCTACACGGCTGGCGAGAGCGAGTTGTGCATCCTGCTGCCGGGCCGCTTCAAGAAGGCAACCGGAGGCATTGTGGAGGAATATCGAACAGCGATCGGGAAGAAGGATATCGCGTTGGCCATCGAAAAGGTATTTGTTGATGTCCACCCGGATAAAATCATAATCTTGGATTACAAGGGGGAACCCGGCTACAAAGGCAAGACACTGGAAGAAATCTCCGCGATTGAAGGTAAAAATCCGATTGATTGTTATGTGGACATTGTGTGCGGCGACAGCATGCCCACCGCGATCATTTTTGCCCACAATGAGCAAGCGATGCGGGATTTCATGCCCAACCACTATGTCTTTACCTGCTCGGACGGCATGACCTGGGCGAGGGGCGTGGCGGGCGCACACCCCCGATTTTATGGAGCTTTCGCGCGGAAATTGAAAAAATACTGCCTCACAGATGGACTCATGAGTCTCACTGCGGCCATTCGTTCCATGACCTTCCTCCCGGCGGAGAAGATGGGAATGAAACGCCGGGGGAAAATCTCCGAAGGCGCCTTTGCGGATATTGCCGTAATTGACCTGAAGTCTCTCAAGGATCGCGCCACGTATGAAAATCCCACTCAATATGCCGATGGAATTGTCCATTTGCTGGTCAATGGCGTCGTGACCATCGAGGACGGCCGGTTGACGGGCCGGCGTGCCGGCAGGCCTCTCAAAGGGCGTGGTGCACCATAACATTCTGTAAGGGGAAGGAAGTGGCTGAAGTCGCTGGCCTCCTGCTCAGTACTTCAGAGCCGGTAACTCACTTCATGAGTGTCCTCCCGGGCCGGTTGTAGTCTCACGCCCGCAAGACGGTGTGCGATTCATGCGGTTTTTGAACACCGTGTAGCGCAGAACAATGATCGCCAAGAGCAGCAAGCAGCTGGTTATTCCGGCGCTGCTCACAAAAAGTTGATTCCCCTCCGGCAGACATGCAGGCGAGCAGAAGATGTCAGTGAACACATCAAGGGCGATGTGGAACAGCGCCATGACCAACACGCTGCATCTTGATGCCAAGAACAGCCAGGTAAACGGGAAACTCATCAACACGACAAAAACCGTGAAAACAACGCTCGAGACAATCACGTTCTGACCGGGGTAATTCATCCCCATTACCATCATCGGAAGGTGCCAGAAGCACCAGATCAATCCCACGAGGACGGTCGCCTTGATTTCACCAAGGGGGAGAAGCCGCGGAAGCAGATAGCCCCGCCAGCCGTATTCCTCCCCGACCCCCAAAGGGATTTCCTGTAAGCTTTTCAGCATCAGGAAGGGGATGGACATCCAAAGAGATCTTTCCCCCGGCCAACTGAAACTGCTTTGCCGTGTGGAAACGATGACCAGCACCAGCAGGCCGGCGTAAGCGGCAGGAACCAGCAACGCAATGAGGTAATATCTCCAATGGCGCAGGATGCCCAAAGAGTTTTTCAACCCTTCACGGCTTATGAATAGACGCATGATCAGGGCGGCAATCATGGGGGCAAACATCCCGTTCGCGAAACCATAGGGCCCCGGAAAAGCACGGATGCCTTCCATGCCTTTCAGGAGGAACGGAATCCAGTAAATCCACGCCAGGACATAGGAGATGAAGCTGAACAGAATGATTTCAGACCATTTGATTTTATTGGATGTATCCATTGCGATATCTCCTTTCATGAGATTTCAAGTAACGGATCCATGATGGAATCGCAATAAGCCGGAGCGCCTTGCTGGCATGCACCGATTGATCAGAAAGGATTTGCCGGCTAGAAGCCCGCGCTCCAACGGCATTTTGAGGCATAATTATCCATGGGGAATCTCTGCCGCTCGACCGCACGGGGGCATCCGGTGAGTCCATAGCGCATATTCGGCGATGTGGGCGGAACAGATTATCTCTCATGGGCTTACCGGCAATGTCAATAGCGGCTTGGCGGTATGCAGCTCTCCTGACTGCAACGAGAAGAGGGTTCCCACCAGTAAAAAGAACACCTTGGATTTGGCGTCATCGTCAGGGATGTAATACCATCGACCGCGGTAGAAAACCGACACATAGGCTTCCTTCGGCCGGGTCTCGGAGTAACGTATCCTGACCAGGCCCCGATGGAGTCCTTCCCGGTGAACCAGATTATCCGATGAGCTGGCTGTTTTCCTGGCAATACCCCGTTCCATCTCTTCTTCAGGCACCTCTACGTTACGGGCGAGGTCTTGGAGAATTCCAAAACAGCTCTTGAGTTTGATGGTCATGGTGTCGTTTCGCGCCGTTTTATCGAGGCCGAAAGTGAGATCTCTGACCGGTGTCAGCTTGATGACCGAGATGATCTTCCCATCGGGAGCGTTGATCCTTTCGGGCCCGATTCCCAGAAGCTCCTCCACCTTGTCCGCCTCATCGGTTCCGGTGTACCGCAACTGCATTGTGCCTTTCCCTTCCTTGTCGAAGCCGACGAACTCAATGTCGCCTCGGGCCTGCATACGACCGAAAATTTCCGCGAGATCGAGAAATTTGCCGTAGAGTTTCGCTTCTCCCGTCGCGATGCCGGGTTCGTAATTGTGCAACTCACCGATGGTGTCTACGAAAGTCCACATGAGAGCTTCGATACCCAATCCCATCCGGATGAGGATTAAAAACCGATCCAAGGTGATCTCCTCCATCAGTTGCTTCAGCGCCTCTTCTCCCTGGATGGGAGAGTAAGTGATGGTCGGCCTCTCGCCATAACCGGCGCCAAGAGACGGGTTCATGGTATCAGCCCAAAGATCGCTTCCCTTGTGGAACAGGGTTCCCGTCAGTCCCGCGTTCGCCGTATAGCTGAATGAAGACGAAATGGAACCTACCTGGAGGAAAAACAGCTGCTCGTAATACTTCGCCCGGACGAGATTGATCAGCAATTCTTCATTGTTGCTTCTCTGAACACTCACGTTATAGTCTAACCTGTTTCCTTTCAGTGCTCTCGGTCCCAGTGAGCAACCGGTGAGGACGGCGCAAAAAAGGATTAGTCCCGGAATAATTTTCTCAGGACATTTCCAAGGTAAATCTCTGCGATTCATTCCAGGCCTCCTTTGGAACGCATCTAATAAATATGCAGTCAATAATGCCGGCTGAATCAGCAGGGATTTGAAAAAGCCCTGCCGAAACCTGAACAAGCCGTAGCGCCGGCATCTTGCCGGTACGAGAGTTGCTGGTTTGATAGGATCTGCCGGCTGGAAGCCAGCGCTCCAACTGCTTTTTAAGACATCATCATTCAGTGTGCTTGTAATTGTATTTCCTTCCACTTCATTTTTCAAGTATCTGCTAACCTGTGGGATTTTCTGATGTAATGAAGGCCGATGCAACCGGCGGACACAAGATGCCAGGCTCTGTCACAGGGGAGGTGTGAATCGGTGAATGGGTGAATCGGTGAACGAACAGGGCCAGGCTCTGTCACAGGGGAGGTGTGAATCGGTGAATGGGCGGACGCAAGGTGCCGGGCTCTGTCACAGAAGAGTGGTGAATGGGTGAATCGGTGAATGGGTGAACGCAAGGTGCCAGGCTCTGTCACGGCGATATTGAGCGATTGTTTTTCCTGCGTCATCTGGTACATTCGGCCTGTAGTGGATTGAAATTGCTGGAGGTGAGGAGGATGGCGATCCGGATCGTCCGACTGGGGAGTCCGAGAGGTGAGGGCGAAGGACTTCGCCTGGGCACCGTTCGCCGGCCGCCCCGCGGCGTCCCCAAGCCCGAATGGGCGTCACGGGATTTCTACGATGTCTGGCTGCCCGACCTGGCGCCTTCCGAGGAGCTGCTGAAGCGCGCCCGGCAGGCGGATGACGAACGGTCATGGCAGGGCTTCGTCAAGCGGTATCGCGCCGAGATGAGACGCCCCGAGGCCGTGCGTCTCCTGCAGTTGCTGGCGGTGCTCTCCCGCCAGACCAACTTTGCCGTGGGCTGCTACTGCCCGGATGAATCCCGCTGCCACCGCTCGGTGCTCCGGGCACTGCTGCTGGAGCAGGGGGCGGTTCTCGCCGGCGATCCGTCCACGTGACGCCATCTCGGGAACGAGCACCGCTTATTGGCCACGCCCGTCGGGACAACCGAAAAAGGACAACAGGGTGATCCAAAGAATCGGTCCAAGGCAGTTCCTTATTTCAGCAGCGTGCCAGTGGAGCCGGCACAAACACCGACCTCGTTAAAATTCCGAGCACAGACGGAGCGGCGTACCCCAGCGATTCGGGATCCGGTTGGCCGGGTGGCGGGGATCGCCAGAAGCGGTGCGGCAGCATATGGATCTGGTGCTCAGGAACACGGTGCCGGAAACACCTCAGCGGTGATCAATGGCGGTAGACCGGGGTAGGGGAGCAGAAGGCGGCAGGAACGATTGAAAACCACCTGTCACGCTTTTTACTAAGAGAGATAGCCATCCAATTGATAAGCAGGTAAACTGAAAGAATAACGTTAGTCGGATACGTCTGGGCTGGGCTGATGTGACCGGGTTTTTCAAACAGATGGAGACTGCACCCATGATAAAGGATACCGGGCAATGACCGTGACGGAAGATAACAACGCAGATCAGTCGGCCAGTCAGGATGGATACGCGACCGTATTCAAGGAGGCGACTGCCCCGTGCCTCTTCTGCGGATCCGAAAGTAGCAAGGCCCTGTTCACATTCAAGGATCCGGGCGGGCGGGCGTACCGGCTGCGGCGCTGCCTGGATTGCCAGGCCCGTTTCATCGATCCCACGCCGACTCGGGACGAGTTGGCCCGAGCGTACGATGCCGCGTATTATGGAAAAGGCGCCGGGAAATTCTCCGGTCCGGTGGAGGCCATTCTGGACAGATTCCGCCGCAGCCGGGCCGTCCGCCTGGCCAAACTCTTGCCAAACCGGGCGCGGGTGTTGGATGTCGGCTGCGGGAACGGCGGCTTCCTGCGGGCTCTGCATGCGTTGGGCTCTTTCGAACTCCACGGGGTCGAACTGCCGGGCCCTGCGGCGGACCGGACCTCACGCCACCCGTTCATCCGGTTGAAGACCGGCACGCTGGAAGCATCCGACTTCCCGGCCGCCAGTCTGGACGCCGTCACTCTCTTTCATGTGTTGGAACACCTGGACAACCCCCGGGCCGTCCTGGACATGGCGGTGCATTTTCTGCGCCCGGGCGGTTTCCTGATGATCTCCTTCCCGAACATCGACAGTTTGCAGGCGCGGCTGTTCCGGGCCAACTGGTTTCACCTGGATCCCCCCAGGCACCTGTGTTTCCTCCCGCCGGCCGCGTTCCGGAAGCAGGCGGAGGCCCGGGGGCTGCGGATCCTGGGCGAGCGCTATTTTTCGCCGGAACAGAATCCGTACGGATTTCAACAGAGCGTGCTGAATCTGTTTCAACAGCGGCGGGACGCGCTCTTTGAAGGCATAAAAGGGAACATGGTCTACGACTCCGCCTGGGGCCGGTTGGGGCTGACCGTCCAGAAAGCACTCGTCGTTCTCACCGGACCGTTCTTCATCGCCATGGACGCGATCGAGTCGGGCCTGAAAACAGGGGCGACGGTTGAGTTCGTCGCTCAAAAAGGCGGGGATGCCGAAGGGACCTCAAACGCAGAGGGGGCAACGGATCCGGATTGAAGCAAGGTTGCCGGCGGGTTCGCACCGGATCGCGCCATCAGGATGCAGGGTGGCGCGAATTCCCGGTGACACGCTGCGCCCAAATTCCGGTAGCAGGATCGGCGGGAGGCGAGGCCGGAATACAAAAGAAAAAGGCGAACCCGAAGGTTCGCCTTTTTTCGAATGTCAGACGGATCTAGCTGACCGGGGTGTTGTTGGTGTAGTGCACCACCATGGAGTGGTTGATGTAGAAGCTGGGATTGGCGGTGTCCTGGGCGCCACCCGTGACGGTGAAGTACGTGGTGGTGGCGGTGCCAATGAAGGTGTAGCCGTCAAAATCGGCGGTGCCGGAGGAGAACCGGGCATCCAGGAAGTTTTGGGTCGCCAGGTTGGCCAGATCGCCATAGGTCCGGTTGGTGGCCTTGGAGGAGTACGCCACCTGGGCGGATGCGATGTTGCGCAGGGTGGCCTGGGCGGCGGTGGCCTGGGCGGCGCGCTTGGATTCCAGCAGGCTCGGCACCGCGATGATGACGATGATGCCGATGATCACGATGACGATCAGCAACTCAATCAGCGAAAAACCTTTCTTATTCATACTACCTCCTTGGGGTAAGTGTGATTTTCCATATCTTTCACAAGCAAATCAGATACCAATCACTTGCCGATTGCCGTATCGCTCAAGGCACGCAAATCCGATGGTTTGAACATCCTTATTGTGGCACCGGTTCCGAAAATTGTCAACCGGGTTGACAAAAAATGTAAACAGCGCCCGGCTCACGTGTCGATCCCCAGCTTCTGCACCCGGTGGCGGAAACTGCGGTAAGTGATCCCCAGCAGCCGGGCGGCCTCCACCTGGACCCCGCCGGCCTTCTGGAGCGCCAGCAGGATGATGCGCTTCTCCACGTCCTCGAGAAACGCCTCCAGGTCGAATCCGGAATCGTCGATCTCCGTCGGCATCGCCCCGGGCGGCGGGACGGCCGGCTCGCCGAGGGGCGGCAGCCGGTCCGCCTCCACCCGGTCGGACGTCTCCAGCGCCACCGCCCGCTCGATCACGTTTTCCAGCTCCCGCACGTTCCCCTTCCACTGGCCCATGATGAGCCGCTCCATGGCCCGCGGGGCGATGCCCCGGATGTTTTTCCCCGTCTTCTGGTTGAACCGCTTCAGGAAATAGTTGGCCAGGGCGGGGATGTCCTCGCGGCGGTCACGCAGCGGCGGCAGATGGATCGGAATCACGGCGATCCGGTAGTAGAGGTCCTCGCGAAAAGATCCGTCGCGGATCCGCTCCTCCAGGTTCCTGTTGGTGGCCGCGACGATCCGCGCGTCAACAAGAATCTCCTCGGTGCCGCCCAGCCGGCGGATCCGTTTCTCCTGCAACGTGCGCAGCAGCTTCACCTGCATGGCCGGCGTGGTCTCGGCGATCTCGTCCAGGAACAGCGTGCCGCGGTGGGCCACTTCGAACAGACCCCGCTTGTTGGCGGCGGCCCCGGTGAAGGCGCCCTTCTGGTAGCCGAACAACTCGCTTTCCAGCAGGGTTTCGGGAAACGCGCCGCAGTTGATGGAAACGAACGGGTAATGCTTCCGGGGACTCGCCTCGTGGATCGCCCGGGCGATCATCTCCTTGCCGGTGCCGCTTTCGCCGGTGAGCAGGATCGTGCTGTCGGTGGGCGCGACAACGCCGATGGTCTTGTAGATCTTGATCATCTGCGGCGACACGCCGATGATGGCCGGTTCATCGATCCCGCCGGCGGGGCCGGCGCCGGCGGGGGCCTTCTGAGCGGCCGGCTGGCGCAGGGCGTTCTGGACGATCTGCTTGAGGTCGTCGATGTCGAAGGGCTTGGTGATGTAGTCGTAGGCGCCGTACTTGAGGGCGTCGATGGCGCTGTCGGCGGAGGCGAAGGCGGTGATGAGCACGAACAGCGTGTCGGGGTACCGCTCCCGGATATGCCGCAACAGCTCCAGCCCGTTGCCGTCGCCCAGGCGCATGTCGCTGATCACGAGATGGGCCGGCCCCTCCGCCAACGCGTTCATGGCCTGGCCGACGGACTCCGCCGTGGCCACGGTGTAGCCCTCCTCGGTGAATACCAGCTCGAGCAGTTCGCGCATGCTCAGTTCATCATCGACAATCAGCAGGTTCACTCAGGCCCCGCCTCCATTCGCGAATTGACCGTCTCCGTCGTGAACAGGATCCGCACCGCCGTGCCCTGGCCGGGGGCGCTCTTCACTTCGAGCCGGCCCCGGTGGTCGGAGACGATCCGGTACACGATGGCCATGCCGAGTCCCATGCCGATGGGAAAGCGGCTCTGGAACGGTTCGAAGAGCTGCTGCAGTTCGGACGGATCCATGCCGCGGCCCGTGTCGCGGAACTCCATTATAAGCCCACTCTCCTGGGGACGGCAATCGATCCGGAGCGTGCCCCCCGCTGGCATCGCCTTGATGGCGTTGGTGCACAGGTTCCAGAACACCTGCTTGAGCTGGTCGGGATCGCCGTGGAAATCCAGTCCGGACGGCCGGCCGATGTACTCGATCACGTGCCCGTCGCGCACCTCCGGACTGTTTTTGAACAGGAAAATCGTCTCCTGAAGCAGCGCGCTGATGTCGAACACTTTCGGCGAGAAGCGGCGCGGACTGGCGTACTGGAGAAAATCGCCGATGATCCGGTCCAGCCGGTGGGACTCGCGCAGGACGATGTCCATGAGGTGACCCTGCGAGGACGACAAGGTCAACTGGTTCTTGAGCACCTGGATGGAACCCATCATCGAGGCCAGCGGGTTGCGGATCTCATGGGCGATGGCGGCCGACAGGTTGCCGATGGCCGCCATCTTCCGCTGCACCTCCAGCTCGTTCTCCAGCCGCTTGATCTCGGTGAGATCCTGGAAGATGAACACGTAGCCCTCGACGCTGCCGCTGACCATGAGCGGCGAAATGGACAAGCCCACGTACATGGGACTGGATCCGACCGGCAGCCATTTCTCGCTGCGGACCGGCCGGAGGTCCTCGCCGGAATGGTGGATCTCAGCCTGGACGTCCGGCGACAAATCAAACATCGTGAGGGCGTTCTGGCCGTAGACGTCCTCGAGGGCGCGGCCGAGCAGGGTCAGTCCCATCTGGTTGATCTTGACGACCAGGAACGCCCGGTCCGTGGTGAGCAAGCCGCTCCGGAGACTGGCCAGGATGGACTCGTTGTACTCCTTCAGATCCTGCAACCGACCCGATTGCTGCTCCACTTTCAGCCGGGTCACGCGTAGCCGCTCGGCCAGCAGGCCGACGAGGAAGCCCACCAGGGCGAACCCCATCAGGTTGACTTCGGTGGCGAGAATGAACGCCTTCACGGTCGGCCACAACTCGTCGACCGGATTGAAGACGAAGAAGTAGATGAACTTGATGCCGAGGAAGCTCAGGCAGCTGAGGACGGTGATCACGCTGACCCCGGCGAACCTCAGGAACAAGCTGGAGTACAAAATGATGAAGAGATACAGCAGCGAAAACGGCGTCTCGGCCACGCCGGTGCTGAACACGATGAAGTTCACCAGCGTGAAATCGAAGCACAGGTGGGCGTAGATCGCCGCCGGTCGCCACCGTTCCGGCAGCTTGTTGAAGAACACCAGCAGGATGTTGATGACGAACGCCGTCAGCATCACCCCGTAGAACGCCGTGGCCAGCCGGTGCTGGGGGTAGAAGAACGCCGTGACGTAGATGGTCGTCAGGATGATGGTGATCAGGATCGTCCGGATCACGATCACCAGGTTGAGTTTGTGCTTGAACTCGTCCATGAGAAAAGAAACCCTGGAAACAGGCGCTGTTTCCAGGGTAGACGGTTTCAGACGGTGCCTAGTGCGCGCCGGCCAAACGGGAGATCAAGGTGAACATCGGCAGGTACATGGACACCACGATGGTGCCGATGGTCACGCCCAGGAAGACCAGCAGCAGCGGTTCCAGCAGACTCATCAGGTTGGCGACGGAGCGGTCCACCTCGTCCTCGTAGAACGAGGCGACGCGCTCCAACATGGAGTCCAGTTCGCCGGTTTGCTCGCCGACGTTCACCATCTGGATCACCATGGTGGGGAACATGCCGGTATCCTCCATCGGGCCGGTCAGGTTTCTGCCGGCCTCGATCTCGGTCTGGACCTTCTTGATCGCCTTTTCGAAAATCACGTTGCCGGCGGCGCGTGAGGTGATGTCCAGCGCTTCCAGGATGGGGATGCCGCTGGTGATCAGCGTGCTCAGCGTCTGGGTGAACCGGGAGATGGCGATCTTCTGCAGCAGGACGCCGACGACGGGTATCTTCAGCAGCAACCGGTCGATCACTTCGCGTCCGGCCGGGGTGTCATAATATTTCTTCAGCGCATAAGCGATGACCCCGAGCAGGATGATGATCAGGAAGGCAAAACGGGCGATGAAGTGCGACGCGCCGATGACGATCTTGGTCAGCAGGGGCAGTTCGGCGCCCAGGCCCTCGAACAGCGAAGCGAAGGTGGGAATGACCAGCCAGAGGAGCAGGAAGACGGCGATGATGGCCACGCTGATGACCACGGCCGGATAGATCAGGGCCGATTTGATGGCCGCCTTCAACTTGACGATCTTTTCCATGTAGGCGGAGAGACGTTTGAGGATCGTGTCCAGGATACCGCCGGTTTCGCCCGCCTGCACCATGTTGACGTAGAGGGCGTCGAACACCTTCGGATGCTTCGCCATGGCGTCGGACAGCGATTGGCCGGCCTCCACGTCCCGCTGGACCTGCAGCAGAACCTGCTGAAACGTGGCTTTCTCCTGCTGCATGCCCAGGATCCGGATGCACTGCACCAGGGGCAGGCCGGAATCGATCATGACGGCGAACTGCCGGGTGAAAAAGGCGATGTCCTTGTCGGAGACCCGTTTCTTGATCGTGGGGAGCGCGATCTCCTTGCCTTTTTCCTTGACGCTGAGCGGATTGATCTGCTCGTTGCGCAACAGGGTCATGAGCGCCTGTTTGCTCGGGGAAAAACGCTCACCGGACACAATGGCATTGGTAACCAGATGCTTGCCGCGAAAGACGTATGTGGGCATACCCGTCTCCCTCAGAGGTTTTTCAGCTGCGTCCCGTCGGGGGCTGCGGCCGCGGCCGGGCCATTTGGCCCGCGCCGGCCGAAGCGACCACGCCGACACCCCGCTTGATCAGGTCTTCCAACTCCACGGGATTCGGCGATTTTGACATGGCGGTTTCCAGCGCGATCTGCTTGTTCAGATACAAGGTGGCCAGCGCCTGGTTAAACGTCTGCATGCCGTGCTTTTCCTGGCCGGCCTGCATGGAACCATAGATCTGGTGGACCTTGTCTTCACGGATCAGGTTGCGGATGGCCGAGTTGGGAATCATGACTTCCAGCGCCACCGTGCGGCCCACGCCGCCCAGTTTCGGCAGCAGGGTCTGGCAGCAGACGCCTTCCAGCACCATGGAGAGCTGAGTGCGGATCTGCTGCTGCTGGTGGGCGGGGAAGACGTCGATGATGCGGTTGATGGTGCTGACCGCAGTATTGGTGTGCAGCGTCGCCAGGGTCAGGTGGCCCGTCTCGGCCACCCGGAGGGCGGACTCGATGGTTTCCAGGTCGCGCATCTCGCCGATGAGCACCACGTCAGGATCCTGCCGCAACAGCACGCGCAGCGCGTTGGTGAAGGAGTGGGTGTCGCTCTGGATCTCGCGCTGGTTGACGATGCAATTGCGATGGGGATGCAGAAATTCGATGGGATCCTCGAGGGTGACGATGTGGTCGTGGCGCTCCCGGTTGATTTTGTCGATCATGGTGGCCAGCGTCGTGGACTTGCCGCTGCCGGTGGGGCCGGTCACCAGAATCAGGCCGCGGGGTTTCTCGCACAGATTGGCCAGGATGGTTGGCAGGCCGAGTGCCTCAAAACTTTTGATTTCAAATGGAATCAGTCGGAAAACCGCCGCAATGGCGCCGCGTTGGTAGAAGATGTTGCCGCGGAACCGGGATACGTCTTTCACGCCGAACGAGAAATCCAGTTCCAGGTTCTCTTCGAGGCGGTGCTTCTGGGCGTCGGTCAAGACGCTGTAAGCCAGCCGTTTGGTTTCGGCGGCGTTCATGGACGGAAGATCAAGCGGTCGCAACCGGCCGTCGATGCGCACCTGAGGCGGGGAACCGGTGGTGAGGTGAAGGTCAGAGCCCCCCAGTTCCTTCAGCTTGCGCAAAAGCTCAGGTAACGAAATCATGCCACGACTCCGCTTTCAGATTCAGTGATATACAATCGAATTATAACATTTTTCATCAATCAAACAACTTTTGTTAGATTTGATGTGAGAAAATGCGCAAAATTTCTCAGTCCTTGATCGTTTCGCGGACCACCTCGTCGATGGTCGTCACTCCGTCCTTGATCTTCAGCAGGCCGCTGCGGCGCAGCGTGAGCATGCCCAATTCGATGGATTTGCGCTTGAGCTCCCGGGCCGAGGCGCCGATGAGGATCAACTCCGAAATCTCCTCGTTGATGGCCATGCACTCAAACAGGCCGATGCGGCCCTTGTAGCCTGTATTGTTGCAGTGTTCACAGCCCTGGCCGTGCATGACCGTGACGCTGGCCGCTTCCTCGGGGGTGAACCCCAGGTCCACCAGAGATTTTTTTGGAACCTTCAGTTCGGTTTTGCAATTGGTGCAGATCTTGCGGATCAGGCGCTGGGCGGCGATCAGCAACAGGCTGTTGGACACGAGGAACGGTTCAATGCCCATGTTCAGGAGGCGGTTGACCGTCGAGGGCGCGTCGTTGGTGTGGAGCGTGCTCAGCACCAGGTGGCCGGTCAGGGCGGCCTTGATGGCGATCTCGGCGGTTTCGAAGTCGCGCACCTCGCCGACGAGGATGATGTTGGGATCCTGCCGCAGGAAGGAGCGAAGCGCCGCGGCGAACGTCAAGCCGATCTGTTCATGGATCTGGACCTGGTTGATGCCGCCGAGGTTGAATTCCACCGGATCCTCGGCGGTGATGATGTTGACGTCGGATGTGTTGAGCCGGCTGATGGCGGAGTAGAGGGTGTTGGTCTTGCCGCTGCCGGTGGGGCCGGTGACCAGCACCATGCCGTACGGCTTGGTGATGGCGTCCTCAAAAAACTTGAGGGAGTTCGGTTCCATGCCCAGCTTGGTCATGTCCAGCATCAGCTTGCTGCGGTCCAGAAGGCGCATGACGATCTTTTCACCGTGGATGGTGGGCAGGCAGGAGACACGGAAATCGATTTCGATCTTCTTGCCCTCCAGCGTGGTCTTGACCTTGATGCGGCCGTCCTGGGGCAGGCGCTTCTCGGCGATGTCCAGCTTGGCCATGATTTTCACGCGGGAGGTGAGCGCGTCCTTCAGCTTCATGGGCGGGGCCATGACGTTGTAGAGCACGCCGTCGATCCGGAACCGGATCCGGAAGTCCTTCTCGTACGGTTCGATGTGGATGTCGGAGGCCGCGCGCTTGATGGCGTCGGCGATGAACAGGTTCACCAGCTTGATGATGGGCGCTTCCTCGCTGGATCGCTGGAGCTCGTCCACATCCATCTGTTCCTGTTCTTCCTCGACCTCGAGGTCGAACTCGTCCTTCTTCTCCTCGATGGTGAGCTGGTCGTACACCTTCTTCAGCTCGATGGCGTGCGGCGTGCCGTAGTACTTTTCGATTGCCCGGGTGATGGCGCCCTCTGACGCGATCACCGGCTCGATGTTGAAGCCCGTCATGAACTTGATGTCGTCCATGGCGAACACGTTGGAAGGGTCGGTGGTGGCGATGGTCAGTGTGGAGCCGACGCGGCTCAGCGGGATGACCTGGTATTTCTGGGCGGTCTCCAGGGGGATCAGCTTGACCACGTCGGGGTCGATCTCGAAATAATCCAGATTGATCGACGGGACGCCGTACTGGTGGCTGAGCACGTTGGTGATGTCGTCTTCCGTAACGAAGTCCAGTTCCACGAGGATGGATCCGATCCGGCCGCCGTATTTTTTCTGGTGCTCGAGGGCCTGGTTCAGCTGCTCAGGAGAGATGAGTTTTTCCTTCAGCAGAAGATCGCCAATTTTGGTGGTCATGCGAATGATTCCATGTGTTTGGTATTAAAAAGATCGTAGAAGAGTTTGGAGAAATTGTCAAGAACCGATCAGCGGCAAGGTCAAGGCGGAATTCTATTTAGACGAATCCCTATTTGCCGATGCAGAAGGTGCCGAAGATACGGCCAAGAAGCTCCTCGATCGGGGTGGCGCCGGTGAGGGCGTCCAACTGCGCCAGGGCACGCCGCAGATGGTAGAGCTGGAACTCTTCACTCTCGCCGGCGCTTTGGGCCGCCATGGCGGCGTCCAGCGCCAGGCGGCAAGTGGTGACGCAGTTCTGCTGGCGCAAGCCGACGATGACCGCGTCATCCGCGGGGAGGGCGTCGTCAGGCGCCGCCACGAGCCGGATCTGATGGCGGAGCTCGTCCATGCCGGCGCCGGTCAGCGCGGATACCCGCGTCACCGGGGTCGCGGGCCGCGCGGCGCGGATACGCGCCGGATCCGTGCGCGCCGGCAGATCGGCTTTGTTCAAAACCAGCAGCGCGCCATGAGGCCGAACCGCGGCCAGGCGTGCGGCTGCGTCCGCGTCCCAGTCCCGGCTGGCGTCGATCACGTGCATGATCACATCCGCGTCGGCGGCCGCCGCGGCGCTCTTCTCGACCCCGAGCTGCTCGATCCGGTCAGACGTCGCGCGCAGTCCGGCGGTGTCGAGGACGGTGACGGGAATCCCCTCGATTTCGATCGGCTCGCGCAGGACGTCCCGCGTCGTGCCGGGCAGCTCGGTGACGATGGCGCGGTCAGTGCCGACCAGCCGGTTAAAGAGGCTGGATTTGCCCACGTTGGGCCCGCCGGTGATCGCCAGGCTGAATCCGTCCTGGAGGAGGCGGCCGTAGCGGAAACCGGCGGCGATCGCGGCCAGCCGGCTCGCGATGGCGCCCAAGCGGAGGGCCAGATCCCGCGCCGGCTGTTCGTCCGCCGTGTCCTCGCCGAATTCCAGTTCCGTCTCCAGGGCGCAGATCGCGGCGATCAGCTCGTCTTTGACCGGCTGGAGCGTTCGGGAGACGCTGCCCGTCAGTTGCCGCTCCGCCACACGCGCCTGATGCAGGGTGCGGGCCGCCACGACGTCGCGCACCGCTTCGGCCTGAGTCAGATCCAGCTTGCCGGACAGGAAGGCGCGCAGGGTGAACTCGCCGGGTTCCGCCAGCCGGGCGCCGGCGTGGAGCAGGACGCGGAGAATCTCCCGCACGATGATCGGCGAGCCGTGGACGGAGATTTCGGCCATGTCCTGGCCGGTGTAGGACCGGGGCGCGCGGAAAACGGTGACCACCGCCTGGTCGACGACCGAGCCGTCGGTCGGATCGATGAAACGGCCGAGGACGGCCCGATTGGGGGTGAGGTGCCGCCCGTCCGGCTGGAAGCGCGTTTCGACCATGGCGCAGGCCCCCGGACCGCTGACGCGCACGACGGCGAGGGCGCCCCGCCCGGGCGGCGTGGCCGCCGCGGCGATGATGTCGTCGTGCCGGGGCGGTTGCTCGAGGGCCATCAACGGGTCGTGGCCTTTTTGGTTTTCGCCTTCTTGCCCTTGGCCGGCTCGCCGGAGGGGATGAACTGCTCGACGGATTTCTGCATCAGCCAGGAGAACACGTTGCTGAACAGGAAGTAAACCACCAGCCCGCTGGACATGTTGAGGAAGAAGAAGGTCATCATGGCCGGCATCATATAGGTCATCATGGCCTGTTGCACCTTGCTGTCCGGCGCGGGGGAGGTGGCCGAGGTCTGCTTGATCTGGATGATCATGGTCAGGCCCATGACGACGGGGGTGATCCAGTACGGATCGGGCGCGGAAAGATCCTTGAGCCAGAAGATGAACGGTTGGCGCCAGAACTCGATGGATTTGTCGATCAGGTTGTAGAAGGCGATGAGGAACGGGATCTGCACCACCATGGGCAGGCAGCCGCTCATGGGATTGACGCCGTGCTCCTTGTAGAGCTGCATCATCTCCATGTTCATCTTCTGGCGGTCCTCGGCCGATTTGGATCCCTTGTACTTGGCCTGGACGGCCTTCATCTGCGGCTGAATTTTCTGCATCTTCTTCATGCTCTTGATCTGGAAGAAGCGGATGGGGAAGAGGGCCAGGGTGATGATGAAGGTCAGGATCACGATGCACCAGCCCCAGTTGCTCACGTACTGGTTGAGCCAGCGCAGGGCATAGTACAGCGGCTTGACGAAGATGCTGAACCAGCCGAAATCGATGGCCTGGGCCAGTTCGCTTGAGATGCCCGACATGATGTCGTACGACTTGGGGCCGAAGTAGACCGGAATGTCCGCCGACGAGGATCCGGCTGGGAAGAAGACGGAGACGATGTGGGCCGTCTTGGACGCGCCATCCTCGGCGGTCTGGGTCCACACGCGATTGGTGACGCGGATCTCGGGGAAGGCGCCCATGGCCAGGGCGGCGAAAAACTTGGTCTGCACGCCGGCCCACTTGAGACTGCCCCGGATCATCTGCTGGCCGTCCTTCTCGTCGCTGACCTTCGGCCCGTCAAGCGTCGATGTGCTGCCGCCGTCGTAATAGATGATCTGCGGGGGGAGCTGATACTGTTCGGCGGGAACCAGGTCGTGCTCGGTGAGTCCGGGGCCGATCTGGACCAGCGGTGCGATTTCCTGGCCGCGATAGATCACCCGGCACTGCACGCCGACGACATACGGGGAGTCCTCGGGGAAGCTGATGCGCTTCTCCACTTCGAGGTTGGTCCGGCGGTAGGTGAAGCGGACGCGGCGCACGCTGCGGCGGTCATCCGAGACGGTTTCTTCTTCGACCTGGTACACCAGGCGGGCGAGTTCTTTTTCCAGATCGGGCTGGGTCGGCAGATAGAGCGTGAGGAATGCTCCAAAGTCGGGCGGCAGGACGGAGGGAATGAGTTCCACGCCGCCGTCGCCGTTCTCGTGGTATTTCTTCAGGACCAGACTGCGAAGCACGGCGCCGCGATTGTCCAGCCGGGCGGTGAAATGGTCGGAGTCGATGGTGACCGTGCGCGGCTCCGCCTGGGTTTCGGGGACCGCCGGCGACTCGGTGACGGTTCCCGTTGCCGGCGTTTCGGGCTGGGGCGCCGGCGCGACGGCCGGAGCGTCAACAGCCGGTTTTTCCGCGGCCGGCGGGGCCGCCTGGCCCGGCGAAACCGGAGGAGCCGGAGGCGGCGTCTTGACGAAGAGCATCTGATAGGCGACCAGGATGACGACGGACAGGATAATGGCCAGAATCAGACGTTTTTCCATCGGGACTCCATGGGGCGGTATTCGTTCTGATCCACGGGATCAAATCCGCCGGGGTGGAATGGGTGGCATTTGGCCAGCCGGCGCACGCCCAGCCAGCTGCCGCGCAGGGCGCCGTGCGCCAGAACGGCCTGCCGAAAATATTCGGAGCAGGTGGGATGGAACCGGCAGGCGGGCGGCAGAAGCGGGGAGACGACCCGCTGGTAGGCGGTCAGGACGGCGACGAGCACGTTTCGGATCATGTGGACGCATCCTGCCAGGGCAACCGCTCCAGCTTGATCCGGTACTCCCGCTCCAGCTCGGTATAGGTGGCTGTCGCGGCCGCTTTGCGTGCGTTGAGCACCAAATCGAAGTGCGGTTCACCCAACGGCTTGTTCCTCCGAAAAACCTCGCGGTAGAGCCGCTTCACCCGGTTGCGAACCACCGCGCCGCCGATCTTGCGGGACACCGTGGTGCCCAGGCGGTGGTGCGCAAACGGATTGCGCCGGTAATACAAGACGAACAGGGCGGCATCGAGTTTGGCACCCTGTTCGTATATCGCGGAAAACTCTGTTTGCTTGCGGATCCGATTATTTCGGGAAAATGAGTGATCCGGATCGAAAGTCACGGTCAGTTGCATACCAGGCGCTGGCGGCCCTTGGCCCGGCGCCGGGCCAGCACCTTCCGCCCGCCCTTGGTGGTCATCCGGACTCGGAACCCATGCGTTTTGGCGCGGCGTCTATTGTTGGGTTGGAATGTCCGTTTCATCGATGTATGGCTCCTCTGCTTGCGTTGATATCCGGTAGACGGTTCTTACTCTCTGTAAATCAGAAGGTTGTCTGCTTGCGTAGCCGCGCGAATGACGGTTTCCGAGTGTCGACCGCCAGCGCAACGGGCTCATTTATATACAAATGAAGCCGTCCTGTCAAGTCCGGAATGCGTTTCAACTCAGAGGAATGGCCTTGGGTGCCGCGGGGGGACCGGTTTATAATGGCACCGCATGGCCAAAGTCCTCGTTCTGAATCCGCCGTTCATGGACGATTTCGTCCGTTCGGCGCGCTGGGCGGCGCGTTCGCGCGGGCGCGTGCAGCGTCATCCCGATTATCTGCTCATCGCCACGGCGGTGTTGGAAGGGGCGGGCCATGACGTCCGGTTCGTCGACGCCGCCGCGCGCAACCTGAAAGCGGGCGACATCCGGCAGGCGGCGGACACGTTTCGGCCGGACATGGCCGTGCTGCACACCACCACGCCTTCCATCTACAGTGACATCGACTACGCCCGGCTGATCAAGGAGCGGACCGGTGCGTTCACGGTGCTGGTGGGCAACCACGTCTCGGCCGAACCTGACGACAGCTTCCGGATTGCCGGCGGGGCGGTGGACCGCATCGTCCGCGGTGAATACGACTTCGTCCTGCGCGAGCTGGCCGCCCGGCCGGATGACCTGACCATCGCCGGTATTTCCTTCGCCGGCGACGGCGGGGTGGTGCATAACCCGCCGCCGCCGCCGCTGGACGTGGACGAATTGCCGTTTCCCGCCTGGCGTCACGTGCAGCCGGAGTGGTACCGCGACGCCGGCAAGCTGTATCCGTTTCTCACGCTCCTGTCGGGGCGGGGTTGTTTCGCGCGGTGCACGTTCTGCCAGGACCCCCAGCTCATGGTGGGGCACCGCCTGCGCATGCGCCGTCCGGAACTGGTGGTGGACGAGATCGCGCACGACCTGGCGCTGTTCCCCGGGTTGCGCGAGATCATGTTCGAGACCGACACGTTTGTGGCCGCGCGCGCCCACGTCGCGGGCGTGTGCGAAGAGATTCTGCGTCGCGGCATCCGGATCGCCTGGAGCTGCAACGCCCGCGTCGACATGGACTTGGAGCTGCTGCCGCTAATGAAACGCGCCGGGTGCCGGATGCTCATGACGGGTTTCGAATTCGGCACCCAGGCCGCGCTCGACGCGGTCCGCAAAGGCGTGACGCTGGAACAGAGCGCGGCGTTCGCCCGTCGGGCGCACGAGCTGGGATTCATCATCCACGGCTGCTTCATGGTGGGAGCGCCAGGGGAAACCCGGGAATCGGCGCTCCGGACCATCGCCTTTGCCAGGCGGCTGCCGCTGGACACGATCCAGATATCCGGGATCTGCGTCTATCCGGGCACCGAAATGTACCGCTGGGCCGTCGCAAACGGTTTTCTGGTACCGAAGGACTGGACCGAGTGGGTCAGCGCCAACGGCGAACAGGTCACGCTGCTGAGCTACCCGCAATTGTCCAAGGCCGAGATCGACGAATTGATCGACCAGGGCCTGCGCGAGTTCTACTTCAGGCCGCGTCAGGCGTTTCGGATGCTCACCGCGGTCCGCTCCTGGGCGGACGTCCGGCGCAAGGCCTACGGCGCATGGAGCTACCTGCGCTACAACCTGGAGCGCCTGCGGGGGAGGCGCCGATCATGAGGGTCGCCGTGGTGGTGCCGTGCTTCAACAGCGCCCGTTACATCGACCGGACCCTGGCCGCGCTCCTGCGGTTGGAAGCGGGCGGGGAGGATCTGGAGGTCGTCCTGGTTGATGACGGCTCCACCGACGACACGGCGGAACGCATCGACCGGCGCGGCGTCACGCTGATCCGGCAGCCGAACGGCGGACCGGCCGCCGCCCGAAACACCGGCTGGCGCCGGACGGGCGGCGAAGTGGTCTGTTTTACCGATGCCGACTGCGTGCCGCCGCCCGGGTGGATCACCTGCCTGATTTCCGGGATGGACGCCGCGGATGTGGGGGCGGTGGCCGGGAGCTATGAAGCGGCCAACCCGGACCGGCCGCTGGCCCGTCTCATCCAGGCCGAGATCGCCTACCGTCACCGGCGGATGCCCGCATTCGTGCGGGCCGGCGGCACCTATAACCTGGCGGTGCGACGAACCGTGCTGGAGCAGGTGGGCGGATTCGACGAGTCATTCCCGACCGCCAGCGCCGAGGACAACGACCTGTCGTACCGCATTCGCCAGGCCGGCTACCGGATCGCCTTTCGGCCAGACTGCCGGGTGGCCCATCACCACCCGGAGAATCTCTGGAGGTATCTCCGCACCCAGTGCGTCCACGGTTTCTGGCGGAGCCGACTGTACCGCAAGCATCCGGCCTTCATGTCCGGCGATGACTATACCCGGCCGCGGGACATGCTGGACGTGGTGCTGGCGCTGGTGATCCCCGGGGCCGCACTGCTGGCCGCGGCCGGCGTGCCGTGGGCCGGGTGGGCGGCGGCTGGCGCCGCCGGCGCGCTCCTGCTGCTCGAAGGATGGGCCGCGGCCGGCATCGCCCGCGAAGCGCGTGAGTTCGGTTTGTGGCCCCTCGGCCTGGCTGTGCTCACGCTCCGGGCATTCGCGCGCATGGCGGGCTGGGTGTCCGGCTTTCTGACGCCAGGCATCCGGAACGGGGGAAACAACCGCGGGAGGATGCGGCGGTGAGCCGGCCGTTCGATCCCCAGGACGTGCTGTTTCTGATTCCCGCCTACAACGAGGAGGGCAATCTCGGCGCCGTCCTGGACGAACTCCGGACCGAATTTCCTGCGGCGACACTGCTGGTGATCGACGATGGATCCGCCGACCGGACCGCCGCGGTGGCGCGCGCCTACCAGGCGGTCGTCATCAAACTGCCGTTCAACATGGGGATCGGCGCCGCCATTCAGACCGGGATCGCCTACGCGCTGGCGGAGGGCTTCCGCTGGGTGCTCCGCCTGGACGGAGACGGCCAGCATGATCCGGTCGACATCCATCGCTTTTTCGAGTATCTCCGCCGGCAGTCGGCGGACCTGCTGATCGGATCCCGTTTCCTCACCCGCGCCGGTTTTCAATCCTCCTGGCTGAGGCGGCTGGCCATCGGCTTTCTCTGCCGGCTGATTCGGACGCTGACGGGATTCAGGGTGACCGACGCCACTTCGGGTTTCCATCTGTACAGCCACCGGGCCATGCGGCGCCTCTGCCGATTCTATCCCGACGACTATCCGGAACCGGAGGTCATCATCATGGCCTACAAATGGAACATGTGCGTCGACGAGGTGCCGGTGACCATGCGCGAGCGCTCCGCCGGCATCTCGTCGATCACCTTTCTGCGCTCCGGGTATTACATGGTGAAGGTGACGCTGGCCATCTTGATCGATATGATCCGCTACTGAGCAGGAGGTGCGGCATGACGTTCGTCCAGATCTTTACCACAGTGATCAACGGCCTGCTCCTGCTGGCCATCATTCATTTCCTCAGGCGGGAGAAGCTGAAGGAGAAATACTCCCTGCTGTGGCTGGCCGCCATTGTCTGCATCCAGTTGCTCATCCTGTCAGAAGGCTTGCTGAACCGGTTGGCCCAGCTCGTCGGCATCTATTATCCGCCATCGCTCGTGTTCTATCTCGCGATCCTGTTTCTGTTCGCGATCGTGCTGCACCTGGGGCTGGCGATGTCCAAACTGACCCGCCAGAGCCAGGTGTTGGCCCAGCGCCTGGCCCTGCTGGAAGCCCGTTTGGAATACCGGACGCCGTTGGGAGTCGAGGAGCATCCGGACGGGGAGTGATCACTTCCCGTTGTTTTCAATCCGTTCGAAGGTTTTCGCCTGGCGGTTTTTGCGGGTCCGGTCCACGTCGTAAACCTCGTTGTGGAAAACGATGTGGACGCCGGGCGGCAGAAATTTCGTGGCGAAGAGCGCCTCGGTGAGGTTCTGGATCCCGTCGCTGTTCTGAACCACCAGTGGCAGCATGGCCCCGGTCAGGACGATGGGGACCTTGACCTGCGGGAGGTGCGACTTGATGAAGCGGCCGGTGTCCACCATGGTGTCCGTGCCGTGGGTGATGACTATGGGACGACCGTCCTCCTGGAGGCGCTGGATGGTCTGGGTGATGACCTGGCGGTGTTCATCGGTCATCTGGAGGCTGTCGATGTTCATGAGCCGCAGCGAGTGCAGCCGGACGTAGGGGAGCCGCAGCGGCGGGAATTCGCGATCGATCCAGCTTTCGATGTTGTCGATGCCGCCCTGAACCTCGTCGTAGATCTTCTCAATGGTTCCGCCCGTGAAGACAATGTTGATGTGGTGCATCGGGCTCATGCATGACTCCGTGTGGCCGAGATTCGTCGGGCGGGCATGAAAAACGTACCGCCTCGCCGGGCCGTCGCTTCGATCACCGCGAGCGGTTGCGCGGCCGCCGACAGGGTGAAGTATAGCACCTTTCGGACAAACGCCAAGCGGATGTCGCCGCGGACGGACATGACCACCGGATCCAGGACGGGTGCCAGGGATGTGGCCATGGCGGCCGCGTTGTCGCGCAGCGAGAAGAAACGGGGCGGGCCGGGCTCAAATCCGGCGCCACGGAGCAGGTCGGCCAGGGCGCGCGGATGGAAGCCCACCACGTGGCGGGGGATGTCCAGGCCGCTCCAGCGCCGGCCGAACCACCGGCATTGCCAACTGTCGAGGTTGGGCACCTGCAGCAGCAAGGTACCGCCGGGCGCCAGCCAACGACCGGCGCGGGTCAGGGCCTCCCCTGGCCGCGGCATATGCTCGAGCACATGAAACAGAGTGACGAGATCATATCCGTTCTCGGGCAGATCGACGGTGTCGATGTCACCGACATGCACCTGCAGACCGTAGGCGGATTGGGCCGCCCGGGCGGCGTCGGGTGAGGCATCGAGACCTTCGCCGGCGATGCCGGTCACTCGGCGCAAAACATGCAGAAAGGTGCCGCTCCCGCAGCCCACATCGAGCACCTTCGGGGCGGGTCCCGTCAGATGCCGTTTGGCCACGTGGACGTGGTGGCGCAGCACGGTCTCCCGGTAGATCGTCTCCATCCGGTGAGCCATGCCGCGGGGCCGGTCGTGGGCGATCCACCAGTAAGGGCGCGGGTAGGCGTTCGCGAGCGCTGCGGCATCCGGCATGGGATGCAGGAACGCGCACCGGCAGGCCGGACAACGGTACAGGGAATAAACGGCGGCGGTCGTCCGAAACAGGAAATCGGAGTTTTCCAGCCAGCGGCGGGAGTCCGCGGCCCCGCAGATCGGGCAGGCGGGCGGCGGCGTGTTCACGGCCGGAACCGCTTGGTGAACAGGAACAGCAGATTGCGAAAACCGTCTCGCCACGGCTGGAGTTTGATTTCGCCCATCCGGTTGGAGAAGTTGATCGGGATCTCCCGGAACCCGACTTGCCGATTGCGGATGGCCTCGATCTTGATCTCCTCCGAAAACGCCATCAGGTCGCTGCGGAGTCGGACCTGCTTCAGGATGTCCCGGTAGAAGATCCACATGCCCGACTGGGAATCGCGCACCCAGCGGAAGTAGAGCATCGACATGCAGAGGCTGAGCACGATGTTGCCGAATTTGTGCTTGATCGACATGGCCCCGGGATTCTGCACCGGGAATCGGGAAGCCGACACGAAACGGACGCCGGAATGGAGCAGGGCCTCGATGAGATACGAGATGGCGTCCACCGGGTACGAGTGATCGCCGTCCAGGGTGATGATGATGTCCCCCCGGGCGTTGGCCAGACCGGTCTTGTAGGCCCGCCCGTAGCCGCGGATGCTCTCCTCGATGACCTTGGCGCCGAACGAGGAGGCGATCTCGGCGGTCCGGTCCGTGGAGCCGTTGTCGACGACGACGATCTCATCCACGAAATTGGGAATCTGCTTCAGGACGAGCGGGATCCCTTCCTCTTCGTTGAGGCAGGGAATGACTACCGTGATCCGGTTGCCCTTGTACATGCGCGGTTCCTGTCAAGCTGTCCAATCTAGCAGATGGCGTGCTGAATTGCAATCCGTTTCACCGAAGGCGGGACCGGTAAATCCCGTACCTGCCGCCATCTGCATGTGCGTCCAGGCGCGCCAGCGGGATAAAAAGCAGTTGACAGGACTCGGGGGCGTCTTTATAATCCAGCCCTTCGTAAGGTTCTTTGGGCGTCGCGATAGCGGATCGAATCGGTTGCCGAGGTAGCTCAGCCGGTAGAGCAGGGGACTGAAAATCCCTGTGTCGGCGGTTCAATTCCGTCCCTCGGCACCATGTTCATAGGGCATTCTTGAATTTTCAGGATGCCCTTTTTTGTTTTGCGGCTGTTGACAAGACTTGTTTCGGAATCGCACCCGGGCGCAATTGACATTGGCAACCGGATCGCTGACAATGACCGCAATGCTATAAGTATCGCGAAGCGGTCGGGTGGAGGTCGCCGTGAAGTGTCCCCGATGTCAGTCGAACATCATCGAGATGGTCCGCCACTGCATGCAGTGCGGGCACCGGTTCTCGGACGATGACCTGGAACGGCTGAAGGCGTTTCAGGAGATGCGGCAACAATTGCAGGTCGTCCGCAAGCAGCTCCGCGGGCTGTGGGAGAATCTGGACCAGTTGGAGGGACGCGTGTCTGGACTGGGCGACCGGCTGGTGGCGGCGCCGGAGCCAGGCGCCCGCCGACCGGAGGCCGCTCCAGATGAACCACGAACCGCCCAACCCGGAGCGGCAGCGCCGGAAACGGTCCAAGCCGCGGCATCAGCTTCGCCTCCGCTAAGCGAATCGGCACCGGCCGTCCCCGCGCCGGCCGCTCAGGCGACACGCTCCGCGGCCCGGGCCCCGGAGATGGAAGTGCGATTGGGCCAAAAGTGGATCCTGGCCGTCGGAGTGATCATCATCGTGCTGGCCGTGGGCTATTTTCTGAAGTATTCGTTCGACCGGGCCTGGATCGGACCGGCCGGCCGGGTCGCGCTGGCGTTTTTGTGGGGCCTCGGTTTTCTCGTTGCCGGCGAACTTTTCCGCCGGCGGAACTACCGGGTCTTCGGACTCTGCCTGGCCGGCGGCGGCGCGGCGGTTCTCTATTTTGCCACCTTTGCCGGCTTTCAGATTTACCAGCTGTATGGGCAGGTTCTTGCCTTCGGCGTGATGGTTCTGATCACGGCGCTCGGCTGCGCGCTGGCGGTGGCCTACGACAACAAATGGCTGGCCGCCCTGGCCATGCTGGGCGGCTTTCTGACCCCCCTGATGCTCAGCACGGGCAAGGATAACCAGATCGCCCTGATGACCTATCTCACGGTGTTGAACCTGGGTCTCCTCACCATCGCCTTCCGCAAGCAGTGGGCCCTGCTGAACGCCCTGGGCTTCGTCTTCACGTATATCATCTACTTTGCCTGGGGCATCAACCATTACGACGAGTCGAAGTTCTGGCCCGCGATCATTTTCCTGAACGTCTTCTATCTGATCTACACGTTGATGCCCTTCGCCTACCAGTGCTTCCGCGGCCGGATCGACCGGCTGTGGGGCTTCCTGATCATCACGCCGAACTCCCTGCTGGCATTTGGCGTGAGCTACGGGCTCATCGCCGATCGATGGGACGGTGTCTGGGCCAGCGTCGTCTCGGTGGCCTACGCGTTCATCTTCCTGGCGCTGGCCGCCTTCCTGGAGCGGCGGGGCCAGCGGAACCTGGATGCGTTCGTCGTGCTGCTGGCCAAGGCGATGCTGTTTCTGTTCATCACCGTGCCCATTGTCCTCTCGGAGCACTGGATCACCGTGTTCTGGGCGGCGCTGGCGGTCGCCCTCCTCTGGATGGGACTGCGTCTCGGCCGCCCCATCCTGCAGCTCGCCGGGGCCGGCGTGATGACCCTGGCCGGCGGCAAACTGCTGTTGTGGGATTATCTGGATAATTTCGACCTGGACTTCGATTACCTTCGCTTCCCGGCCGGCTACACGGATTGCGTGGTGGACCGCTGGCTGTCCGCCGCGGTGGTTATCGGGCTGACGGTGCTGTTCTATTGGCTGGTCAAATACTACCTGCCACGCCCTGAGCACCGGGCGTTGCGCCATGGACTGGCAGTCCTGGCGGCGATCGGCTGGAGCGGTTTGCTGTTCTGCCTGCTCAACCTGGAGGTCGGCGCTTTCTTCCACGACTTTCTGCCCACCGGGAGATTCGCGGCCATGTCGGTGCTCTGGAGCCTGTACTCGGTGGTGCTCATGCTGCTGGGGTTCCGGTGGAACAAGCCGTCACTGCGACGGCTGTCGCTGGCGCTGTTCAGCCTGACGATCCTCAAGGTGCTCATCTGGGACATGGCCGAGGTGAAAACCCCGTACCGCATCATCTCCTGCTTCGTTCTGGGACTGCTCCTCGTCGGCGTGTCCTACCTGTACCATCGCTACAAGGATTGGCTCATGAGTCCGCGGCCCGAAGCCGGAAAGACGGAGGACCGGTCATGAGCCGGCGTCGATGGTTCAGCGTGTTGCTGTCGTGTGTCGCCGGAGCGGCGATGGCTCAGCACGACGCGCCCACCAAGGCGCACTTCCAATACCAGGCGGAAATCCGGGGAGCCATCCGCACGCACGACGTCTGCCGGATCCCGCTGCCGCTTGACCTGCTGGCCCGCAGCCAGTCCGATCTGGCGGATATGCGACTGTTCGACGCGGACGGGCGGGAGATCCCGTACATGGTTCGGTTCAGCCGCCTGCGACCCGAGACAGTGGAAGCGACTCTTGATGTCGCCAGTTACGAACAAGGCCGGGGATGGATCCAGGTGGTCGTCAAGGTGCCCGATGAGCTGAGCGCCTTGAATGGGATCGATTTCGACATTCCGGACCGGGATTTCCGAAAACAGGTCACCGTGTTCGCGAACAGTCCCGCCGGTCCTGTGATCGGCCAGGATACGATCTATGATTTTTCGTCCCACGTGGATCTGCGGCGGGTTCGGGTTGAGTTTCCCGCCACCGATGCGCGCACGCTCGTTCTGCGGATCGCCGATTTCGAAACGGCGTCGGCGGAACGCGATACGCTGCAACTATCCGCCACGGGTCTGGAGATCATCTTCAGCCGGAACTGGGCCAAGCGGCTTCGGATCGACGCCGTCCGCGGACGGTCGGAGCGGACGGAACCCGGCGGTCCCCGCATCGACCGTTGGTCGTTGCGCCCGGTGCCGGTCGGCCAAGGCGACAACCGGCAGACGGTGATCGAAATCCCCACGCGACTTCCCGCGGGCCGGATTCTTTTCGAGGTGGCCACGCCGATCTTCTTTCGGACGGTGACCGTTGAAAGCGGTGCGAACGGCCCTGACGGCAACCGGCGAATCCTCACCAGCGGCACTATCTGTTCATTCCCGCTGGGCGGCCGGCCGGAGCGACGGGAGCATCTGGACCTGCCGGGAACCGGCATCGCGCGTTACCGGATCACCATTGAGAATGGCGACAGCCCGCCTTTGGAAATCCGCTCCCTGACCGTTGAATGCCCCGTCCGGGAGCTGTTCTTTGTGGCTGTCGGCGAGCGGCAACCGTACCGGCTGATGGTGGGCGCCGCATCGATCCGCGCCCCCGATTACGACCTCAATCAGTTCGGAAACAGCGACGCCTGGGCCGAACAGGCCCGCACGCCGGTCACGATAGGGCCGGTCTCCGGCAATCCCGATTACGATCCCCAGGCTGGCGCCTCCCGCCGGGAACAGGTGGAACGGACGATTCTCATCACCGTAATCCTGGCGGCGGTGGCTGGCTTGGGATACTGGCTCTTCTGCCTGCTTCGGAAGGGTGGCACGGGAACGCCTTCCGGAGACATTCCCGCCCCCTGAGGCCGGATTGATCCGCGCGGCTATCATCATCGCGTACCTGACGGCGGTCGCCGGGGCCGGCTTGTGGCATGCCCGGGCGGTCCGCCGGCCGGACGACTATTTCGTTGCCGGTCGGCAGAGCTCCTTCTGGCCGGTCTTCGGCAGCCTGGGGGCGACGATCATCGGGGCTTCGGCGACCTTGGGAATTTGTGGTTTGGCGGCGACGATCGGCTTCGAAGCGGCGGTCTGGCTGTGGGGCGGGGCGCTGGGCCTGATCGTCGCCGGATGGGTCGCCAAACGTCTCCAACAAACTGACGCGGTATACACGGTGCCGGAATATCTGGGCCGGCAATACGGTCTGCCGGTTCGCCGTTTGTCCGGGCTGCTCATCGTGACGGGCTGGATCGGCGTGATTGCCGCCCAATTGCTGGCCATCGGCTGGATCGTCGGGCCCGTCGCCGGCTGTCCAGCTCCATTGGGAATGTCGATCGCCGCCCTTCTTCTGGGCGCGTACGTGACGTTCGGGGGCCAGAAGGCGTTGTTGCGCACGGACCTGTTTCAGTTTGGAGCGCTGGCCATCGGCCTCATGATGCTGGGCGTGATGGTCTGGCGATCCACGGCGGCTGGCCCGGCTGCGGGGCTTCTGGCGGCGCGCTGGACGGATTTTGTCGCGACGCTCCCGCTCCGGTGCGGCGATTGCGTGTCTTTGGCGCTGGTGACCTTCATCCTCTTTGCCACCGGGCCTGACATATTCTCCAGATTTCTATGCGCCCGGAGCGCGGTGACATTCCGCCGCGCGGCGGTGGCCTGCGGCATCTTTCTGGTGCCGTTCAGCGTATGGATCATCGCCATCGGCGTGCTCGGCGCAACGATTCTGCCCGATGCCCGCGGAGACGCCCTCCTGACGTCCCTCGCCGCCGCCGTTCTGCCGGAATGGGGGCAGGGATTGGTGCTGGCCGGACTTCTGGCGGCGGTCATTTCGTCGGCCGACACGTGCCTGATGACGGCCTCCTCGATCGTTGTCATGGAATTGACGCCGGATCCGGATTTCGCCGACCGGGAGAATTTCCGGCGCCGGATGCGTCTCGTGGCCCCCCTGGTGACGGCCGTTTCATTGGCCGCCGCCCTCGCCTATCCGTCCATCATCGGGGTGCTCCTGGCCGGTTATCAGATCTATGCCGCGGCCGTCAGCCCGCTGCTGCTGCTGGCTGTCACCGGACACGCGCAGCGGTTCAGCAAACGGGCGGCCGCAGGGCTCGGCCTGGTCGGAGCCGCGGTGGGTTTCGGGGCGGTGCTCACCGGCGCCAACTGGCTGCTGGGCGCCTGGTTCGGGTGCGTCGGCTGCTGGGCTTTCGCAACATGGCTTTCGGGCCGGGCAAAAAAAAAGAGCCATCCCGGCGGGATGGCTCTGTGATGGCGGCGTGGGTTACTTGACGTAGATTTCGATGTAATGCTTGGCGACCTTGTCGCCGTTTTCCGCGCGGACACGAACCTTGAACAGGTTCCGCAGAACAAATTCGGGATTGTTCGATTTCACCACTGAGACCATCTCATCATACTCGGGTGTGCCACTGGGGATGTCAGCCGCCTGGGACAGAAAATTGATATAGGCCGCGTGGCGGACGGCTTCATCCGTTGGCATGGCGGAGCTCAACCAGGTGAACCGCTCGTAATACACGATTTCCTTCTTCGTCTTGATGACGATCATTTCCTTGCCGCTGCCGACATAGGCGTTCAGGTCGGGCTTCTGCAGATTGAGCTTCAGGTTCAGTGACTTGGCGTACTCGGAGTCAGTGAACGCGATGGTCGTTTTGCCCAATGCGGCCAACGGTGCAACAGACAAAACCATCACGATCATCAGGGCGGTTGCAGTCAGTTTTTTCATCATGTCTCCTCAACGTGCGGTTTCGATAAAAAAGACGGGTATTTTATCTTAAAGTTTCCCGCCTTGAAACTAATAATTCGGGGGTTTGAAAAACACCGAATGATCCCGAGGCGGTCAATCCGGTATGATGATTTCGTGAGTGATGGCGCACGCCTTGCCAAGCATGGCGGAAACCCCGCAATACTTCTCCTGCGACAGGTTGACGGCCTTCTCCACCTTGTCTCTGGGGATGTCAGCGCCTTCGAAGACATATCGGATGTGGATCCGCGAGAAGACCTTCGGATGGACGTCGGTCAGGTCGGCGGACACATCCACCGAGAAGCGCGTGAATTCGACTTTCATCTTGGACAGGATGCTGACCACATCCATGCCGGTGCAGCCCGCCAGACTGGTCAGCAGGAGCCCCTTGGGCCTCGGGCCGGTGTCGCGGCCGCCGAGCTCGGCGGAGGCGTCCAGCCGGATGGTGTGGCCGTCTTGCGAGGCCACAAATGCCATGCCCCCGTCCCATGCCGCCGTGATGTTCATGCCCGACCTCTCATAATGTGTTCCGATTGAAAACCCGCATCGAGACGTTCTCCCATAGCAATCGGACGAACGAAATCTCGACGTACGACCGAATCGACACGTAGCAGCCGCCGCAAGTGTTGGTGGCCGAGAACTCCCGGACCAGCTGTTCCTGGGTGTCGAAATTGATGCGCTGCAGCGAGCAGGGATTGAGATTGCCCTCCGGACGAACCACCATGAACCGTCTGCCGGCGCTGCAGTTGGGGATGTCGCCTTCCCGCATGAAGCGCAGGATGCCGTCCAGGTTGATATGGGAGTTCACCACGCGGCTGTAAATGCCCCGGCGCCGTTTGCACCGCTCGAAAAGCTGCTCCACGAAACGGAGGTCGTCGGGATTGGTCACGACGTATTCATAATTTTTGGTGCGAAGCGGCGTGTAGACGCTGAAGCTCAGGCAAACGCCCCAGCGTTCGGCGGTTTTAATGATGTCTTCCAGAACCCCGACGTTCGCCGAAGTGATGGCGGTGTTGAGCACCACGTCGCCATGCCCCTCGGCGGCCAGCTGCGGGATCACCTCGTTCAAGGTGTCGTACAAACCGGAGATCTGACGGAAATCGTCATGACGGGAATCGGGGAAATCCAGCGAAATGGAAAACTGGTTCACGCCCGCTTCGCGGAACGCCCGGTATCGCTCCAGCGTCATGAGCGAACCGTTGGAAACCAGGATGGTATATGGAAAGAAGGGATTGATCTTGATGGCTCGAACCACATCGAGCAGATCCTTCCGGAGGAGCGGTTCGCCGCCGGACAACTGGATCACCGGCGGATGGAACTGATCGATGTACTTGCGGAAACCCTCCGGCTTCATGCGGATCTCGTCGGGACGGTGGCCTTCGATGTCGCAATGCCGGCAGTTGGCATTGCACGACAACGTGGTTTCAAACGAGATGATCACCGGCCGTCCCGAAAAGAAATTCCGGGTGCCGTGCCAGATCAATTGGGGGGCGTATCTCAGGGGGATATGGGGCATGCTTTCCTCGTTCAGGCAAATAACCGCATATCATAGCCAAAGCGATCCGGAATTGCAATTCGCAAATTGGAATGACCCATGAACCAGACAAGCGGCAGGCTTCAGAACGCCTTCCGGCTGTCGAGGAGAAGGGTGACAGGGCCATCGTTGACCAGTTCCACACCCATCATGGCCTGGAACTCGCCGGTGGCGACCGGAACCGGTCCCTGGCGGGCCAGGCGGACCAGCTCGTCATACAACCGCTCGGCGGCCTGTGGATCCATGGCATCCGAGAAGGACGGACGGCGTCCCTTCCGGCAATCGCCCCACAAGGTGAACTGCGAAACAATCAGCAGCGAGCCGCCGGTATCCCGAACGGATAGATTCATCTTTCCCGAATGATCATTGAAGATTCTCAGTTCAAGTGTTTTATCAAGTATGTACTTCGCGTCATCGATGGTGTCGCCCTGACTGATGCCCACAAGCAGCAGGATCCCGCGTCCGATCTCGCCCACGCGCCGGCCGCCCACGGTTACCGCGGCCCGCGTCACCCGCTGCACCACCCCCCGCACGATGACCTCCTCCGGTCCGATTGGTTTATTTCGCCTGGCTTTCGGCGAGGAAGCGCCGGACCTCGGCCACGAACGCCGCAACCAGATGATCGTTGGATATTTTCTTGATAATCCGTCCTTTCTGCAGGATCAGGGAACCCGCTTTCCCGCAGGCCAGCCCGATGTCGGCCTCGGCAGCTTCACCGGGACCGTTGACCTCGCAGCCCATGACGGCGATCTGGATGGGCGCCTGCACATCGGCCAGTTCCTTCTCCACCGCCTCGGTGACGGCGATCAGGTCCACGGTAGTACGCCCGCATGACGGGCATGAGATGAACCGGGGGCCGCGCTGCCGGATGCCCAGGGCCTTCAATATTTCGAACCCGGCGTCGACCTCCTTTTCCGGCGGAGCGGTGAGCGACACCCGCAGGGTGTCGCCGATGCCGTCCAGCAACAGGGCGCCGATGCCGATGGCCGACACCACGGTGCCTGTCGACAGGGTTCCCGCTTCGGTCACACCCAGGTGGAGGGGGTAGGGCACCCGCCGGGCCATGTCCCGATAGGCGGCAACCGTCGTGGGCACGTCAGACGCTTTCAGGGAGATCACGATGTCGTAAAAATCCATCTCTTCGAGCAGCGTCACGTGCCGCATGGCACTTTCCACCAGCGCCGCCGCCGTGGGGTGGCCGTGTTTTTTCAGGATGTCACGTTCCAGGGACCCGGCGTTGACGCCGATCCGGATGGGCACCTGGCGGGCCTTGGCCTCCTCGACCACTCGGCGCGCTTTCTCACGAGAGCCGATGTTACCCGGGTTGATGCGAATTTTGTGCACGCCGGCGGAGAGCGCCGCCAGCGCCAGGTTGTGATCGAAGTGGATATCCGCCACCAGCGGAACATGGATTTGACGGATGATCGCTTCGAGAGCGGCCGCGGCCTGCCGGTCCACCACCGCGCAGCGGACGAGATCGCACCCGTGCGCTTCCATCCGAAGAATCTGGCCGACGGTAGCGGCCACATCCCGCGTGTCCGTGTTGGTCATGGACTGGATCGAGATCGGTGCGTCGCCGCCGACGGGGACGGTTCCGATCCGAACAGAGCGCGACTGTCGCCGTTCGATGCGCACGGTGCAGCCTCAACCCAGCGCCTTCATGATATCCAGGACGATGACCACGCCCATCAGCATGGCCAGCATCACGAATCCGATCTGGACCGCCCGTTCCTTCAATCGCAGGGGAAGGTCGCGGCGCAGGATCATCTCGATGAGCAGCAGGAAGATCATGCCGCCATCCAGCATCGGGACAGGCAGCAGGTTGACCACCGCCAGGTTGACGCTGATCAGCGCGATGAAGCTGAACACGATCGTGAGTTTCAGCGTTTTCACCGCCTCGCCCGAGGCTTCGGCGATGCCCAGCGGGCCCGAGAGCTGTCGCATGGAAAGCCGGCCGCTGACCACCTTGCCCAGGACGCGATAGGTCATCACCACGAAATTATAGTTGTCCTGCAATGACCGGCGGATTGACTCGATCAGGCCGTAACGTTCTTCCATCCGGTCGATGGCGATGGTGAAGCCCAGAACGCCGCGTTGGGGTTTGTCCGTGGAGAGCGCCGGCTGGCCCGCCAAAGTGAGCAGATCCTGGCCGCGTTTCACCGACAGCGACACCTCGCGGCCCACGCTGCGCTGGATCAGGCGGGAGATGTCCATGTAACCCCTGGCCGTGTGCTGTCCGTCGGTGGCTTCGATGATCTCGTCGCCATGCCGCAGGCCGATCCGATGGGCGGGGAACCCCTCGGCCACCGTGGAAATCCGGGTGGGAATCATGGGCAGGATGCCCGTAATCTCCGACGGATCCTGCAGCGTCTCCGCCAGGACGATCGATGTGCTTCGATCCTGTCCGTCACGTTGATACCGCAGGTTGACAGTCTGCTTGGAGAAACTGATGGCCAGCAATTGAAACTCGGCCCAATCGTTGACCGGCCGGTCGGCCAGGGCGATGATCCGGTCCCCCACGGCCAGACCGGCCGCCTGGGCAGGCGAGCCGTCCACGATGTAACCGGCCACGGCGTCGTCGTGATAGAAGGTCGGGAGCTCGATTCCCACCATGTAGTTGACCGACATGAGAGCGACCGCCAGGACAATGTTCATCGCGGGTCCGGCCAGCATGACCATGATCCGCTGGTAGCGCGGCCGGACGAGAAACTCGTCCGGGTCGCCGGACAGCTCCTCGCCAAAATACTCTCCGGCCATCTTCACGTACCCGCCCAGGGGAATCAGGCTGATGCGGTAATCGACGCCGCCGCGGCTGAACCCGAACAGCCGCCGGCCGAAACCGAGGGAAAACACCTCGACCCGGATGCCCAGCAGCCGGGCCACGACGAAGTGACCCAACTCATGAATGAAAATCATGAGGCCCAGAATCAGGACGAAGGAGACGGCATTGATCAAGTAGTCCATTAATATCCAACCTAAACGGAATGTTGGGATCGAATCATCTGCCGCGCGACAGCCCGGGCCTGCCGGTCGACGTCTATGACCTGGTCGATGTCAGTCAGGGGCGAGCGCGCCATCGTCGCCATGGTGTGACGGATCACCTCGGGAATCTCGGTGAACGCGATCTGGCGGCACAGAAACGCCTCAACGGCAATCTCGTTGGCGCCGCTGAGCACCGCCGGAAGGCTGCCGCCCGCTCTCAGCGCGTCGTAGGCCAGCGCGAGGCAGGGGAATTTGGCCGGCTCCGGCTCGTGGAACTCCAGCGGCGACGCCGCCAGCAGGTCGAGGGCCGCATCGCCGCAGGCCGCGCGTTCGGGATAATTCAGGGCGTAGCGGATCGGGAGCTTCATGTCGGTCCGGCCCATCTGGGCGAGAATTGAGCCGTCGACGAACTCCACCAGCGAGTGAATCGTCGATTGCGGATGGATCACCACCCGGATGGCGTCGGGCGGCAGGCCGAACAGCCAGTGCGCCTCGATGACCTCGAGGCCCTTGTTCATCATGGTGGCGGAGTCGATGGTGATCTTGGGTCCCATCCGCCAGGTGGGATGTCGAAGCGCCACGTCCGGCGTGATGGCGGCAAAATCCTCAGGCGGCGTCCGGAAAAACGGACCGCCGGACGCCGTCAGCCAGATGCGTTTGGCGTAGCGGAGCTGGTCACCCTGCAGGCACTGGAAGATCGCACTGTGCTCGCTGTCGACGGGCAGCAGCCGGACGTTCTGTTTGCGGGCGGCGGTGATCATGAGTTCGCCGGCGGCCACCAGGGTTTCCTTGTTGGCCAGGGCGATATCCTTGCCGGCCATGATGGCGCGGTAGGTCGGCACCAGGCCGGACACGCCCACCATGGCCGCGACAACCAGCGCGGTGTCCGGCGCGGTCGCCACGGCGACGGCGCCCGCCGTGCCCGTCACGATGTCGGGCAGCGGGCCGGCCGCAAAGCGCTCCCTGAGCGCGGCGGCCAGCTGTTCCCCGGCAGTCTCGTCCTGGACGGAGACGCGCCGCGGCCGGAATTCCATGACCTGGTCCGCCAGACTCTTGATGTTGCGTCCGGCGGACAGGCCGGTTATGAAAAACCGGTCCGGTTGGGCGCGCAAAACGTCCAGCGTGCTCCGGCCGATGGAACCGGTGGATCCGAGGATGGCGATGCCTTTCTTAGCCGAGTGTGACATAGCCGGATGTGACGCCCCACTGCACGGCGTAGTAGAAGAAGGGCGCCGTGAAAATCAACGAATCCAGCCGATCCAGTACGCCGCCGTGCCCCGGGATGATGCGGGATGAGTCCTTGACGCCCACCGCGCGCTTGAACTGGGATTCGAGCAGATCACCGAGCTGGCCCAGCGCCCCGGCGGCGCCCCCCAGCAGCAGCAACGGCCAGAGCGGCTGGGCCGATGGCAGCAACCACCAGGCGGCCAGGCCGACCCCCGCGCTGCCAAGCATCCCGCCGATGGTGCCTTCGATCGTTTTTTTCGGGCTGATTCGCGGCGCCAGCGGGTGACGGCCCAGCCAGGTGCCGGTGAAATAGGCGAAAGTATCGCCCACCCATTGAATCAACAGAAATGCCATGAGCGCGTAGGCGCCGCGACGCGGGTCGATCCCGAAGCGGATGTCAAAGACAAAGGAAAAAAGCACGAACACGTAACAGAAACCTGCGACGGGCCACACCAGCCGGCCGACGATTTCTTCGTTTCGCTTGCTGAACAGTACGGCCATCAATCCGGCGATCATGAAAAAGGTCACGCTGCCGGCCACTCGATGATCTGGAAAGACCGGATGAATCACCACGAACCCGCAGATTCCGGCCGCGACCATGATCGGCCAGAAGCCGGGCGCACCGTTCGCCTGGCCGTGTCGCAACCGGATGAACTCGCTGAAGGCAAACAAGGTGATCAGGGCGACCGCCGCGCTGAACACCACCGGCGGAGCAAGGAAAACGACGGCGATGACCACGGGAATCAGTACGAATGCGGAAAGGATGCGCGTGATCATGAAACTAGGACGATCTCTCGCCGGCGAGCCCGCCGAAACGGCGCTCGCGCTTTTGGAAGTCCAGAACCGCCTCCAGAAGGTGGCGCTGCCGAAAATCCGGCCAGAGGGTGGGGGTGATGTAAAACTCAGTGTAGGCGATCTGCCAGAGGAGAAAATTGCTCAACCGATACTCGCCGCTGGTCCGGATCAGCAGGTCCGGATCGGGAATGTCGTCGGTGTACAGGTTCCGGGCGATATGCTCGACGTCGATCTGTTCGGGCGCGAGGGCGCCCGCGTGGACCTGGCGGGCAATGGCGCGGACCGCGTCCACCAATTCGGTCCGTCCGCCGTAGTTCAGGGCCAGACTGAGTTGCAGCCCTCGGTTTTTAGCCGTCCGGGCGGCCGTCTCCCGCAGCAGATGCCGGACCGGCCCTTCCATTTCGTCCAGCCGCCCGATGGCCCGCAGCCGGATGTCGTGCTTCAGCAGCGTGCCCAACTCGTTTTTCAGGTAGTGTTTGAGCAGCCGCATCAACTGCTGGACTTCCGTCTTGGGGCGCTTCCAGTTTTCAACGGAAAACGCGTAGAGGGTCAGGTAGCGGACGCCCAGACGGGCGGCGGTCTCGATGACCTGTTTGACAGAATCCGTGCCGGCCTTGTGGCCCTCGATCCGGGGCAGGTTGCGGGCTTTGGCCCACCGGCCGTTGCCGTCCATGATGATGGCTACATGGATCGGCAGGCTGTCCGGATCGATGCGCTCCAGAAGCTGCGCTTCGGCGGAATCCGGCTCGATGACTCCCTCGAATGATTTCCAGATCATGCTGTTTCCGACGGGTGGGCAGGCTGACCCGCAGGGCTAGGCTGCCACCGGCTCGGCTGCCTCCCCCTGCTTGAGGACCTCAAGCGCTTTTTCCAGCTGCTTGGCGTACACGGTGTCGATATACTTCCGGTACAGGGGGTAGGCATCCTGTCCCGTGGCCATCTCGTAGTCGATATAAAGCGATACCGCAAAGTCCGCGGGGGGCGACTTGATGACGGGCTTGACTCCCGCCAGGGTGGACTTCGTGTTCATGATGGGGCGACCGGCGGGCGTGTGATACCGGACATGGGTGATGTACAGCGCCGATCCGTCGGCCAACTCGATGAATTTCTGTTCCGACGCGGTGCCGTTGGTCTTCTGGCCAACCAGGGCGCCGCGCGCATTGTCCTTGATCGCGGCGGCCAGCACCTCGGCCGGTCCGCCAGTGAACCCGTTGGCCAGCACCACCAGGGGGCCGCGGAATAGGGTGGCGTCCTTCGTTGCGGTGATGCGGGTTTCCGCGGCCGCGTTGCCGCGCCGCACGGCGATCACGCCTTCGTCCATCAGCATGTCGGCGATGCGCAGGGCCGGTTCATATTCGCCGCCGCAACAATCGCGCACATCCAGCACCAACTGTTTGATGTCGCTGCTGACCAGCGTGTTGAGAGCCCGCTGGAAATCATCCGCCGCCGCCGGATGCAAGTTCATCAGGCGGATATAACCCACGCCGGTTTCGAGAATGCGCGTTTCGGGCTGGGGTGGCCGGATTTCGTCCATCTGGACGACGATCTCCTGAAGTTCGTCCACGCGGCCGCGGGAAACGCCCAGTTTGACTTTTCGGCCCACATCGCCCCGGAGCATCGCCAGCGTGACGGGGTAGCTCTTTTCGCTGACTCCCTGCCCATCGATTTCTTCGATGACGTCACCGGGGAACAGGCCGGCCTTCTCGGCGGGCGTATCGGGCCAGACCTGCAAAATCCGGTAATAGCCGACCCGGGCTGACAACACGATGCCGAGCCCGCCTTTTTTTTCCAGACTGGCGCGCACAAACTGCAGCTCGTCGGGATTGAGGTAGGTCGAGAAGGCATCCACGCCGCCTGCCAATCCTTTCAAGGCATTCTCAGTCAGTGGTTTCATCTGGGGCTTTTCAACGTACTCGTCCTGGACCTTTTTCAGCACGTCGTTGAACAGGGAGATATTCTGATACGTTTCATCCTTGGCCACCACGCGGCCGAGAAATCCGCCGACGACCACATAAATGACCACCGCGGCGGACAGAATCAGCACCATCAGCTTGCCACGTTCGATCATGAAACCTCCCGAGTTCAGGCGGGGGGATTATACTAGAAGCCGTTGATGGATAAAAGGGAATTTGTCGGTTGAACCGGGCCATGTATAATGGCGCAACGGCATGCTGGAGGGCGGAGTGCGTTACCTGGCGCTGGATGTGGGCGAAAAAACCATCGGCCTGGCGGCGTCCGACCCAACCGGTTGTCTGGCCCGCCCCGTCGGAACTCTGAAACGGGCCGACGCGGAGTCGGATTTCGCCGCCATCGGGCGTTCAGCCGACGAACTGGAAGCCGGTACCATCGTGATCGGCTATCCCGTCCGGATCGACGGACAGGCCGGCAACGCCAGCCGCCGGATGGACCGGTTCGCCCGGCGCCTCCGTGGCCGTCTGGGCCGGCCGGTCCTGGGCGTCGACGAGCGGTACACCTCGCTTGAAGCGGCCGAGTGGCTGGCCGGTCGGCCAGCCCGTCGATCACGATTCGACGAACATGCCCTGGCCGCGGCGACCATCCTGCGCCGATACCTGGAAGAGGGGGATGCCGTTGTCCTCGCGCGGTGGTAGAACCTGGCTCAAGCTCGCCGCCGTAACGGTTGTCGTCGGCGCGGCCCTCTGGCTGTCTGTCGAATTGCGCGAGGGATATACCTTCCTGTTTCAGACCCCGTATCAGGGCTACCTGGACTCCGAGGTGACGGTCAGTTTGGATCCCGGCTGCACCGCCGAAGCCGCCGCGATCCGGCTGGAAGATGCCGGCATCGTCGCCAGTGCCCGCTTTTTCGTGCACTTCTTGAAATGGCAGGATTGGACTCACCGGGTGCAGGCGGGAACCTACCGGTTTCATCGTCCGCTGACTCTGCCCGAGGTGGCCCGAACGGTGGTGCGGGGTGAGGTGGCACGCGTCACGGTGACCCTTCCCGAAGGGTGGACCGCGTCGCGCATGTTCCGTGAGCTGGAGTCAGCCGGCATCGGCCGGTACGACGAGTACCGGCGGCTCTGGTCGGATCCCCGCCGGGTGGCCGATTTCGCGCCTGAAGCCAGAACCCTCGAGGGCTATCTGTTCCCCGACACGTACGAGGTGCCCGCTGGCATGCGGGCGGAGGAGCTGACAGCGGTTTTGGTGAACCGGTTTCGGGAGGTCGCCTTGCCGCTGCTGGTGGCGCGAGGCATCCAAACCCGCTGGAACGCCCACCAACTGGTGACCCTGGCTTCGCTGGTCGAAAAAGAAGCCGGTGCGTCCGACGAGCGGCCGCTGGTGGCATCGGTGTTCGTCAACCGGCTGGAGCGGGGCATGCGCCTGCAGTGCGATCCCACGGTGATCTACGCGGAATGGCTGGCAAAAGGGGAGTGGGACGGCGAGATCAACCGGAGCGACCTGGCCCGCCAGTCGCCCTACAATACCTATTTGAACAGCGGGCTGCCCCCGGGCCCCGTCGCCAATCCCGGGCGTGGCGCCATCATGGCCGCGATCAAACCCGCCTCAAGCAATTATCTCTATTTTGTATCGATGAACAATGGCCGGCACCTGTTCTCCGACAACTTGCGCGAGCACAACCGGGCGGTCAAAAAATATCAACGATAAGCCCGCTGACCTCCGAAAAGGGCAGGACGAGTGGATGAGCGGAACGTGTGGCGGTGGCCTGATGACTCGGGGTCCGGCTCAATCAGCTCTTGATGGGGGGGGGCGGCTCGGCGGGGCAGGCGCCGGGTCGCACGGATGGCGTGATGGGCATCAGGATGTTCACTTTTGACAGCTCCATCCAAGTGAAGATGATCCGGCTGATGACGGTCCAGTTGGACAGGATGGCAATCACCCATAGCACGTGTTCCACGCGGTAGAACCAGGTGCCCAGGATCAGCAGCACCACGCGTTCCGGCCGTTCCAGGAATCCCACCTTGCACTTTTCGATCAGACTCTCGGCGCGGGCACGGGTGTAACTGGTCATCATGGATCCCATGATGCAGATCCCCACCAGCACGACATAGGTCATGCGCGGCATCTTGCCGAAATAAATGATCAGGCCCAGGTAGAGCACGATGTCGGAATACCGGTCGATGACGCTGTCGAAGAACGCGCCGAAACTTGTGGCGGTGTTCGTCAGGCGGGCCACCGCGCCGTCCAGCATGTCCATGGCGCCGGCGATGAAGATGATGGTGCCGGCGATGCCGAACTCGCCCCGGGAGAGATAGAAGGCGGCCACGATGTTGATGACGAAGCCCAGCAGGGTGATCAGGTTGGGATTGACCTTGATCCGCCCCAGGGCGGCCGTCAGTTTGGTCAGCAGGAATTGCCCGCCGGCGCCGATGGTTCGCGTGAAAGTGAGCATCATGTCCTCGACAAGTGGCCAAAATACTGGAATCACAAATGGATTGCAACATGAAAGTTGTGCCGCTCCGCCACCGGAGGACCGCTTGGGGAAATTTGGATTTGACAGGTCCGGAAGGCGGTGGGATAATGCAGAAACTGTTGAATATCAATATGCTAACCTGCGGAGTCGGCATGCCTGAAGCGTACAATGTCCCGGTGATGTTGGCCGTGTCCAATTGGATCCCCTGGATGCTCGCCCTGCTCGTCCTGGCAATGGCCGCTCTGGCAAACTACCTGGAACGGAAGCGGCGGGAGGCCGACCGGCGGAACCAGGTCGCGGCAAAGACAATCGGTGACCTGACCGTGGAACTGAGTTTCCGTGAAACCCTCTACGAACAGGCGTGCGCCATCATCTGTGACGTGGACCGGGCCGCCCGGCGGATGCCGGAAGCCTTCGATGAGCTGGGCCGCATCCTCAAGCTGCCCTACGCCGCCTTCGTGTTAAGGGATTCGGCGACGGGACAAGTGCTCAACCATCAATTCCCATCCCCCCGTCTTGATGCCGCCCAGCTGACCGAACGGATCCTGAACCAGGCCGGACCGGTTATGGAGGGCCGGCTGGAACCTGTCCGCCTGCCCGTCGGTTGGGAAAACGGCATGACCACCGAGGCGGGGACTGAAGTTTTTCAATCGATGATCCTGTATCCCATCAGTCATGCCGGCGAAACGGTCGGCGGCGTGTTGCTGCCGCTCACCGTGGAGGAGCTCGATCGCCGGGAAAAGGACCTGGCCCGGATCGGACGAATCGTCGAGGCGCTGTTCACCTACCGCGCCCTGCAGAACGAGTTGGCCCGTCGATCGGAGGAGGCCGACACCGTTTCAGCTTTTCTCAGCGAGATTGCGGTGTTCGCCGCTCTGGACAAAGTGATGGAGGCCTTTTTCCGCTACCTCCAGGAGACCTATCCGGAAACCAATGTCACCTTGCTCTTGGAAGAACCTGACGGCGGGATCGCGGTCCGCCACGGGGAGATGCTGGAACAACCCCTCATCCTGTCGCTGTTGCCCAGCGCCCGGCAGGAATTGGAACGGGGCAAACAGCTGCTCTATGCTCCTGACGCGTTCGCCCTGATGAAAAAGTACTCCCTGCCTTCGCCGCCAAAGAGGCTGCAATCAGTGCTGGTGATCCCCCTGGTGACCTTCAAGCACATTTACGGTTATATCGTCTTGGAATCCACCCGGACGCAGGTGTTCCATGCCGCGTCGCTGAGCACATTGCTGCGCCTGGTGGAGATGGGGTCGTTCGTCCTGAGGAAAACCTTGTATTACCAGGGCGAGTTGGACAAACTCAACGCGGAGATCAGCCGGTTGGAACAGATCGGCAGCCGGCAAGCGATTCAGGTGTCCGAACTGGAGATGGCCTTGCGGGAGGCCACGGAGTTCAACACGGTCTACGCCGTCGGCCAGTCGATTCGGGTTCACCTGGCCAGCCTGCGCGGCTTCGTCCAGATGCTCGAAGACGGCGTGAAGCGGAGTATGCGCGACGCCTACGATCCGCTCCTGTTCCGCAACTGCGTTGTCGAGATCGAAAAGATCGAACGCAGCCTGCAGAAACTGGAATTCACCCGGGTGATCACCGAACGCGACTATCCCTTCAAGATCCAGCCGGTGGCCTTGGTTCCCTTGCTGGACAACGTGTTCGCCGCGATCCGGTCAAAGACCGTGGCCAAGAGCGTCGAGATTGATGCCAAATTTGACGTCCGGTTGGGGCCGGTGATGCTGGACGAGGAACTCACCACGCTGGGACTCCGCCTGTTCATCGACCGGTTGTTGGATTTTGTATCCGGTGGCAAACTGCAGGCGGTCTGTCTTGCCCGGGAAAACGCGGCGCCGGAACTCATGATCCGTTTCAATCACGCCCAGGGTGGGCGGATCAATCGGGACAAACTCGCCACTTTTGACGTGGCGCGGGATTTCCAGTTTGTCCTCCTGAACCGGTTGATTGCCCGGCAGAGCGGCCAGCTGGATTTCGAACTGACGGAAAACGGCGGCTTTCTGCTCCGGGTCGTCTTCCCGGCGACGTCTTCGGCGGTCAAGGACGCGTGATGAACGGCTTCCGGATTGAACCCATCGTGGTGGGGCCGCTCGAAGTGAACTGCTATCTGGTCGGCTGCCTGGCAACCCGGCAAGCCGCCGTGATCGATCCCGGAGCCGACGGCGGCCGCATCGTGGGGCGGCTGCGGGGGTTGGGCTGGCGACCGGTCATGATGCTCTACACGCACGGGCACATGGATCATTGGGCCGCCGCCGCTGACGTGGCGGATGACTTCCCCGCACCCGGCCACATGCATCGCGACGACCGGTATCTGCTCACCGCACCGGACATCTTCGGGCTGTCCCCGCTCCTGAAGGCCCGGCCGTGTCCGGAACCGCAAGGATGGCTGGACGATGGTCAACAACTGGCGGTGGGCCAACTGACCATCCAGATTCTACACACTCCGGGACATACTCCGGGTGGGTGCTGCCTGCTCCTGGACACGGTTTGTTTCACGGGCGACACCCTGTTTGCCGGCGGTATCGGCCGGACCGACCTGCCGGGCGGCGACGAGACCGTGTTGCTCAATTCCATCCGGAAGCAGATCCTCACGCTGCCGCCGCACGCGAGGCTGCTGCCGGGGCACGGCCCGGAGAGCACGGTGGAAGACGAAATCCACTTCAATCCATACGTCGTGCTTTGAGCATGAGCCGGGATTTTTTCGCCGAATTTCTGCAGCATTTGACCGTTGAAAAAGGGTTGGCCCCGAACTCTATTGCCGCGTACCGCACGGACCTGCAGCGATTCCGGCGCTTCCTGGAGGCGCGTGGGCAGGATGTGACCCGGGTGGAACGGGTGGATCTGCTGGCCTATCTGAAGGACTTGTACACATCCGGCTACAAACCGTCCTCGGTGGCCCGGTCTGTTGCCAGCTTGCGGGGTTTATTCCGCTTTCTGGCCGCGGACGGCCACATCGGCAGCGATCCAGCCGAACTGCTGGAGGCGCCCCGGCGTTGGCACACGCTGCCCAAATACCTGAGTCCGGACGAAGTGGACGCGCTGCTGGCGCGGCCCGATCCGGACACGCCGGAGGGGTTGCGGGACAAAGCCATGCTGGAGCTGCTCTATGCCACCGGGCTGCGGGTGACGGAGCTGGTCAACGTCAAAGTGCCCGATCTCAACCTGGATATCGGCTACATCATCTGCCTCGGCAAGGGCAGCAAGGAACGGATCGTCCCGGTGGGCAACCAGGCCCGTGACTGGGTGCAGCGGTACATCCGTGAAGCCCGCAACCTGCTGCTCAGGCAGCCGGAGCCCTACCTGTTTGTCAACCGTTTCGGCCGGCGGATGTCCCGGCAGGGGTTCTGGAAGAACATCAAGCGTCACGGCCGCAACGCGGGGATCATGAAAAACATCACCCCGCACCTGCTGCGCCACTCGTTCGCGACCCATCTGCTGGAAAACGGAGCCGATCTCCGATCGCTGCAGCTGATGCTGGGGCACGCGGACATCGCCACCACCCAGATCTACACCTTCGTGACACAGGCGCGACTGAAGGAGATCTACAAAAAATATCACCCGCGCTCCTGATCCCGGCTCCCGGGAGCGGTTGGTCTCCGCGCGGTTGTATGGTATAAGATTGACGTTTGATTCGAGTCTGAACAAGCACCATGTTTCTGAACCTGATCATCAGTTTTTTGGTTGAGATCCAGGACTTCAGCCTGCTGGCGTTCAAGGCCATCCTGAACCTGTTCCGCCGGCCACGCTACATCCGGGAAACGTTCGAGCAAATGGACCTGATCGGGGTCGGCTCGCTGACCATCATCATCCTGACGGGATTTTTCACCGGTGGCGTCCTCGCCCTCCAGACCTCGAGCACCCTGCGCTCCTTCGGGGCGGTGGGCTTGACCGGCCAGCTCGTTTCCATGAGTCTGGTGCGCGAGTTGGGCCCGGTCCTGTCGGCGCTCATGATCGCCGGGCGCATCGGTTCGGGCATCGCCTCGGAGCTGGGCTCGATGGTGGTGACCGATCAGATCAACGCCATGCGCGCCTTGGGCACCGACCCGGTCAAAAAGCTGGTCACCCCCAGGATGATGGCGACGGTATCCATGTTGCCCCTGCTGACGGCCGTCTGTGATTTTTTCGGACTGATCGGCGGCTGGCTGGTCTCGCTATACGAACTGAAGCTGCGGACGTCGCTGTTCTGGTCGGTGGCGTTCGACTCGCTGACCTATGAGGACCTGATCGGCGGGCTGGGCAAGCCGCTGGTTTTCGGCTTCATCGTGGCCATGGTCGGCTGCCATCACGGACTGCGGACCTGGGGCGGCACCCAGGGCGTGGGGCGGGCCACCACGAAGTCGGTGGTCACCGCATCCATCCTGGTCATCATGTCGGATTTCATTCTGAATAAACTCATCATCGAGTTCATGCACTGAGCGCACCATGTTGGAAATGCTCAACGTCTACAAGTCGTATGCCGGCGCCCCGGTGCTGCAGGATGTCTCCCTGCGGGTGGGGCCGGCTGAAAGTTTGATCGTGCTGGGCGGCAGCGGTTCCGGCAAATCCACCCTGTTGCGTCTCTGCATCGGCCTCGATCGGTGCGATTCAGGGCAGGTGGTGGTCAACGACACGGATATCTCCCGGCTGAAGGAAGAGGAACTGATCGCCATCCGCGACCAGATGGGCATCGTTTTCCAGGAGGGCGCGCTGTTCGATTCGCTGACCATCCGGCAGAATGTGGGCTATCGGCTGTACGACGAGGGGGGCTGGGAAGAGCACGAGATCGAGGAAATCGTCATCCGCCTGCTGGGTTTCGTCGGGTTGGCCCACACCATCGACATGAAACCGGCCGAGCTGTCGGGCGGCATGCGCCGGCGGGTCGCCATCGCTCGCGCCCTGGCCGGACAACCGCGGTTCATGCTGTACGACGAACCCACGGCGGGGCTCGATCCCGTAACGGCGCGATCGATCTGCGACCTGCTGGTCAAGCTCCGCGACATGGAGGGGATGTCCTCGGTTGTGGTGACGCACGACCTCAATGCCGCCTATTTCCTGGCGGAACATACGGCCCGTGTCGCCTCGCCCGGCGACATCCGGGTGGAGCGGGAGCCTGCCGACCAGTGTTTCATTCACACGTCATTCAGCGTGCTGCGGGACGGGCGGATCATGTTCACCGGCAACATGGATGAGCTGGTCGCCAGCGACGATCCGTACATTCGGGAATTTGTTTCCTAACCGAACCGACAGAGGAGTGGTACCGCGATGGAGAGGCGCAAGAAGAGATTCAATTGGCACGAGTTTCGCGTCGGCATATTCGTCATCGGCAGCTTCGCCATCCTGATCTTCATGATCGTCCGGGTGAGCGGGGGACGGGGCTTCTTCACCCCCAAGTCATACGCGGTCACCTACCTGCCGGAAATCTCCGGGCTGAAGGCCGGCGCCCCGGTATGGCTCAACGGCATCGAGATCGGCAACGTCGAGGACATCAAGCTGGAGAAGTCTCCGCCGGACACCCAGGCCAACCGTGACACCAACGACAAGATCCAGCAGCTCGTTGCCGACATCCAACGGTACGACGATCTGATCCTGGACGTCGAGCAATCGGTGGCGCGCGACCGGGCGGGACTCGCCTCCGCCAAGCCCGCGGACGCCGCCAAAAGGCGGGAGGAGATCCTGCTGCAGGAAGAGCGGTTGGCCCGTCTCCGCAAGAACCGGCAGGCGACGCGGCAGGACCTCAAGACCACCCGCGGCAATATCCAGAGTATCCGGCTGGTCCTGCAGATCGAGGATGAGTTTGCCGGCTGGATCAAGCGCGATTCGGAGGTGAGCATCGGCTCCATCGGCCTGCTGGGCGACAAGTACGTGGATATCAGCATCGGACGGTTGCCGGAGGAACCGCGCCGGACCGCCGAGGGTCACATCTTCATCGAGGCGGTCAACGAGGCCACGATCAGGCAGTTGATGGTAAACGCCAACGACCTGATGGCCAATTTCGGCGACATTTCGGACCGGGTCAAGAGCATCGTGGCCAAGCTGGATGCCGGCGAAGGCACCATCGGCCAGCTGATCAATGAAACCAGCCTCCACCGCTCCCTGGTGGATACCATCCAGAACCTGGACGTGACCGTCCAGCGGGCCGGGGGACTCATGGACGAGTTGCGCAGCAGCCAGGGAACGTTCGGCCAGCTGGTTCACAACCGCGCCCTGTACGACGAGCTGACTGCGACCGCCAAGGAGCTCAACCAGTTCATCAGCCGGCTCAATTCCTCCGCGGGAACGGTCAACAAGCTGATCAACGACCCCGAACTTTACGACAACCTCCGAAAAATTTCGGCCAGGGTGGACCAACTGCTCCTGCGGATCGAGCGGGGTGAGGGCACCCTGGGCAAAATGTCGACCGACCCGGCCCTGTTCGAGGAGGCGCGGGATTCGCTCATGAAAGTGCGCCAGATCCTGGAGCAGATCGACCGGGGCGAAGGCACGATGGGCCAGTTGCTCAAGGACAAGCAGCTGTATGAGAACCTGAACAGCGCGCTGGCCGAACTGGCCAAGCTCATCTACGACGTCCGGCAGAATCCGAAGGACTATCTGCGGATCCAGTTCAAGGTTTTCTGATGAAGTGGATTGTTCAACCCGCCCGGCCGATCTCGTACTACTCGCGGGCGATCAGCATTCTCGGCGTCATGGCCCTGCTGATCGCCCGCTTCTTCCCGTTTGATACAGTCCCGGTGCCGCTGTGCAGCTTTCGCGCCTTCACGGGTCTGCCGTGTCCGACGTGCGGGATGACGACTGCGTTCGTCCTCCTCACCCACGGGCGGTGGGTCGAGGCGGTGATCATGTCGCCGCTGGGTGTCGTGGTCTTTGCGGCGCTGGTCGCCCTGATCATCCAGGTGGCGGGACAGTGGCTGTTGCGCTGGCCGGGTTTCCGTTTGGAGATGAGCCGCGCCGAGCGGATCGTCGCGGGCATCGGTCTGATCGCCGCCATGACGCTCAATTGGGCGTTCAAACTCGGCCACGATGTCTTCAACTGGTGGTGATGGCGCCGCCGGGGAGTCAGCGGGTGAGCCGGCGGCGTTTGAGCGCCGCCAGGTCCTCGTGCATGCACAGGATGTCCCGCTTGAAGACGAACCGGTTGGGTCCCCGGTCCACCGTGATGCGGATGAAATGCAGGTCGTAGTATTCGATCCAGCCATGGATCTCCTCGCCGGAGGTCAGCCGGACGATCATGGGCGTCTGGTGCTGGCTGTGCTGCTGCAGGTAGAGTGTTTCGCTGCCCGTCTCATCCGCCGGCGAGCGGCGGCGGGTGACGACCGAGGAGTGGCTGGACAGTTTTTTCAGCCGGTCGAGTTCTTCGCGGGTGGGTCTGATCAGCTTTCTCATTGCCATGGATTGTAACTCCTTCCCGGGCCAAAATCAAGCGTCCGGCGGCTTGCCAACCGTTCCCGATGGGCCTACAATGCCTTCTGACTCGAATGACTTGGAGGAGAACCGCCGGCATGTTGAGCTGTTACGCCATGCGCGACGCCGATTCCCGGGGGCGCCGTTTTCCGGAAGAGCTGGAGGACCCGGTCCGCGGAATTTTCGAGCGCGACACCGATCGGATCATTCATTCCCGGGCGTTCAAGCGGCTGGCCGGCAAGACCCAGGTGATCACCGGCCGGCGGTCCGATCATCACCGGACCCGCCTGACCCACAGCATCGAGGTGGCCACCCTGTGCCGTTCCGTTGCCGACAAACTGGGCCTGAACACGCATCTGGCCGCCTGCCTGGGTTTCTGCCACGACCTGGGACATCCGCCGCTCGGGCACTGCGGGGAAGAGATCCTCAACGAGATCTGCCGGCGGTTCGGGGATTCATTCGAACATAACCGGCACACGCTGACGATCGTGGACGAATTTGAGCAGAAATACGCGTTTTGTCCGGGCCTGAACCTGAGCTATGAGGTCCGGGAAGGCATCATCAAGCACTCCGCCAACGATCATTTCCGGAGCGACCCGGCCCTGGCCGAGTTCGATTTCACCTGCCAGCCGCCCCTCGAGTCCCAGCTCGTGGATTACTGCGACGAGATCTGCTATTCCTACTCCGATCTGGATGACGCGCTGGAGGCCGGATTCATTACCCTGGAATGCATTCTGGGGGAACTGGACGACTTTCAAGGCGGGTACGACCAGCTGCGGCGCCGTTATCCCCGGGCCGATGCGCGCCTCATCTTCAACGAGACGCTGCGCCGCACCATGAACAATACGGTCCGCGACATGACCGCGACGATCAAGCGAAATCTGGCGGAAGCGGGGATTCAGACAGTCGCGGATGTCCGTCGTTGCCATGATCGGCTGGTGAGTTACTCCAAGGACATGGGTCGCTGGATCCTCCGGCTTAAGCAGTTCCTGCGCGCCCATTACTACCAGCACCCGGAAATCCATGACCGTCGCCAGGTCGAAACGGAGAAGATCCGGCGGCTGTTCGAGTGTTATTCCGGGAATCCCGAACGGCTTCCGAGCCGCTACCGGGAGATGATCCGCGACGGCCGGATGCCGTCCTACCGGGTGATCGTCTATTACATCGCCGGCTTCACGGACAACTACTTCACTGATATGACCGAAACGTTTGGCATCTAGACCCAACCGACGAGCAGTCGCCCAGTCTGCCTGTTTCCGGTCACTTCTCGGGGAAGAGGGCTTTCAGCGTTTCCGGTTCGGGTGGCGGAGTCAGGTACGAAACCACCACCAGGCCGAGCACCGACACCAGCAGAGCGGGGTAGATGCTCGGGATTCCCCAGGGGTCCTGCGATCCGGCGGGGCCGCGCATCACTTCGGGAAAGAAATTGGGCACGACGATCTCCAGCAGCAGAGCCATGAAGGCGCCGCTGATGATGGACACAGTTCCGCCGAGACGGGTGGCCCGTTTCCAGCTCAGAGCGGCGATCAGGGCCGGGGTGATGGAGACGCCGTACATGGTGTAGGCGAAGTAACTGTAGGACAGCACGGAAATTTTAAGCCGCAGAATGGTGGGAATGAAGATCATCAGGAAGGCGCAGACGCCCAAGCCCACGATGAACACCTTTTGCAGCGCCACCATCCGGTCAGATGGCGCATCCGGTCGGATGAAGCGCTGGTAGATGTCGCGCATGATGTTCGTGCTGGGCGACAGCAGGTAATTCATCCCGGTGGACAGCACCACGACGCAGGCGGCGGCCAGCAGCAGCAGGCCTGCCAACAGACCGAGCGGGCCGGTTCCGGTCAGGTTGCGGGCGGCCACCAGGACAATCGATGCCGGATCGTCGCCCATCCGGTTCAACCTGGTCAGGACGGCCTCGCGATCGCCCTGCAGGGGGCCGATTTCGGTCGAGAACATTTCACGCAGCTCGACGGCCTGAGCCGGTTTGATCTGGCCGGACGCCTCCCGCTCGCCGATGAGTTGATCGATCCGGGCCGTGAGGTCGATCGGCGCCGTCGTGGCGCTGATTTCGTCTTGGAGTTGGCGGGAAATGTCAAATTCTTTCAGTTGAACCCAATTGGCGGAAGCGCCGTAGATGGCGATCACCACCACCACCGTCTCGACGACAATTGTGCCGACGATCCAGAGGCCCACGGCCGTTTTTGCCTCCTTGGGGGTCCGGGCACTGTAGAATTTCTGGTACATGCTCTGAACGCCCATCAACAGCATCATGGTGGCGAGAAAGTAGGCGCCGCCCTTCAACCAGGGATGTTCGCCGAAATCGGCGCTGAATGCCTGGAAATGTGTGGCCGGCAGAGCCGCCGGCGCGGCGTTCCACCCGCCGGCGAAGAGAATCACCAGTGGTACCGCCACGAGGCAGGCCAGCACGATGATGATGCCGTTGGGCAGATCGGTGTGGGCCACGGCCATCATGCCGCCCAGGGCGGTAAACACGATGACGAATGCGGCCGTCAGGGTCTGGCCCGTTTCCACGCTGATGCCGCCACCGCTCAACACGTTCAGGATATAGCCGCCGGCGCGGAACTGATAGCTGACGATGGTGACGAATGCGATGATCAGGGCGACGGCGCCGAACAACCGGGCGAATTTACCGTAACGCACTTCCAAGATGTCCCCGATGGTGTATTGCCCGAAGGTGCGGATCTTGCCGGCCAGAAAGTAGATCACCGCGATACCCACCCAGGCCCCGGCGGGCAGCCACAGGCTGCTCCAGCCGGCCTTGGCGGCATACTCGGCGCCGGCGATGAACGTACCGGAGCCGATCCAGGTGCAAATCAGGGTGAACACCATCACCTTGAGACTCAGGGACCGCCCGGCAACCATGAAATCTTCCTGGCTTTTGATTTTCTTCGAACGGTAGTAGTTGAACACCAACAGCACGATCAGGTAGCCCAGGATCACATACAGGTAAACGGACATGGCTCCTCCAGACGGTCAGAATGGGTGGCCGGCGCTTACAACCAAGCGGCGGCCCGCAACGAGGCGCGCCGAATTCTTGCCCGATTTTGAAAATGAATTGACGAAAGGAAACCAGTCGTCCGACTGGATGGGGCGGACAAAAAAACCGGGGGCCCACGCCCCCGGATCGTTTAGAATGGAACATCGTCATCGGTGATGGGTTCGTCCACGACCGGCGGTTCCTCGCGGGAGGCGGTGGCATCGCCGTACTCCGGCGCCGCGGGTTCCGCCGCGGCGGCGGCGGTCCGGCTTTCGAGAATGTTCATGTCGGAAATGACGATCTCCGTCGTGGTGCGTTTCCCGCCGCTCTGGTCTTCCCACTGACGGGTTTGGATGCGGCCCTCGACGTATACGAGGCGGCCCTTCTTGAGATATTGGTTGCAGATTTCCGCCAGCTTGCCCCAGGCGACGATGTTGTGCCACTCCACCCGGGATTGCTTGGTGCCGCTCTTGTCCATCCAGACCTCATCGGTGGCGACGGAAAACTTGGCCACGGTCTGTCCGTTCTGGGTGTACCGCAACTCGGGATCGCGTCCCAAGCGGCCGATCAGCATGACCTTGTTCAGTCCTTTCATGGTAGTGCCTCCTGTCAGCGTTTTTTTGGTCGAGCAGGAGGATCCACGCCGAGAATCTGCAGTTGCTGAATCGCGATGTTGGCCTCCGGGGAATCAGGATATTTCAGGATCACGCTTTTGAACGCATCCACGGCGGCCGGATTGTTGTTCAACGACAGATGGGCCAGCCCGCTTTTCAACACCGCCGCGGGGGCTTTATCCCCCTTGGGAAACAGGCTGATCACCTGGTTGAACGCCTCCACGGCGTCCGCGTGATGTCCCTGGTTGAAATAACAATCGCCGATGTAGTACTGGGCGTTGTCGGCAAGTTCGGACTCCTTGTAATTCGCCAGAAAATCCAGAAAGCCCTGTACCGCCAGTTCGAAATTGCCCTGGATGTAGTCATTGTACGCCAGCGAATACAGCTGGTCGGCGGGCAGCGGGAGCGGCTTGCCGTCGGGCGCGGTTTCCGCTTTGGGCCGGCGGGATTTCATTTCCTCGAGAGACGATTGAGTCGCCTCCAGGCTGCGGGTCAGATTCATGATCTTGACACTCTGGTCGTCGATCTTCGAGGCCAGGGTCCGAATGCTGTTGATCAGGTCCTCGATGTTTTCGTCGCCGGCGCGGGACTGTTCTTCATGGCGGCTGTTGAGCTGGTCGACAATCCGGGTGATCGCGCTCATCTGGTTGATGAGCTGCTCCATCAGGGTTTTGGAAACGGCGCCGCTCTCATCGACGCTCTTTTGGAGCATGCGGATCTGGTTCTGGACGGTCATGATGTCGTTTTGCAGGCGAATGTACTCCTCTTTCGTCCCGGCTGCGGCCAAGCCGGCCATCAGGAGCAGCAGCCCCCCCGCCAACAGGCATCGCTTCATTTCGGCCTCCTCACGGTTTGATCAATACGAAGTGCGCCCGGCGGTTCTTGGCCCATGCTTCCTCATTGTGCGCGGGATCGAACGGACGTTCTTCGCCATAGGAGATGGTCTTGATCCGGGTGGCGCTCATCCCGAGCGATACCAGGTAATCGCGGGTTGCGTTGGCGCGCCGGTCGCCGAGCCCGATGTTGTACTCCTCGGTGCCGCGCTCGTCGCAGTGTCCTTCGATCATGATGCCGACCTGGGGCAGGCGGCGGATCAGCACGTCCGCGTTCCGGCGCAGGATGTCCTTGTACTCGGCGGTGATTTCAGCGCGGTCGAAATCGAAGAAAACATCCTGGATTTCGTTCTTGAATATCTGCTCAACGGTGAATCCCTGATCGGTCTCATCCACTCGCGGAGATTCGGTGGTGGTGGTGACCGGTGCGGGAGTAACCGTCACCCGCGCCTGGGTGCTCACAGTGCCGCCGGCTCCCGTCGCCACCGCCACGTAGGTCACGGAGGCTTTGGGGGAGACCACTGTCGACCCCTGGGGCGGAAACTGGCCCACGGTTTCGATCGTCACTCCGGTTGCGTTGGTGGTCGTCCAGCTCAGGGTGGCGGATGCGCCTTCGGCGATGATCGGCGGCTGGGCGGTCAGCGTGATCGTCGGCGCCGCCAGCTGTTGCTGAGCTGCCGGCGGAGCGGCCACCGGCGTGCGTTTCTTGCACCCGGCGGCTAGACAGAGCAGGGTAACCGCCACGCCGACGATGAGAAGCCGGTTGTTCACTTTCATGGTTCCCTCCAAACCTCAATCATATAAACGATCCACTTGGCTGCTGTCCGAAGAAAAATTCAGTTTTTCAACGCATACGACGACCAGTCCGGGTTGGAACACCCTTGCAGATTCGTGATTTGCCTCAATTCGGTGCCATCGGCAAAAATTGTGTAAATTTCCATCGAACCCGATCGGTTGGATTGGAAAACGATATGGCGTCCGTCGGGAGCCCATGACGGGTTCTCGTTGTCGCCGTGGCCTTGGGTGAGTTGAAGGATCCGCTGGGTTGCCACCTCGGCGATAAAAAGGTCGAAATGGGTCATGCGCGACGGTTTCCAGGAAAACACCAGGTAGCGTCCGTCCGGCGACCAGTCCGGCGAAGAGGCGTAGCCGCTTTCCATGGTAATGCGGGTCAGGTCGGCGCCGAACGTATCGCAAATGTGGATCTGCGGCACCCCGCCGCGGTTGGAGACGAAGGCCAACTGGCGGCCCGTGGGACTCCAGCAAGGGCTGATGTCGATGCCGGGGTGCTGGGTGATGTTGCGCAGATTGCCGCCGTCCAGGTCGGCAACGTAGATATCCGTGTCCGACGCGTCGTTGAGGCGGGCGGAAAAGGCCAGCTGTTTGCCGTCGGGTGAAAAGGCCGGCGTGGTGAGCAGGCCGCCGCTCTGGGGAAACGCCTGGAGCTGGCCGCTGGAAAGCGAGACCAGGTATAGCCGCGGAGTGCCCTCGTAGTACGAGGTGAACGCGATCGATTCATTCGACGGGTTCCAGGCCGGCGTGACGTTGATGGAGCCGTTCGATGTGATGGGCTGCAGGTTGGCGCCGTCGTAGTCCGCCAGATAGATTTCCTTGCCGGTGCGGGTTTTCCGTTCGAAAACGATCTGGGTGGACGCGATCCCATGCGAGGCGTTGGCGGACAGCAAACTCACGATATGGTCGGCGATCCGGTGGGCGATGGCCCGGGTGTAGCGGGGGATGGTCCGGAACTGTTTGCCCAGAACCTGTTCCCGCGTCTTGAGATCGAAGACGCGGCACTGGACCACCAGGTAGTTGCTCTCGATTCGGGCGTTGCCGATGACGATGAAATCCACGCCGAGATTCCGGTCCTGCCAGTCCTTGAACACCAGCTCCTCGGGTTCGTTGATGCGCAGGGCCGGGTAGAACGAGCGCGAAAGCAGCTTGAAAAAAGCCGAGTACTCCAAGTCGTTCCAAAGGGTTTCATTGACGATTTTCAGGTACTCGTCGACGGATGGATCCAGGTTGCCGCTCTTGGGCTGAAATTCGGGGATCGCCAGAACGGTCGCCGTGGCGGGACGCGGCTTGATCACGATGGACGCATCATCGGCTTGCGCCAGCGGAAAGATCATGCAGCCCAGCGCCAACAGCGGAAGCAAGCGGAAACGCTTCATCACATGCCTCGAGATCAGGGTGTCGGATATTCGAAAATGGCCACGAATCGAACGCGATTCCTCTGCATTTTATATTGAACGGGCAGGGGAGGCAAGGGGTCCGATGCGCGGACGGCCCGCAGCGCCGAACGTTCGAAGGCTTCCGGACCGGTGGATTCAACGATTCTGATGTCCTCGATGCGCCCTTCCGGACTGACGGAAAACTGGATGAGGGTCCGGTGTTTTCCTGAAAAGTGTATGCCCATGCGGGATTCCAGCCAGTTGCTGCCCACCCGCTGTTCCACCTGCCGGGCGTACCAAGAATCGTAAAAGCCTTCGCCGGATCCACCGATGGAGACACCGTGGCCGGCACCCGCCCCCTGTCCGCCGGCGCCGGTGCCGCCACGCACGCCCGGCGCTTGTTCCCCGGTGCCGACGGGACCGGGCGGAGGGGGAGTGATTGCCGGAGCCGCGGACGAGGGTTTGTCCGGAGCACGGCTTAAGTCGGGCTTGGTGGTGTTGATGAAATCGTCGGCGCGATCAGTTTCCACGACCTTCTCGGTAGGCTTCGGCGTAGGCAAGGCGGCGGGTTCCGGCAATCGGACGGGCGGTTTGAAGTACTCCTGGCCGGCGGGAAGCCCTTCCACCAGACCGACGCCGATAGCTCGTCCGCCGCCACCGCCGCCGCCCAGGGTCAGCGTGGGACCGGCCGGCGCGGCGAACTGCCAGATCACCACGATCAGAACCAGCAGAAAATGTGACACGATCGAGGAGATGAGAAACTTGCGCCGGTCTCCCTCGGAGACCAACGACTGGTAATGATAATGCCGGTCGTCGACAGTCATTGTTTGCGCTGCTGAATCGTTGGACGCGTGACGATCTGGATATTGGTGAACGCATACTCGCGAAGCGTATCCATTACCTTCACGACGACGGCAAAGCGGACGTCACCGTCCGCCTGCAGGTAGATGGGCTGGTTGAGATCCTGTCCGACGCGCTGCCGCAGGGCCGGTCCCAGTTCGTTGATGTGGATCTGGCGGGTCATGAAGTACAGGTTGCTCCGCTGGTCGATGGAGATCACGTACTGCTGGTGGGGATTGAAGTTTTTGACGTGCCGCGTCCGGGGCAGGTTGACCTCGATGCCCGCCTGGATGATGGGCGCGGTGACCATGAATATCACCAGCAGGACCAGCATGACGTCCACCAGGGGCGTGACGTTGATCTCGGACAACGAAGTCATGGTCCGGCCGTTGGGGTGAGTGAACGCCATGGTCGGCTCCTCACGTGAAATTGCGTTCCACCAGGTTGGTCAGTTCGGTGGTGAAATCATCAAGCAAGGACGCCATGTGTTTGATCCGGGATAGGAAATGATTGAAAAAAATCACTGCCGGAATCGCGGCGAACAGGCCGAAGGCCGTGGCATAGAGCGCTTCGGCGATGCCGGGCGCCACAGCCTGGATGGAGGTGGTTTCCAACTGGCCGAGACCGTGGAATGCGTTGATGATCCCCACCACCGTCCCGAACAGCCCGATGAACGGGGTAACCGATCCCGTGGTCGCCAGCCAGCTCAGGGAGCGTTCCAGGTGGGTGAGCTCCACTGCGGAGGCCTTCCGCAGTGTCCGCTCGACATTGGAAATGCTTTTGATGTGGAGTGTCGGGGCGGCATCGCTGTCCGGTGCCTGCTTGGCCGTGAGTTGGGCGTTGAGTTCACTGTAGCCGGCCAGGAAAACCCCGGTCAGCGGGCTGTTTTTGAAATCGCCGCTGCGCTTGTAGATTTCGGACAATTTGCTGCTTTCGTGGAACAGTTTCAGGAAATTGAAGGATTGCCGCTCCACTCGACGGAATAAAACCAGCTTTTGGAAGATAATGGCCCAGGAAAGAATCGAAAAGACCAGAAGCAGCAGAAACACGCCCTGGGCCACGATCCCGGCGCTGCGGATGAGCTCGAAAATCCCGCCCGAGAACCCACCCGAACCAGCGGTCAACAGGGTCTCGATCAATGCCTATCTCCTTTAAAAAAATAAGGTTAATGAATATCATGGAACCACTTTCAAGTCAAACGATTCTTTTGCTATAATGCCTCACTAACTGGATGATCCTTCGGGAGAAAAGGACGGTCTCGTGCTGCGTTACCTGCATATCCGAAATATCGCCGTGATCGAGGAACTCGAGGTCGAATTCGGGCCGGGGCTCAACGTGATCACCGGTGAGACCGGTTCCGGCAAATCGATCCTGATCGATGCCGTGGGGCTGCTGGCCGGCGCCCGCGGCTCGACGGATCTGATCCGCAGCGGTGAAAACCGGGCCATGGTGGAAGGCATCTTCGACCTGCCGGCGGGCAGTCCCGTCTGGCCGCTGCTCAATGACGAAGGCATCGAACGGGACGAGCTGGACGACGGGCTGCTGATCCGGCGGGAGCTGGCGGCCGGCAGCGGCGGACGCGCCCAGGTAGCCGGCCGCCTCGTCAGCACGGCCTTCCTGCGGCGGCTGGGTGACGAGTTGATGGAGATCCACGGCCAGCACGACTGCCGCCTCCTGCTGCAGCCTCGATACCATCTCCAGTTGCTCGACAATTACCACGGCCAGCGGGACACGCTGCGGACGGTGGCGGACTTGGCGCGTCTGATCGCCGTCGGTCGGACCGAGCTGGACCGGCTGGTCCGCGACGAGCAGGCCCGATTGCAGCGACTGGATCTCCTGGATTTTCAGGCGGCGGACATCGACGCGATCCAACCCGTTCGTGATGAAGAAACCCTCCTGAACGATGAGCGGCGGATTCTGGTCAACGCGGAGAAGCTCTACCAGCTTTCCATCGAAACCCACGACACCCTGTACGAGAGTGAAGAATCCGTGCTGCGCCAGCTGGGTCGGCTGCTCAACCGGCATCAGGAAATGGCGGCCATCGATCCGCGCCTGGAACGGATCGCCGAAACAATCCGGAACGTGATGTTCCAGCTCGAAGATGCCGCGTTCGCCGCCCGCGACCACGCGGCCACCGTCGAGTACAACGAAAACCGGTTGAATGAAATCGAATCCCGGCTCATGCAGCTGGACCGGCTCAAGCGGAAGTACGGCCCCACGCTCGATGCGGTTCTGGAATACCATCAGGGCGTGCTGGCGGAGCGCGAGCAGCTGCGCGGCTCCGATGCGCGGACGGCCCAGTTGCAGCAGGAAGTGGACGAACGTTTCGGCCGGTATCGGCAGGCGGCCGATTCGTTGAGCAAGGTCCGCCACAAAGCCGCGCGCAGCGTCGAGCGGGAAATGAAAAAGCACCTTGACGAGCTGGACATGAAGGGAACGCGGTTCCAGATTCGCGTCCAACCGGTCGAGGCCGGCGACGCGCCGCCCGCCACCGGTCTGGACGAGGTGGAATTCCTTGCCAGTCCAAACGTGGGTGAGGAGTTGCGGCCGTTGCACAAGATCGCCTCTGGCGGAGAGCTCTCGCGCCTGGCCCTGGCCATCAAGCTGATTCTGCGCTCGGAACCCGACGCCGTGCTCATCTTCGACGAGATCGACGCCGGCATCGGCGGCGGAACCACCGAAGTCGTCGGCCGCAAGCTCAGCCGGGTCGCCTCGTGCAACCAAAGTTTTTGCGTCACCCATTCGCCGCACATCGCGGCCCTGGCTGATCATCATCTCAGGGTGGAAAAAACAGTTGCCGGCGGACGGACCTACACCGCCATCGAGCGGCTCAGCCACACGGAAAAAGTCGAGGAGCTGGCCCGGATGCTCGGCGGCGTCCAGATCACCGACATCACGCGCAGACATGCCCGCCAGCTCTTGAGCAAAGAGTGACCGGCTGCCCCCAGGCCCGCTAATGGCAGATAGCAAAACCTTCCACATCCACACGTTCGGTTGCCAGATGAACGTCCTCGACTCCGAAAAGGCCGCCGGACTGCTTGTCGCGGCAGGATGGCAAAAAGCCGCCCGGCCGCAGGAGGCCGATCTCATCCTGTACAACACCTGCTGCGTGCGGGAGAAACCGGTCCAGAAGGTGTATTCCTACCTGGGACAGACGCTGGCCCTCAAAGCGAAGCGGCCGGACTTGCGGGTCGGACTGATGGGTTGTGTGGCGCAGCAGCAGGGCGGGGCGATCATGCGGGCGTTCGCCGGGCTGGACCTGATCCTCGGCACGCGCAAAATCCATCGTTTGATCAGCCATCTGGCAGACCTGGAAGCCGGACGGGTGGAGCGGTGCGTGGATATCGACATGGACGACGATCCATTGCCCGTCGAAGTGGACACGATCCTGCGGGAAACATCGTTCCGCGCGTTCGTGACCATCATGGAAGGATGCGACAATTTCTGCGCGTACTGCGTGGTGCCCCACACCCGGGGTCGGGAACGGAGCCGGCCGTCTAGTCGGATTCTTGACGAGGTTCGCCGCCTCGTTAACGAGGGGGCGGTGGAGATCATGCTGCTGGGGCAGAACGTCAACTCCTACCGCGACCCGGCCGGGTCGGTGCCCGAGTTTGCCGATCTCCTGGCCGAAGTCGCAGCCGTACCCGGCTTGAAGCGGCTGAGGTTCACGACTTCGCATCCCAAAGACTTTCACGAACGGCTGTTTTGGGTCATGCTCGAGTACCCGGTCATCTGCAACCAGCTCCACTTGCCGGCCCAGTCCGGTTCCACGCGGATCCTGGCGGCCATGAACCGCCGGTACACCTCGGAGGACTATCTCGCCAAAGTGGATATGATCCGGCGGTCGGGACGGCACATCAGCCTGTCGTCCGACTTCATCGTGGGCTTTCCGGACGAGTCGGAACAGGACTTCGAAGACACCCTGTCGCTCCTGCGGCACGTCCGCTACGACTCGATCTTTTCGTTCATGTACTCCCCGCGCCCGGGGACGTCCGCCTTCGACCAGCCGGATTCGGTCCCGCGGGCCGTCAAACGGGAACGCCTCGTCCGGCTGCAGGCGGCACAGGAAGCCATCCAACTGGAAAACAATCGCGGGGAGATCGGCTCGATCCGTGACGTGCTGGTGGACGGCCGGGGCCGGGAAGCGGGGCAGCTTGCTTCCCGGACCACCGAAAACAAGATTGTCCATTTCGCCGGCGAACCGATTCTGGTCGGCCGCTTCCGCCGGGTGCGGGTGACCGGCGCCAGCGCCCATTCGCTTCGAGGCGAACTGGTGCCGCAGCCCGCGGGTGGATGAATCACGCCGGCTGTGATATCATCAAAACAGTCATAGGCGGGCGCCATGGACAAGATCCGGCAAATCGAATTTTTCATCAAAGGTCTCATTCTGGACCCGGTCAACAATTCGCCGGTGGTGATCCTGCAAGACACGGCCGAGACCACCGTGTTGCCGATCTGGATCGGCGTGTTCGAGGCTAACGCCATCGCCCTGGAGATGGAGCATGTCGAGGCCCCGCGCCCCATGACCCACGACCTGATCCGGTCGATCCTGTCAAAACTCTCAGCCGTGCTCGAAAAAGTCGTGATCACCGACCTGGTGGACAGCACGTATTACGCCGAACTTCACATCCGGCTCATCAACCAGCTCCAGATCGTGGATTCCCGACCCAGTGACGCGTTGGCCATCGCCATCCGGGTCGGCGCGCCGGTGTACGTGGCCGAGGAAGTCATCCGCAAGTCCCGGAGCTTTTCCATCGCCGACAAGCAGCAATGGTCGGAGGACGACATGAAGAAATGGCTCGAGGGCCTTTCACCCGACGACCTCGGCCAATACAAGATGTGACGCTGCCGCCCCTGCCTCCGCGCGATATTCTCAAGAGACACGAAGCCCGGCTGATGATGCCGGCCTACTAACCCAACGGTTACACCTTGAATCAATGGGTGCGCGGCGACAATCTAAGCCGTGGTATCCGCAATGACGAGGAGGCCATTCAATGCACGCTGCCAGCAAACCGGAGCCCGGTCAGCCGGCTCCCCCGATCGAACTGCCGAGTGCGGACGGTCAGATGCTTCGTCTGGAGGACTTGCGGGGGAAATGGGTGGTCTTGTACTTTTATCCCAAAGACAACACCAGCGGCTGTACTCGCGAAGCTCACGAGTTCAGCTCCCGTCGTGATGAGTTTGACCAGGCAGCCGCGACAGTTGTTGGCATCAGTCCGGACTCGGCCGACAGCCATCGGAAATTCATCGCCAAACATGGATTGACTCACCAGCTGGCCACCGATGCCACCCACGCGGTTTTGCGACGGTACGGCGCGTGGGGACGGAAATCCATGTATGGAAAACAATTTGAAGGCGTCATTCGCTCTACCGTACTCATCGATCCCGAGGGGCGGGTTGCTTTCAGCTGGCCCAAGGTCAAAGTGGCCGGCCACGCCCAAGCGGTGCTGGACAAATTGACGGAACTGGTAAAAGCGTACGGATCGGTCCGTTGACGACCAGATAATCACAGGATCATGATCATGGAATCCGGACCCGGAAAAGGCGACGCATCCAGCCCCACAAATCGTCTGGCCGCGGAGAAGAGTCCATATCTCCTCCAGCACGCTCATAATCCGGTTGACTGGTTTCCCTGGGGAGACGCGGCCTTCGCTGCCGCCCGACGGGAGGGGAAACCCGTCTTCCTGTCCATTGGTTACGCCACCTGCCACTGGTGCCACGTCATGGAGCGCGAGTCGTTCAACGACCCGGAGGTTGCCCGGCTGATCAACGAAACATTTATTCCGATCAAAGTGGACCGCGAGGAGCGGCCGGACGTGGACCATGTGTACATGACCGTTTGCCAGGCGTTGACCGGCAGAGGCGGCTGGCCCCTGACGGCTCTGCTCACCGCCGATCGGGAGCCGTTTTTTATCGGTACGTATTTTCCCAAACACGGCCGGCCCGGCTTGCCCGGGCTCCTCGAGCTGATTCCACGGTTTCGCCGCATGTGGCTGGAGCGGCGCGACGAGCTGGCGGGCAATGCGGCGCAAATCGTTGCGGCCATCCGGGAGGATGCGGAACACGCCGTCATCGACGGCGAGTCGCCATTCCGGGTAGTGGAGCGGGCGTACGATGAGCTGAGGGACAGCTATGATCAGTCAGCGGGCGGATTCGGCTCCGCTCCCAAATTTCCGACACCCCACAAGATCAGTTTCCTGCTCCGGTACTGGAAACGCACCGGCGTGCCCGAGGCGCTCGAGATGGCCCGGCAGACCCTGATCCACATGCGGCGGGGCGGCGTGTACGACCAGATCGGGTACGGCTTCCATCGCTACAGCACGGATGCCGTCTGGCGCCTGCCGCATTTTGAGAAGATGCTCTATGACCAGGCGCTGATGGCCGCCACGTATCTCGAGGCGTACCAGGCGGCCGGCGATCCGGAGTTCGGCCGCACGGCCGAAGAGATTTTTGACTATGTGCTCCGGGATATGCGGGATCCGGACGGCGCCTTCTATTCCGCAGAGGATGCCGACAGCGAAGGCGTCGAGGGTAAATTCTACCTGTGGCAAACCGAGCAGATTCGCCGCATCTTGTCCCCCGACGACGCGGAGTCTGTGATCGCCTGTTTCAATCTCGCCAGCGGGGGTAATTTCACCGACCCGCATCAGCACACACCCAGCGGCAGCAATGTGTTGTATTTGCGCCATGGCGGCCGTTCTCCAGCCGGTACGCCACACCCGGGTTGTTTCCGCCAACCGGCGGATTGGGAACGCATCCGAACCATCCTGCTGGCCAGCCGCAACAGCCGCCAGCGGCCGTTGCGGGACGACAAGATTCTGACTGACTGGAACGGACTGTTGATCGCGGCTCTGGCGATGGGCGCCCGGGTGCTGGACCGGCCGGACCTGGCTGAGGCGGCCAACCAGGCGCTGGAATTCTTACAGCGCCACATGATCCGGGCAGACGGACGGCTGTGGCACCGTTACCGCGACGGCGAGTCCGCGATTGATGGCCAGTTGGATGACTATGCCTTTCTGGTCCACGCGTTACTCGAGACCTATCAGGCCACCGGACTAGCCGACCACCTGGAGCACGCGATTCGCCTGACTGATCGGTCGATGGAGTTGTTCCGGGATTCTCAATCGGGCGGCTTTTTCATGACACCTTCGGACGGAGAGCGGCTGCTCTACCGCGCCCAAGAAACCGTCGACGGGGCAACGCCATCCGGCAATTCGATCAGTTTGGAGAACCTCTACCAACTGGCCGCTTTGACGGGGCTGGATGTGTATGCCGAAACGGCCGACCGGTTGGTTCGCGGATTGGCCGGCCGCGTGGACCAGCTTCCTTCCGCGCACGCGCGTTTTCTGGGAGCGCTGGAGAAAGAGCCCGGCGGGGTGCTGACGATCGTTCTGTCCGGCAGGCGCGACGACGAGGTGTTCCGGCAGATGGTTCGGGTTTCTCAGCGGACATACCAGCCGGGCGCAGTGTGGCTGTGGCTGACGGCGGACGCGGATGGTGAGCGGATTCGTGAGCTGATTCCGCACCTGGCCCACCGGCCGAACGGCAGTTCCCCGACCGCGTTGGTCTGCCGTGGCGGGGTCTGCCAACAGCCCTTCAACGGGCCGGACGAACTGGCCCGTTTTCTTGAGAACAACTGATCCAGTCAGGCCGGCACGCCGCCCAGCAGCACCCGGCCGGCTTCCCAGATCAGGACCGCGGCCAGCGCCAGCAGGATCCAGGCGATCAGACCGATGGCCGACAGTCCGTACTGGCCCACAAGCAGCAGCAGCGACCAGACCGTCATCGCCGTCATGAACACCATGGGCAGGAACACGAACAGGTTGCTCCGCCCGCGGCGCTTCAGCCAGACCACCACCACCAGCAACGCCACACCGGCCAGCAACTGGTTTGTGGCTCCGAACACCGGCCAGATGGCCTTCCAGGCGGGCACGGGATTCCCCTGCGCGTCGTGGAGCGGCAGCAGGATGAAAAGCGCCGGGAGGATGAGGCACGCCAGAGTCGCCAGATATCGGGGGAGGGTTCCGGAGAGGTTGAAGAACTCCTCCACGATGTAGCGGGCCAGCCGAGTGCCGGTATCCAAGGACGTCAAGATGAAGGTGGACAGGGCGAGGAGGCCGACGCTGACGCCGATGGGGTGGGGGATGCCGAACAGGGACAGGAACCGGGCGATCCCGTTGCCGTAGACGATCAGCGGCGGCTTGCCGGCCAGTTCGTCGCCCGGCGCCAGCATCATGACTGTACTCAGGGCGATAACGGCCACGAGCCCCTCGATCAGCATCGCGCCGTAGCCCACGACGCGCGCGTCCGATTCCTTGTTCAGTTGCTTGGACGAGGTGCCCGAGGCCACCAGCGAATGAAATCCGGAACAAGCGCCGCAGGCGATGGTGATGAACAAAACCGGGAACAGGGTGCCGAGCTGGGGGTTGGACCAGCCGAGATGAGCCGGCCAGCTGATTTGCACGCCGCCGAACAAGATTCCCACGACCCCGGCGGCCACCGAGGCGTACAGCAGGTAAGAGGACAGATAATCGCGCGGTTGGAGGAGAATCCAGACGGGAGTTGTGGACGCGACAAAACAGTACCCCAGCAAGACGAGTCCCCAAAACGTCATGTACTCCATTCCGATGGAATGGGCCAGGCGGCTGGCGTCGAGAGGGAACTCGTGGCCGACCCAGATCGCGGCGAACACGGCCGGGACGAAGATCAGGGACGCCAGCCAGATTCGTGTTTTCAGACGGTAGATGCACACGCCGAAGCCGATGGCCAGCATGATGTAAAGCGCCGAGGCGGTCGCCACGGGACCGCTTTCCACAAACGTGGCGGCGGTCAGGTCGGCGAATACCACCAGCACGTATACCAGACACAGCCAGATGAACAGCAGCATGAGCCGGTAGGCCAGGGGGGACATGTATTCCCGGGCGATCTCCGCCACGGAACGGGCCTTGTGGCGGATCGATGCCATCAGCGAGGCATAATCGTGGACCCCGCCGATGAAAATGGACCCGATCACCACCCACAGGACCGCCGGCAGCCAGCCGAAGGCGGTCGCGGCGATGATGGGTCCCACGATGGGACCGGCGCCGGCGATCGATGAGAAGTGGTGGCCCAACAGGACCGGGGTGGGCGCCGGCACGCGATCCACGCCGTCGGCGTCGGTGTGAGCGGGCGTAGGTTGCCGGTCGTCCACTTCAAACCGGTGGTCCAACCAGCGTCCGTACAAGCGGTAGGCCAGACCGAATAGCAATAGACTGCCCAGAAATATCGAAGGAAGCATGATCACTCCCAAATGCTGTGTTCACAGCGCGCCGGATGTGTGGAGGCCGGCGCAACGAAGCAGTCTAGCACGGTGATCAAGCGGGGAATGTTCGGCGGATCGCGTCTGTTCAATCCACCCGGAACTCGATGAAGACCGGGTAATGACTGCCTTCGGATCCCAAAGCGATCCGATAGATGCCCCGGCCGCCCACGCAACGGAAATTCACTCTGAAAAAGTCACCCCGCCACTTGGGGCGCAGGAAGGATTTGCCCATGTAATACGATCCGTCGCCCTGGACGATCTTCACGTGCGCGTCCGGGTATAAAACGACCACCCGAAGCTTGTCTTTGGGCAGATTGTCCATGGACTCGAACTCCAGCACCAGCCGCTCGCCATAGCGGACACCAGACTTCACGGGCGTGGTGAGCTTGCCGAGGGGGAAGGCGAAATTCTGGGTGCCGAAATATTTGGTGGCCGCGGCATGGACGATCCCAACGCCGATATGGGTGTAGTCGGGGCTGAGGATGTTCGCCCGGTGACCGGGCGAATTCATCCAGGATTCCACGAGATTTGCCGCAATCTCTGATTCGGTGGTGCCGAATCCGGTCGCGATATTTTCGGCGAAGCGAATCACCAACAGCTCCGGATAGTATTTCAGCCGGCGCTGATCCGGCGTGAAGGATTCATGGTCGGTGTGGGCGAAAAACCGGAAGTCACGCATGTTGGCGGAATGTCTGCGGGCCAGGTCAGCCAGGCCGTCGTCGTAGCGGTACGGATCCAGGCCGCGTTCCGCTCTGGCCCAATTCACCAGCCGGAAGACCTCCAGCTCGATCCGGGAAATATCCAGGTGGAGCATCATGTTGGGCGGGCGGCTGCCCAGCAGCGTCGGGGCCGTCAGTAAAAGGACACAAATGATCCGGATGATGCCGATCGGTTTCATGGCGATTGTCGTCCTTTATACATCAGGGAAGCGCGCTTTGTTTCCATCCGCAGCCCCGAAGGGCTGTGCGAGCTTCGGACATGTGTCACGGCAGTTCGCGCTGGCCGATGAGTTCCAACCGGTCCTGCTCGATGTCGAAACGATAGGTGAATTCAGTCCCGCAGCAGGAACCGCGGAAGGAAAATGCGGCCGGGCCCTCCCAGGCGACGAAGCAATGGATTTTGGCCGGATCCGCGGCCGGCGACGGATGATCCTGTGCGCCCACGATCCGCCAGGGGGCCCGCCAGTCGATCCGGAGCTGTCCGGCGCTGTTGATCCAGTTGGAGACGCGGAATATCTTGAAGCCGCCCCACTGGCTGGTCAGGATAACCGCAAAGCTCCCGCCGGGTGACCATACCGGGAAGAACCAGCTGCCGAGCATGGTGTCATCCGTGGGCACCCGCTCGAACTCACCGGTGACTGCGCTCAGGATATAGAGTGAACGGGTAGCCACCGGCTGAGGTGGCACCACCAGGGGGCTGTCAGGCTGTTCGTCGGTGGTGAACACCGCCGCCAGCGGATGAGCCGGATTGACGACCGTCGCCATGACCGTTTCCATGAAGCGGACCGTGAATGCGGCGCCATCCGCCCGCTGAATCCTGACTTCCGCGGCGCCTATTTTTTGGACGGAGACCGGTGCCGGTCTGGCAGCGGGCTGTTCCGCACCGGCCCAGAGAGCCGACAGGCAGCCCGCCGAGATGATGGTTACGATTCGGATCGCCGGCAGAATACTCATCCAGTCGTTACCTGATTCCATCCCAAGCCCGACTGTATGGACGCCCCGGAACAGAGTTCCGATCCATCCCCACATTATGATGCGGGGTCATCGGTTTGGGTTGGATTTTTTCCGGTAACGGGACCAGCGTGGAAACGCCCAGGTGAATGCGAGACCGAGCGTCGCTATGACGCTGCCCCAGGCGGCGGCGAGGCGCAGCGGTGTCGGGCCGAACGAGATTTCCAGCGTATGGTGACCGGCGGGAACGTCAATGACAAGCCGTCCCGTACCCGCCTCCGCGGCCACCGGCAGCGTCGCTCCACGATCATCACGGGCGGACCAGCCGGGATAATACCAGGTGCGCAGGGCGATGACGCCGGATGTCATGGCCCGGATTTCAATCCGCCGACTGGCGGATTGCCACTTCAAGACCTTCCCGCTGATCTGTCCGCGAGTCACGGTCACCAGGGCGGCATCCCCGCGCAGTTGGGCGTCATCGGACCCCCGAGGGGGATAATCGCCGGGCAAACGTCTGAAGGCCGCACTTTCTCGGACGATGCGGTGGGGCGGCGCAAATCCGTTCATCCGGACGCATGACAGGCTGAGTGCGCCCATCAGCAGGGTCAGAGTCAGACACAGGCCGGCAAACGCATACCGGATCCAGCCGGATCGGACGGGTCGCCGCCACGCCACCGCCAGGGCCAGAACGGTGATGGCGCTCAGGGGCGCCGTGAGATGATCCAGCAGCCGCCACGGGAGCTGCATGGTCGCCAGGGCGGGGATACTCGCCCACAGCCAGCGGGAAGCAGGCGAGGCCAGCACGACCGCTCCACCGGTAATCGCTGCGAGGAGCCGGAGCAGAACGGAGAAAGACGGTTGGCCACATTCGGTGGAGACTCGTTTGCAGGCGATGAGCACCACCAGTCCCGCAACGGCTGGCGCCAGGGGAAACAGCACCATGCGTTGGAACAGGTGTTGCAGCGCCGGGTCCGCCCATGTGCCGGGAAGCATGAACAAAAAATTGCCGGCATAGACGTTCTGTCCGGCCTGTGGCAGCGTCACGAGGTGCCGTTCGGCCAGGGCGGGCACCAGGTAAAAGGCACTGATGCCCATGGCCGCGGCGGCACCGGTGACCACACGGATCAACGTGTCCAACCGGCGCATCCAGGCAGTTTCGAGAACAAGCCAGACGGAGACGAGCACCATGGCCAGCACGGAGAAGGGCAGGTTCAGCAACAGCATGGCCGCCAGGGAAATCATCCAACCCAAAAAGTGTCGGGATATCAACTTTTCGCCGGGAGGATCGCCCGCGATGTGTTGCAGGCAACCCAGCGCCCATGGAAACACGCAGCCGGCCGCGTACGCGGGAAACAGGCCGGCAGCATGAAGCTCAAATATGCGAAACGGCGCCACGAGGGCGAGCGCCACGCCAGCCGCGGCCCACGGTCCGGCCTGATCCGTCAGCAGGTGATACACGCCGGCAAATCCGATGACTGTCAGAATCGCCAGAATCAGAAAGAGGCCGGCCATGGAATCGCCGCCGCACCACCACGCCGCCAGGCTCGCGGCATAGTACAATCCGGGCGGATAGAAGATCATGGTGGGGGCGCCGTAGCCGTCGTTGAAATCGGCCAGCCATCGTGGATACAGATTCCCTTCGGCCAGGCTATCGCGAAACTGATCCAACATTGCCAAGTGGATATGCAGGTCATGGGACAGTGGCAAGCCATGTAGTAACGGAAGCATTACCAGCATGCCCGCAACCGTGGAGACGAAGACACCCCACCCGCATTTGGCGAATCTGGTCCGCAGCCATTTCATCGTGCGCCCATGGTACACCATGATCCCACGCCCATCCAAGTCCCGTTCACCGGGGCGTCGGACCGGTGGGTTTTTGATACATGCGCCTTGCTTTCAGAGGTGCGACCTGTAATATACTGAACCTGGCTTGATCTGGACATCCGGTCGCCATCAGGAGAGCAGAGAATGGCAGAGTGGTTCAGCGGCCTGCACCCGATCCTTCAGGCCTTGCTGGGGACGCTGTTCACCTGGTTCATGACCGCCATGGGTGCCGCGGCGGTTTTCCTTCGTAAGGAACTGGGTAAAAACGTTCTGGACGCCATGTTGGGATTCGCCGCCGGCGTGATGATCGCGGCCAGTTACTGGTCGCTGCTGGCGCCCGCCATCGAAATGACGGAAACACAAGGCGGCGTGCCGTGGGTACCCGCCGTCATCGGTTTTTTGGGCGGCGGGCTGTTTCTGCGCCTGATCGACCGAGTCCTGCCCCATCTTCACCTGTTCGAGCCGCCCTCAGGCGCCGAAGGCATTCACACGACCTGGCGGCGCACCACCCTGCTGGTTCTTGCCATCACGCTGCATAACTTTCCCGAGGGATTGGCGGTCGGCGTGGCGTTCGGCGCGGTGGCTGCCGGGTACCCGGAAGCGACGCTGGCAGCGGCGGTGGCGCTGGCGCTTGGAATTGGCATCCAGAACTTTCCAGAAGGGATGGCTGTTTCGATGCCGCTGCGGCGCGAGGGCATTTCGGCCCGCAAGAGCTTCTGGTACGGCCAGCTCTCCGGCGTCGTGGAGCCGTTCGCCGGTGTCCTGGGCGCCGCCATCGTGTTTCTGGCCCGGCCGATCCTGCCGTACGCCCTGTCGTTTGCCGCCGGGGCCATGATCTACGTGGTGGTGGAAGAGGTGATCCCGGAGTCGCAACGGAGCGGCAACACCGATATCAGCACCACCGGCGCCCTGTTGGGATTCGCCCTGATGATGACGCTGGATGTCGCGTTGGGATGACCCGTGTTTCAGCCCGTCCCGCTTGATCAAACGCCGATGGGTCGATGAAAGATCAACGCCGAGCCTACGTGTATGCCGCGGTCGTGGTCCTCATGTGGTCCACGGTGCCGACCGTGTTCAAGTTGACCCTGCGCAGCATCGGGATCTACCCGATGCTGCTCGCAGCCGCCCTTGCATCCACGGTTTTTCTGCTGGCCGCCCTGGCGGTCCAGGGGCGACTGAGCGAGCTGAGCCGGATCACGTGGCGCCATTGGCTGCGGGCCGCGGTCCTGGGCTTCCTGAATCCGTTCCTCTACTATGCGCTGGTGCTCAAGGCCTACGAACTCCTGCCCGCCCAGGAGGCCCAGCCGCTGAACCAGACCTGGACCATCGCCATCGTCATTCTCTCCGTTCCGCTGCTGGGCCAGCGCCTCCGCTGGGCCAGCCTTGGCGCGATATTGGTCAGTTATCTGGGTGTGACAGTCATCGCCACGCGGGGCGAATGGCACCATCTAAAGCTGTCCGACCCTTTCGGCGTCTTCCTGGCTCTGGCCAGCACCGTGGTGTGGGCCTTGTATTGGATCTACAATATGAAAGACCCGCGCGACGAACTCATCAAACTCATCGCCAATTTCATCTGCGGATCAGTTTTTTGCCTGGCCGCCGTGGTGGCGGCGCCCCAGGCTACCAGCGACTCATGGATCGGCTGGGCGGGAGCGGTTTACCTGGGCCTGTTCGAGATGGGAGCGGCCTACGTGTGCTGGATGAAAGCGCTTCAACTGTCTGAAAACACCGCGCGCGTTTCCAATCTGATCCTGCTGTGCCCGTTCATTTCCCTGGTTCTGATCCACTATGTGGTGGGCGAGCCCATCCTCGAGTCCACTTTGGTGGGTTTGGTGTTCATCATGGCCGGGATCACCTGGCAGCGAAGTCTGGGCCAGCCGCGGTCAGCGTGAGTCTTCCTCGCACGGAGACACTGTGTGGCCGGACCGGTGTCGAAAGAAATATGCCTTCCGGCTCAAACAACCGGTCGCCAAATCTCGTTTAATAATGGAAGATTCTGAGTGGGAGGATGATCATGCACCGATGGCTATGCGGCGTGATATTGGGCCTGCTGGTTTGCGCCGGCTGGACGACCGCCGGGGGGCTGACCGCAACCAAGCGCATCACCTTCGTCATCCAGCAGGACGCGAATCCCGCCATGACCTCGTTGAATTTCAACAAGGGATTCGCCGATCTGCTCAAGCGATTGCCGCCGGATTGCCAAGTCAGCGTTTTCGGGTTTGCCGGCAACACCGTGTACCCGGTGCGGCACGGGAAGGCCGGCGCATTGGACTGGCCGCCGAAAGGTCTGGAGTTCGTGGCCGCCAACCAGAATGCGGTGCCGTTCAAAGACCTGTTGGCCATCCTCGTGCATTGGCGGATCCAGGATCAGCCGGTGTGTTTTATCAGCAACTGCCGGAGCCTGGCCATGTTTCAGAGCATGCAGCTCGAAGGATCCAATATCGACAAGCACGTGAACATCAAGCCCTCGGTCGTGGCGGCCGTCGAGAAACCGGTGATCATGGACCAGCGCGATTTCGATCCCAAGCGGTACGAACCGCTGACCAAGCTGAAAAAGTATTTGAAAGCGAGCAATATCCAGTTGCATGGTTTTTACGTGAGGAAAAACACCGAGAAGGATTTATTCGACGAGGATGACCGATCCGGTTCCTCGTTTTTCACCGGCGACATGCGCTACCTTCAGAACCGCCAGATCATCCGAGACTTGATGTTGGACAGCCTGGGCCTGACCGCTCTCCATTGGCTCACCATCGAATCGGGCGGTATGCTGTACTACGATTTCCCTTCATTCACGGGAGTTTTCCGGTCGCTGGATAAGAAATAGTATCACCTCCTGACATCGAACAGCCGAAAAAACAGGCACTCTGTAACGGAGTGCCTGTTCGGAGCAGTCGACGGAATCAGGTTTGGGATAACGCTACTTCAGCGGTTCAGCCGGGGGTGCGGCCGGTTTCGCCTTGTCTTTGGTGCACTTGCACTCGCCGGCCTTGCAAGCGGCCTTGTCTTGCGCACACCTGGCATTGACGGTCTTGCTGCAAGCGGCCTTATCGTGCGTGCACTGGGCTTTGTCGGCCATGCCGCAAGCGGCCTTGGCATGCTCGCATTTGCCCTTACCGCTCTTGCACTGCGCACACTGGCAATCGGCGCACTTGCAGGGATTGCACTTGCAGTCCACGCACTTGCATGTGTCGCATGTGCAATCCGCGCACTTGCAATCGGGACACTTGCACTTGGCGTCGGTTTTGGCGGTCTCCCCCGCGGCGCTCACGCAATGTTTGGCCATGCCCTGGCAGCAGGACGGCTTGGCCGCTTCCTGAGCCAACGGGCCCCCCGTCAGCCATGCGGCCACAGCGACGGTCAGGAAAAGAACGATCAGGTTTTTGCGCATCGAATTGTCCTCCATCAAGATTATTGAAATGGGTCTGAACTATCAGCAATTCTCCGACACAGTAATCAGTTCCGTTAACTCATCGACTTCATGTCTTTGGCACGCACCATGCCAAATTGAGTTATCAATGTGATTTAAACGGAATAGGCCATTAGCCTCATATAAACAATGTATTACGCGCGTTTTGCCCGAATTGCCTCCGCATGGACCCAGATGAAATATGCAGAATATTAGCCATATTGTGGAATAATATACAGGTTATGAAATGATTTGGATTAACCGATTGAATAGCGACAGGTATCGTCCAGGCGAGGTGATGCGATGTCCGGTAAAGCAATCCGACTCATAGTCGTGCTGGGCGTGCTGGCCCTGACCGTTTCCATCCATTATCTGCTGCCTCACGCCGGTTTCTTTCATGCCATGCACCTGATCCACCGGCGGCTCTGTTACATCCCCGTCATTCTCGGCGCGCTCTGGTTCGGCCTGTGGGGCGGGGTGCTGACCGCCGCCGCCATTTCCCTGGCCGTCCTGCCGCTCGTCTTCGGGATGGAATGCTCGCTCTGGGAAAATCCGGAGGTCGTCGAAATCGTGTTTTATCTCAGCATCGGCACGCTGATGGGATTCATCGTCACCCAGGGAGAACGGCAGCGTCGGCACAAGGAAGCGCTCGAAAAGGAACTGTTGACATCGGAACGACTCGCCGCCGCGGGCCGCACGGCCGCCGGCATCGCCCACGAAGTGCGGACGCCACTCGGCTCGATCCAGGGCGCCGCGGAGATTCTGGCGGAGGACTACCCAGACGATCACCCCCGGCGGCCGTTCTTTGACATCCTGAACCGCGAGATCCGCCGACTGGCGAGGGTGATGGAAGACTTCCTGGATCTGCATCGGCCGCTCAATCTGTCGCCCCTGTCGTCCGACCTCACCGAGGTTGTTCGGGAGACTCTGAGCGTGCTCGCGGCGCAAGCCGCAGAGCGCAACGTCCGGCTGGAGTATTCGGCGCCGGAATCGCTCGACGGGCGGTTCGATCCGGACCGCCTCCGCCAGGCGATGGTGAATCTGGTGCAGAACGCGATCCAGGCGTCGCCGTCGGACGGCCGGGTATGCGTGGAGATGAGCCATGAATCGGACGGCATCCGGTTCATGGTCGAGGACGAGGGACCCGGCATTCCCCCGGAGAACCTGGAGCGCATCTTCGAGCCGTTCTTCTCGCGCCGTCCGGACGGCACGGGACTTGGTCTGACGCTGGCCCGCCAGATCGCCGAATCGCACGGCGGTTCGCTCACCGCGGAAAACCGCCCGGGGCAGGGGGCCCGTTTCATCCTGCGACTGCCCGTCATCCAGCGTCAGGCCGAACAACAGTGAGAGGATTCAGATGAGACGCATTCTCCTTGTGGAAGACGATGCCAGCCTCCGGAGCGTGATGTCCTATCATTTGCGGAAAGCGGGATATGAGGTGGAGGAGGCTCCCGAAGGGGCGTGCGCGCTGGAAGCGGTCGCCGGTCAGGCGTTCGATCTCGTCCTGACCGATGTGCGGATGCCCAAGATGAATGGCCTGGATCTTCTCCGGCAGCTCCGGGCCCGGGATCTGGATCTGCCCGTCGTGATGTTGACTGCTTTTGGAACCATTCACGACGCGGTCGAAGCCATGCGCGCCGGGGCGTGCGACTATCTGACCAAACCGGTGGAAAAAGAACAGCTCCTTCACGCCGTGGATCGTGCTCTCCGTTTGGGGGACCTCGAACGGGAGAACCGTCGGTTGCGGGAGGAACTGGCCGGACAAAAACCGCTGGAAGCGATCATGGGAACCAGCCCGGCGCTGCAGGACGTGTTGACCCTTTTGCGACAGGTGGGGCCATCCGACGCCACCATCCTGATCACGGGCGAAAGCGGGACGGGAAAAGAACTCGCGGCTCGGGCGCTGCACGAGCTCTCGCCCAGGGCTCAGGCGCCCTTCGTGGCGCTGAACTGCGCCGCCGTGCCCGCGGATCTCCTGGAGAGCGAGTTGTTCGGCTATCGGAAGGGCGCCTTCACCGGGGCGGCGGCCGATCATCGGGGAAAATTCCAGCAAGCCGACGGGGGAACGCTGTTCCTCGACGAAATCAGTGACATGGACATCCGGCTGCAGGCCAAGATCCTGCGAGTGATCCAGGAGCGGGTGATCGATCCCCTGGGCGGGGCCAAGCCGTTGCCGGTCGACGTGCGCCTCATCGCCGCCACCAACCGGGAGCTTCAACTGATGGTGGCGGAAGGAAAATTCCGTGAGGACCTCTATTACCGGCTCAACGTGATCCGCATCCACTTGCCGCCCCTCCGGGACCGGGGTGAGGACGCGCTGATCCTGCTGGCGCATTACTATCGGCACTTCGGTGGCGGCGAACTGACGCTGCACCCGATGGCCCGGCAAGCGCTGCACGCCTACGGCTGGCCCGGCAACGTTCGCGAAGTGGTCAACCTGGGCCAGCGCCTGGCGGTGCTCCACCCCCGTCAGGTGGTGCAGGTGGGCATGCTGCCCGTCGAGATGGCTGAGGCGACCGGCGCCGGGCTGACCGCCGAGATCGACGCCAGCCGGGGATTGCGGGCCATGGAACGAGACGCCGTCTACCAGGCGCTGGTGAGCCAACATTGGAATCAAGCGGCGGCCGCCCGGGCACTGGGAATTCCGCGGCACATCCTGATCTATCGCATGAAGAAGTACAACATCACGCGGCCATGATTTAGCCGGAAGCGCTGTTCACCGTGCTCGAGCGATAGCCGTAGGCGCACTGCCCGGAGCGAAGTCCGAACATGACAAGCCGGCGACATTTCAGGAGGTCTCCGGCGAGCGGAAGCGGGTCGGTGGAATCCTGACGCGGTCACTCATCATCAGAGTTCTTTAAACACGCTGGAGGTAACTCGATGACGTATTACTTCAACAAAATCCTGAGGATGCCGTTCCCTGACGTCATCACCAGAGTCGTGGACGGGCTGAAAACAGAGGGTTTCGGCGTGCTCACGGAAATCGACGTCAAGGAAACCATGAAGCGGAAGCTGGATGTTGATTTTCCGAATTACCGGATTCTGGGAGCTTGCAACCCGCCGTTCGCCTATCGCGCACTGCAGATCGAAGACAAAATAGGCACGCTGATGCCTTGTAACGTTATCGTGCAGGAACAAACTCCGGGTGAGGTGGAGGTCGCCGCCGTCAATCCGATGGTTTCGATGCAGGCGGTGAACAAGCCGGAACTGCGGGAAGTGGCCGAGGAAGTCACCGCCCGCCTCCAGCGGGTGATTGACCGGCTCTGATGTCGCAGGGGCGATCTGGAGCATGTGCCACGCCTTGTAGCGGAATCCTTCGTAACGCCTTTCACTGAAACACTCCCGACCTGTTTTTCAAGCCGCCCATGAATCCAGTTGACAGAGTGAACATCTGTTCACTATGATGTGAATGCTCGTTCACATGGAGCACCCGATGACCCAGCGTCTGGATTCCAAACAACGAAGAGAGCAGATTCTGCATCACTCCCTGGATATCGTTTCCCGGTCGGGATTGCGGGGATTGAGCATGGCGGGTCTGGCCCGTCTCGTCGGGCTGGTCCCGTCGGCGATATATCGGCATTATCCTAACAAGCAGCGCCTGATCGAGGCAATTTTTGAACATCTGAGAGAGCATGTGTTCGCCAACATTGAGAACGCCTGCACTGGTGTTCAAGATCCACTGGAACGCCTGCATGTCATCCTGATGCAGAACATCACGCTGATCCGGCATTTTCAGGCGATCCCGCGCATTCTGCTTTCGGACAGCCTGTACAGCGGCTCTCAGGAAATCCGTCGGTTGGCGTATGATATGGTCCGGTCCGTGCATGCCAGAATCGCCAAGATCGTCGTCGAAGGCCAGATCCACGGCCAGATCCGTGCAGAATTGAATCCGCATGATGTGGCCGTCCTGTTCTGGGGGATCATGCCCCCGACAGCGATCCTGTGGATACTGAGCAATGAGCGGTTCGATGTGAACCGCCACGTGGAGCAGGCGTGGGAGCTGTTCCGACGGGCGATTGCCACCGGATGAAAAAGTAACACGACAGGCAGGAGTCAGATATGTTTTGTCATGCCGCACGCGTATCCGCTCTGTGGGGGGTGGCTGTTTTGATTGCCCTGTCCTGGGGTTGTGGTTCGGAAAAACCCGGCACCGTTCGCGTATCGGGCAATATCGAGGTCACCGATGCCGACGTGGGCTTCAAGATCTCCGGCCGGGTTCTGGAACGGGCCGTGTCGGAGGGCGACCTCGTCACGGCCGGCCAGCTGGTCGCCCGCCTGGAGGACGCAGACATTCGGCAGGAGGTGGCCGTACGGAAAGCGGAGGTGCTGGCCGCCCACGCTCAACTGTCGGAGCTGGAGGCCGGGTCCCGACCGGAAGTCGTGGCCCAGGCGGAAGCCGCGGTCCAACGGGCGGCGGCCCGGGTGAGGGAGTTGCAGACCGGCAGCCGTCCGCAGGAGATCGCCACGGCTGAAGCGGCCGTGGCCAGTGCCGCCGCCGACTTTGAACGGATCCGGCAAGACTATGAGCGGCAGCGGACGCTCTTCCAGAAAGACGTCATCGCCGAACGGGAATTCCAGGCCTACCAGTCGTCACACGACATGGCCCAAGCCCGGCTCCGCGAGGCGGAGGAGCGCCTGAGCCTGGTGCGGGAAGGCCCGCGCGCCGAACAGGTCGAGCAGGCCCAGGCCGCGCTGAAGGAAGCCGATGAGCGCCTGCGGGAAATCCGGAACGGCCCCCGCGTGGAAACCATCGAGCAGGCTCGGGCCCGGCTGCAGCAGACGCGGGAGGCGCTGCAACTGTCCGAGACCCGCCTGGGATATGCCTCGATCGTCGCCCCGCTGTCCGGCGTGGTGCTCACGGACAGCATCGAGGCCGGCGAGTTCGTGGCGCCCGGCACGCCCGTGGTGACCGTGGGCGACCTGCATCACGTCTGGCTTCGCGGGTATGTCGACGAGACCGACCTGGGCCGGGTCAAGGTGGGGCAGGCGGTTCAGGTCACCACGGACACCTATCCGGACAAGGTGTTCCGGGGTCGGATCACCTTCATCGCCTCCGAGGCCGAATTCACGCCGCGCAGCGTTCAAACCACGAAAGAGCGCGTGAAACTGGTGTACCGGATCAAGGTGGATATCCCCAACCCCGACATGGAGCTCAAACCGGGCATGCCTGCGGACGGCGTGATCGACACCGCCGAGGCCGGTCGATGACCGCAGCCGTGCGCACCGTCGAACTGACGCGTCAATTCAACGGCCGGACCGTGGTGAACCGGCTCAACCTCGAGGTGTCAGCCGGTGAGATATTTGGTCTGGTGGGCCCCGACGGCGCCGGCAAGACCACCACCATGCGGATGCTGGCCGCCATCCTGGATCCCACCTCGGGCGACGCCTGGACCGCCGGCTGTCACACCGTCCGCGAAGCCGAAGCGGTGAAGGAACGGATCGGTTATATGAGCCAGCGCTTCGGGCTGTATCCGGATCTGACGGTCATGGAAAATTTGTTGTTCTATGCGCAGATCTATGGCGTTCCAGGTCAGGGCCGCGATGAGACCATCAACCGGCTGCTTGAATTCAGCAAGCTGGATCCGTTCCGCGAGCGACGCGCCGGCCGTCTGTCCGGCGGAATGAAACAGAAACTCGCCCTGGCCTGCGCCCTCGTTCACACACCCGAGGTCTTGCTGCTGGACGAACCCACCAACGGGGTCGATCCCGTCTCCCGCCGCGAGTTCTGGCGGATTTTGTACCTGCTCATGCGGGAGGGGGTGGCCATCATCGTCACGACGGCGTACCTGGATGAGGCGGAGCGGTGCAATCGGCTGGGACTTCTCCACAAAGGGGAACTCGTAGCCGGCGGCACACCGCAGGAAGTCAAGCGGCTCATGCGCGGACAACTTCTCGAGGTCCGCGCCTCGGATTCGCGGCGGGCCGCCGAACTGCTGCGGAGCGAGCGGCCGGGGAAGGTCACGCTGTTCGGTGACCGGCTCCATGTGCTGGCCGACAACGTGGAGCCGACTTCCGGTTGGATTCGCCAACGTCTGGAAGCGGCCGGGATCGATGTGCCGGGAATCCGGCCGGTGGAACCGGCACTGGAAGATGTGTTCATCTCCGTGTTGACCGAGGTTGATAAGGAGCAGGAGCGCGATGGCGACCGGATCCAATGATGCGGCCGTTGTGGTCACCGATCTGGTCAAACGGTTCGGTGCTTTCACCGCGGTGGACCGGATCAGCTTTTCCGTGCGCCGGGGCGAAATTTTCGGTTTTCTGGGGCCCAACGGCGCCGGAAAGTCCACGACCATTCGGATGCTCTGCGGACTGCTCCGACCAACCGCGGGCAGCGGATCAGTCGCCGGATTCGACATCTGGACGGAATCCGAGCGCATCAAGTCGAACATCGGCTACATGAGCCAGAAATTCTCGCTGTATGAAGATCTGACGGTGGAGGAAAACATCGACTTCTACAGCGGAATCTACCGGCTGGCTTCCGCTAAGAAGGCCGCGCGCAAGGAATGGGTGATCCGGATGGCCGGGCTGGGAGACCACCGCCGGGCCAAGACCGCCATCCTGTCGGGCGGCTGGAAACAGCGCCTGGCCTTGGGGTGCGCGATCCTGCACGAACCGCCCATCCTGTTCCTCGACGAGCCCACCTCCGGTGTGGATCCGAACAGCCGCCGTCGTTTCTGGGAACTTATCTACAGCATGGCCGGAGAAGGCGTGACGGTTTTCGTCACCACCCATTACATGGACGAAGCGGAGTATTGCGACCGGGTAGGACTGATTTACCGGGGGGAACTGATCGCCGCCGGCACGCCCATGGCCTTGAAGACGGAACACATGCCGGAGGAGGTGCTGGAGATCTGGTGTGACCGGCCCCAGGAAGCCATGGCGCTGGTGGAGCAGCAACCCGGGGTCAAGGAGGCGGCCCTTTTCGGTCGGGCGCTGCACGCGGTGGTGCATGACCGGGATATTTCTGCACCGGCCATCGCCCGGGCTTTAAGCGTCGAAGGCTTCCAATTGGAGCGGCTGGAACCGGTCACGCCGTCGCTGGAGGACGTTTTCGTGTCCCTCATCGAGGCCCGGGACCGGCATGAGAACGGGGCGGAGGGGCGGCCATGAATCCCCGCCGGCTCTGGGCGATGGCTCACAAGGAATTCATCCACATCTTCCGGGATTTCCGCAGTCTGGGGATGGCGGTCGCATTGCCCATGTTCATGCTGCTGTTGTTCGGATACGCTCTGACTCTGGACGTGGATCGGGTGCCTTTCCTCGTCTGGGATCAGCATCCGTCGCCCGCCAGCCGAAACCTGCTGAGCGCGTTCACCGGCTCCCGTTACTTCATGCTGACCGGCAGCATTCAGCGCTACGAAGAGGCCGTGATCGCAATCAACGAGCGCCGGGTGCAGTTCGCGCTGATCATTCCCGCAGACTTCAGTGAGCAGCTCGAAGCCGGACGAACGGCGCCGGTTCAAATCCTGCTCGACGGCAGCGACGCCAACACCGCCACCATCGTGCTCGGGTATGCTGAAGCCGTTGTCCAAGCACATTCCGGCCGGATTGAATTGGAGGCGATGCGTCGGAAAGGGGTGCCGCTGCGTTTGCCCCGGCTGGAGATGCGTCCCCGGGTCTGGTTCAACGAGGACATGGAATCCCGCAATTTCATCATCCCGGGCTTGATTGCGGTGATCCTGTCCATCCTCGCCGCGCTGTTGACCTCGCTGACCGTGGCCCGCGAGTGGGAGACCGGCACGATGGAGCAGCTCATTTCCACACCGGTCAAGCGGGCTGAGATCGTTCTCGGCAAGTTGCTGCCGTACTTTGTTATCGGCATGTTCGATGTGCTGCTGGCGGTCCTGTTGGGCAAGTACCTGTTCCAGGTGCCCATTCGGGGGCGGGTCGATCTCATCTTCGGCTCAGCCGCGCTGTTCCTGGCCGGTGCGCTCGGGGTGGGCGTGCTGATCAGCGTGACGACCCGGTCGCAGCTTCTATCGAGCCAGTTGGCCATGATCCTGACTTATCTGCCGGCGCTCATGCTGTCGGGATTCGTGTTCGCCATCCGCAACATGCCGGACCCCCTTCAATGGATCACCTATGTGATCCCGGCGCGGTACTTCGTCAGCTTGTTGAAGGGCATCTTTCTGAAAGGATTGCCACTCGAATACCTGGTTTTTGAATTAAGCCTGTTGGCCATATTTGCCGTGACGATGCTGGTGCTGAGCACAATCCGTCTGCGCAAGAAACTGGACTAGTCATGCTGGAACGCATCCGCCACATGCTCATCAAGGAGTTCATCCAGGTGTTGCGCGACCCGCGCATGCGGGGCGTGATCTTCCTGGCGCCGATCTTCCAGCTGCTGATTCTGAGCTATGCCATCACAACGGACATCCGGAACATCTCCATGGCCGTGTTCGATCAGGACCGGACGGTCGCCAGCCGGCAACTGGTGGAGCGCTTCTCGGGCTCCGGTTACTTCGTCATCGAACACCGGCTCATGCGCGAACCGGAGATCCGGGAATTGCTGGACGGCTCGCGCACCCAGATCGTCCTGCGCATCGGCGACGGGTTCGGCCGCGACCTGAGTGCCGGCCGATCCGTGATCGTCCAGGCGATCCTGGACGGGACCGACTCCAACACGGCGAGCGTGATTCTGCAGTACGCCGGGCGGGTCATCGCCGCGCACTCCCGCCAGGTCCAGCTCGAGGCCGTCCGCCGCCAGGCCGGACCGGTCGTTCCGGCCGGCCACATTGAACTGCAGCCGCGCGCCTGGTTCAACCCGAACCTGGAAAGCCGCCTGTACTATGTGCCGGGATTCATCGCCATCATCGTGACACTGGTCACCCTGATGTTGACCAGCATGGCGGTGGTGCGGGAAAAGGAGATCGGCACCATGGAGCAGCTCCTGGTGTCGCCCATCACCCCGTGGGAGTTTATCCTGGGCAAGTCGGTTCCTTTTGCCATCATCGCCTTTGCCGACGTTATTCTCGCGACAACTGTCGGCGTGCTCTGGTTCGACGTGCCCGTTCGCGGCAGCCTGCTCCTGCTGTTCCTGGCCACCTGCATCTACCTGCTGAGTGCGATCGGCATCGGATTATTGATCTCCACAATCAGCCGGACCCAGCAACAGGCCATGATGACGACGTTTTTCTTTTTCATGCCGGCCATCATGTTGTCCGGATTCATGTTTCCCATCGCCAACATGCCCGAGGTCATCCAGTGGATCACGTACGCCAATCCGCTGCGCTATTTCCTGGTCATCATCCGTGAGCTTTTCCTGAAAGGAGTCGGGCTGAGCGTTTTGTGGCCGCAGATGGCGGCACTGGGTGTCATCGGCTTGATCACGATCGGTTTTGCCACCCGCCGGTTCAAAAAAACCATGGCCTGACCTGTCAACGGACGGGCAGGCGCGGCCGTCCGCGGAACGGCGGCCGATTGACGAGGAGGATGCAATGCACCGTACGCGCACACTGCTCGCCGCGAGTACCCTGATGATGGTGCTCGGCGTGTTTCGGCCGGTTCTGGGATATCCGCCGCCGGAGGCCGATCCGCTCAGCCTGACCGACTGCATCCGGCTCGCGATCAATCAGAATCCGAGCCGGGTGGCCAGCCGGTCGGCGGTGGAAGCCGCCCGGCACGGGGTCGGGGAGGCCAGGGCGCCCTATTACCCCACGGCGGATTTCGGGACCGGCTTCAGCCGCTGGCAGCGCCATGCGTTCCTGCCCGCTGATCTGCAATCGTACATTCCCGTGGACCTGATCGGTCCCACCGACGACTGGTTCCTGAGTTTCTACGCCCACTACGTGCTGTTCGACAGCGGCGTACGCCGGGCGGGCCTGAAAGCCGCCCGGGCGATCGAGTCCTCTGCGGCGGCCGATGATGAAGAGACGCTCCGCAATCTGGTGGCCGATGTCGAGCAGTCATATTTCCAGCTGCTGGGTGTCGAAGCGGAACTCGATGCCGCCCGCAAGAACCGGGAACGCGCCGTCGAGCACCTGAGGTTGGCCCGCGAGCGCAAGGCGGCGGGGAGTGTCCCCCTCCTTGACGTGCTTCGGGCGGAAGTCGAGGTGTCCTCTGCCGATTTGTCGGTCATCGAAGCCGAGGACCGCCGCCGGATCGTCCAGGGGAACCTGAACACCCTGATGGGACGGCCGGTGGAACAATGGATCCGGCCGGCGCCGGCCGCAGAACCCATCAGCGATCCGGGGGAGATCCGGTTGGCGGAGGCGATGGCCCAAGCCGTTTCCCTCCGCCCGGAGATCCGCGCGGCCGGATCTCAGGTAGAGGCTGCACGCGCCATGGTGTCTCAGGCTAAGGGCACGTTCGGTCCCCGGGTCAGCGGGGAAGGACAGTTCGGCTGGCATGATGACGCGTTCGCACCGTCCGATCAGGAGTGGTCGTTGGGGCTCAGCATCCGGCTTCCGCTCTTCACGGGATTTGCCAACGAACACCGCCTGGGAAAGGCCAAAGCCGAAGCCAACCGCGTGGAGGCTCAAGCCGCCGGTCTGGAGCTGGCCGTCCGCCGGGAGGTTTGGACCGCCTATTCCACGCTGCAAAAAACCCATGCCGCCGCGCTCACCGCGGACGTGCAAGTCCGTCAGGCCGGAGAAAGTTTGCGCCTGGCCCGGGAGCGGTACGCCGTGGGCGCCAGCACCATCACCGACCTGATCGACGCCCGGACCGCTCTGGCGCGGGCGGAGGCCACGCAGGCGAGAACCCGTTGGGAATACCACGCTTCCCACTCGGAGTTCCGCCGCGCCACCGCGACGACGGTCATCCCTGCCGTCGCCACACCTTGATCGTCAGGGCTTGACAGATCCGCTGGTAATCCGCTGGCGCAAGGCCTGGAACGCCGGGGAGTGGTCCAGACCGGCTAAAGCCGGATCGTCCCAGGCGGCCGGGTTCTGGAAGCCATGGTTCACGGCTTCGGACAGCCACCGGACCGCCCGCTCCTCTTCCTGCAGCCGGGCATAGGTTTTGCCCAGTGAAAACAGCAGATTGGGATCGTCCGGCCGGCCGCATCGGGCGATTTCGAGCAGGAGTGCCGCCCGCACATACTCCTGTTGACGGGCAAACAGGACAGCTTCTTCGTACGCCCGGCGCCAGACGAATTCATGCAACCGGTGATACAGGCTCCGCTCGTCCGCATCTCGGCTGGTGTCCCGCCGATGGCGGAAACCGGCGATCTGCTTGCACCAGTCGTTCACCGCGTTGTCGATCGAGCGGATACTCATGGGCGTGTTCCGGATCCGGACGAACCGCCCGTCCAACTTGACCAACCAGCCATTCTCATCGAGGCGCAGGCGGCGCTCTTTCTTTTCAGCCTGGCGGTAGGCGGATTCGCCGCGCAGTTGCTCCAGCCGCGCGCGGGCATAGTCCGTGTCGAGCACTCCGCTGAAATCCTCGATGAGGGCCGCATAGATCCGGCCGGCCTCAAGCGGACGGCCGGTCGCCCAGGCCCTTTCGGCCGATTCCGACAGTCGCTGACACTCCGCCTGAAGGAACACCGGGTCCGTGACCTCGGCGCCGGCGCGAATGGCACGGACCCGCAGCCAGGCCAGTACTTCGAGAAATATGTCGGCCGGGGGCCAATCGTGCCCACCGTCGAAGAAGAACAACCGGTATGGTACGCGGGCGTCCCGCAACCGGTTCTCCGCGTCGCGCAGCTCCGGATAATTCATGTCTTCCAGTCCGACAATCCCCGCAAAAAGAGCGGGCCGGCCGTCACGGGGGAGATGCTTGGGATCGAAGGCCGCACCACAGGCGATCACCCCGGCGAAATCCTGTGAAACGACCGCCAGTCCCGCGGCCAGCCTGGCCCCGCCAGAAAAGCCCAGGGTGTATACCCGCCGTGAATCGATGGCCAGACGGACGTGGCTGTCCGCCCACATGGCGTTGGCCGCCGCCAAAGAAAGTTTCGGCTCGAAGTTCCGCGACACGTTGGAACCGATCACGATGTATCCGAAGCGCTCGGCGGCCGCTTGCAGCCGCTGCACCGGCAGGACGCCGCGGGCGCCCGGGTCAAAGGCATAGATGACCGGCCAGTTTCGGTCAGGGGTGTATGTCGAGGGCAGGTAGATCGAGTAAGTCTGGCCGGGATCCTCGGAACAGGCAACGGATTCGACGATTTGTCCGGCAGGCAGCGGGACGCCATCTGCCGCACCGGTCAGGGTGGCGAACACGGGTAAGAACGCCGCCAGTATTCCCGCAGCCAGAACGATGCGCATGGCAAATGGTCTCACGACAGAACCCAATCGAAGGAAGTCAAGTATCGCCTTGATGCATTATTCGATTATCCGTCGGATGTGGTTTCATTAAGATCGACGTCTTTTCGTCAGGGGTGCAGAACCGATCAGTCAGAAATGAATTGATAAAACGTGGTTTGAAAATTACAATCAGTTTCCACTGTGATGGTAAACATCGACCAGCACAGCACGAGCGGACTCCCAACCTGTGGCGGTGATCGCGACTGAAAATACGTCGAGAGGTGACAGCATTATGGGGCGCACTTTTGAATCCATCCTGGTCCTGATCAAGGAACAACGCGTTGAAATGATCGATCTCAAGTCCATGGACCTCCGGGGACGGCCGCACCATGTGACGCTGCCGGTGAAGCATTTCACGCCGAACATGCTGAAGGAAGGCATTGGATTCGACGGATCCAGCTTCGGCTACTCAAAGGTCGAATCCAGCGACATGGTCCAGATACCGGACATCGATACCGCTTTCATGGATCCTTTCCGCGAGATCCCCACATTGAGTTTTTTCAGCCGGATCCACCTGACGGATGAAAAACGGTCCCGTTTCCCGCAGGATCCCCGGTGGATCGCCGAGAAGGCGGAACGGATGCTCGTCGAATGCGGCGTGGCCGACACATCGTATTGGGGACCGGAATACGAGTTCTACATCTTTCCGAAAGTTGAGTACGACACCCGGGTCAGCGCGTCGTACTACCACATTTATCCAGGCGAGGAATTCCATCACAATGCCTATCACGCCTGCAATCCGCAGGACATCTATGATGACTTCCGCGATCTTGCCACCCAAATGCTCCTGCAACTGGGCATCGATGTGAAATACCATCATCACGAGGTTGGGGAACGGGGGCAGCAGGAAATCGAGATGATGTTCGATTGCCTGCTCAAGAGTGCCGACCAGGCAATTCTGACCAAATACGTTCTGTTCAACCTCGCGCACAAACACGATCTGCGCGTGACGTTCATGCCCAAGCCCATGTTTCGCCAGGCCGGCAGCGGTTGGCACGTCCACCAGTTTCTGACCAAGCAGGGCCGTAACGTTTTCTACGAGAAAGGCCAGTACGCCAACATGAGCGAAACGGGCTTGTTTTACATCGGCGGACTGCTCCGACACGCGCGGGCGCTGTGCGCGCTGACCAATCCCAGCACCAACTCCTACAAGCGGCTGGTGCCCGGCTTTGAGGCGCCCGTGGCCATCACCTACGGCATGGCCAACCGTTCCAGCGCGGTGCGGATTCCGTCGTACGTGGCCGATCCTGAAAAGGTCCGGCTGGAATACCGGCCGCCCGACGCCACCGCCAATCCGTATTTCGCGCTGAGCGCCATGTTGATGGCCGGCATCGACGGAATCGTCAACCGCATTGATCCGCGCCAGGAAGGATTCGGCCCGTTCGACACCAACATCTTCAGCGATGCGATGAAAGAGAAAGTCCGCTTCCTCCCCCGCAGTCTGGATGATGCGCTCGAAGCGCTGGAGCAGGATCATGAGTTCCTGCTTCGAGGCGAGGTGTTCCCCAAGGATCTGCTGCAACGCTGGATTCAATTGAAACGGGACGAAATCATGGAAATCGCCACGATGCCCAATCCGTTCGAGTACAAGCTCTATTTCGATATTTAGGCGGGTGGGTCACCGCCCCAGATTGATCTCGCGCGTTTCGATCTCACCCAGCCAGCGCAACCGGTAGAGTTCGCTCCGGCAGTGTAGTTGGGAATGGTTGAACGCGCGGGACTCCTCCACCGCCTGCCGTTCCAAAGTGGCGGACACACAACCGGCCGCCAGGGTGGCGGAAGCCAGCACCTCGCCGGTGGGGCTCACGACGCGCGAGTACCCTCCGTACGACTCGTTCAGGTCCTTACCGCAACGGTTGACCCCGGCCATGTACAGCTGGTTTTCCAACGCCCGCGCCTCCAGGAGCGTCCGCCAGGCTTTGGTCCGGGTGGACGGCCACTGGGCAGGCACGACCACCAACTGGCAGCCCAGGGCCGCGAGGATTCGAAACAACTCCGGAAAGCGCAGATCGTAGCAAAGGGTGAAACCGATCCGCCATTTCGTGCCGCTGACGGAGAGATCCACCACGGACAATTTGCGTCCGGCAGCGAACAGCACGGGTTCACCCATCGGCGGAAACAGATGAATCTTCTGATAAAACGGAATCAGCTCTCCGTCGTGCATGAGGATCAGGCAGTTGGTGATCGTCCCGCCGGTACGCAGTGCGACGGACCCGATCATGAGCGCGTGGGCATGCGCCTTGGACAGTCGGGCCAGATCCTTCGCCCGGGCGGAGCCGATGGTCATGGCCGCGTTGGGCAAGTCCGAATAGTTGGCGTGGAACAATTCGGGCAAGCACACCAGGTCGTGGAACGGGGCTGCCTCGTCGATGGCGGCGGTCAAATTCTGGATATGGCGGTCCCAGTCTGACGAAACGTCATGCTGGATGAGGGTCACTCTCATGCCGCCACCTCACATTGCGGGGCTATCCGAGGCGCGATCAGCGCAGCTCGCATTGTAGCCGTAACCGGCCGTCAACACAAACGGTCATGCGTCATCGAGCCCGAAGACATCGGGTAAAACCAAACGTCAAAGACCGCCAAATATCGTTGCGACCCGGAGGATTATCGGCTAGAATTCCAGCCGGATTCCGAAATGAACCCTCTTTGGATTGTCTCCCTGTCGGCTATCGGCGCATTGGTGCCCATGACGGTCTACACCCTGATCGTCTGGTGGCTGGACCGTCATGAACGGGAACCCCTCTGCCTGGTCGCGTTGTCTCTGCTTTACGGGGCAGTGCCGGCGGCCGGCATCAGCTTGGCTGTGTCCACGCTGTTGGAGCGCCTCCTGACGCCGACGGTCCTGCCCGATGTCTTCGATCTGCTGGCGGTCACTCTCTTTGTGCCGGTGATCGAAGAAACGGCCAAAGCATCGCCGTTGTTCGTGTTTCGCCGTCATACGAATTTCAACAACGCCACTGATGGCATCGTCTACGGGTCGGCGATCGGTTTCGGTTTCGGAATGACCGAAAACCTGATCTACTTTCTGGGTTCCTTCCTGACCGGAGGTTTCCAGCACTGGATGTGGACGATTCTGTTGCGGACAGTCTTTTCCGCGACTGTCCACGCCTTCACCACTGGTTTGGCCGGCTACTTCATTGGTCGGATCAAGTTTTCCAGGACGGCACCGGGCCCCATGCTCGGCCTGGGGCTGGCGATCGCCGTTTTGGGGCACGTGTCGTGGAACACGGCCATCACGCTGCTCGCCGACTCCCAGTCCATGAGCCAATTCCAGCTTCTCCTGATCGTCTTTCCCGTTTTGTTCATGGGACTTTTTATCTTGCTGCAGCACTCGTTGCGTGAAGAAGCGCGAATCATCCGTCAGGAACTGGCGGAGGAGGCGACGATCGGCGTCATGGCGCCCGCGCTGCTGCGGCGAATCATCGATGCCCACCGGCTGTGGGGCAGGGGACGGCGGCGTCTCGGGGTGACGCGGGAAATGCTGACGACCAGCACGCTACTCGCGTTTAAAAAGCGGGAACGGCGCTGCCTCAGGGAACACGCGGAAGACTGCGTTTTGTCGGATGAAATTGATGGGCTCCGGGACGGCTTGCGACACCTGTGCTCAAACAGCGATAATTTTTGAGTTTTTGTTAAATCTTTTGTATCATCATGGGTTGAGGATTCAATGGTTGGAATGGGGTGGGGCGCGCCGGCATGATTCAAAAACGGGAACAGTTCCGAGCCGATGTCCTGCTCGTCTTCGACGTGCTGGCGGTGATCACCGCCTTGCCGCTGGGGTACCACCTGCGCATGGCCCTCTACTTCATGATGGACGAACTCCTCATTAACGTGGTGAATCCCGTTCTGGATTCGCTCCTGCATTACGCCTGGTTCTTTGTGGTTGGCATCCCCGTGATCATTGTCTTCTTCCTTTCGAGTTCCCGACTGCGGCCAGCCTACAAGTGGCGCGATCTCGGCAGGCAGGTCCTGTTTCTCCTGGAGCCGGTCGCGCTCATTGCGTTTATTCTCGGCTTTGCCTCGTTTCTGTTCAAAATGGAAGTCAGCCGCACACTGATTCTGAGCTACCTCCTCGTGCTGTATCTCCTCCTCCTCTCGGCGCGGGCGGGTTCCCTGATATTTTTCAGCTTGCGGGGCAACCGGAACGGCCAGCGTCACGTGGTGGTCGTGGGTAACACACCCCGCATCTTTGAAATCGGCAAAACAATCGAGCATTACGCCGAGTTCGGTTACTCGATTGAGGGGTATCTGACCGAGCTGGCTCCACCGGGCAATCCGCATCCCGTCACCGTTCTCGGACGGCCCGATGATTTTCAGTCGGTGATCGAAAACCACATTATCGATGAAGTGGTGTTCGTCGGCTCCGGAAACGAGGATCTCAAGCTGTTCGAACGCATTTCAATGCAGTGCGAAGAACAGGGCATACCCACCCGCCTGCCGTTGGATTTTTTTCCCCACGCCATTTCACAACCCTCCCTGGATTTCATCGAGAACCAGGTCTTTTTGACTTTTTCACCGGTCCCCCACCAGGTCGCCGCCCTGATGGCAAAACGCGTGATCGACATCGTCGGCGCCATCGTGGGCATAGTCATCTGCCTGCCGCTGTTCATCGTGGTGCCGCTCCTCATCAAACTCACCAGTCGCGGCCCCGTGATCTATCGACAGATCCGCTGCGGATTGTACGGGCGGAAGTTCGTCCTGTATAAGTTCCGCTCCATGATCGATGGTGCGGAGGACGTCCTTTGGGAGATCCGCCATTTGAACGAGATGAACGGCCCGGTTTTCAAGATGCGCAACGATCCACGCATCACGCCGCTTGGCCGAATACTCCGCAAGACCAGCATCGATGAGATCCCCCAGTTCCTGAACGTGCTGAAAGGGGAGTTGAGCCTGGTGGGCCCTCGCGCGCCGCTGCCCGAGGAAGTCCGGGAATACAACCGCTGGCAGCGACGGCGGCTGTCGGTCAAACCCGGTTTGACTTGTCTCTGGCAGATCTCCGGGCGCAACGAAATCAATTTCGATGAATGGATGAAACTGGACCTTCAGTATATCGACAACTGGAGTCTCTGGCTGGATCTGAAGATCATCCTGATGACATTTCCCACAGTCCTCTTCTGCCGCGGGGCCCGCTGAGCGCCATCAGCGGCACACTCCGTTGATGACAATCGGATTCCCGTTCGTGTCCGGCCGGACGTGAGCAGCCGGCACGCTCAGACCGGTGTGGGCGGATCAAGCGGCAGATGGAAACTGAAGACCGTCAGCTGACCAGTCGAGCTTTCCACTCGGATGTCGCCGCCCATGGTCTGAATGGCCAGACGGCAGAACGCCAGTCCCAAACCGGTGTCCGATTTCAATCCGAGTTCCTGGCCCTTTACCACCGAATATTTTTCAAAAATGCGGTCGATGAACTCCAGTGGAATGCCTTCCCCGTTGTCGGACAATCGGAACAACACCCCCTCAGGCGCAAGCCAGTCCGAGAGTTCGAGCAGAATCTCACCGGTGCCTTCCCGGGTGTGTTTAAACGCGTTGCTGACCAGGTTTTCGAGGATCCGTTCAAGCAACTGTCGGTCACAACGCAACGCCGTGTGACGTGTATCCACCTTCACCGCGAAATTTTTCCGCTGCCGTTTCGCCAGCTGCTGCCACGGCCGGCCGCGGTCGTCGAGCAGCGGCTGGAGTTGCACCTCCGTGTTTTTCAGCTCGAGTCGGCCTTCCTCCATCCGACTGATATCCAAAAGGTTGGAGATGATAATCTCCAGCCGGCGACAGCCCCGCAACACCAGGGCCGCGAGATCTTCCTGCTCGACGTTGAGCGGTCCCACCTTTTGTTCCTGCAGCATTTGCAGCGAGCCGATCATGAAGGACAAGGGCGCCTTCATGTCGTGGATCAACATGTGGAAGAGGTCGTCCTTTTGTTTTTCCAATTGGGACGAGCGGGCGTTCTGCTTCGCCAGATCGGCGTTGGCCCGGCTCAATTCGCCGGACAGGCGGGTCATCCGAAACAGCAGATGCACGATGAGGACGACGGCTCCCCCGATGAGGAACAGGGCGAATAGAAACTGGGCCCAGGCGCGTTGACGATTACTTTCCATCAGGCCGGGGGCTGGAACCCGCACGCTGATCGCGCCGCCAAAATCGCCGATGGCCAAACCCTCCCGGCGGTGGCCGGTAATATCGATCGAATCTTTGGGCCCGCCGTGGCAAGTCAGGCAACTGGCCTTGATTTCAAGACGTTTGATGAAATAATATGAGCCGCCGGGCTCCACCGGGCCAAATGTTTCAAGCAGCCCGGGATTTCTGTACATCGCTTCCAGAATGGGGCGCTCCAGTGCGTCCGGTTGGTTGGCGGATTCGCGGGGATGCAAGCTGATCAGCTTGAGCCGGTGGTCAGTGGACTGGTTGAACAGCGCGGAGACCTCACGGCTGATTTTCTCCGGATAGAGTCCCTTGAATTCGATCCGTCCGTCGTGGGATCGGTTGATCAGCTCCTGGCTGCGGGCCGTGTATTCCTGCATGGCTTCGACCAGGCCGCTGATCGCCCGAGCCTGCTGGTAAACCAACTCCTCTTCTTCTTTCTGTCGCGTGTATAAGTTGTAAAAGAAATTGATGGCCACAATGAGCACCACGATGATCAAAACGCAGACCGCCAACCGACGCATCCGACCGAGAGAATCGGCTCGATCGGATGATGGGTGGCGCAGTGTTTTATCGACGAGAGATAGCATGGCGCGTTGGTTAATATATATTCAAAAATAAAGTATATCTCAACTCGCTTCCGGTGCAAGCCGAAAATGTGCTTGAATCCGGGCTTTGATCATAGGTATCATTCATTCGGAGAGAGCATGGCGGTAACACATTCCTCACGTTGCAAACAACTCATCAACATCGCTTTGATCCTGCTGGGATTCTTGGGGGTTGCGCCCCGTTCTCAGGCGCCTGTATCCGGCCGGTCGGTATTGAAGGCGGAATCGGTTCGGGTGGTGGTGCCGGTTACTGTAACCCATCCCGGCGGCGAGATGATTCCCGGGCTCCGGAGGGAGAATTTCCGGTTGTTTGTCCACGATGTGGAGATTACTCAATTCCAGTTTTTGCACAATACCGATCTGCCGGCGGTCATCGGCTATGTTTTCGACCATAGCTCCCGGGCCGTAATGAGCCGTTTCAGCTGGAACAAGCAGGTGATTCAGGCCCTCATCCATCAATTCGGTTTTGAGGACGTGTTCTTCCTCGGAACCTACGGCACCCGGTATGCCGAAGTGCAAAAGCCCACATCCGACCGGTTGGAGATTCTGGAGACCTTGTCCAATCTGCATCCATACATGTTTGCCAGCGAGGAGTCATTCTGGTCGTTCTTCAAGAAGGACATCCGGGATTACTCCAAACGCTCGGGGGCACCAGTCAACAAAACCGCCATCGCGTTGGATCACGCTCTGTATTCACTCGCGGATTACAACCTGCCCAAAAAGGCTCTGGTGCTGGTCTCCGATGGTGACGAAAATCTGTCCGACATCACCCTGAATCATGTCCAGCGTTACGGCGTTCCGATCTACTCACTCTATTTCACGGGCTCGGGCGTCGGAGGTCAGAGCCTGTTCAAGCGGGGCAGCATCCTGCGGACGGTCAGCCGGGAGACCGGTGGAGCCGTGTTCGAACAGCTGGAAAGTTCCGACCCGGCCGACGTCGGACGGCGCATATCGATGGTCATTCGGAATCAGTATCTCATCAGCTTCGAGCCGGCCGGCAGCTTGAACAGGACCAAAACCCACCCCATCCGACTCGTTCTGGATCAGGCGGGAGCGAACCTCATCTATCGCAAATCGTTCCGTTTTGTGAAAGAATAGGCAGTAAGCCCACTCCAGGAGGCCAACATGCGGTTCGAGGAAATCAAAGAAATTCTGCTCCGGCAAGACGAGGAGTTCCAGCGCCTTGCCAACGAGCACAAACGGTACGATGAAGAACTTCGGGATCTCTCCGGCCGCAAATTTCTCACCCCCAATGACCAGTTGCGTGAAGTGGAACTGAAAAAGAAAAAATTGCAGCTCAAGGACCGGATGCTGGAAATCGCGGCGGAATACCGCAAGCACAACCTCTAATAACCGGTGACGGATTACATGATTCACCGCGACGGATTCCCATTCATTTTCACAGCGGTCATCGTGACCGGTCTGGCCGCCTGGCTGATTCATCCGTACTGGGCGGTTCCGGGATTCGTCGTCTGCCTCTTCTTTATTAATTTTTTTCGCGATCCGGAGCGGGAAATTCCTGCCGGTGACGTGGTTGTATCGCCGGCGGATGGCCGGGTCATCGTCGTGCGGCGTCTGGATGACGCTGACCATCCGTATGAATGGTTTGTCTCGATATTCATGAATATCTTCAATGTCCACGTCAACCGCGCGCCGGTCAGCGGCCGCCTGGAGACATACAGTTACTGCAAAGGCAAATTTCTGCCGGCAAATCATGGCTCGGCGACCATCGAAAACGAGCACAACGAGATCGTCATCGTGGATGGCAACCGCACGGTGCGAGTATCTCAAGTCGCGGGACTGATCGCCCGGCGCATCGTTTTTTGGAAAAAAATTGGTGACCCGCTCATCAAAGGGGAACGGATCGGCCTGATCCGGTTCGGATCCCGGCTGGATCTCTGGCTACCGGCCACAGTAAGAATCAAAGTTCAACTCGGCCAGAAGGTCACCGCCGGCCAGACCATACTCGCGGAGTTCACCGATGGAAGCGATTGAAAACGACCGTACTAAAACGCCCAGACGGGGCGTCTACATCCTTCCGTCCGCACTGACCACGGCCAACATCTTCTTCGGTTTTTACGCCATCACCTCGGCGCTGGCCGGTGAATTCGACAACGCGGCCAAAGGTATCGGCCTCGCCATCGTTCTGGACGGGCTGGACGGGCGGATCGCGCGGCTGACCGGCACGACCAGCAAATTCGGCGTGCAGCTCGATTCGCTCGCTGACGCCATCTCGTTCGGCATCGCTCCGGCGGTTGTGCTGTGGCAGTGGCATCTCAGTGCGTTCACCTACTGGGGTTGGATCGCCTGCTTCACTTATTTGATCGGTGGCGTGATGCGCCTCGCCCGGTTCAACACCCAGAACCCGGAATTGAAGCATTTTCTCGGTCTCCCGATTCCGGCGGCGGCGGGATGCGTTGCCGCCCTGGTCCATTTCGTTCAGAAATACAGTTACTGGCCGTTCTTCCAATCGCACGCGTTCTTCGCCGGTTTGATCGGGATGGCGCTGATCCTCGGGATCATGATGATCAGCACCGCCCGGTATGGCAGTTTTAAAAACTTCGGGTTCCGGGGACGAATCGCGTCCCGGAATATTTTACTGATGGCCTTGTTGTTGGCCGGCATCTGGTTTTTTTCCCACGAGGTGCTGCTGACATTTGCTTTGGTCTATCTCCTTTCCGGAATCGTCAGCTCCATCCGTCGCCAGATCACTCAGCGCGGCAGTTCTCAATCGGTTAAAGACGAGACGAAAGTTCCGGATGTTCCCGCCTGACGGGCAGGACCGGGCGAAAACGGCGATCATTACGGCTCCAGCCGAACCGGTTGGCGGAATCACGGCGCAATCCCGAGACCGGGTGCGACAGAACGAGAATAAAGCGATCGTTTACGGGTCAAACTTTTGCGAGGATGTCCTCTCCGGCTGGAACCGGAATCTCGCGCTTCAACAGGGAGTAGCAGATGCCGCCCGGCAACGCGGCCAGAACGATGATCAGGAAGCTGATCACGGACAGCGCAAAGCTCTGATCCGGGTTTACCCCCACCAGCGCCAGCAGCACTACAAAGGAATTCTCCCGCAGACCAATGCCGTTGATGCTGATCGGCAACATGACCAGGATGGTCATCAGGGAAACGACAGCGCAAAAAACGATCAGGCTCACCCGGATGCCGACGGCTCGGGCGACCAGCCAGTTCATTATCACCACCAGCCCGATGTTGATGAACGATAACAGGATCGGCAAGGCCAGCGATCGGGGACGGTCGCGGAAAGCGGCCAGGGCGTCGCGCAGGGTGACGATCCGTTCGGCCAACCGGGTGAGTCCAACCCGCCCCAGCAGCCGATTCGCCATCCCGTAACAGCGCTTGATGAAAATGATGACATTGGCCAAGAGGAAGCCGGCCATGAAGACGATCGGGATCCAGATGATGTTCAGTGTTTCCAGGCCCGACCAGCCGATCGGCCGAAAATCGGATGCCGTCAGCGTGATCGGATGGATCCACGCGCCGAGGATCCCGTAGGTAAGCAGCGCTAAAAAACCGGTGGCCCGTTCCAGATAGACCGACGCCAGGCCGTACGCGATGGATTTGCCGCTGTCCCTTCGGACGTAATACACCTTGACCACATCACCGCCGATCACGGTGGGGAAGAACAGCGAGAAAAACATGCCGATCAGGTAGAACTGTGCCAGCCGGCTCAAAACGATCCGAATCCCGAGATGGGCCAGAATGTGCTGCCAGCGGATCGTGCAAAGGAACTGGCCGCTCATCAGCAACCCATACGCTAACGCCAGCAGCAGCCAATTGGACTGGCGGACGAACCGCCATGAATGCTGAAAATCGATGTCTTTGCTCAAGACCAGGTACAGAATGAGGAACGTGGTGACCAGCACTTTGGCGGCCAGGATCAAAGCCCGTTTCATGGAATGGCCTCGGAAACTGTTTGCGTGTTCATGTGCGGACGTTCAGGAACATGTAAATGCCGGCAAACCCGAAAAACAGATTTGGCGCCCATGCGGCAAGCAGCGGTGGCAGCTTGCCGTAGGCGCCCATCGCGGTGAACACGTTGAACAACGCCCAGTAGGCGATGCCGATGAGGATGCTGATGGCCACTCCGTATAACGCGCCCCGTTTTCCCATCTTGAAAGAGAAGGGGATGCCGATCAACAGCATGATGAAATTGATCATCGGGTACGAGAACTTGGCATAGAGATCCACTTCCAGCCCCAGCGTATTGAAACCGCCCTGCTTGAGTTTGTCGATGTAGCGCGAGAGCTCGACAATGGACATTTTGTTCGATTTTTTCGCTTCCGTTTTGAAGTAAGCCGGTTGCTCAGCGAAATCCCTGGCCAGCGAATCGAAAACCCTGAAATACGGGCTTTCGGGATGGAAGTTGCGTTCCCAGCCGTTGATCAGAATCCATTTTCGGATCCGTCCATCCCAGATCGCCCGGGGGGCGAAATACCGATAGTGCAGGCGCGCCTGATCAAGCTGCAGGTTGTATACCGACAGATCGGCAAACACGTCTTCCTCAGTGTCGAAATATCGATAATTGTAAATTTTACCGTCGCTGCCCATTATCCAGGTGATATCCGGTCGGTATGTCTGGGGCGTGCGGCCCTTCATCATGTTGTAGATCAGATCCTGGCGTTGGTTGGTGTACGGCATGATGTACTCCTGCAGCCCGAAAATTCCCACGGCCGTGATGACCGCCAGGAAAATCACCGGCTGAACAATCCGGTACAAGCTGATGCCGCACGATTTGAAGGCGGTGATTTGAAAGGTTTTTTCCAGGATGCCGAAGCTGATGAGCAGGGCCAGTAACAGACAAATGGGCATGCTCAGAACGATGATCATGGGTGAAATGAACAGAAAATATTCGATGACCGTGGTCCATGGAATATGATGGGTAATTATTTCATCGAAGTTTTCGAATAAAGTGAAAATGATAAACAAAAATATGAAGCTGGCGATAATTAGACCCATTATCTTCAAGTATTCTCGCAATATGTATACATCCAATACGCGAGTAAACCTGAAGGGTCGTTCAGATGACGCTATTTGATCGAGCTTTGTCTTTTGCTTGAAGTTATTAGTTTTATCTATCCAATATTGATTGATTATTTCGATAATAGCGATGCCCTTTGATACGTAGGGCCTGTTGGCCAGGAGCGAAAAAGGATGCCTTTCCCGCCGTGTCTCCAGCAGCATGAATAAACCGACGCCCGCAAACAAAATATTGGCGATCCAGACTCCACAACGGATTGGAATCAAACCGGAATAAAATCCAATTTTCCAGGAATAGAGAAATGTCAGGTAATACAGGACCACCACCAGAATGGAAAGCAAAAAGCCGTACATCCGACCGCTCCGCCTGGCCTGCATGCCAAGAGGCAAGCCGATGATTCCAAATACTATACAGGCAAAGGGTATTGCAAACCGTCGGTAATACTCGATTTCGATGCTGTTTTGCGGATCGCTCCCTTCAGGAAATTGCCGGCTGTGGATTTCAGCGCTGAGCTCAGCCAAGCTCTTTTCAACATTCCGCTTGTTCGTCTGTTCGGGTGGCGTGACATTCAACTCGCTCAAAGGAATATCCATGGATCCAAAGTAGGTGAGAGAGTCGGCAAGCGGTTTATTCTTTGTGAATGAGTAAATTACACCATCTTTTAGATGGAGCTGCAAGTACTTGGCCCGCCGTTGAAAGAATACGCGTCCTGACCGTGCCAGGTATATCCGCTGCGAATTGACATCCCGTTGATCGGCTAAAAAAATTCCTTTCCAGGTATTGGTGGATTGGTCCGTATCTTCCACATAAAAAACAAAATTCTTGAATTTTTCGTTGAATGTTCGCGGCTGGATTTCGGTTGTGATTTGGGAAATCGCAACTTCGTACTGTATGTTGCGCAGGTGGGCGTTGAGTGTCGGGGCCCCGATCGTCGACAGAAAAAATGTGATTCCGGTTCCGATGATGGCGACTACCAGCACCGGGGTCAATAGCTGCCAAAGACCGACTCCGCCTGACTTCAGGGCAATGAGTTCGTTGTCGGCGGACAATCGGCTGAATCCGGACACTATGCCAACGAGGATGGAAATTGGCAGAATAACGTACAGCACGTTGGCGCAGATAGTGATGATCACCGTCATAAAGGCGGAAAGAGAGGATCCTGAAGTGATCAGCAGTTCGGCAAAACGTTGGAACTCTTTAGTGAACGCCATGAACGTCATGACGACAGCGGCAATCAGGGTGGTGGGGAGGAGTTCTTTATAGATGAGCTTGGAAATGATTTTCATGGAAAACAGTACTCGATAGCCAAGTCGTCGCATTGTACCAAAAAAGAAAACTTGTCACCAATGCATTCCGACGATGGATCTTTCCAACGTGGAAAGAGTCCGATAAGATATATTATGTAAACTTTAATTCCAAGCCAGGATTTTCCTTGGATGATATTCAATATGCCGATATGGGGGACGGCTTCCCGGATCACAAACCTATCGCCAGTCTCGAAACAATAAAAATCCCCGCCTGAGCGGGGATTAAGTGTGGTGGATTGATTGATTAGCGGCGGCGTCCGCTGGATGACGCGCGGCTGGACGAACCAGAACTGCCGGAAGAAGAGGACGAACTCACCGCACGGGAGGATCCGCTCGACTTGGAACCAACGGATCGTGAAGGCGTCGAAGTTGAACTGCTGCTCCGTGAAGAGCTGGGGGAGACTCTGGAGTTGCTGCTGCCGCTGATGCTTCTGGAAGATGAGGATCCAATGGATGACGTTCTGGGCGAATAACTCCGCGAACTGGAGGCAGTTGAACTGGATGGAGTATAGGCAGATCCCCTGCCCTGGCTGGTGGCGCTGCCATAAACAGGGGAGACGCTTGCCGACGAGCTGGTCCGACCGAAGGAAGAATTGGACCCGGTCGTCGGTGTTGCGGCGTACGTTGCCCCGGCTGAGCGTTCAATGGAACCGCTGGACGGGAACACGCGTGAATAGGAATCGCCCGGCGACGGAGCTTTCTTCTCCCGGGTGGGGGTGGTCCGCGCCGGAGTCGCTGGCGGCGAAGCGGACGAGCGGCTGGTCCCGCTCGATCCGGACCGATCGACGGTACGCGAAGTGGAACCGCTGGAACTGGAAGTGCCGGAGCGGCTGCTGGATGAACCCCGGTCGATGCTGGAACTGCTTCGGCTGGTCGTGCCGCGGGTCGAGCTGGAAGAACTGGAGGAACCGGAGGAATCCGTCGTCCCGCTTCGGCGATAGCTGGCCCCGGTGCCGGTGTCATCGGCTTGCCGCGAACGCGAGCTGTCCTGGACACTGCTGCGGCTGACATCGGGACGGCCCCGGTTGATCGCACCTGTATCCGCGCTGGATCCGGAATAGCGGCTCACGTATGACGAAGATCCGGACTCGCTGGTAACCGTCTCGCGGCTCCGTCCGGCTGGCAGCGTCGAGCTCCCCGCACTGGTGCGGCTGACACTGGTTCCGGCACTTGCGTCGGCCACGCCGGCCCGGCTGCGGGAGTAGCTGGCGTCGACGGATCGAACCGGATCCACCTTGGGCGGGGCGGCGACAACGCGGTCCCGGCGAAAGAGTTCGCGGCTGATGCTCTCATCGGCTCGGAAGGTGGTGCCGGCCGCCTGCCGTTGCACGCTGCGCCCCACCGAATTGCGGTTGTAAACGCCGTCACCCACCGGCCGGCCACGCCGGAAATCATCCTCGGTGACATAAGTGACGGCCCCGTTGTGCCGGGTATTCTCGGAACCGTAGTAATTGTTGATCACCCCGTTGTTGACGTAGATGTTGTTGTTGTGGCCTTGGCGCCAATGCCCGTAGTAGTAGTCGCCGGGGCCGCACGGAACCCAGCCCACGTAGCCGTTCCAGTAGCCCCAGTGAACGCGCCCCGGCGTCCACCAGGAACAACCCCACGACGAACCGGGAATCCACGCCCAGCCGAACGACCCGGTAAAGGCCCACGATCCGTAATGATACGGCAGCCAACCCCAGGGGTCGTACGAGACCCAGGTGTATCCCCAGATGGGGGAATACCGCCAGTAGCCGGAACGATAAGGCGCCCAGCCGGTGTAATAGACGGTCGGAATCCAGCAATGCCCGTAATCGGCCACGAACACCCAGCGGCCGTACAGGTCCAGATCGGCCGCCCCGGCATACACCGTGCGCGGGATGTAGCGGTACGTTTCACGGGTTGACGCGTACCGGCTATCCCGCCGGTCGCTCCAGTTATCGAAATCGTCGAAGCGGTCGCCTCCGCCCATGACAAACTGGTCGGAAAGGCCATACACCACGATGCGTTCGTTGCGGCCGATTTTCTTGTCCAGTTTGTCATTGACGAAACGCGCCTTGCCGGACCGAACAATCAGTTCGACGGACCGGTCATCCCGGGCGTTGATCCGGTACAATCCTTCCGATCGCAAGACGACATCGCCGGCTGCGGTCAGAAAGACGTAGTCCGCCGTATCCGTGGTTCGCGCGATCACCTCGCCGCGCACCAGTTCGATGACGATCCGGTCCTTTTCGAGCTTCTGGATCAAGAACTCGCTGAACTGGTTCACTCGCAGAAAGGACCCGTCATCGATCTCGATCTCGATCAGCCCGTTCTGATCCAGAACCAACCGATCGCCGATCTGGACCGGCAGGTTGACGTCCACGGTGGTCCAGCCGGGATCCCCACGTTCCTGGAGGCTCACGTCCCCGTCGATGTAGCTGATCCGCGGGATGTAGTGAAACGAGTCGCCAGCCAGGCAAAAAGAAACCATCACTCCCACCAGGACCGCGATGTTGAATTTTCTTTTTGCCATTTTGCACCACCTCTCACAAAGTTTCTGATTATATGGATACATCGAGGCGGGCCGAAGTTCAAAAACGACCACTAATTTTTTGCGAGGCGTGTGCCGACCGCAACGGCCACGCGCTCGACTTCTCCCACCAGGCGGCGGAACAGATCGGGAGGCAGCGACTGGTGTCCGTCCGACAGGGCGTCGGCCGGCGAGGGGTGCACCTCGATCATGATGCCGTCCGCGCCCGCCGCCACGGCCGCCCGCGCCATCGGCAGCACCAACTCGGACCTGCCGGTTCCATGGCTGGGATCCACGATGACCGGCAAATGGCACTGTTCCTTCAAATACGGGATGGCGCTCAAGTCGAGGGTGTTGCGGGTGTGGCAGCACGAGGTTCGGATGCCCCGCTCGCACAAGATCACCTGGGGATTGCCATGAGCCATCAGGTACTCGGCGGCCAGCAGAAATTCTTCCATGGTGGCCGCCAGGCCGCGCTTCAACAGCACCGGGCACCCCGCCCCGCCGGCTTCCTTCAGCAGCGAGAAATTCTGCATGTTGCGCGAGCCGATTTGAATGATGTCGGCGATGCCGACCAACAGCTCCAAACATTTTTCGCTCAGCGCTTCGGTGACGATCCGCAAATTGTAGCGCGTTTTCAGTTCCCGGAGAATCTCCATGCCGGCGAAGCCCAAGCCTTGAAACGTGTAGGGCGAAGTGCGCGGTTTGAACAATCCGCCGCGGAATAACCGGATCCCCTGCTCTCGCAGCAAATCGGCCACAGCGACGACCTGTTCCCGGGACTCGACGGCGCACGGGCCGGCGATGATCTGCACCGGACCGTCCCCAATCTGCACGTTGCCGGCTTGGATGATCGTGTTTGATTCCTGAAAGCGGCGGCTGGTCAGTTGGAAGACCGATCCCGTGTCAATGCGTGTTTCCACCAGGGCCGAGCCATCAAACAGGGCGAGCGCCGCCGAAGGGAGCGCCGATGTCACCACCAGGGACTGCTGGCGCATGCGCACCGGATAGACGATCGCCCCGGCAGCGCTCAGCGCGTTTAAAAAGTCCTCCAGCTGTCTGGGCTGGACGTGTTCTTTCAAGACGGCGATCATGCCAGCTTCATCCTGCGCGCGAATCCGCCTAATTATAGGTCATCGCCAAGTGGTTGACAACGGTTATCCAACCATGCGTAAAGTGTTAGCAATTTGTTAAAACACTTGATATTGAAATAGATAGGTGCTGCTTTCCCTTGATTTCCAATGAGTTTTCCACATCTTCTGTTAGAAACTGAGGAATTCAAATTTTTACCCTGCTGGCTGAGACAAAACGGCCAACAGCGGCGGCACACTCCGGATCGGCTTGCCGCTGATCTGCTCGATCCGGTTCGCCAACAGCCGGGTGATCGTATCGAAGGATTCCGGAACCGGCCGCTGCGGCTCCAGCGCATCCGGCGGTGTGAACAGAAACCGACGGAAGGCGCGCTGCACCTCCCGGTACTCGCCGGCCATGCCCTCCGGCGATCCCGGGGCCGTGCAGGACCTGCAGTGAAACGCCAGGGTTTTCGGATCCAGTCCGGCCGCCGGAGAGTTTTCTCCGAAAGTGCGGCCGCAGATGCCACACGTGGTCGGATCCGCCAACTCGCCCTCCAACCGGGCCATCCAGAACAGGAAGTACCACAGCAGGATTCTGTTGAAACCCCGTCGAGCGACGGACCGCACCGAGGCCTCCATCAGCCGGAAAACTTTTTCGCCGGTCATCGGATCGATTTCGATGACCATCCCGATTTCGGCCAGACATGACAGGAAATAATATTCAGGCAAAGCCCCGCGGGCGATATCAACCCCGAGTATCAGGTTGGCTCCGGACAGACTGCCCAGCCGGTCCCCCTGCCCCACCTTGAATTGGGCGGTGATGATATTGAAAGGAGAGACGACCCCTTGGTATCGGCTGCGGATTTTCTTCAGCCCTCTGGCCATCAGGCGCAGCTTGCCATGGTGGCGCGTGAGCAAAACCACAACCGCATCCGTTTCCGCGAACGGATAAATCCGCAGAACCAGCGCATCGTCTTCAACGGGGTGCATTTCAGAGCCCGAAGGTGCTCAGCATGAGCGTGCCCAAGCCCAGGAAGATGGAGAATCCGATGATGTCGTTGAGAGTGGCTACGAATATGCCCGACGCCAACGCCGGATCAATCTTCATCCATTTGAACATCTGCGGAATCAGGCTGCCCCATACGGCCGCCAGCGCGATGTTGAACCACATGGCCAGAAACATGATGATGCCGATCTTGTAGTGTCCGGTCCAGACGAATTCGAGCCCGGAGGCGATCAATCCGGCGATGATGCCCAGCAGGAAGCCGTTGACAACGCCCACCCGGAGTTCTTTGAGAATGAATTTGGATCGTGTTTGCGCGTCGAGTTCGCCCATGGCCATTCCGCGGACCGCAACCGTCATCGTCTGCGTGCCGGCATTCCCGCCCATTCCACCGATCATGGGCATGAACAGGGCCAGGATGACGTACTGGTCCAGGGCGCCTCGGAACAGGGAGATCACCCAGGCAGTGAACAATCCGATGCCGAGATAGATGGCGAGCCAGGGGATGCGCTTGCGGATGGAGAGCCGCGCCGACGTGTACGCGTGATCGTCGGCCTCGACGCCGGCCAGATGAAAGATGTCTTCCGTGGCTTCTTCGCGGATGACATCGATCACGTCGTCGACGGTGACGATGCCGGCCAGCCGATTCTCATCATCGACCACCGGAATGGCCAGCAGATTGTAGTTTGCCACCTGGCGGGCGACTTCCTCCTGGTCGGTTTCCGTGTGCACGCTGATGACGTTGGTGCGCATGATCTGGTGGAGCGCGACTTCGGGAGCATGAAAGAGCAGCTGCTTCAGCGACAACACGCCGAGGAGCCGGTTGTCGTCGTCCACCACGTAAATGTAGAAGCAGGAGACGGCTTCCCGCCGCTCCCGGATTTTCTGAACAGCCTCGCCCACCGTGACCCGCTGGTTCAGGCAGAACACATCCGCGTTCATGATCCGGCCGGCGGTTTCGGCTTCGTATTGCAACAAATCCCTGACCGAAGTTGATTCCTCGACGGCCATCAGGGCGAGGATCTCCCGGCCCTTGTCCGCCGGAAGACCGGACACAAAAAGGGCCGCGTCGTCCGAATCCATCTGCTGGAGGATCCTGGCGGCCAGGTCGCCGGGCAGAATGGCCAGCAGTTGATTCCCCTGCTTGATGTTCAGTTCGCTGATCGATTCAGCCGCCAGAGCCAGATCGGTGTCCGCAAGCACCTGGGCCAACCGGAGGCGCTCCGTTTCGATGAGGTGCGTCAGCACATACGCGATGTCCGCCGCATGCACCTTGCGGAGAATGTTGGCCACATGTTTGTAATCGTTCCGCCGGATCAGCTTTTTCACTGAGTCCAGCAACACGGTCAGCTTGCGGATTTGAGTCATGGTTGAATCTCTGACCAGGATGTGACACATTGTAACGACCCCGCCGGCATGCGGCAAGCAAATCGTGCGGTATCCCACAGGTTTCGAAACTCGGTGTAACTTGTCGTCGGCGAACGAACCAAAATCGTACTCGTGTCGTAATATTCATAGAAAGTGAAAAACATTTGATCCTGAAGGCGACATGGCTCATCTTAAACTGAAATATCCCGCGACGGGTTTGATACGGAGTTGATCATGGTCGGCTGTGACAAGAACAGAAAAATCAAGGATATCGTCTCTCGCATGATCGTTCGGGCCATTCAGAATCTGCCTGAAGATGACCGGAAGATTTTCATCCTGAAGCATTATAAGAACCTCAGCGCCGAAGAGATCGCCGCACGGCTCCAGACGCCTGTGTGGGAGATCGAACGGTCGTTGCACCACTCCTCCCAATGGCTGCTGTGTCAGATGAATCCCACTCGGCGCGAGATTTCCAACGAGGGCTGAATCCTGCCGGACAAACGGCGCTTCATTGCCAATTTCTCTTTCCACTTAATCACAAGTTGCCCGTAAGTGCCTTTTTTGGTAAACTTGGCCACTTCGAGGGCAACCGTGGACTTACGGCGAGCCGTATTCTTAGACCGTGACGGTACCATCTGCCGGGATCTGAACTATCTCAGTGATCCCGATCGGGTGGAATTGCTTGCCGGGGCGGCTCCCGCGCTGCGGAGACTCCAGGCGGAGGGTTTTCTGCTCATCGTTGTCACCAATCAATCCGGAATCGCCCGGGGATATCTGACCGAAAGCACCTTGGCCGGCATTCACGATCGCCTGCGCGCTGTGCTCAACGATCATGGCGTCCGGATCACCGCCTTCTACTATTGTCCCCACCTGCCCGATGGAATCCTGCCCGAATTCCGCCAGACCTGCTCCTGCCGCAAACCGGAGCCGGGGCTGCTGCTGCAGGCGGCGCGGGAGCATGGCGTCGACCTTGACCGCTCCTTCATGGTGGGTGACAAGCCCAGCGATATCCAGGCGGGCAAGCGCGCCGGCTGCCGGGCGCTGCTGCTGCATCCCGGGCGATCGGAGTCGTTGCCGGACTTTGCACCGTCTGAACGCCCTGACGCCGTCATGGCCGACTTGAGCATGGCCGTCAATTGGATCCTCGAATCGGAGGCACAATGAAACCCACGCTGAAAGATTACACTCAGGTGATCGAGAAATTCAAAGGCGCCTCCATTCTGCACATCGGTGACCTGGTGCTGGATCAATTCCTCTTCGGTGAAATCTCCCGGATTTCCCGCGAGGCGCCGGTCCTGATCCTGAAATACCGGGAGACCATCAACATCCCGGGCGGAGGCGCCAACGCCGTCAACAACCTGCTGTCGCTCTCCAGCCACGTGTTGCCAGTGGGAATGCTGGGCAACGATGAGGCGGGCGACTGGCTGTTCAACTTCTTCCGGAACACCGGAGTCGACGTGTCCGGCATTTTCCGCGGCGACGGTTACTGCACGCCGGTGAAAACCCGCGTGCTGGCCGGCGCGTTCCATTCGTCCATGCAACAAATGTTGCGCATCGATCGGGAGGATCTCCAGGGCCGGCCGGTCTGTTCCCGCGACGAGCTCATGGCCAAAGCACTCAGCTTCCTGCCCAAGGTGGACGCCGTGGTCGTCTCCGATTATGGCTACGGCAGCGTTGAAAACACCCTGATTAACGAGCTCTCCGAGCACTGCCGGAAAATGGAGCTGCCGCTGGTCGTGGACAGCCGTTTCGCGCTGCGACAGTATCAACACGTCACCAGCCTGACACCCAACATCTCGGAAGTGGAACAGTCCTATCAGATGAGCATCGGCGAAGATCTGAGCAAAATGGATTTTGTGGCCAACCGGATCCTGGCGGAGCAGGACCTCAACGCTCTGCTGATCACGCGCGGCCGATTGGGCATGTCGCTGTACCGGCGCGACGAAAAACCCGTTCACATTTCAGTCTTCGGCTCGGACGAGGTCGCGGACGTCACCGGCGCCGGCGACACGGTTATCTCGGTGTACACGCTGGCGCTCGCCTGCGGCGCGTCGTTCGAGGTGGCCGCCCGGATGTCTAACTACGCCGGCGGCCTCGTGGTCATGAAGCGCGGCACGGCCACGGTCTCGGACAAGGAACTGCTGAGCGCCATCCGCTCCGATTTCAGCGCCCGGAGATTGCCCGGTTCATGAACCCCAAGCTCAAATCAGCGGCCGAGCTTGTTCCGATCATGGCGGCGGCGCGCCGGTCCGGCCGAGTCATCGTTTTCGCCAACGGCTGTTTCGACCTGCTGCACGTCGGGCATGTGCGGTACCTGGAAGCCGCCCGGAAACTGGGTGATCTGCTCGTAGTGGCGCTCAACAGCGACGCCAGCATGCGGACGCTCAAGGGCGCCGGCCGTCCGGTGATGTCCGAACGGGACCGGGCGGAGATTGTCGCCGCCCTCGCCGCCGTGGATTATGTGACCATTTTCAGCGAACCGGACGTCCGCAGCCTCCTGCTGACCCTGCGGCCGCACATCCAGGCCAAGGGCACAGATTATACCGAGGCGACAGTGCCGGAGCGCGAGGTGGTGCTGGGGTACGGCGGGCAGGTTCGGATCGCCGGCGATCCCAAGGATCACTCCACCCGGGACCTGATCACCCGGATCCGAGAGCTGCATCCGAACAGCGGTCCGGGAGAAGACGCGTGAGTCTGCAAAACGTGCTCGTCGTCAAGCTCAGTGCCATCGGCGATACCATCCACGCCATGCCGGCCGTGACCGCGCTCAACGCGCTCTTTCCCGATTGTCAAATCACCTGGTGCGTGGAGAACCGGTGTGCGGCGCTGGTCGACTGCCTCGTACCGGTGAGCCGCGTCATCCGGCTCCATACCCACAGCTGGCGGCACGGCCGTCATCTGACGGGCGCCAAGAGCCCCCGGACGAAAGTTCGCGAAATCCGGGACACCCGCTATGACGTGGTCATCGATTTCCAAGGCCTGCTGAAGTCAGCGGCCGTCTGCCGGCTGGCCCGAACGGACCATCGCCTCGGCTGGAAATGTGAGTCGTTGCGCGAGCCGGCGGCCGCCCGCTTTTATAGCGAACGGATCGATGCCGGCACGGGACATGTGATTGATCGATGCGCCAGGCTGGCGGCCGCGCTGGGAGTCACGCTCCCCGTGCCCCGGCAATTCCCTTTCCATCTGCCGGCATCCGCCGCGGCCCGCGCAGACAAAGAGCTGCGCGCGCTGGACGGCCGTCCGTTCATCTTGATCAATCCCGGCGCCGGTTGGCCCACGAAGCAGTGGCCCGCCGAGCGTTACGCGCAGGTGGGCCGGCTGGTGCGGGAGCGGCTGGCCCGAGAAGTTCTGGTGACCTACGGTCCCCGCGAGGAGCATCTGGTCGAGCGAATGCGCCGCGAAGATAATTCCATCCGTCCGGTCCGGCTGAACCTGACCGAGTTGTCCGCGTTGGCAGGTCGCGCCGACTGCTTCGTGAGTGGGGACACCGGCCCCATGCACATCGCGTCAGCCAGCGGTGCGCCGGTTGTCGCGCTGTTCGGCCCCACGGATCCCGTCCGGAACGGTCCGTTCCATTCGGACGACATCGCGTTGCACCGTGACCTGCCCTGCTCGAACAGCTATCGGCGGCAGTGTCCCGAGGCGGCGCACCGCTGCATGGATTTCAGCGTCGACGAGGTATTCGCCGCCGTCGCCCGTCGGCTGCAGATCGCGGAGGCCGCCCGTGCGCAATAAGAGCCGGTTGCTGCAGAAACTCCGGGTGCCGATCGGTTTTATCTGTGCGGCATTGTTTTTTTTCTTGAGCCGTCCCACCTGGACGTGGCTCGCCGCCGGAGCGCCGCTCATTCTGGTCGGTCTGGCGGTGCGCGGTTGGGCCGCCGGTCACATCTTCAAGGGGCAGTCCCTGGCCACCTCCGGACCGTACGCCCGGACCCGGAATCCGCTCTACTTCGGTTCCTTCCTGATGGGCCTGGGATTCGCCCTGCAAAGCGGCTGGTGGCCGCTGATGTTCCTTTTCGGTATCCTGTTCATCCTCATCTACTGGCCGGTCATGCGCCAGGAAGAACGGGAGATCGCCGAAGGGTACGGCCCCCCCTTCGAGGAATACCGCCGGCGGGTCCCCCTGTTCCTGCCCGCTTTATCCGCCCATATGCCTGACAGCGGCCAGAAGTTCAGCGGGGCGCAATACCGCCGCAACCGCGAATACCAGGCCGTGATCGGCGGCATCCTCGTCGAAGCTGTTCTGATCTTGAAAATCCTGTTCCCCGTTCTTATGATTTGACCAATGGAACCGATCATCGAGCTCAAAGGCATCGGCAAGAAGTACCGGATCTATCGGCATCCGCTGGACCGGGTGAAGGAGTTTCTGTGGCTGGGCCGGCGGAGTCATCATGAGGAGTTGTGGGCGCTCCGCGACATCGACCTGGTCATCCGGCCAGGTGACTCAGTCGGTTTCGTCGGCAGCAACGGCGCCGGCAAGAGCACGCTGCTGAAGCTGATCTCGGGAATCTCGCGGCCGTCGGAAGGCGCGCTGTCGGTCCGGGGCCGAATCTCCGCGCTGATGGAACTCGGGGCCGGATTCCACCACGAATTCACCGGCCGCGAAAACATCTACATGAACTGTTCGATCCTGGGCATGACCCGGGCGGAGATTGACGCCCGCATCCAGACCATCATCGATTTTTCCGAACTGGGCGAATTCATCGACCGCCCCATCAAGATCTATTCCACGGGGATGTTCATGCGGCTGGGATTCTCCGTGGCCATCAACACCGATCCGGACATCCTGCTGGTGGACGAAATCCTGGCTGTGGGGGACGAATACTATCAGAGCCGCTGTTACCGCAAGATCAACGAGTTCCGCGAACGTGGCAAGACGGTGATCTTCGTTTCGCATGCGGTCAACACCCTGCGCGGACTCTGCCAGCGGACCGTCTGGCTGGACGGCGGGCGTGTCATGGCCCAGGGCGACAGCATCGAAGTGACCAACGCCTATCTCGATTTCCAGCGGGATCGGATCGGCCGGCAGCTCCGCAAGGAGCAGTCCGGTTCCGACGCCGGCAGTGTCGGCACTCCGGACGCAGGCGCCGACGCCCCGGTGGCGCCTGTTCCCGAAAAGACCGATGAACAGCCGGCCGGACTGCCCGCCCGGCTGGGAACACGGGAAGCCGAGATTTACCGCGTGGAGATCCTGGACGAGCGCGAGCAGCCCCGGGCGGTGTTCAACCACGGCGAAACGATCAGGATCCGCCTGTTCTTCCGGAGCCGCTCGAAAGTGGCCGAACCGAACATCGGCGTGTCGATCTGGCGCAATGACAACGTGCTCTGCTACGGCTCTTCGTCGGCCAAGGACGGCACAAGTCTGCCGGAGCTGCCGGCCGAGGGCCGGGTGGATTTCATCATTCCGCAATGTCCCCTCATGAACGGCGACTACCAGGTCTCGGTGGCCATTTTCTGCCCCGATGACATCCACCCGTACGATTTTCACAACCGGCTCTATTCCTTTCAGGTCCGGTGCAGTCGCCGGGATGAAGGTGTCGCGTATCTGCCGCATGTTTACCGCTACGTCCTGGATGACGGCCGCACCGTCCTGGAGCGACAGGCCGTTCCCCCGTCCCCCGCGCCATGATCATCGATCGGTCAGCGGCACAAAGCCGTTGATTTAACGGCTGAAAGAATCTACAATTTTTCAACCACTTGGAAGGATGGTCATCGGCATGCCGCAAAAGGTCCTGATCCACATCCATGGCAACCTGCCGGACGCCGCGCGCCCTACGGTGGGCAACGGACTGCGGGCCCGCCAGTTGGGCGTGGCATTGGCCGAGCGGGGCGTCGCGGTGAGCTACCTGACCCAAGGTTCGTTTTATTCGGGCTTGCAGCCGCCGAACAACATCACCCTGTTCGACACGACCGCCGAATTCCTGAGGATCATTGAGAATCACCGACCTGACCTGTTGGTCCTGATCCAGGGTGAAGGCCTGGACATGATTCCGGAAACCGGATTCGAGACCCCGATCCTGGCCGACTGGATCGCCCCGCGCATGCTGGAATTCGCGTTCCAGCATCTGCCGCTGGAACAATGGCTGTTCCGCATGCTGGCCGCGATGAGCAAGGCCGACTATCACGCCTGCTGCACGGAACCCCAGCGGGCGTACCTTTACGCCATGCTGCAACTGGCGGGCGCGGAGTTGGACCGGACGTCCGTCGCCGTCGTCCCGTTGGCCGCCGTCGGTGAGGCCATCGCCCGTGCGCCGTCCGCCGGCCCCGATCCGGTGTTCGTCGCCGGCGGCGTGCACTGGCCGTGGGTGCGTTCCGCCCGGTTTCTCCGCATCCTGCTCGAGGAGATGGAATCGGCCGGTCGGGGCGTTTTGAAACTGTTTGGCGGGCGTTACCCGTTCGCGATCGATGCCGATCAGTACCACGATGCGGCGGAAGCGCTGCCGCCATCCCCCCGCCTGAAGCCCGGCGGCATGCTCCCCTACCCTGACTTGCTGCGGGAGTACGCCGCCGCGGATGTCGCGGTGGATCTGTTTGAAGAGAATCCGGAACGACAGCTGGCGCTCTCTTTCCGGGAAATCGACTACCTCTGGAGCGGCCTGCCGATGGTGTGCACCCCGTTCTCCCACATCGCCCGTCACGTGGGGCGGTACGGAGCCGGCTGGGTGCTGCCGGACGTCGACGACCAGACGATCCGGCGGGTTTTTCGGGAAATCCTGGCCCTTCCCCGGCCGATGCCGGCCGGCTTCTCCGACGCGGCCCGTCGGCTGTCCCGCGACGTCTTCGATTACCGGGCGGCGATCCTGCCGATCATGAATCTGCTCAACGGACCGCTGCGGAAAGCGCCGCCGGCCGCCTCCCTGCTCCGCTCGTCGGTCAACTGGGCGGACCAGGCCCGCGCCGAAATGGAACGGCTCCTCAGGGAGTCGCGGGCTTTGCGCGACGAAGTGGCCGCCCGTGACCGTGACCTGAACGCGCTGCGCGAGCTGGAACGGGAGAAAGAACGCCATCTGTCCGAGTCGGGGGCCACCATCGCCGAGTTGCGCCGCTACATCGACGACAAGGAGGGCAATCTGCAGCAGAGCGTCCGTCTGATCGCCGAAAAAGACCAGGCACTCGGCTACCAGCAGGCCTCCATCGCCCGCCTGGAAGATCGTGTCCGGCATCTTCAGGAGGAATCGAACCGCCTCCAGTCCGAAAGAGATCACCTCCAACAGCAAGTGACGGTGCTGGAGCAGGCGCTCCATAACATCCAGTCCAAATTCCTGTATCGCGTCTACCGGAAGTTCACGGGAAAGTGAAATCGGCCGATGGCCCATCCGCCGCTGCACATCTGCCTCATCTCGGAGGAATACCCGCCGGACACCGGCTGGGGCGGCATCGGCACGTACATGTGTAACTCGGCGCGGGGCCTGGCCGAGGCGGGCCATCGCGTGGAGGTGATCGCGGGTGCGGTGGGCCCCGCCCGAACGCTGATTGATGCGGGCGTGACCGTCCACCGGATCGGGTTTGCCCCGCCCCAACGGTTTCTCAAGCGGATGGTCTACCGGGGATTTCAGCTCGTCACCCGCCGCGCGCCGTACCTGCGCCGCAAACTGGAGTTCGCCCAGGCGGCCGGCTACATGGTGCGGGCGATTCACCGGCGCGACCGGGTGGATATCTGCGAAGCCGCCGAATACGACGCCAACGGATGCTTCGTCGCGCGAAGCGGCGAGCCGCCGCTCGTGGTGAAAGTGCACACTCCGCTCCTGCTGAACTACCGGCTCAACGACCTGCCCGTCAACCGGGAAACCGGGTGGTGCGACCGGTTGGAACGCTACCAGGCGCGCCGCGCGCGGGCGCTGACCGCGCCCAGCCGCAAAATGGCTGAACTGGCCGCGGACTGGCTCGGCCACGGTCGCACCCTGACGGTGGTGCCCAACCCCATCGACACCCGCTGCTTCTCACCCGACGGCCCCCGGGCCGAGCATCCACCCTACCTCTTTTTCACCGGTCGGCTGGAGCGGCGCAAAGGCGTCCATGTGCTCCTGCAAGCCTTCCGCTGGATTCATGAACGCCATCCCGAACTGCGATTGGTCCTGGCCGGGCACGACACGCCCACCTTCCGTTTGGGCGGAGAGACTCTCTATTTTCAGGAATACGCCCGCCGGACAGGACTGCTCGCCGGACTCGACGGCGTGGTCGAATTCCTCGGCCGGATGGACCGGCTGGATCTGCCGCCCTGGTATCGCGGCAGCATCGCCTGCGTCTTCCCGTCGTCGAATTTCGAGAATTTCCCGTACACCTGCCTCGAAGCCATGGCCTGCGGCCGCCCGGCGGTGGTCACGGACGCGGGCGGCATGGCCGAGATGGTCGAGGATGGCCGGAGCGGCCTGTGCGTCCCCGCCGGGTCACCCGAAGCGCTGGGCGCGGCCCTGGAGCGCCTGGTGGCCGATCCGGCATTTGCGCAGCAACTGGGCGCGGGCGCGCGGCGTCGGGTGGTCGACACATACAACCTGACTGCCGTCACCAGGCAGACACTGGCTGTTTACCACGAGGTGCTGGACGCGTGAATCGCCCCGATGTTCCCATCTCCGTTCTGGTGTGCACCCGCAACCGTCCCGACGATCTGCGGCGGTGCGTGACGTCCATCCTGGGCGGACGGTTCGGCCGTTTCGAACTGCTGGTGCTGGATCAGAGTGACGGTGAAGAATCGGCGGCTTTCCTCGAATCCCTGGCCGATCCCCGCGTGCGGCTGATCCGGACCGAAACACGCGGCCTGGCCAAGGCGCGCAACCTCGCCGTGCTCAACGCCGCCGCGCCCATCGTCGCGTTCACCGACGACGACTGCATCTGCGACCCCGGCTGGATCGAAGCGATCGTTGCCGAATTCGACCGGCATCCCGATATCGACGGTCTTTTCGGCCGGGTGTTGCCGTGGGGCGACCGGTCCGCAGACGGCTTTTTTTGCCATTGTCTCATCGCTGATAGCGACGAGCGGATCGTCGCCGAGCCGGTGCCGCCCCATCGTTACCTAGGGCACGGCAACAACATGGCGTTCAGGGTCCGGCTCTTCCGATCCATCGGCCTGTACAATCCGGAGATGGGCGCCGGCTCGCGCGTGCGCAGCGGTGAGGACACCGACTTGACGTACCGTGCCCTACGCGCCCGGCGGGGCATAAAATACTCGCCCGTCCCGCTGGTTTACCACAACAAATGGAACGATCTCGATGCGGCCGACCGCCTAGACCTCGGCTACGTGATGGGCTTTGTGATGGTGTTCGGCAAGTTTTTCCTGCGGGGCGACCGTGTCGCCGGACGCTGCCTCAGAGAGCGGCTCGGCGAACTGGTTCGCGATCTGGTTGAGACCTTCCGTTATCGGGACTGGCGCAAACTCCGCAAGACAATGCTGAAATTCGTCTACTTTTCTTTGGGAATCCCGCTGGCCGTCTATTTCCGCTTCCGCGGGGACACCGCCTGGCGTGCGACCGCCACGGCTCGTTAGATCAATCAATAGTACTCGATAGTTATCGGTATGGGGATGAACGTCAAGGCGAAGATCGCCAAGGCGAGAAGCGCGATCAGTTTGCGATTGCGATCGATGCCTTCCCCATCGTTCACCGTGGGTGGATGCCGGAGTCTCATGATGAAGAGAATCACCGCGAATACAAGATAGCCCGGCACGGGCCATGACAGGATGGAAACGCCCAGCAGTCCCGCAAAACAGGCGACGGACACAAGCCGATGGCCGCGGGGGCCCAGCACGGCATAGACGATGTGACCGCCGTCGAGCTGACCGATTGGCAGAAGGTTGATGCTCGTGGCCAGGAATCCGAAGAAGGCCGCCCAGCCCAGGGGATGCAGGGCGATGGCTTCGACGCCGGAGGGGAAGAACAACCGGAACAGCCAAGCGGTGAGGAGCGAGTCGCCGAACACCAGGACCTCGCCTTCGTACGCGTAGGCGGAAGGCACGCTCAGTTTCAGGCCCACCAGAAAGATGGGGACGGCGGCCGCCATGCCGCACAGCGGTCCCATCACACCCACATCGAAGAGCTGCCGGCGGTTCATGAAGGGCGTCCGAATCTTGATGAACGCGCCGATGGTGCCGAAATTCTGCATCAGGAACGGCAGCGAGGGAAACGGGATGGGAAACGGCGGCGTCGTTCGGATGCCGTAGATCCAACAGGCCATGAAATGGCCCATCTCATGACAGAGCAGGATGAACAGCAGCGCGGCGGCGTACGGCAGGCCGCGCAGCACAATCCACGGGTTGGCCAGCAGTTCGGCGATGACATCGACTTCCCATCCGGCGGCCATCCGGTACTGCAGGTCCCACCCGTAACCGGCCAGGGTGGCGGTGATGAACGTCGCCACCAGCAGAAGGCCGGCAACGATCAGGTTTTTCTTTTCGGTCTGGAGAAATGCCCGGGTAGTTTGTGGTGACCGGATAGCCCAATGCTCCGTCGCACCCGGCCAAGATTCTGAAGATGGTTCAGCCAATCAGCGTCCGTCAGTCGATGAGCTCGGATTCCAGGTTCTTGCCGGGCTTGAAGCGCACGGTCTTGCCCACCGGGATCTGCTTGACCTCGCCGGTCTTCGGATTGCGGCCGATGCCCGTCTTGCGGTTCTTGACCATCAGCACGCCGAATCCGCGCAACTCGATCCGCTCCCCGTCCTTCAAGGCCTCCTTCATGACATCGAAGAAACCGACCACCACTTCCGCGGCTTTGACTTTAGTGATTCCCAGCCGGTCGGCCACTCTCTGGACGATATCTTGCTTGATCACGCAAAAACCTCCGGGACTTGAATTTCAGAGTGCTTGATATATATCAATTACACAATGCTCCAAAAAAAATCAACTGAAAAATGAGAAATCTTTTCGCCTTGAATTATTTACAGCGGAGTGCTACACTCGCGTCCTTTATTCGGCCACGTCATGTGGAGTTGGATCATGGCGGAGATATACCCCTTCCGGGACATCGAGACGAAGTGGCAGGTCCGCTGGGACGAGCACCAGGTCTACCGCTCCACCGAGGGCGGCGACCGGCCCAAGTACTACGTTTTGGAGATGCTCCCCTACCCCTCCGGCCGTCTCCATATGGGGCATGTCCGCAACTACAGCATCGGCGACGCCCTCAGCCGCTTCAAGCGGATGGGCGGATACAACGTTCTGCACCCCATCGGTTGGGACTCCTTCGGACTGCCCGCGGAAAACGCCGCCATCAAGCACGGCATCCATCCCGAGAAATGGACGCTTGACAACATCGCCTTCATGAAGGCGCAGATGCGGCGGCTGGGTTTCAGCTACGACTGGACGCGCGAGACCGCCACCTGCCTGCCCGAGTATTACCGCTGGAACCAGTGGTTTTTCCTTGAGATGTACCAGCGCGGGCTGGTGTATCGAAAACATGGCCTGGTCAACTGGTGCAACGTCTGCCAGACCGTGCTGGCCAATGAGCAGGTGGTCAACGGCGGCTGCTGGCGCGACGGCAGCGCCATCACTCAGAAGAAACTGGCCCAGTGGTGCATCCGGATCACCGATTACGCTGAAGAGCTGCTGGACGAGATCGACCGCCTCGACGGGTGGCCGGAACGCGTCCGGACCATGCAGCGGAACTGGATCGGCCGCTCCACCGGCGCCAACGTGCGCTTCGCCGTGGTCGGTTCCGCGGAGCGCATCGAAATCTTCACCACCCGGATCGACACGATCTTCGGCGCCAACGCGATCATCCTGTCGCCCGAGCATCCGATGGTGGAGCACCTGATCGAGAACCATCCCGAGCGGGCCCGACTGCGCGAAGCCATCGACACGGTCATCCGCCGGATCCGGACCGACCGCTCGTTCGTCGACACCGAGAAGGAAGGCATCTGCCTCGACCGCCACGCGGTGAACCCGTTCAACGGCGAGCGCCTGCCCATCTGGGTCGCCAACTTCATTTTGATGGAGTACGGTACCGGCGCCATCATGGCGGTGCCCGCCCATGACGGCCGCGACCACGAATTCTCGCTCAAGTACAACCTGCCCATCCGCCCCGTCGTGGCGCCGGCCGACGGCCGATCCGCCGAGGACGAGCTTTTCGAGGCAGACGGCGTGCTGATCAACTCGGGCGAGTACAACGGTATGACATCCGCGGAAGCGATGGACCGGATGGCCCGGCGAGCCGAAGATGAGGGCTTCGGCCGCGCCACCGTCACCTTCCGGATGCGCGACTGGGGCATCTCCCGCCAGCGCTATTGGGGTACTCCAATCCCCATCATCCATTGCGAGGCCTGCGGCCTGGTGCCGGTGCCGGAGCAGGAACTGCCCGTGCTCCTGCCGCCCATGGAACGAATCGATTACCACGGCGGTTCGCCGTTGGAGAACATCCCCGAGTTCGTCCACACCCGGTGCCCGAAGTGCGGCGGCCCGGCGCGGCGGGACACCGACACCATGGACACGTTCATCGATTCGTCGTGGTACTACCTCCGGTACACCGACGCGCGGATCGCCTCCGCGGCCGTCGATCCGGCCAAGGTCGCCTACTGGTTCCCAGTGGACATCTACATCGGCGGCATCGAGCACGCGGTGGGGCACCTGACCTACACCCGGTTCTGGTGGAAGATGATGCGCGACCTGGGGATGGTTCAGGGCGATGAGCCGGTGACCCGCCTGCTCACCCAGGGGATGGTGATCAAGGACGGCGCCAAGATGAGCAAGTCACTGGGCAATATCGTGGACCCGGACTATCTCATCGAGCGCTTCGGCGCCGACACCAGCCGGCTGTTCATCCTCTTCGCGTCCCCGCCGGAGAAGGATCTCGACTGGAGCGACCAGGGCATCGAGGGGTGCTTCCGGTTCCTGAACCGCGTCTACCGGATCGTCACCAAGCACGCCCACTGGCTCGCCGCGCCCGGCGCCGCCAAACTGCCGGCGGAGCCGTCGGAGCGCCAGCTGCAGCTGTTGCGCAAAACCCACCAGACCATCGCCAAGGTCACGGCCGATATCGAGGAACGCCTGCAGTTCAACACCGCCATCGCCGCCTGCATGGAGCTGACCAACGGGCTGTACGCGGCGGACAACGCCGGACTGGACGATCCCGGCGACCGGGAGGTCTTCCGTCAGGCGGTCGAAGCGCTGATTCTGATGTTCTCCCCGTTCGTGCCCCACCTGGCCGAGGAGCTGTGGGCCCAGACCGGCCACGGCACCTTCGTGCTGGACAGCGCCTGGCCCAAGGCGGACGCCCGCTTTCTCGCCACCGAGAGCGTGGAGATCCCCATCATGGTAAACGGCAAGCTCCGCGCCCGCGTCCGGATCCCCCTCGACGCGGACGAGGCCGCCGTAACAGAACTGGTCTTCAGCGTGCCGCGGATTCAGCAGCTGCTCGCCGAAGGCGGATTGAAGAAACACTTGTACGTCAAGAACAAGGTGTTTAACATTATCCTGAAATGATCCGCAAGCTCGTCATCATTATCCTCGGGATCGCCCTGGCCGCCTGCGGCTACAAGGTATCCGGACGCTACAACGGCCTGCCGGAGCATATCCGCACCATCGCCGTGCCCACTTTCACCAACCAGACCCTGCGCAGCGGCCTGGAACAGACGCTGACCAGCGCCGTCAAGAAGGAATTCCTGCAACGCGGCGACTACCAGATCGTGGCCGATCCCGGCGCCGCCGACGCCGTGCTGAGCGGAAAAATTATCAATTATTCGATCACTCCGATCGGGATCAAGGGACAGAATGTCGGCACCGTGTTTCTGCTGACGATCGAACTGGACATTGAGTTCACCGACCGCCTGAACGACAAGGTGCTGTACAAGGACAGTCGCCACATCATCCGCGAAGAGTACACGCTGTCCGACCGCACCGTCGATTTTTTCATCGAGGACGCTCCGGCCATCGAACGCGCCGCGCGGACCTTCTCAGCCGGCCTGGTGGCCACACTCCTCGAATCGTTCTGAGTGCCCATGGACGGAGGCTTTTACCACTACTGGGATTTTGAGAACCGGCTCAAGAACAACACCCTGGGTCGGCTGCTGTCGTTTTTCGGCGACGAGACCTTTCTGCGGCGCCGGGCGCTGACCATGCTGCGGACGCACTACTTTCCGCCGGCAAGCGAGGCGGGGCTCGGCGATCTGGCCATTGATCTCACGGAGGGCTGCCTCCAGGATTTCCTCAATCAGGCCCGCACGCTGCCCATGCTGTCGCCGGTCAAGCTGTTGATCCTGAAAAATGCCGACCGGCTGCCGGCCGGTGAGATCGGCCGCCTGGGCGACTACCTGCAGCACCCGGCCGCCAAGACCGTGGCGGTGTTCGAATTCGCGCCCGATTTCAATCCGAAACGGCCCCGCGATCACACTGCGGCGGAAAAAAATCTGCTCAAGCTGACCGAGGCCCACACCACCTGCTTTCTCTTTCAGCGCCTGCGCATGGACGCGCTGGTCGGGTTCCTGCAGCGCTATGCCGAATCGGAACGGTACGGACTCGATCGATCCACCATCCAGTATCTCGCCGAAAGACTGGGCGGCGACATGGAGCTGATCATCAGCGAGATGGAGAAGCTGTACCTCCATGCCGGCGCGGCGGGCGCCGTCGAACGGGCCGACATCGAGCGCCTGAGCATCCGGAATCCCATGGCCACCATCTTCGACATGCTGGACGACCTGGCCTGCCGGCAGGCGAAATCCGCTCACGCGCGCCTCACCACCCTGCTGGACGGCGGCGAGCACCCGCTGGGCATCCTCACCATGCTCAACCGGTTCTTCCAGCAGGTGGCCGTGTACAAGAGCCTGCGGAACAAGGGGGCGACCGAAAGGGAGATCCTGTCGCACATGCGGCTGCAGGCGTTCCAACTGAAGAACATCGAGCGGGCGCACTGCAACTATTCGGCCGAGGAGGCATGGCACTGCCTCAGCCTGATCGGCCAGGCCGAAGAGGAATTCAAGAGCATCCGGGTAAATCCCCGCGATCACATGGAACTCCTGCTGCTGCGGCTGTGCGCCCAGGCCGAGGCCGCGAACCGGCCATGAGCGATCCGGACGAATTCGCCCGCCGATTAAAGGACAGTCTTCGCTTCTCGAACCTGGACGAAGCCGAGGCGTCCGTCCGCGCCATCGACAGCTTGTTCCGGCAACGCCGCCAAGCGGACGACCCGGTCGGCATCCGTTTGTGCCGAGCCCGGCTGAGCGAGGGACTGCGTCGGGCGCGGCGCCTGGCCGGGGATGTCCGACTTTCACCGGCCAAACGAAGGGAAAAAGAAGAGATCGCCCGGTGGTTTCAACTCTGGCTTGAGGGACCCGACCTGTTTTTCGACTGGCTGTCGGCCCGCCAGGACACCGCCGCGTACCGCGATCTGCTGGATGAAACCATGCCGCCGCGGTAATTTCGCCGAGATCTGTTTCTCGCCGCTCCGTTCTCTGCTATAATCGGGCCACGAACGGATAACAATATGCACCCGAAAATCTACCTCAAACCGGGCAAGGACAAACCCGTGTTGGCTCATCATCACTGGGTGTTTTCCGGCGCCATCATGAAAAAGGATCCGGAGGTTGTCTCCGGCGGCGTAGTGGACGTCTACTCCGCCGACCACAAATACCTCGGAACCGGATACTTCAACGAACTGACCTCCATCTCCGTTCGGATGCTCACCTTCGAACCCACCCAGATCGACGGCAATTTTCTGTGGAACAAGATTTACCGGGCCTGGCAGATGCGGCAGAAGCTGTTTGCGGACGTAAACACCAACTGCTACCGGGTTCTGTTCTCCGAGGGCGACTTCCTGCCCGGCCTGATCATCGACCGCTACGACAGCTGTCTGGTCATCCAGATCCAGACCCTCGGTATCGACCGTCTCCGGGACCAGATTCTGGAAATCCTCGAGGTCATGATGAAGCCGGAGACCATCTACGAGAAGAGCGAGGGCGCCGCCCGGCAGGAAGAAGGACTGGACAGCGTTTCCAAGCTCCACTTCGGTTCGCTGCCGGAGCCGGGCGTGGTCGTCAACGAGAACGGCATCCGCTACCAGGTGGACATCCCCGGCGGTCAAAAAACCGGCCTTTTCCTCGACCAACGGGACAACCGGCTGCTGATCCGTCAGATCAGCCGGGGCCGGCTGATGCTGAACTGTTTCGGCTACACCGGGGGCTTCGCCGTCAACGCCGCTTCGGGCGGCGCCAGCCGAACGGTCAGCGTCGAATCGTCGGCGGCCGCGCTGGAACTGACCCGGGAGAATTTCCGGCTCAACGGGCTCGACCCGGAGGCCCACCAGTTCTGTCAGCAGGACGTGTTCCAGTTCCTCCGGGACGACGATACGCGGTACGACCTGATCGTGCTGGATCCCCCGGCTTTTGCCAAGCGGCAGTCGTCCCTTTCGGCCGCCTACCGGGGCTACAAGGACATCAACTTGAACGCCATGAAGCGGCTCAAGAGCGGCGGCCACTTGTTGAGCTGCTCGTGTTCCTATTACATCGATCAGGGAGCGTTCCAGAAGATCCTCTTCATGGCCGCCGTGGATGCCGGTCGCGAGATGCAGATTCTCGGCAAACTCCCCCAACCTCCCGACCACCCCATCAACATCTTCCACCCGGAGAGCGAGTATCTCAAGGCGGTGCTATGCCGGGTTTACTAGTCGACCTGGAGGCCGTCCGCCGGGAAGCCGGCCATTTTTTTCACAACGCCCGGGGTTCCCACGATTGGGAGCATTCCGAGCGGGTATTCCGACTCGCTTGGCGGATCGCCATGCGAGAGGGGGCCGATCCCAACATCGTGCTGCCGGCGGCCCTGCTCCACGACATCGGCCGGGACACTGAATTCCATGCGGAGGGCCGGATCTGCCACGCGGCGGTGGGCGCCGCGCTGGCCCGCGACGTGATGGAGAAGCTCGGCCTCGAACACAGTCTCGCGGAACGGATCTGCCACTGCATCGCGTCCCACCGCTATCGGGGGGAAGTGCGCCCCCAAACCATCGAGGCCGAAGTGTTGTTCGATGCCGACAAACTGGATTCCATAGGCGCCGTCGGCATCGGCCGGGCGTTTCTGTTCGCCGGCGAAGTGGGCGCGCGGCTGCACGATCCCGCGGTGGATCCCGAGAAGAGCCAACCCTACACCCCGGACGACACCGCCTACCGTGAGTATCTGGTCAAGCTCCGCCACATCAAGGACCGCACGCTCACGGAAACCGGCCGGGAGATCGCCGAAAGCCGCCATCGCTACATGACGGAATTCTTCGACCGGCTCAACAAGGAAGTCCAGGGGATTCTCTAGGGCCGCCTTGACTTTCCCCGCCCCGGATGTTAAAAGGCCGCTTGGCAGGACCGCTCGGATGCATGAAGTATCGCTCGCCCAGAATATCGTGGCCATCTCGATGGAATCCCTGAAGAATCGGCCGGTCGAAAAAATCGTCGCCGTAAACCTGAGGATTGGACCGGTTGCCGGCGTGGATCCCGAGGCCCTCCGCTTCGCCCTGGAAGTGGTTACCCAGGACACACCGCTGGCCGACGCCGAATTCCACATCGAGACGCCGCCGCTGCGCTTGAACTGCCGGGACTGCCGACAGCCGTTCGAAAGCCGGGAATTTACTTTTTCTTGCCCCGCCTGTGGCTCAAACCGCATCGAACTGCTCTCGGGCGACGAGATGGAAGTGGTCAATCTGGAAGTTGTGGAGCGAACGTGAAGGAAATTGTCCCCGTCCAGCAGAAGGTCGTGGCCCGAAACGACGAACTGGCGGCGCGCCTGGCCGAACTGTTCGCCGCGCGTCAAATTTACGTGTTCAACATGCTCTCGTCTCCGGGCAGCGGCAAGACCAGTCTGCTGGAACGCCTGTTGCCGCGTCTGTCGCCGCACCTGCGCTGCGGGGTGATCGAGGGCGACGTCCAGACCGAGAACGACGCCCGCCGCATCGCCCGGGTGGGCGCACCCGTCCGGCAGATCATCACCTGCGGCACCTGCCATCTGGATGCCCAGATGATTCTCGATCATGTCGGCGGCCTGCCGCTGGACGCGCTGGACGTTATCTTCATCGAGAACGTGGGCAACCTGGTATGCCCATCGTCCTACTGGCTGGGCGAGAACGCCCGGATGGTCATCCTGAGCACCACTGAGGGGGACGACAAGCCGGCCAAGTACCCCGCCGTCTTCCGCAAGGCCGACCTGCTGGTCGTCAACAAAATCGACCTCCTGCCTCACACGGATTTCGACATGGACCAGGCGGTCCGCTATGCGCGCGGCCTCAATCCCGACCTGGCCGTGTTTCCAGTGTCGTGCCGGACCGGTGAGGGGCTGGACGACCTGGTGGCGAAGCTTGCGGCAACGGTCCGGGACAATCAGGATTCGTCACCGTGAGCCGACCGCCCGTCCGCCGCATTGTCCGCATCCAGGGTATCGTTCAGGGCGTGGGGTTCCGCCCGTTTATCCATCGGCTCGCCACCGAGCTGGGGCTGTCCGGTTCCGTGTGCAACGACGCCGACGGCGTCCTGGTGGACGCCGAGGGGCCGGCCGGGAGTTTGGCGGCGTTCGTGGATCGCATTCCCGCCGAAGCGCCGCCGCTGGCGCTGGTGGATCACCTGGAGTGGACCGACGCAGCGCCCCTGGGACGCTCCGGTTTTGAGATCGTCGCCAGCGGGAAGGAAACCGCCGCGACCACCCTCGTCAGTCCGGATGTGGCGACCTGCGCCGATTGCCTGCGGGAGCTGCTGGACCCCAAAGACCGACGCTTCCGTTTTCCCTTCATCAACTGCACCAATTGCGGTCCCCGCTACACCATCATCCGCCGGCTGCCGTACGACCGACCGGACACCGCCATGGACCGTTTCACCATGTGTCCGGCATGTGAAACCGAGTACCGGGACCCGTCCAACCGGCGGTTTCACGCCCAGCCGAACGCCTGCTGGAGCTGCGGCCCGCGTGTCGAGCTGTGGGACAACCAGGGGCTCTTCATCCCCAGCCGCGACGCCATCGAACAGGCCGGCCGGCTGATCCGCGATGGCCGCATCGTCGCCGTCAAGGGGATCGGCGGCTATCACCTGGCCGTGGACGCTCGCAACGAAGAGGCGGTTCAGCTGCTCCGGCGGCGCAAGCGGCGCGATGAAAAACCGTTCGCCCTGATGGCCGCCTCGCTGGACGCGCTGCGTGAGATCGTGGCGCTGACTCCCGACGCCGAGGTGCTGCTTCGTTCGCCCCAGCGCCCCGTCCTGCTGCTGCCGAAACGCGCCGGCGGCCCGCTGGCGCCCGCCATCGCCCCGGGCAACCGCGATCTCGGGGTCATGCTCCCCTACACGCCGATCCACCACCTGCTTCTGGCCGACAGTGCCGCGCCCTGGCTGGTGATGACCAGCGGGAACTTCTCCGAGGAACCCATCATCATCGACAACCGGCACGCGGTCGAAATCCTGGCGCCCATCGCCGATTATTTCCTGGTGCACAACCGGGACATCCTCGTCCGTAACGACGATTCGGTCTGCCGCAGCTTCCGCAACCGGATCTACTTCATCCGGCGTTCCCGCGGGTACGCTCCGGCACCCGTCAAGCTGGCCGCCAACTATCCCAACGTTCTGGCGGTGGGCGCCGAGCTCAAGAATACCGTCGCCATCAACCGCGGCGCGCATGTTTTCCTGAGTCAGCATATCGGCGATCTGGAGAACGCGGAGGTCAGCGCCAGCTTCGAGCAGGCCATCCAGCGCATGCAGGAGCTGTTCGAAATCACCCCCGCCCTGCTCGCCTACGACCTGCACCCCGAGTACCTGTCCACCAAGTACGCCTTGAACCGCCGGGGGGAGCTCCCGCTCTACGGCATCCAGCACCACCACGCCCACATCGCCGCCTGCCTGGCGGAAAACGGCGAGCGCGGGCCGGTTATCGGCCTGTCGCTCGACGGCACCGGTTACGGCCCCGACGGCCGGATCTGGGGCGGCGAGGTGCTGGTGGCCGACCTGCGCGACTACGAACGCGTCGGCCATTTCCGTGACGTCCCCATGCCCGGCGGGAGCCGGGCCATCCGGGAACCGTGGCGGATGGCGGTCAGCTACCTGCATCACGCGCTGGGTCCCGGCTTCAGCGAATCCCCGCTTCCTTTTCTCTCCAACATTGCGCCGGACAGCCTCCGGCTGGTGGGCCAAATGATCGAGCGGCGGATGAACTCCCCGGAGACCTCCAGTTGCGGCCGCCTCTTTGACGGATTCGCCGCGCTTTCCGGTTCCCGGCAGCGCGTCACTTTCGAGGGCCAGGCGGCCATGGAGTTCGAGATGATCCTCGATGACGCGGATGATGGACCACCGTACCCGTTCCCTTGCGCCGACGGTGTGATCGAGATTGCGCCGGCGGTGCGCGCCGCCGCGGACGACGTGCGATCCGGTGTCCCGGCCGGCGGGATCAGTGCGCGGTTCCACCGCGGCCTGGTCCGCCTGTTCGCCGGCCTGTGCCGCCAGGTGGCCGCCGAACGGGGAATCTCCACGGTTGCCTTGTCGGGGGGAGTCTTCCAAAATCTTTGGCTGCTCCGCCATCTCAGCGACGAGCTGCAGGCGGCCGGACTCCGCGTGCTCATGCACCGCCTCGTGCCCTGCAACGACGGCGGCATCGCGTTGGGCCAGCTGGCGGTCGCGGCGGAACGCCATCTGACCGGATGGGAGGAACCATGTGTGTAGCGGTCCCGATGAGAATCACAGCGATCCCGGCGGCCGACCGCTGCCAGGCGGAAATCGGCGGGGTCAGCCGGGAGATCAGTCTGATGATGCTGCCGGATGCCGCCGTGGGCGACTACGTGATCGTCCACGCCGGCTTCGCCATCGAGCGGCTGGACGAGGCGGAAGCCATGCGCACGCTCGAGCTGTTTCGGCAATTGGGCGAAATCCTCGCAGACGAGCCGGCCGGCCATGAGTGACCGGTCGCGCACCGACACCGTTCTGCTCGCGCACGGCAGCGGCGGCCGGATGTCGCACCGTCTGGTGGAAGAGTATTTCCTGCCGGCGTTCGCCAACCCCGCCCTGAACCTGCTGGAGGACAGCTCGCTCGTTGACGCGGGCGGCGTCCGGGTGGCCATGACCACCGATTCGTACGTCGTGGACCCGCTCTTCTTTCCAGGCGGAGATATCGGCCGCCTGGCGGTGTGCGGCACCGTCAACGACCTGGCGGTGAGCGGGGCGCGCCCCCTGGCGTTGACGGCTGGCTTCATCCTCGAAGAGGGGTTTCCGCTGGCCGATCTGCGCCGCATTCTCGATTCCATGCGGGCGGCGGCGCTCGAGGCCGGGGTGGCCGTCGTGGCGGGTGACACCAAAGTGGTGCCGCGGGGCAAGGGCGACAAGGTGTTTGTCAACACTGCCGGCGTCGGCCTCCTGCCTCCGGGACGTGAAGTCGGCGCCCGGTGCGTGCGGCCCGGCGACGCCGTGCTGATCAACGGCCCGGTGGGCGACCACGGCATCGCGGTCATGCTGGCCCGCGAAGGATTCCAGGTGTCGGAAGAGATTCGGTCGGACTGCGCGCCGCTGTTCGACCTGATCGATCCGCTGTTCCAGGCCGGCCTGCCGGTGCACGCGATGCGCGATCCCACCCGCGGCGGGCTGGCGACAACCCTGAACGAAATCGCGTCCGCCGCGAAGGTCCGCATCGAGATCGACGAGGACCAGCTGCCCGTCCGCCCGTCGGTGCAAGGGGCTGCGGAGATCTTCGGCTTCGATCCGCTCTACCTCGCCAACGAGGGCAAGGTCGTGCTCTGCCTTCCCGCCGAGTTCGCCGGACCGGCCCTCGGACTGTTCCGGAAACACCCGCTGGGTGATGGTGCCGCCGTGATCGGCCGAGTGCTGGACGGTGCGGGCCGGCCGGCCGTCACGCTCCGGACGCAGATCGGCGGCAGTCGGATCCTCGATATGCTCGTCGGCGAGCAACTGCCCCGCATCTGCTGAATTGCGAAACGCGACAGATCTGGTAGAATGAAGAAAAAACCGGCCCGATGAGGTTCAAGGTGAGCAAACCGGAAGAACAGTTCTATCCCGTCGAGCCATTCAATGATTTCCGGGAAATGCTGCTCAACAGCCGCCGGAAGTGGGGTGCGCACCCCGCCTTCATGGAGAAGGTGGATAACGAGTGGCGATCCACAACGTTCAACAAGCTCTTCTACGCCGTGATGTCACTGGGGTGCGGCCTCCGGACGCTGGGGATGAACCGGCAGATGAACGTCGCGTTCGCGTCCGAGAACCGCATCCGCTGGTGCATCTCCTACCTGGCGGTCGCGTGCGGCAACGCCGTCTGCGTGCCCATCGACAAGGAGCTGAAGAGCCAGGAATTCTTCCACATCCTCTACACCACCCAGACGGAGATCTTCATCGGTTCCCAGAAGTACGTGGACATGGTGCTGGAGATGATCGGCTCCCTGCCTCGCCTGCGCCACATCATCAACATGGACGACCGGGCGGAAAACTCCATGGTGCTCAAGTTCACGGATATCCTCCACGAGGGCAGCCAGCTCTTCGACAAGGACGCCTCCGATTACCCCTACACCGTGATCGAACCCGACCTGCCCGCCTGCATCCTCTTCACGTCCGGCACCACCGGCACGTCCAAGGGCGTGATGCTCAGCCAGACCAACATCATCACCGACCTCCACGCCATGCTCAAGGTCATCCCCATTCGCCACCCGGAAGTCTTCCTCAGCGTTCTGCCCCTCCACCACACCTACGAGTGCACCTGCGGCTTCCTGGGCCCGGTCTCCCACGGCATGACCGTGGCGTTCGCCGAAAACCTCAAGCGGATCCCGGACAACCTGCAGGAAGTCCGCGCCACCATCATGCTGGGCGTGCCGCTGCTCTACGACGCCATCTACCGCAAGATCATGGAACGGATCGCCGAAAAGGGCATGACCAAATTCCGCATCGGCCGGGGCATCGCTTCCTTCACGGAGCGCCTGTTCCACAAGAATATCCGCCGCCAGGTGTTCAAGGCGCTGCACGAGCGGTTCGGCGGCCGCCTGAGACTGCTCATCAGCGGCGGCGCCGCGATCTCTCCCGATATCACCCGGGGGTTGCGGGAGCTCGGCCTCACCGTCGTCCAAGGGTACGGCCTGACGGAGACGTCGCCCGTCATCACCCTCAACCGCATCGATAATTTCAAGGACGATTCCGCCGGCCTGCCCGTGCCGAACGCTGAATTCAAGATCGATGCCGGCGAGATCTGCGTCCGCGGCCCCATGGTGATGCTCGGCTATTACAACAACCCCGAAGCCACCGCTGAGGTGATCGTCGACGGATGGTTCCACACCGGCGACCTCGGCTATATCGACGAAGACGGCTTCCTGTTCATCCAGGGGCGCAAGAAGGCGGTCATCGTTACCGCCAACGGCAAGAACGTGTACCCCGAAGAAATCGAGTACCAGCTCAATCGCAGCCCGTTCATCCTCGAGTCGTTGGTGTGGGAGGGGCCGGACGCCCACAAGTATTGCGAAGAGGTCCACGCCATCATCGTTCCGGATATCACCTACTTCGATCAGTACCTGGCGAAACAGGGGAAGAAGATCAGCGAGCACGAGGTGGAGGAAATCCTCAAGCAGGAAGTCCGAAAGCAGTGCGGTCGCCTGGCCAATTACAAAAGGGTTCAGCGCTTCACCGTGCAGTGGGAGGAGTTCGAAAAGACGACCACCCGCAAGATCAAACGCTACCTGTATACCAGCAAGATCCGCCCGGTCAGCGGCAAGCACGATTGAGCGAGATCACGGTCAGTTCATCCCGAAGGGATAAAACAAACGCGGGACGGATTCCATCCGTCCCGCGTTGCCGATTAATGACCGCCTGAGGCGGCGAGGACTCAGTAGGAGTCGCAAGTCTCGACGTTGGCGGCCGAGTCGTAGGTCCAGTTAGTCAGGGTCACGCTGTTCACGCAGAAGCCGAAGCCGCCAATCCCCGCTCTCGATGCGCTGGTGATGACAGCCACGCCGGAGGAGTTCGTCACGGCGCTGCCGCTAGTGGTGAACCAGCCGGAGAAGGCCCCCGCCACGGTGGCACCGGCGACCGGGCTGCCGTCGGCGTCGACGATGGTGACCGTGGCCACGCCGGAGTACTTGCTTCCCTTCTTCTTGGTCGTCAGGACGATGGACTGCACGTGCATCTTGGAGCCGACGCCTGACGACGCGTTCAGCCACTGGGACACGCTGTCGAAGTAGGCGGCGAAGGCGCCGTCCACGGTGGCGTTGCTGATCTCGTCGCAGACGTCGTTCAGGTTGGTGCCGCAGGCGCCGGATAGTTGCCCCACCACCTGGCCGTTGGCGTTGAGCACCGGCGAGCCGCTGCTGCCGCCCTCCGTGGCTCCGATCACGTCGCGGCTGTAGATCCAGTTCCCGCGCGGCCAGCTGCGACACGTGCCGGCGCTGGTGTTCACCGTGTGGGTGGAATACGCCTGCGGCGCCCCCTTCGGATGGGAAATCCGGTACAGGGCGGCACCGTTGGTGTTCGCGATCGGGGTGCTGTTCCAGCCGAGGAAAACGCTGCCGGCCGGCGGATTCTGGCTCAACTGCATCAGGGTGTAGTCGCCGGTCTTGTTCGTTTTCAAAATGGAAGCGCCCAGGGTGCGGGGCACTTCGCCCACCGGGTCGTAACAGGCGCCCTGGCAGGTGGACGTCCGGAACTGCCAGTAGCATTCCAGACTGGCGGCTTCGCCGGAGCGGCTGATGCAGTGGTTAGCCGTGAGGAAATAGGGGATCTGGCTGGAGGTGTCGGTGTCAGCCAGCAGGCCGCCGGAACACATGTACATGTAAGCTCCGGACACGAACAGCATGTGGGCCACGGCGTCGCGGGCTTCCTCGATATGCGAGTAATCACTCGTGCTGTAGCACGTCGCGTCCTGCACGCAGGCCGCGTTGAACGAGCAGAAGCTCTTGTCCGGCAACGTATCCAGGCGCTGCAGGAACGGAAGCAGGAACTTGTGGCCCAGGTGGGCGACGTCGGCGACGGTGAAACTGACTTCCTGGAGCTCTTCCATCGAGATGCGGCCGTACAGGCGAAGTTGCAGGAAGGCGGTGGAGCCGCTCACCGAATTGGTCCAGAAATCGCCGGTGTCGGAGGGGCCGCGGCCGGTGTAGGGACCGAAGGCCTCGCCATCCATGTTATAAACGTACAACTCGGCGCCCTCGGGCAGCGAGAAGTCGGACAGGTGAATGCGGAGGGCGACCGCGCCATCCGACTCGACTTGGGCGGTCCAGACGAATCCGCCATCCATCATCCAGCGGACGGCGCCGTTGGCGCCGATCCCGCCGTTGCGTGAAATGGACCGGGGGGAGAAACGGGCGAAGTCCGCCCGGACACCCGTCGGCTTCACGATACCCACCCGTTCCTTGCGCGACGCCGTGCCGTCATCGCCCGAACAGGTTTCGCAGATGTAGCTGTCGACCGCTTGGAGTTCCTCGTCGGTGACTTGGACCCTGATGATGGCGCCCAGGCGGATGGCGGCCTGTTCAGCCACCAGACGGTCATACCGCTCGGCCTGGTCCAGAAAGTACTTGTCCACATCCAGGTGGCCCGGGGACCGCTCACTGAATGTCTCGACGCCGACCGGCTGTTCGGCCGGCTTCACCACCGGTTCCCTCTTGCTGATGGTTCCGGCGAAGACAGCCATCACCATGGCCATCAATGCAAAACACACGCAAACGGATCGAAGTGAATGATTCATCGGCTAACCTCGATAAATTGAAATGTGACAGAGATCACAACGCATTTGTGAGTAGAGTACAATTTGCATTTCACTGTATGAAAATTTATTATTTCAATAATGTTACATATATTTCTTCTTCGTCACGGTACTGATCGCCGCTCCGGCTTTTGCTGCCGGCACAATTGAATATTGTTGCATTTTCAGAGACTTGGACTTAGATTGTCTCCATTCGCTTCAGCTGAACCGACTGATCGAGCCGGCTGGTCGTGGAAGAAAAAATGCGTGTCATCACGGGTATCTGCAAACCGTTCTCGGGGGAAGTGCTCGCTCCGCCGGACAAATCCGTCACTCACCGCGCGCTGCTGCTGGCCGCCGAAGCCGACGGCTCGTCACTGATCCGGAATCCTTCGCGAAGCGCCGACTGTCTGGCGACGGTGGCGTGCCTGCGCGCGCTGGGAGTGTCGATCCGGGTCGATCACGGAAACCTGCGGGTTGGCGAGTTCGGCCTGCCGCTGGAGGTCCGTCGGTGCGAGCTGCGCGTCCATCCCGTTGATCGGATCCCTCCATTCGAGACGCGGGTACCCGGCGATCCGTCCGGGGCGGCGTTCCTGGCGGGCGCCGCCGTGTCGTATCCTTTTTTCGAAGATTTTGGCCGGCTCACCGCCGGTTCATTCCCCCACTGAGGTGAAGCATCATGGGCAGCTCGTTCGGCCGCATTTTTCGGGTCACCACCTTCGGCGAATCCCATGGCCCGGCCATGGGCTGCGTCGTGGACGGATGTCCGTCCCGCCTGCCCATCGCGGCCGATGAGATACAGGTGGAGCTGGCGCGTCGCCGCCCCGGCTTGCCCCACACGTCCCCCCGTCCGGAGCCGGATGCGGTGGAAATCCTGTCCGGCATTTACAACGGCGTGACCCTGGGCACACCCATCCTGCTGCTCGTACGCAACCGGGCGGCCCGGAGCGAGGATTACGCCGAACTGCAGCACGTCCTGCGCCCGTCCCACGCGGATTACACCTACCTGGCCCGATACGGGATCCGCGATCCCCGCGGGAGCGGCCGGGCCTCGGGCCGGGAGACGGTGGGCCGCGTCGCCGCCGGCGCCATCGCCGGCAAGCTGCTGCGCCAGGCCGCCCGGATCGAGGTCGTGGCCAGCGTCCGGTCCGTCGAATCGATCGAAGCGGCGATCGACCCGGACACCCTCTCCGAGGACGACGTCTACGCGAGCCCCGTCTTCTGCGCCGATCCCCGGGCATCGGCGGCCATCGCCGAGCGGATCGAGGCGGTGCGCGCCGAGGGGGACTCCGTGGGCGGCCGGATCGTCGTGGCGGTCCGCGGCGTCCCGGCGGGTCTCGGCGATCCGGTCTTTGACAAGCTGAACGCCGACCTGGCCAAAGCGATGCTCAGCATCCCCGCCTGCCGTGGCATCGAGATCGGGACGGGGTTCGCCGCGTCCCGCCTGCGCGGCTCGGAGCACAACGATCCGTTCATCATGACAGACGGCCGCGTGCGCACGGCGACCAACCATTCAGGCGGCATCCAGGGCGGCATCGCCAACGGCGAAACGATCGTGTTCCAGGTTGCTTTCAAGCCAACCAGCAGCATCTCCCGCCCGCAGCAGAGCATCACCGTGACCGGCGAGCCGGCCACCGTGACGGTCAAAGGCCGCCACGATCCGTGCATCGCGCTCCGGGTGGTCCCGGTGGTGGCGGCGATGACGCGGTTGGTTCTGGCTGACCACTGGCTCGAAAACCGCGCCTTCCACGTTGATCTTTAAGCGGGGCCTTGATAAACTCTTGCTTTATTCCATTCGGAGCCGGCGAGGATCGACCATGCGGCGAACAACGGTTGGGCTGGTTCTGGTACTGTCACTGGCGTCGGCGGTGTTTGCGGCGGAAAAATTCCAGGTCACTGCAGTGGATTTTCTGGAGATCCTGAACCTGGACGTCAACGGCGCCGGCCCCCTGCTCCTGTGCGTCGACCCGCCGCGCAATCGGATCGTGCTCGCGAACACGCTCACGTCCTCGGTATCCATTATCGACGGCGGGACCCATGCCGTCCGCAATCTGCCCATCGGCAATCGCGTGCCCCAATGGCTGAAGAGCGAGGCCCTGGCGGTCAATCCCCGCGACGGCGCCGTCTACGTGATCGGCGAACGCTCGCTGCACGTGCTGCTGCCCGGTCGCGCGTCCGCTGTCACCCTGAAGACCGGCGAACAGTATGAGTCGCTGGCCGTCGACGCGTCCTCAGGCCGCGCCCTGCTGGCCAGCCGGGCCAGCGAGGATCTGCTGCTGGCCGACCCGGCCGACGGGACGCTCCGTCGCATCCACTGGGCCTCGGGCGTCGAGCCGTTCGGCAACCTGAACATGACCCCGCCCCCGCCCATCCGCAAGGTGGCGGCCGACCCCGCTCTCGGTCGCTTCGTCGCGGTGGACGGCGCCGCCGCGGTGATGTACCTGGTGGATCCACAGAGCGGGCAGCTCGGCCCCCGGCGCGACCTGCCGCTGACCGCCGGCGGACGCTGGCACCTCGCCGGCTACGATCCCGCGGCCCACACCCTCTATCTGGTGACGGAAACCGCACAGCGCAAGGTCATGCAGGCCGCCCGAATCCGGGCCGACGCCGCCGGCGAGCAGGTGGTGTCCCTTCCGGGCCTGGCCGAGGGGGTGGGCATCACCAGCAGCCCCGGCCGCAACGAGCTCTATATCGCCTACGACAACGATCCGGTACTGCACGTGGTCGATTTCAAGACCGGGGGAACGGTCGCCGAGGTCGCCCTGCCCGCCTTCGGCAACGATGCCGCCGTGCTGGACGCCGAGGGCGGCAAACTCTACGTGGCGAGCTGGGCCTACGGCGAGGTGGACCGCGTCGATCTGGCCGAGCGCCGGCTGGAGCGCCGGTACAAGGACCTGGGCATCATCCCGCACATGTTCGGCATGGCCTGGAACCCGGTGAGCCGGCGCCTTTACATCCCTGTCGGCGCCACGGCGGTGAACGGCTCGTTCGGGGCGGCGCTCACCGTGTTGGATCCCGACACCGGTGCCACGGCCAAGGTGCGGACGGGCTGGGCGCCGGCGGACCTGGTCTGGTCCGACCGGCGCGGCGCCATGCTGGTGGTCAACTCCGAAGACGCTCTGGCCGAAGTCTTCCCTGACGGCAGTTACTGCGTCCATGACCTGCCGTGCGCTTATCCCACCAGCGCCGGTCCGGCGCCCGGCGGAGACATCTACGTGGCCTACGGCCCCCACCAGTCGTACTGGCCGGTGGTGTACATCTGGGGCGCTCGAAACGGCCTCCTGCGCGTCCGCGTCGAGGACCTGACGTTCGACGATCGCCGCCTGCCTCGCCAGGTTCACGAGATGGCGCTGGACCGGAACGGGGCCGTCCACCTGCTCCAGAACTGCTGGGGCAAGGAGAAACAGTTCATCACCGTCCTCCCCGACGCCGTGCGCGAGTTTTCACCCCAGTTCCGGGTGGAGCTGGAGGGAGAATACGAACGGGAGAACACCCCGCGCTTTCTGCGCTACGATCCGGCGCGGGAATGGCTCTACGTGGCCCGCGATGCGGAGACCGACGACGGACACGGCTCGTTTTACATCGTGGACGCCAAGTCCGGCCAGACGCTCCATCACCTGGCCACCGGACCGACTCCCGCCGACTGCGCCTTCGATGACAGCCGGATCTACGTGGCCGATTTCGGCAACCGGGTGCTCCACGTCATCGACAAGGACGGATTCGCCTGCCGGGACATCGCCGTGGGCGAACAACCGCTCCGCCTGGCTGTTGCCGGCGACCGGCTCCTGGTGCTGAATCACGCCGGCCGTTCGCTCTCCCTGGTTGACCGAAAGACCCTGTCCGTCTTTGAAATCCCGGTGCCCGTCGCCGGGCGGCCCGACACCATCGGCGTCTGCGACGGAACCGTGATTCTCACCGCGCACGGTCCGGACGCCATGGACATTCTCGCGTTCGACCCGGCAGACCGCGCTTTCCGCTCGATTCACCATTTCACATACCCGTTCGGGGACGCCCGCCTTGATTCACGCAACGTGGCGTTCTACCTGGACGGCCGCTTCGGCGACGCCATCTTCGAGATCAGCCGGATCCGGACCGACCCCCGCGGCCGCGTCTGGGTCAGCGATTTCCTGTCCGGCAAGCTGTTTATTCTGGAACGGACGTCCGCCGCCGGCGGCGCCCGATGACGGAAGGTGACATGCACCGGATAGCGACACTAAAATCCTTCACACAACGGGTTTGATCGTATGAAAGAACGAATCGTGGATTACCTGATTGCCGAGTTCGACCAGCTGAAGCCCTTCCAGATCGAACAGACCATCCAGCTCCTCAGCGAGGGGTGCACCATCCCGTTCATCGCCCGGTACCGCAAGGAAAAAACCGGCGAGATGGACGAGGTCCAGATTCAGTCGGTGCGCGACCGCCACCAGTATCTGACCGAACTCGAAGAGCGGAAAAAGACCATTCTCGAGACCATCGAAAAGGCCGGCAAGCTCACTCCGGAACTCAAAGACAAGGTCCTCAAATGCATGAAGAAGCAGGAGCTCGAGGACCTGTACCTGCCCTACCGGCCCAAGCGGCGCACCCGAGCCACCATCGCCCGGGAGAAGGGGCTGGAACCCCTGGCCGCCTTCATCCGGATGTACCGCGAGCCGGAAGCCGACATCGTCACCATCTGCGCGCCTTACCTGTGCGAGGCGCGCGGCGTGAACAATATTCAGGACGCGCTGCAGGGCGCCCAGGACATCCTGGCCGAGGACATCTCGGAGAACGCCGACTACCGCAAGTTCATCCGCCGGATCTACGCCGCCGAAGGCCTGATCGCCTCCCGGCTCAAGAAGGACGCCCCCGAGGAGCGCACCAAGTTCGAGATGTACTACGACCACAGCGAACCGCTCCACACGGTGCCGTCACACCGCTTTCTGGCCATGCGGCGGGGCGAGAAGGAGGGCGTGCTCACCCTCGAGCTGTCGGGTCCCGACGAGCGTGTCCTCGAGGTGTTGGGCAAATTCTGGGTCACCGATCCCCTGTGCTACTTCGCCCCCCTGCTCACCGAGGCGCTGGTGGACGCATACAGCCGCCTGATGCTCCCGTCCATCGCCCTCGAGATGCTGCTCGAGATCAAGGGCAAGGCGGATGACGAGGCCATCCTCGTGTTTGAGAAGAACCTGCGCAACCTGCTGATGCTGCCCCCCGGCGGCGACAAGGTGGTGCTCGGCATGGATCCCGGCTTCCGGACCGGCTGCAAGACCGCCGTGGTGGACCGGACCGGCAAATTCATCGAAGAGGTGACCGTCCACCCGGTGGAACCACACCACCGGGTCCAGGAAGCGGAGGCGGCGCTCCTGCCGCTCATCAAGAACCATGGCATCGAAGTCATCGCCATCGGCAACGGGACCGCGTCCCGGGAAACCTTCCTGTTCGTGCGGGAAATGCTGAAAAAATACGAACTGGAGGGGCAGGTCAAAATCGTCGTGGTGAACGAATCCGGAGCGTCCGTCTACTCGGCTTCTCCAACGGCCCGGGAGGAGTTCCCCGACCTGGACGTGACGATCCGCGGCGCGATCTCCATCGCCCGGCGCTTCCAGGACCCCCTGGCCGAACTGGTCAAAGTGGACCCCAAGTCCATCGGCGTCGGCCAATACCAGCACGACGTGAACCAGCGCAAGCTCCGGCACAAGCTGGCCGAGGTGATCCAGTTCGTGGTCAACCAGGTGGGCGTCGAGCTCAACAGCGCCTCCGCGTCCCTGCTGGAGTACGTGTCCGGCATCACGCCGGCCCTGGCCAAGGCCATCGTGGAGCGGCGCTTCCAGAGCGGTCCGTTCGCGTCGCGGGACGAACTCCGGCAGATCCCCCGCCTCGGCGACAAGACGTTCCAGCAGGCGGCGGGCTTCCTGCGCATCCGGGGCGCCGCCAACCCCCTGGACGCCTCCGCGGTCCACCCCGAGAGCTACGCCATCGTGGAGCGGATGGCCGCCGACACGGGCGTCTCCGTCGGCGAGCTCATCGGCAACGACGCACTGGTCCAGCAAATCGACCTGGAGCGGTACTGTTCCGACGAGGCGGGGTTGCCCACCCTGCGGGACATCGCCGCTGAGCTCAGCAAGCCGGGACGCGATCCCCGGTGCGAAGCCGCCAGTTACGAGTTCGAGACCGAATACAGGGACATCACCGATCTCAAGGAAGGCCTCGTGCTGGCCGGCATCGTCACCAACGTCACCAATTTCGGGGCGTTCGTGGACATCGGCGTCCACCATGACGGCCTTGTCCACGTATCGCGGATGGGGCGAAAGGTCAAGAATCCGTACGACGCGTGCGCGGTGGGTCAGCGGATCACGGTGAAAGTGGTCGGGGTGGATACCGAACGAAAGCGGATCAGTCTGAGCCTGGCCGAATAGCGGCCGGCGCCGCCGCGGATTCCCACGCCTTCAAACGGCCGCGGCTCAGGATTTTGTCGCCTGTGGGCACGCCATGATTCCCGCCGCCCACCAGGCACAGGTAGAACACCAGCTGGCTGTCCTTGCACAAGTGGTCCAGCAGGTCGCGGCGCTTGAAGTACCGGGGAATCCCCACGGCGGCATAGAATGAATCCATCGTGCTGGTGCGCTCCACTCCGGCCGGGTCCGTGACGTACTGGATCGGAGTCACGAAATACACCGGATGACCGAGTGACTGCTCCTCCAGCACGCTCCAGATCCTGAATCGGGTGGCCTGCAGGTGGTACACGCAGCGGGCCTGGCTGACGGCTTCCCCCACCTGGATCTCAAACGGGTGGGTTTCGAGCGTCAGCTCCTCGGCGTCGTCGGGGATGGGCTCCGCCGGATTGGGATTGCCGACGTAACCTTTCTTATAGGCGTAGACGGCGCCGCCCACCGCCAGCCCGCCGACGCCGGACCAGATCGCCAGCGACTTCCAGTTATTCTTCAGGAATTGTCTGATCATGGGTTACCTCGCGGCGCGTTTCACTGGACTTCGCCCGGCAGTTGGAACGATCCGGGCAGCAACTCCGCAACGGTATCGCCCAGCCTGGCCACCAGGGCGTCGCGGATGGAGGCGACGCCGCGCGTGCCTTCGTCCAGGGCGATCTTCTCCACGCGATGCATCGGGAAGAAGGTGGTGGTGAGCAGCGGCAGGGGGTCATCCGCCGGCCCGCCCCGGTCCAGCCAGTCCTGCACGGTGCTCAAACCAGTGCCGGTCAGCCAGATTCCCACGGACGTGTTCCGATAGAGAATGCCCCAATACTTTTCTCGGGGACCGTTCAGGTAGACAACGGCGAACACCAGGTTGGGATCGTCGAACAGGTTCATGGGGCGCATTGTATCACAAAAGTCACGGCGGGCCATGTCTTCCCTGCTTGCGTCGAAGGCGGGGTTCCGTTAAACTTTGGGCGGTTTCCTGCATCCCAACCGGGGAGAAGGTGTGAAGATGACGTTCCGATTCAAGCTGTTCGCGCTGCTGGCGCTCGCCGCCTTGCTCTGCCGGCCGTTGCCGGCCGCGCCGCAGTCCGGCAAGGAGGACAAGCCGCGCAAACCCGGCCCGGTGCTCATCCGGGACGATCAGACGCAGCAGCCGGAAAAGGAGATTTCCGAGGATGAGGCCGTCGAGCCAGATCCCATCAAGGCGGAACGGGCCTTCGACGTTGCCTGCTACTATGTCAAGCGCAAGCAGTACGACGCGGCCATCATGCGCTTCCGCGAGGCGGTCAAGTTCAAGCCCGATTATGCCGAGGCCAAGTGGCGCTTCGTGGACACCCTCATCCGCAAGAAGGACTGGCGCAACGCCGCCGCTTTCGCAACGGGTTACCTCGCGGATCCGAACATGAAAGAATACATCAAACGGTTGTCCGCCCTGAAGGCCGAGGCTGAGAAGCACCTGGCCGCCACCCCCGCCCCCAAGGAGAACGAATGACCGCCCGCCCACTCATCACCGGCGTTATGATCCTCGTCGCGGCCGGCCTGTTCAGCCCGGCGCAGGCTGAGAATTACTTCCATTTCAGACTCGTTCCGGAAAAATTGTCGCTGACCCGGGGCGCCGCCGCCCAACTGGTGCTCGAGATCCAAACGGAAGACGGCTATTACCTCTACAAAGACATGCTGGCGATCAAGGCCGCCGGCCCGGCCGGCGTGGAGATGGGCGCGGCGGCTTTTCCGGCGCCCCATGTCAAATTCGACCCGGCGAGTGACATGGAACGGGAGATCTATGAGGGGACCAACCGCTTTCCGATTTCGCTGACTGTGGGCGAACAGGCTCCTGAACACAGCCAGATCACGGTCACCGTGGATTATCAGGGTTGCTCCAAGTTGATCTGTTACCTGCCCGCCACGGTCACGTTGACCGCCGACATCGAAACAGCCGCCAGGCGGGCGCCCACCCAGGCAGTCGCGGCTCCGGTCACACCGCCGGCTCCTTCAAAACAGACCGGTCCACCCGCCGTGGAGCCAATTCCCGCCGGTCCGTCCATTCAGGAGACCGATCTGCCGAAGCCGGAACCCGCGCCGGTTTCACCGTCCGCCGCCGCCGCGACGTCGGAGGCCGACACCATTCGGGACATGATCGGCCAGAGTCATCTGCTGGCGTTCCTGTTCATTTTCGTGTACGGCATCGGCTTGAGCTTCACGCCGTGCGTCTACCCGGTCATTCCCATCACGGTGAGCGTGTTCGGCGCGCGGGGCGCCGATACCAAGCTGAAGGGGTTTCTGCTGTCGCTGGTGTACGTGCAGGGGATCGCCGTGATCTATTCGGTGCTCGGCGTGGCTGCGGCCCTTTCGGGCGCCGTGTTCGGCCAGCACATGAGCAATCCATGGATCGTGGGCGCCATCGTGGCGCTGTTCTTCGTCCTGGGCCTGTTCATGGCGGGAGTGTTCCAGTTCAACCTGCCGTCGTCGGTGCAGACGAAGGCCGCGCGGGTGGGCGGCAAGGGATTCGTGGGCGCGTTCACCATGGGGCTCGTGTCCGGCGTGATCGCGGCCCCCTGCACCGGGCCGGCGCTGGCGGGCGTGCTGGCCTACGTGGCCACCACCCGCAACGCCCTGCTGGGCTTCCTGCTCCTGTACACGTATTCCATCGGCTTCGGCCTGATCTTCATGGCGCTGGGCACGTTTTCCACCCTCATCCAGAAGATCCCCAAGTCGGGCGCCTGGATGGAGATCATCAAGGGCATTTTCGGAGCGGCGATGTTCACCGTGGGCCTTTACTTCCTCATGGACATCGTCCCGTCGCTACGCCTCGATTTCCTCAGCCGAGACGCCCTCCTGCTGGCCGGCCCGCTCCTCGTGATCATCGGCTTCCTGTCACGCGGACTGCGGCATGACCTGCACGGGGCCAACTGGCGCCAGATCCTGCACAAGAGCTTTGCCATCGCCGTCCTGACCGCGGGCGCGTTCGCCTTCGTCATGGGCGCCATCCGCCCGGCCGAACCGCCCCGTGCGGCCGGCATCGCCGCCGAAGCCGGCGTGGCGTGGCAGCACGATCTCGACGCCGCCCTGGCTGCCGCCAGGGAGGCGGGGAAACCGGTGATGGTGGACTTCTACGCCGATTGGTGCGCCGCCTGCAAGGAGCTGGACCTGTATACCTGGGCCGATCCCAAGGTCCAGGCCGAGCTCAAGCGGTTCGTGGTGGTGAAGGTGGACATGACCCGTCCATCCTCCCGCGACGCCTTCTACAAATCCACTTATGGAATTGTGGGATTGCCGGTGGTGGCGTTCCACGATTCGCAGGGCCGGCTCCTCGCCGCGCCCCGCGTCACCGGCTTCGTGGCGGCGGATCCCTTCCTGAAGCGCATCCAGGAGATCCGCTGATCCGGATCCGAGCACGCTGCCACTTCAGGCTGCCTGCGGCTTGTCGGCAGCCGCTCGTAACCTATCGCCCGAGAATCCGGAGCCGTGCCCGCATCAGGCCTTGGAGGATGCCGGGCGCTCGGCCTTGCGGCGCCCCTGCTTGGCCTGCTTGGGCACCAGTTGGTAGCGCAGCTCCATCTCGCTGGAGATTTTGTAAATGTGCGGGAAGCGCTCCCCTTTCTCCGCCCGCTGCAGGATCTCGTTTTTTTTGATCATGACCGGCTTGCCGGCCGTGTCGATCACCAGGTACACGTCTTCTTTCACCACGCGAAGCACCTCCAGATAGAATGATCGTTCATACCGGCCCGGGTGCCGGAGCAAGTAGGCGTCGAGCCGGGTCGTAAACGCGTCGCCGTTGGCGCGCAGATAATCCTGGAACACGCGGCAGCGGCGGGCTGACGGACAGTTCAGCCGGCAGACCAGCGTGTCCTTGAAGTGCTTGAATTTGGGGCAGTAGACCGTCTTGTTTTCCATGCGCCGGTCAGGACTCGTCGGGGAAGATTTTACCGGGATTGAGGATGCCGGCGGGATCGAAGGCCTGCTTGATCCGCCGGGACAGGTTCAAAACTTCCGGCGCAAGATTGTAGCGGATATACCGTTTTTTCGCCAGTCCGATGCCGTGCTCGCCACTGATGGCGCCGCCCAGAGCCACGCTCGCCTTGAAGATTTCTTCCACGGCCGCCAGCGCCCGACCCACTTCGTCGCGGTCCTGCCGGTCGGCCAGCAGGTTCACGTGGAGATTGCCGTCGCCGGCGTGACCGTAACTGACGACGGTCACCCGGAACCGCGCGGCGATTTCCTCGATGCGGCGCAGGATGCGCGGCATCTCGCTTCGCGGGACGACGATGTCCTCGTTGATCTTGAGACTCTTCAGGCGCGTGATGGCGGGCGAGATGGTGCGCCGGAACTGCCAGATCCTCTCCCGCTGCTCGGCGTCGGCCGCCTCCAGCGCGACGCGTCCGCCGTGCGCCGTGACCTGCTCCAGCAAGCGGGGGAAATCCGCCGCCACGTCGCCGGGTTTGCCGTCGATTTCCACGAGGAGCAGCGCCTCGGCGTCGGTGGGCACGCCGTAGTGCAGGATTTCCTCCACCGCGCGGATGGACGACCGGTCCATCAGCTCCAGCGCCGTTGGGATGATGCGGGCGCGAATGACCCCGGCGACGGCGGCGCCCGCGTCCTCCACCGAGGCGAAGGCGACGAGCAACGTGCGGCGCACTTCGGGGAGCGGCAGCAGTTTGAGGGTGAGCCGGGTGATCACCGCCAGCGTCCCCTCCGAGCCCACCAGCAGTCCCAGAAGGTCGTACCCCACCACGTTCTTGACCATTTTGCCGCCGGCGGCGCAGACGGTCCCGTCGGGCAGGACGAACCGCGCGCCGAGTACGTAATGTTTGGTGACGCCGTACTTCACCGCGCTCAGTCCGCCGGCGCATTCGGCCACGTTGCCGCCCAGCGTCGAGGTGTCGGCACTGGCCGGATCGGGGGGATAGAACAGGCCGTGGGGCTTGACGGCGTCCTGCAGGTGCTGGGTGACGACGCCCGGTTCGACGACGGCCACCAGGTTGTCCGTGTCGATCTCCACGATCCGGTTGAGCCGGGTCATGGCCATCACGATACCGCCGCAGGCCGGGACGCAACCGCCGGTCATCCCCACTCCGGCGCCGCGCGGGGTCACCGGCACTCGATGGCGCTGGCACAGCGCCATGACGCCGGCAACCTCCGCTTCGTTTGCCGGAAACACCACCAGCTCCGGCCCCCGGGGCGCCGGCTCGTTCATGGCGTCCACCGAATAGCAGGCCAGGGTTTCGGGAGCGTCCGCCACATTCTCGGCGCCCAGCAGTTCGCGCAACGCGTGAGTGAACGGGCCAGGCGGCGTCATGGACGCGCTCCGTCAGTAAAGAATGTCAGGGCGCCTTCGGGCACCACCAGGCCGCTGTACGCCTCGGGCTGGCCGTGCAGCGCCTCCTTCAAGGCGGCCGATAGCGATGCCGCCGGTTTCAGCCCCGTCGCCGCTGCCTGCTCCACGGGCAGCTCCGAGATCAGGTGAATGTGATACCGCCGGGTTTTTTCGAACAGGGCCAGGGCGGTCTGGCCGTTGATGACGTAGTTGCGGACGAGCTCCTCGCGGAATTCCCGCTCGCTCCGGAACCGGAACCAGGGAAAGAACGTGGGGTGGCCCATTCCTTCCGGACAGGCGGCCAGGACCACCATGGTCCCGCCCGGCCGGAGCGCGTGGCGCGCCATTTCAATGGCCTTGTGGGACTGGATGAGGTTGATGTCGCGCGGGTGGCCGCCGGCGCTCACGATGACCACGTCGGCCGGCTTGGCCAGCGGGATGGCATGCCGCGCCAGGTATCGCCGGCACGCTTCCTGGTGGGAAGCGATGGCGTGACCGCAGACACACTGGGCCACGGCGCCGTCGGCGGTGGTCAGGGCGTTGATCGCGAACACGCGCTCCACGCCCACCAATTGCAACGCCGCTTCCATGTCTTCATGAACCGGGTTGCCCTTCAGGGCGGCGGTGCCCACGCCGGGGTGTCGTCCGGAACCGTCCGGCTTGAAGACCAGGTTGTGGTTGAACGTGATGGTGGTTTTGGCGGCCAGGCCGGGCAGCAGGCTTTTCCTGCCCCCCGTGAACCCGGCGAAATAGTGGAAGCCGATGCCGCCCATGAGCACGATGGCGTCGGCCTCCGCCACCGTCCGGTTCAAACGAACAGTGTTGCCGGCGGGGGTGCGTCCGAAATCCGCCAACTGGTCGGCGTCCTCGGCGTCGTGCACGAAAATTTTAGCCCTTGGGAACGCCTCAGCCGGCACCAGCCGCCGAACCTCATCCGGTGTGGGTGGACGGTGGATCCCTGTTGCAATAATTATCTTTATTTCTTCGAATGTTAAGTTGTTCTGCTTGAAGTATTTTGACAGAACGTCAAGGATGCATTCCGCGCCTGTCTTGCGGGTGGCGTCGGAAACCACGAACAAGAGGCGGCGCTTTCCGGTGAGAAACGCAGCCAGGGACGGGCTTTCCACCGGATCGTCACAGGCGGCGACAAGGTGCTCGGCCAGATTGTCGGCTGCCATCATGGCGGGCGGCTCCGCCACCTGGAAGTGCCGGTCGGGGAGCTCGCACGGGACCACGCTCCGGTGGTATTTCAAGGCAACCTTCATCGGCTGTACACTCCCGGCAGTCGCGTCTGGCACGACGGGCAGCGGCCGTCCTTGAGGGCGTTCTGGACGATCTCGAAGCCCACCCGCTGGATGAGCATCCGGTTGCAGGAGGGGCAGCGGGTGCTCTCCTCGGGATGACCGTAGACGTTGCCCACATAGACAAACTTCAAGCCGGCCTGGCGCGCCTCGGCACTGAGCTTCTCCAGTGTCGCCACCGGCGTGGGCGGCAGGTTCTGGAGCTTGTACATGGGATGGAACCGCGTCAGGTGAAGCGGAACCTGGTCGCCCAGGTTCTGGCGGATCCAGCGAAACATCCGGCGGTTCTCCGCCAGCCCGTCGTTGAGCGTCGGGATCACCAGCATCACCAGCTCCAGCCAGATTCCGGCCGCGGCGATCGCCGCCAGGGCGTCGAGGACCGGCTTGAGGTGTCCGCGGCATACCTTGACATAAAAGTCCTCGGAGAAGCCCTTGAAATCCACCTTGATGGCCGACAGCACAGGGATAAGCTTGCGCAGCGGCTCGAGCTGGATGTAACCGTTGGAGATCATGACGCTGCCGATCCCGAGCTTGCGGGCCTCCGCGGCCACGTCGGCCATGTACTCGTAGAACACCACCGGCTCGGAGTACGTGTAGGCGATGGTGGGGCTGGCATACTGGCGCGCCAGCGCCGCCACGCGGGCCGGCGGCAGGTCCACGCTCGGCACCTGCTCCGGCCGGAACTGGGAGATCTGCCAGTTCTGGCAGTACTGGCACTCCATGTTGCAGCCGGCCGTGGCGATGGACAGCGCCGTGGTGCCCGGCAGGTAGTGAAACAGCGGCTTTTTCTCGATGGGATCGATATGGGTGGAGCAGACCTGGCCGTAGGCGAGCGTGTAGTACTTGCCGCCCCGGTTCTCGCGGACGCCGCAGGTGCCGCGCTCCTGGTCGGCCACGACGCATTCGTGGGGACACAGCTTGCAGCGCACCTTCCGGTCGTCCAGCGGCTCCCAGTACCGGGCGTCCCGAACCGGAGGCGCCGTCCCGCTTTTGAACTTCAGGGAGCCCAAGTCCACGGCCGGACGCCCGCCCCCGGCCCGGTCCTGACCCAGGGCGCAACCGCAGGCGGCAAAGGTGAAGAGCTTCGCGGCGTCCCGTCGGCTCCAGCGCGTCATGGTCGTTGCCTCCATCCGGGCGGCGCCGCCGGCACGCCCGGTTCAGATCTCCAGCCAGCGGATGGCTTCCAGCCGGGCTTCCCCGAGGCCCAGCCGCTCGGCCTCCTGAATGAAGGCCGGGGCGCGGCGCTCGGCGGCCAGTGCGGGCAAGCCCGCCTCGCGGCGGCGACGATCAATGATCTCCTGCGCCACCCGGTCGGCGGCGACCCCGTCCGTCGCCACGATGAGTCCGTTGAATGGCCAGGTGTGCGCCGATTGAAAGGCCGGTCCGCCGTGGTATTGGGCCATGTGGGCGTCGGCGACGTGCAGCCGGACCTTGCGGCGGATGCTGTCGTGGGTCCAGAGGTGGGCGACGTACGGGGAGCAGTTGTTGTCGTGGTACTTGTTCGGATTGTGGATGACACCGTAAAAATTCTTCAGCATCACGGCGACGCCGGCCAGGTCATGGTCCTTGAGCACGCCCAGGTTGATCACGGCGGTGCAGTGCCGCGTCAGGATGCGGGCGAAGCAGGAGCCCACCGTCATGGCGTGGCTGAGCTGCGCCTCGTAGCCGTCCGCCAACGCGTCGGTGCCGAAGATCTTCAGTCCGCTGCCTCTGGTGTTCAGGGTGTAGCCGGCGCGCCGGAGTTCCCGGTCGGAGCGGTCCCACACGATGATCCGCTCGTCCGGAATGCCGGCCCCGTTGAGCCGGTTGGCGATCGCCCGGACGAGTTCGAACCGCGGGGCCAGCGGCCGGCCGGCCATGGCGTTCACTTTGATGGCCACCACGTCGTCGGGCCGGAACAGCCGCTTCCAGGCGGCCGTCGCGGACTCTTCGTCCATCAACCGGGCCATGGCGCGGTCGAGCGGACCGCCCGGCGGCGCCGCGCCCGCGCTCCCCGGGGCAGACCGGACAACAGCCACCCGGCCGTGCCAACGGTCCACCGGAATGTTCTCACCGAATGCGTTGCGGAAAAAACCGGCTGATGCGCCGATCAGCATGGGTCCTGCCGCGGCGGTCTTGATGCTGTCGGTTAGAAACTGCCGCCTACTCCTTTTCATGGAAGACCACCGCCGTGAAGGTCAGCAGCACGGCGTCCGGCTCACGGTAGGCGTTGACAGGAAGACCGGCCTTGCGGCAGATCTGTTCCAGAAACTGCCGCCGGTCCCAGCCCCATTCCACGGGCACCTGGGGCAGGAGCAATCCGGACCGGCCGCCTTTCTGGATCACGAGACCGTGCTTTCCCACCTGGACGGTCTGCGGATCGGGGCATGGCGCCAGCGGGGACAGGACCGAGATCTCGACGCGGATCTTGCTGAGCTCGTCCCGGCTCACCGGCGGAAAACGCGGGTCGCGCGCCGCCGCGTTGACGGCCATGTCGGCGACCGCCTGGTACAGCGGCACCTGCGGGGTGACATACCCGATGCAGCCCCGCAGCTCGCCGCCGCGGGTCAGCGTGACGAACGCGCCGCGGAGCTCCCTGAGCCGGGGGGTGAGCGAGTAGGCGCCGTTATCCACGACCGGTTGTTTCCCCTCGCGCAGGTAGACGTCCAGCGTCCGCCGGGCGATCTTCAGCAGGGTGTCTTTCTCCGCCGTGGTCAACGCGTAGTCGGACTCGGCCGGGGTCCCCTGTTCCGCCCCGGCGACCAGCGGATCGGCGAACAGGATGGCGACGTAGCTCACGGAGTTCGTGAAGTCGCGGGCGATCTCACCGGAGGTGGTGTAATCCACCACCCGGCCCTTGATGACCTTCTTCTTGGCCAGTTGCTGCAGCGCCTGGATCGCGATGCCGATGGCGTTGCGGCCGCAGATCGTGTCGTGGGTGGTCCGGACGTGCTCCATGAAGCCGTTGTAATCCAGCGCGGCAACCTGGCCGGCCGCCTTCAGGTTCCATCTCTTCAGGTTGCCCGCCACATTGTCGCGGAACGGCACGAAGCCGTAGTTGGGGCCGTAGTGGGTGAAGTCCGAAGAGACCACGAGCAGCGTCTGCTCGTCAAGGAGCGGTTCGATGAGCCCGGCCAGCGTCCGCACGTCTTCCGGTTTGAGGTCGCCCACCAGGATGGGCACGATCCGGGCCTTGGGCAGTGTCACCTGGATAAACGGCAACTGGCATTCCAGCGCGTGCTCCCGAACGTGCGCGTCGGGCGCGTTGACAAACAAGGCGTGAGTCTGCAGCCGCCGGCAGGCCTCCAGATCGAGGTACACAGGGCCGAGCGGCATGTCGTACGCGGCGACGGGGGTGATGGACGCCCCCCGGAAGGCGCCGTAGTGGGCCGGAGCCAACAGCACCACGCGGTCCCATTTGCCGCCGCGCAGATGCACGAACCCGGCGGCGGCCGTGGAACCGGAGTACACGTACCCGGCATGGGGCACCAGCAGGGCCACCGGCGGCTCGTCCGGCTTGCGCACGGCGTTGCGGGCCGCCCGGTCAAGCAGGGACTGCACCTGCGCCCGGAGGCCGTCGGGTGACGCCTCGTACCACAGGCCGGCCACTGCCGGCTTGCGGTGGGGCAGATCGCCCGCCGCGGCCAGCATGACCATCACCGCCGTCAACAGAACCGCCAGCAGACAACACAGGGTTCTCATCGCTCCCTCATTGAAAATATGCGCGACGGAACGCGCCGTTCGGCCGAACGGCGTCACTTTTCCACCGCTTTGTAGCTCTCCTTGTGACTCACCTTCAGCTTGTCGGGCTTGCCGTCATGGTTGATATCCGCTTCCGCCTCCACCCGGATCTTCCGGTTCTTGTTGTCCAGCTTCTGGTTCGTGGGCGTGTAGGCCATGGTGTACTGGTAGCGCAGATACATGTTCAGGTTCCGGAAAACGCTGGGATACTCCGAATTGAACCGCGGGAAAAAGGCCGCCCCGCCGGTCTTCTTGGAGATGGATTTGAGGCGGAGGTCGGCCATCAACATATCGGAGCGGGTGGCGCTGGAATAGTACGGCTCATTGATCGTCCGCTCGAGCTGCCCCATGCTGACGGCGTAGATCACCGTGTCGGACGTCGCCGCGGCCTTCAGGGCATCGTCGTAGGTCTTCTTGCTGAAGGTGTCCAGACCCGTGCTCAGCATGACGACGGCCTTCTTCCCCTGCACTTCCCGCATCCGGTCGATGGTGAAGATGACCACGTCGGCCAGCGCGCTCTCGTTGAATCCCTTGTAATACAGGCTGATGTTCGCCTCGCGGATGATCTTCTGCTTGTCCAGGGTGAAATCCACCGCGATGCGGGGCTTGATGTCGTAGGTGACCAGCGCGCAGTAGTCGTCCGAACGCAGGTTCTTGACGAAGTCCAGGACGGCGTACCAGAAGTCCCGCTCGAGGCCGTAGATGACCCCGCTGGCTTCGAGGACCACCACCACATTGATGGGGGAGAGATCCGGAAAGAAATTGGTCAGCTCCTGAAGCTGGCCGTCTTCGTAGACTTTGAAATAACTCTTGTCCAGCCCCGTGATGAGGTTGCCGTCCTTGTCGGTGACCACGACGTTAAGCGTGACCGCGGGGATGTTGACGCTGACGGACGTGTAGCCTTCGATCTTCTCGTCCTTCCCCTTTTGGCCTTTTTGGGATTGGCCCTTGTCGTCCTGGGCGATACCGAGTCCGAAGACGGCGCAGACCACCGCCGCGGCCGCGAGCATCATCAGGGATCGTCTCGGGATCATGAGATTTCACCTCCGGCCCATTATACACGATTCGGGACGGCATGCAACGGGCATGTGCCGCTACATCAATAGATTCCCGAAGCAAGAGATGGTTCCGGACGGGTCAGGCGCGAGTCTGGATCTGCAGCCGCCGGTGGAAGAGTTGCTGGAGTTCCGTTTCGTACGCCGAATCGGTCTTCAGGAGCAGGAAATCGGCCCCCGCCTTCTGGAAGATGGCCGCGACCTCATCCAGCCGGCGCCTGACTTCGGCGGCGTACCGCTCGCGGGCGCGCTGGTTCACCGCCACCACGCGGGCGCAGGACGCGACGCCGTCGAGGGCGAACACCCCGCCGGGCGGCCCCTCCACCTCGGTGGGATCGAGGATCCCGAGGGCGATCACGTCGTGCCGGCGGCACGCCATCTCCAGCTGCTCGGGAACCCACCGGGAATAGATGAAGTCCCCCACCAGGAAGACGACGCTCTTCTTCTTGAGCCCGTGGGTGAGGAACTTGAGGAGCTCGTCCAGGTCCCCCCGGTGGCCGGCGAGGCGCGCCGCCAATATCCGCTTCAGGAGCAGGAAGCCCTGCTGGGTGCCCTTCTGCGGGGGCACGAATTCCATGGGCGCGTCGCCGCCGTACACGATCAGGCCGGGCCGGTCGCCGGTGTGCAGCGCCGAGAAGATCAGCAGCGCGGCGATCTCGGCCGCCGCGTGGAACTTCGTGCGGGTGGTGGTCCCGTAATCCATGCTGCGGGAGCCCTGCAGGGCGGTGATGATGTTGAGCTCCCGCTCCTCCATGAGCTGCTTGACGTACAGGTTGCGGTGACGGGCCGAGACGTTCCAGTCGATGAGCCGGATGTCGTCCCCCTCCACGTACTCGCGCACCTCGGCGAATTCGAGCCCCTGCCCCCGAAAGACATTCCGGTACGAGGAGGCCAGTCCGCCCTGCATCTTCTTGCGGGTGCGGATCTGGATCAGGTGCAGATTGCGGAGCAGGTCCTTGAGCTCCAGCACGACTCTATCCGATGCCTCCGGACCGGTCGGGTGCCGCCGGCTTCAGGCCCGCCGGCGTCTTGACAATGACGCTACGGAACGTTGACCGTGTTCAAAATGGTCTTGATGATCTCGTCCGCCGTGATGCCCTGGGCCTCGGCCTCGAACGACAAGAGGATGCGGTGGCGCAGCACGTCGGCGCACACCTCCTTGATGTCCTCGGGCACGACGAAATTCCGGCCCATCAGGAACGCATGGGCCCGGGCGCCCACCTTCAGGGCGATGGTGCCGCGCGGCGACGAGCCGAATCGGATGAACCGCGCCACGTCGAGCCCGTAGTCCGCGGGGCAGCGTGTGGCGAAGACGATGTCGAGGATGTAGTCCACCACCCGGTCGTCGATATACACCTTGTTGGCCATGATCCGCAGCTTCTGTATCCGCTCCGGCACGATCACCTTCTGGAGCTGGATCTGCCGGCCCCGCGCCAGGTCCATGGCCACGCCCTCCCCCTCGGTCATCCGCTGGAGGATTTTCTTCTCGGCGTTCTTGTCCGGGTACGAGATGAGGATCTTCATCAGGAAGCGGTCCACCTGCGCTTCGGGCAGCGGGTAGGTGCCTTCCTGCTCGATGGGGTTCTGAGTGGCCAGCACGAGGAACGGGTCGGTGAGCGGGAACGTCTCCTTGCCGATGGTCACCTGCTTCTCCTGCATGGCCTCGAGCAGGGCCGACTGCACCTTGGCCGGCGCCCGGTTGATCTCGTCGGCCAGGAGCACGTTGGTGAAGATGGGCCCCTTGCGGGGCTCGAAGGCGGTGGTCTGGGAGTTGAAAATCATGGTCCCGATGAGGTCGGCGGGAAGCAGGTCCGGCGTGAACTGGATCCGTTTGAAGTCCAGGTTCAGCACCTCGGCCAGGGAGCTCACCGCCATGCTTTTGGCCAGGCCGGGGACGCCCTCGACGAGGACGTGGCCGCCGGTGAGCAGTCCGATGAGCAGGCGGTTGAGCAGTTTTTCCTGCCCGACGATCCGCTTCTTCAGTTCGCCCAGGATGCGCTGGACATGGAACAGCTCGTTCTGGACATCTTCCCGGCTGATGGTGAACTTGGTGGAGGTCATCGTGGAACGCTCCCTCAAAAACTATGTCGGATCAAGGAGTCACATGGTAACATAGCTCTCGCGTTTCAACCAACACAGGAAGTCGGAACCGGATGTTTTTCGGTTGGATTTCTGTATTCTTTTGTTAAGATATTTCAAACACCCAGGAGGCCCTCATGACGCGTCCGTTGACCGCCATGATCTGTCTGTTGTCGGCTTCCCTGCGACCGCCTCCGGCGCCGTATTCTCTTCCCTCCTGTGCTGGGCTACGCGCCAACCGATATCTCCGGCAGACGGTCCGCGTCGGGATTCCAACGGCCATCGCCAGGCGCGGCGACCGCCACGTGGCGGGTGACGCATGAGCATCGCGGCCCTGCCTGATGCCCCGGTTTCCGCAGACGCCACCAGCCCCAAGTTCGCCGTATGGCTGTTCCTGTTCACGGAGTTGTTCCTGTTCGGCGGCCTGTTCCTGGCGTACGCGGTCTTTCGGGTCGATCACGCGAACGACTTTCAATACGCCCTCACCACGCAGTCGGTGGCCGCCGGCGCCATCAGCACGGTGATCCTGCTAACCTCCGGCCTGACCATGGTGCTGGCGGTGTCCGCGCTGGAGCGGCTCAACCGTCACCTGAGCGTCATCCTGCTGGGAGCGACGGCGGCGCTGGGCGTCGTGTCGCTGATTGGCAGGTCCTTCGAATGGACAATCAAATTCCAGCAGGGGCTCTATCCCGGCTCCACGGATTTAGCGACGCTCCCGGACGGCGAGAAAATGTTCCACGGTCTCTACTTCACCATAACCGGTCTGCACGCCGTACATGTGCTGGCGGGCGTGGCGGTGTTGGGAGCGATCCTCGTGATGATCGCCCGTCGCCCCCGCCGCACGGTGAGCGTGCCTGTGGCCGCCGCCGGCGAGTTGGCCCTCACGCGTGACGGCCAACCGCTGTGGACCCAGGCGGCGGACGCCGAACTGACTGCCGTCGACGTCACGCTGGTGTACCGCGAGTCCGCAGACATCGCCCGACGTCAGCTCGGCGTTCTTGAAAACGCCGGCCTTTACTGGCACCTGGTGGTTGTGATCTGGATCTTCCTCTTCCCCCTGCTCTACCTGATCGCGTGAGGATGGCGCCCATGGAAAAGAAGCAACTCATGCCTTACGGAACAAACGTTCTCATTTGGCTGGGCCTGCTGGTGCTCACCGGAACCCTCATGGTCGTTGCCGGTCTGCGTTACGGCCGATGGAGCATCATGGCGACAATCACCATCGCCACGGTGCAAGGGTTGCTGATCCTGCACCAATTCATGAAACTGAAACGGGAGGGACGCCTGCTTAAGATCATGCTCTCCCTGGCCCTGCTCACCTTGAGCGTCATCATGGTGCTGACCTTTGCCGGCGTTGTGATCCAATGAGGTGACAATGCGCCTCCCGGGCTTCTGTCAGCACCTCGGGTGTCCACCCGGTTTCTCCTGCGGATTACAGGTAGGCCTGTGGGGCTGACATGCTGTTGCTGGAGCGATCGCGGGTTTTGCCTTGAATTGAATGCGTAACAGGGGTTCATCGTAATGGACATCTTGAAGGACATGCTGCTGCCGCCGGGCGTCGAACACCTCCAGCTACTGCCGGTGCTCATCGTCTTCATGCTCTGGGTGCACCTGCCCTTCGCCGGCATCGCCTGGATCTGCAACCTGCTGTCGCTGGTGTTCTGGCGGCGCGACCCCGCGGCGGCCCGGGATCTGGGCCGGGTGGCGCCCATCACGTGGAGCACCGTCGGCATCTTCGTGGTGCTGCCTCTGGCCAGCCTCCTCTTTCTCTTCCAGCACTACCTCTACGGGGAGTCGGTGCCCGTGGGCAGTTACATCCTGCGCCTCGCTCCGGCCATCGTCCTCGGCTTCCTGCTGCTGGCGCTGGGCCAGCGTCGCCAGCAGGCCGCGTTCGTCGCCGCCGGCTCGGCACTGCTGGCGGGCGGCTACTTCTTCTTCTCCAGCGTCATGAACCTGGTCTTCACCCCGGAGAAGTGGCCGTTCATCTCACGGCCCGTGCCGGACGTCTTCTCCGTGACTGTGGTTGCCCATTTCAAGGTGTTCTGCGTGCTCGCCGTCCTGCTGGCGGGCGCCGCCATCCTGTTCTTTCTGTTCCGGTGGCCGGAGAAGCGACTGCCCGCCGACGCGCCCCACGCCGAGACGTTCCGGCGCATGGCGCTGGCCATGGTGGCCGGCGGGAGTCTGCTGCTGCCCGTCTTCATGATCTGGGAACTGTACGTGGCGCCCGAACCCGCATTGTCTCTGAGCGCCTTCTGGCTCAGCGCCCTGGTCCTGGTTCTGCTGGCCGCGCTGGCGATCTGGGCCGTCACCATGCTGGGGCGCACCGCGCTCCGCTGGATCGCCGCGGCGTTCGTCGGCGCCCTGGCGGTCAGCGGCCTGCTCATCCTCAAGGATCATTCGCTCCAGGCCGTGGCCAACCAGGAGCACTGGGTGCTTCTCAACGAGAGCAGCGCGAGGGCCCTGGCCGAGTGGCAGGGGAAGCGCGCCGCGGAGCTGGCCAAGAACATGGTCGCCGACGATAAGCTCGGCGAGAAGATCTACAACGACCGGTGCACCGCCTGCCACCGGTTCGACCAGAAGGTGGTGGGACCGCCTTACAACCAGGTCCTGCCCAAGTACGCGGGCGACGCGGAAAAACTCAAGACGTTCCTCCGCAATCCCGTCAAGGTGGATCCCGCCTACCCCGCCATGCCCAACCAGGGGCTGACGGAGCTGGAGGTCGCCTCGGTGTCCGCTTACCTGCTGAAGCAGTTCGAACAGGGGAAGTGAGGCATGGCCATCAACACCCGCAAGCTGATTCCGTTCCTGGTGGGCTATTTTCTGGTCTGTCTCCTGGCCGTCGGCGCGCTGGGGTGGTACTGGCTGGACTACCAGCAGGCGCCGGTGCAGCCCATCGACTTCAGCCACCAGATCCACGCGAACAAGCTGGGCCTGGAGTGCGTGTTCTGCCACACCACCGCGGCCGTGTCCGCCCGGGCGTCGGTCCCGCCGCTCCAGCGCTGCATGGAATGCCACGAGTCGGCAGCCACCGACCGGCCCGAGATCGTGAAGCTGACCGGCTACTGGAAAGCCCGTCAGCCCATCGAGTGGGTCAAGGTGCATGACCTGCCGTGGCATGCGCACTTCACCCACAAACGCCACATCGTGGCGGGCGTGGACTGTACCGTCTGCCACGGCCAGGTCAAGGGCGAGCACCGGGTGCGCCGGGTCCGCTCCCTGATGATGGGCTGGTGCGTGGATTGCCACCGCTCGAAGCAGGTGTCGATCGACTGCTGGGTCTGCCATCACTGATCGGAGCCACAGGAGTTCATGATGGAACGCAGAGACTTCCTCAAGGTGCTGGGCATCGCCTCGGGCGGCGTGGCGGCGTCGGGCTCGTTCAGTTTCGGCCAGAACAAGCTGGTTTCCCGCGTCCTGCCGCCGCCGGAGGGACACGTCCCCGGCGAGCCGGTCCACGTCCACTCGGTCTGCACCGAATGCCCCGCCGGGTGCGGCCTGACGGTCACGGTGCGCGACGGCCTGCCGATCAAGCTCGAAGGCAATCCTCATCACGCCGTCGGTGGCGGCGCGCTCTGCGTCCGCGGCCAGGCGTCCCTGGTGCGCGTGTACCATCCGGAGCGGGTCCGCCGTCCGCTCTACCGCGAGCCCGGCGGCGAGTTGGAACCGATCGGCTGGGACGAGGCGATGGGACGAGTCCGCACGGAGCTTGCGGCCGCCGCCGGCGCGGGCCGGACGAACGCGTTCTGGAGCGGCCGGAGCACCGGCTCGCTGGCCCGGCTCATCGGCGAGACGTGCGCGGCGCTCGGTCTGGAGCGTTTGCCCGAATTCGAGATCTACCATCACGGCGCCCTGCGCGGCGCCTACGACCGGCTCTTCGGCCGCCGCACCGTGCCCGTCTATCACGTTGACCGGGCCGACGCCCTGCTCACCGTCGGCGCCGACATCTTGGACACGTTCCTATCCCCCGTCGAGTTCGCCCGACAGATCGCTCCGAAACTCGAGGCCGGCTGGCCCTGGTTCCACGCCGAGCCGGCGCTCAGTCTAACCGGCGCCAGGGCCGCCCATCGTCTGGCCGTCGTCCCGGGGAGCGAGCGGTTCCTGCTCGCCTGGCTGCTGCGGGCCGTGCCGGCGCGGCAGCCGCTTCCGGTGGATCTGCTGGCAGCGATTCCATCCGTGACCCGAGAGGATGCGGCCCGTAAAACCGGCGTCCCCGCCGCGGACCTGGACGCGCTCGCCCGCGCGCTGGCCGCCGCCCGGCAGCCCCTCGTCATCGCCGGCGGCGTGTCGGTGGCCCATGGGGACGGACAGGCGGTGGCCCTGCTCGCCGGCCTGCTGCAGTGGAGCCTCGGCGCCATCCCCGCGCTGGTGGATTTCTCCGCGGACCATACCTTCGACGCGGTGGGCACCCTGGCCGACGCCCGGCAGGTGGTGGAACGGCTGAAGGCGAAGCGCGTGGGCGTGCTCGTCTTGAGCCGCCTCCACGGCCTGGAGCTCCTCGATGGCGCTGTCGAGGCGTTGTCGAATGCCGCGTTCAGCGTGGGCCTCACCGATTTTCTCTCGTCCGCCTTCGCCGGATGCCGCCTGATCCTCCCCGTCTCCCACGCCCTGGAGTCGTGGGGCGACGCCGAACCGCAGCGCGGGCGTCTCGGGCTGGTCCGGCCGGTGTTCCGCCCCCTGCACGACACCCGCTCCGAAGGCGATATCCTGCTCCAGCTGGCGGGAAAAACGAACAGCTTCAAGGAGTATCTCTTCGCGGCGTGGCGGCCGTACCCCGCCGTCTGGTGGAAGCAAGGGTATGTGGAACGCCCGGTTCGGGCGGAGGCGGTCAAGCTGGCTGACGGAGCCGCCGGCGCGCTGGCCACATTGGGCCAGGCGCCGGAACTACCAGCGCCGGTGCTGGTGGTGAAGCCGTCGCTCCGCACCTTCGACGGCCGCAGCCGGGTGATCCCGCTGCTTCACGAGATCCCCGATCCGCTGTCCACCGTCACGTACGGCCCGTGGGTGAACGTGCCGCCCGGCCTGGCCCGCTCCATGGGGCTGGCCGATGGCGACGAGCTGCGGCTGGGCGGTGCCGCCCTGCCTGTCCGCGTGTTGCCCGGCCTCCCCGACGGTGTCTTGCTGACGGCGGTGGACGCCGCCGCCGGACTCGGCCTGAAGTCGGATCCGGCCACCGGCGAGCTGCTGGCCTGCCATGGGGGCATAGCGACGGTCAAGACCGGCCGCCGCATTCCCCTCCCCTTCCTCTCCGGCGGCCTGAACGCGGCGGGCCGCGGCATCCTCCCCGGCGACGAAGGCCACCATCATCACCACGAGAAGCACTCGCTGTACGAACCATACGAGTACGTGGATTACCGCTGGGCCATGGCCGTGGACCTGGACCGCTGCATCGGCTGCTCCGCTTGCGTGGCCGCCTGCTACATGGAGAACAACATCCCCGTCGCCGGCCCAGAGGAGCACCTCCGCGGCCGCGAGATGTCGTGGCTCCGGGTGCAGCCGTACGTCCGCGACGGCGAAGCGCCCGTCTTCATCCCGGTCATGTGCCAGCACTGCGACGCCGCCCCCTGCGAGACCGTCTGCCCCGTCTACGCCACCTACCACAACGAGGAAGGCCTCAACGTCCAGGTTTACAACCGCTGCGTGGGCACGCGCTACTGCAACAACAACTGCCCCTACAAGGCGCGCCGCTTCAACTGGTTCGAGTACGACGCGCCCGCGCCGCTGGACCGGCTGAAAAATCCCGACGTGTCGGTGCGGCCCAAGGGGGTCATGGAGAAATGCACGTTCTGCATCCAGCGCATCACCCACGCCAAGGACAGGGCCAAGGACGACGGCCGCCGCAAGGTTCGCGACGGCGAGATCGTGCCCGCCTGCGCCCAGACCTGCCCGGCGGGCGCCATCACGTTCGGCAACATCCTGGACGAGAACTCCCGGGTCTACAAGTTGGCCCATTCCGGCCGGGCCTACCGCCTGCTGGAAATGCTGGGCACCGAACCGGCCGTCTACTACCTGAGCAAAAAGGTGAAGTGACATGAGCCTCGGCACCTACTTCGACCAGTTGGAACACGACGTCCTCGCCGCCATGCGGAAGCCATCGAAGCTCTACTGGATCGCCCTGGTCGTTTCGGCCGCCGCCTTCGCCCTGGGCCTGGGCTGCTGGGGATGGCAGATCTACGAGGGACTGGGTGTGGCCGGCATCCGCTCGCCGGTGGGCTGGGGGGTGTACATCACCGACTTCGTCTTCTGGGTGGGCATCGCCCACTCCGGCACCCTCATCTCCGCTGTGCTGTTCCTGTTCCGGGCCAAGTTCCGCTGCAGCTTCAACCGCTCGGCGGAGGCCATGACCGTGATCGCGGTGATGACCGCCGGCCTGTTCCCGCTCATCCACCTCGGCCGGTGCTGGTTCTTCTACTGGCTCATGCCCTACCCCAACCAGCGCCACCTCTGGGTGAACTTCCGCTCGCCGCTCATCTGGGACGTGTTTGCCGTCAGCACCTACTTCACCATCAGCGCGGTGTTCTTCTTCGTCGGCCTGATCCCCGACCTGGCCATCGCCCGGCGGCGCTTCACCGGCTGGCGGCACTGGGTGTTCCGGATCCTGTCGCTGGGCTGGCAGGGGACGGCCGAACAGTGGAAGCATTACGCCTGGCTGTACATGTTCCTCGCCGCGTTCGCCACGCCGCTGGTGATCTCGGTCCACTCGGTGGTCTCGTGGGACTTCGCCATGAGCGTGATCCCCGGCTGGCACACCACCATCTTCGCCCCGTACTTCGTCGCCGGGGCCATCTTCTCCGGCACGGCCATGGTGATCACCCTGGTGGTGCCCATGCGCCGCATCCTCGGCCTGGACAACTACATCACCGTGGACCATTTCGAGGCCATCGCCAAGATCCTGCTCTTCACCTCGCTCATCGTGTCCTACTCCTACATCGTGGAGTTCGTCCTGGCCTGGTACAGCGGCAATCCCTTCGAGATCGCCCACTTCTCCTTCCGCGCTGTGGGCGACTACAGGTACCTGTACTGGCTGATGCTCTTCTGCAACGGGCTCCTGCCCCTCACCCTGTTCGTGAAGCGGCTGCGCCGGAACCTGAAATACCTCTTCGTGCTGTCGCTGTTCGTAAACGTCGGCATGTGGCTGGAGCGCTTCGTCATCATCGTCTCGTCGCTGGCCCGCGATTTCGACCCGTACAACTGGGGCAACTACGCCCCCCGGTTCGTCGAGATCGGCGTCACCATCGGCAGCTTCGGCATGTTCTTCATGCTGTTCCTGATCTTCACCAAGATGCTGCCGGTGCTGGCCATCGCCGAAGTCAAGGAGCATGCGTCATGATCCGCGAGTACAAGTTCGACGACAAGGCGGCGTTCCTCCATCAGCTCGAGGAGCTCGTCCGCTCCGGCGTGCACCCTCGCCGGCTGACCGTGACCACGCCATTCCACGTTCACGAGGTGGAACACATCCTCCACCTCCGGCCGAGCTGGCTCAAGCTGTTCACGCTGTTCGGCGCGGCGGCCGGGCTCACCGCCGGATTCGCCTTCACCATCGGCACGGCGCTCGACTGGCCCCTGCGCACGGGCGGCAAGCCCATCGTGGCCCTCCCCACCTACATCATCGTGGCATTCGAGCTCACCATCCTGTTCGGCGGCGTGATCTCGTTCCTCGGCTTCCTGTTCCTGAGCCGGTTCCCGGACATCCCCGCCATCGTCGCCGGCACCGAGTGCGGGCCGGAGTTCATCATCCGCGAGGACACCGGGGAGGCCGTATGAGCAAGCGCGTCACCACCCTCGCGGCGGCCGCCGTGATCCTGACCCTGGCCGTGGAGTGGGCCTTCCGCGGCGCCTCGGGCATGGCGCTCGTCGTGGCGGTGCTCTTCTGGGCCGCGATCTGTCAGGGGATGGTCGCCCTGGCCGCGGCGGCCGATCTGTCCGGCGCCCGGTGGTTCCTCCCCTTGCGCGAGCACCTGATGGGCATCTATCCGCTGCTGTTCGCCTTTCCGGCGCTGTTCCTGGTGTTTTCGGCCAACCTGTTCGTCTACCCGTGGATGGAGCACCCCACGCGCTGGCTGGCACCGAACTTCTTCGTCATTCGCAACGCCGCGCTGCTGCTCCTGACCGCGGTGGCCGCCCACCTGTGGATCCGCGCCGACCGCCGCGGCGCCCGGTCGGCCAAAGTGTTCTGCACCCTGTATCTGTTCAGCTTCGTGGTCACCCAGTCGCTCATGGCGTTCGACTGGGTCATGTCGCTGGAGGCGCCCTGGATCAACACCCTGTTCGGGGCGTACTTCTTCATCGAGGCGCTCTACCTGGGCATCGCCGCCACCGCCCTGGTGGCGCTGCTCCGCGCCCGGCGCGACCCCGCCCGCTACCGCCCGGTGCTCGTGGACGCGGCCAAGCTCATCTTCGGCTTCGCCCTCCTCTGGGCCGGCCAGATCTTCGCCCAGTACCTGACCATCTGGTACGGCAACATCCCCGAGGAGGTGGGCTACGTCTACAAGCGCGTGGCGGTCCAGCCGTACGGCGCCATGGCCGTGTTCGTGCTGCTGGCGATGTTCGTGCTGCCGTTCGGGATCCTCGTGGCCCGGGCGGCCAAGACCCACCCGGTCCCGATCGTCGCCGCCGCGGGCCTCGTGATGGCCGGCTACGTTGTGGAAAAACTCGTCTTCATCCTGCCCGCCGCCCCGGTGCACCCGGTGGCGCTGGCGCTGGAATTCGTCATCCTCGGCGCCCCGGTGGCATGCTACCTGTGCGCCCGACCGGATGCTCCGCCGTCCTGACCGCCCTTTTTCCACAGGCGGCGAGGCTCATGCCGGTCAAAAAATCATTCACCCTAAAAACACGTCGGGAAGATTCGCCATCAACCTTTTCTTTAAGAACTTTTAGCCATGATACCTCATCTATATCGGACAGATAGGGCGTGAGACTTAATGTTCACATTTTCTGTGGAAATCTTGTGGATAATTGCTGGGCACGAATGAACGGAACGAGGAGAGATCAGTTCCCCTCATCGAGGTGAAAAGTGACCGGACGGTGTGTGCTCCTTCTCTGCGGTTGTGTCCTCCTCCTGGGTGTGGCGGTGGGGCCCGCCCGGCCGGCTCGCGCCGAAACCGCCCTGGAACCCCTGCCGTTCCCTGTGGGGGAAACCATCACCTTTCGGTTCAAGTGGAAGGCGTCGCCCCTGCTGCCCTCGATCGAAGCCGGCGATTTCACCTTCCGCTTCGCCGGCGAGGGGCGGTTCGAGGACCGGCCGGTCTGGGTGGCCGAGGGGATGGCGGAGTCGGTGCCCGGTTTCCGGTTCCCGGTGAAGGATTACTTCAAGAGCTACTTCCAGCCCGGCGACTTCCAGGGGCTCCACGTCTGGGGCATCCGGAGCGAGGGACCGGATTACCTCCAGCAGATGATGTTTTTCTATCCCGACACGCGCCATATGTGGCTCAAGGAGTATTCCCGCACGCCCGACGGCGTCCGCGTCACCCGCAACGAGCTGCATTACGGTTTTCCCTCCCCCATGCCCGACGCCCTGGCCATGATGCCGGCCCTGCGGACACTGGGCCGCGCCATGCGCTTTCCCGCCGATATGAACGGATCCTACCTGGGCCGGGTCAAGAAGATCACCGTCACCTACGAGGGGAAAGAGACGCTGGACACGGTGCTCGGCCGTCTTCCGGCCTACCGGTACAACATCCTGAACCTGTTCGGCACCATGATGGATCCCGACGATTATTTCTATGTCTGGTCATCCGCCGACGGCCGTTACATCCCGCTGAAGATCAAAGCCAAGGTCCGTTTCGGCCACGTGGACGGCAAGCTCACGCGCCACGAGATCCGGGCCGCGCCGCTGTTGCCGGAGAAGCTGGACCTGCTGGCGCCGCTCCCCGACGCGCGGCCCGACGTGTCCGGCGCCCTGAACCTGCCCGCGGGCGAACCGCCTGCCACGGACATGGTCCGCGTGCCCGGCGGCGCCTTCCGCTTCGGCGAGCGGCCCGGCGCGGCCGGCATCCCGGTCAGGGTGAGCCCGTTCCTCATGGACCGCTTCGAGGTGACCAACGCCCAGTACCTGAAGTTCATCCGAGCCACCGGCCGTCCGGCCCCGGCCGTCCAGCCGCTCGAGTACTACCAGCGCAAGTTCAAATGGAAGTCGGATGGCTACGAGGAGTTCCTCCGCCTGGCCGAGCCATACCGATGGAAAGACGGCCGCTGCCCCGCAGGCCGCGACCACCATCCGGTGGTGCTGGTGACATGGGACGACGCCGCGGCCTACGCCCGCTGGGCCGGCAAGCGGCTCCCCACCGAGGCCGAGTGGGAGGCGGCCGCCCGCGCCGGTCTGGCGGCCGGTGCGGCGTATCCGTGGGGCGCCCCGGCCGATCCGGCGCGCGCCAACACGAGCGAGGGGGACCGCCTGGGCACCGTCCCCGTCACCGCCCTGTCCGGCGGGCGGAATGCGCTGGACCTGGCCCACCTGTCGGGCAACGTCGCCGAGTGGGTCCACGACTGGTATGACGACAAGCCGTTCGGCGCCGGCGCGGCGGATCCGCAGGGTCCGTCGGGCGGCCGTTTCCGCGTCATGCGCGGCGGCGACTGGCGCCACCCGCTGGCCGACGCCGCGGTCTGGTCCCGCGGCCGCGACTGGCCCGGCACCGCCTACATCAACGTGGGCTTCCGCTGCGCCCGCGACCTCAAGTAGCCCGGGCGGTACGGCAGTCTCCGGGTACGGCTTGTCCCATGGCGCGCCCGGGATCATCCCGCTGATACAGTTTCGGCGAAAAGGTTACCGTCGTCCCGGAGAACCGGGCCGTCCGGGAGACCATCCCCCTCGAACGTGTCCTCTGGGAAAACGGAATCTTTTCCGGTGGAGGTTCCGCGCATCCAAGCTTGTCGTTTCCGGGATGCAAAATTATAATGAATGCATCAACCCGGAATAATGGAGGCAGTGATGAGGTCACTCAGGATCGCAGGGGTGTTGGTGTCGGTGTTCTGTGTCCTTTCCGCGGCGACGTATCCACAAGTCAGCCGGTTTTCGATCTATACCTTTCAAAAAGATGCGTCCCTGAAAATCGGATATCCCGAGGGCTGGAGCGTATCCGAAGCCATCGATGAATCCGGCTCCGTCCTCTCGGCCGCGATCACCCGGTCCAGCCTGCCGGACAGCGAAGGGTACATCTTTTTCCTGATCCCCTATCCACCCACTACCACGATCCAGGATTCCCGTCAATTCGCCGGCCTGGCCATCGACCAGCTCCGGTCGTCCAGCCTGCCGAGTCTGAAGCTCGAGAAGGACTACCGGCACGCCACCATGGAGCAGATTCACGTGTCGGAGCTGAGTCTGGATTCCGAAGGCACGCGGTTCCTGGGCAAGAGCTGGAGCGCCTTTCTGAAAGGCCAGGGCGCCATGCTAGGCATCTTTGCGCTCTTCTACGGCCCGCAAGCCACCTTCGGCAATTTCAACGCCGATGAGATGCTGGCCGGTCTCATCACGCCCGTCTTCGGCGGACAGCCGGCCGCAGCCCCGCAACCGGCTGCCGCAGCAGGCGGCAACCTGGATCCGCGATTTTTCGGCACGTGGGCCTTGCACACGACGGTAGCCGCCGACACGATGATGCAGGAAAACACGTACAATCCCGACGGCACCTTCGTCATCCGCCAATTCGCCTCAGGCTCCATGATGAGCACCTCTCCGTACGGCACCGGCAGTGCCAGCCAGACCTTGCACGGCACCTGGTGGATTCAGGACGGACATTTCCACCTGCGCTGGCAGGACGGCAAGGTGGCCGTCTACAGTTTCAGCTTTGCTGGCAATTTCCTGGACATGCACGGCGTGAACGTCAGGGAGAAGCTGAAGTTTCGAAAGGTGACCCGGTAGCCCGGTACCTCGCGCGCTCCGCGCGCGAGTTCGGCCTCGGCACGATCAAAGTACCTCGCGGCCTCCGGCCGTGAGTTCGACCACGGCACGATCATCCGGCATCGCGTGATGCTGCCTAGCCGCAGCGATAATCGACCTCTGCGGCACGCGCCCGGCCCGGAGGGACGGCGGTCAATAGCCTGGGCCGCAGGCCCAGGTGGGCGATTCATCCCGCAATGTCCCGCGCCCTGACGGGGCGCAAGGAGAATGCGGCGCGGCCGATTGCGCTCAAACCGTCAAGAAAGGTTCGCCGGCGCGCGTTCATCGAACGCGCGGTACGAACGTAGGCCGCGTTCGCCGAACGCGGCCCGTTGGATCTCCACGATTTATCGGATGCCGCTCTCCCCGCGCCCGATCCGGGGCGCGGCCGCCGCCGTCAGCCGCGTTCGCCGAACGCGGCCCGCGGCACCATCCCGCCGCGCGAGCGGCGGCGGCGTGTAGCCCGGACCGACAGGTCCGGGTCCGCCGCGGGTCCGTGCGGCCGAGCTCCGCAGGAGCGACGGGGAAGGAGCAGACGATTGGGGGTCCCAGGTTCTGCCTCAATTCAGGGTTGTGCCGAACGGCAACGGGGGACAGCCATATTCTCCCGGGGTCATCAAATGGGGACATCCATGTTCTCCCAAGGGTCATTGGCTCTGTCTCGTGTCCTTGGCTCTGCCCCGTTTCCGCCGCCGCTGCGCGGCTCTGCCCGGCCCTTTGTTTCCCGCCACCCGGGCCTTTCGGCCCGGGCTACATGCCGCGGCCGCTGGCGCGGCCGGGTTTGGGCGCCGAAATTCAAGCGTGTGTTGGCGGGTGGTTTCGCCGGGGTGCTGGGGAGATGAACC